>Ga0180438_10007212_pt1 | contig 14608 bp, 18 predicted proteins | sample SS_ome_12_FD_132455 | JGI IMG/M metagenome (GOLD analysis project Ga0180438, IMG submission 132455) | Hypersaline lake sediment archaeal communities from the Salton Sea, California, USA - SS_3_D_2 metaG | ecosystem: Environmental > Aquatic > Non-marine Saline and Alkaline > Hypersaline >...
CCTGTCTTAGCTCCTGAAAAGTCAAGAGTATTGGCAAAATCTATAATCATCTGATCAACTATTTCTTCGTTTGTAGGAGTAGCACCAAGTCCAGATAAATCTACCTTTAATGCTAACTTACCTGTAGTATCACCCCCACTAGGTTGAGTAGCTGTACCATCATCGTCAAACCAAACAAAATATTCTCTTTCGTCAGATGCTGATACAATAAAGAAGTAAGTTTCTCGTAAGTCTGATTTATTACTATAATTGGCTGTAGCCCAAACTACAGTAGACTCAGCTGCTGCACCAACAAAAGTAAACTCATCAGTTTCAACACCACTAGAGATTATGAGCTTCGTGTCAGAAGATACAAAGTCAGTAACGCTGAGAAGATTAAGATCAAATCTGTGTTTTGTCTTAGTATTAGCATAGAATCCATAACTTTTAAATAAGGTAATATCTTTTGCTAATGGTGGAGGATCATTTGCTTGAGATATTCCTTCTCCAGATATAGGGTTGGTATATAGAAATGCACCACCACTTCTAAAATCATCAGGAGTGATATCTTGAACAGAGATTGTTCCGGATAATACACTAGGAAAATCCTGAATAACAAGATTAAGTTCATCTTCAGGTACAATATCATCAAGTCCGGCTAAACTAGTTGCAGTAACTAGAGGACTTCTATAAATTTCATAAAAATAATCGGAAGTAATTCCTTCTGGCACTGGAAACTCAACATTAACTACAGCTGATTCAGTTTCACTTACGTTTGTGGCAATTGCTATTGCACTAGGTCTACCACGTATAGTATTGTTATTAGCATCTTTATATGCCCAAGCAACTCTATATGCTACTTTAGATAATGGGGGAAGAAAACCAGGACTGCTGTAATCTGTAATTGCTTTTAGGTCTAGAGCTTTGATGGCTCCTGAATCAAGTATTGTGGTATCTGTTAATTCAGCAGAAGATGTGACAGAAATCTTTTTAATACCATTATCGGTAGTGAAGTAGAAATTACCGTTCATCTCTTGAGCTTTCATACGAAGATTATCACCGTCAGGCTCAGTATAGCTTCCAGAGAAAGCAGTAAATGTACCAGTTCCATCATCAAACTGTAGCACATCATTGTAGTGTCGTATGACAACACCCTTATAGGAAAACATTTGTTTAATTCTATCGCCAGAAGATCCAAAGGTATCTCCATAGACGAAATAACCTCTACGTTTTTCTAGAATACCTTGTCTATCGTGGTTAAAGTTGAGACACTCAAGCATCGCCCCTGGAGGGACTTCACCTAGGTACTGATCATTTGTGAATAGACCAGCTATCTTTAGATTAACTGCTTGGCTTGGCATTAGAACCTTCTTGTACGTCTATACTTTCTATTTAAAAATCCGTGAGTATTCCTCACTTTTAGTGGAGCAGATGAAACTCTATTTTCAATCAACTTGCCCATAGCAACTTCACTTTCAGCAGATTTTTTACTGGCTGCCATAAGTCCTCTTTGATCTCCAATTAACTCCATCACTCTTTCACAAGTTTTGGTAACAAGATGTCTATGCAATTCGGTAGGAATACCTGGAATGTCTGTTTCGTAAACACTTGCAATAGTGTCTCCTACTACAACATCACTAGGTTTATATGTATCTTTTATCGTAAGTGTATTATTTGCATAAGAAAGACTTGATACTGGAACATCAAAATTTAAAAAGTTATGTGGAGATTTAGTTTTTAAAATATCGATACCACTATCACTAGTTATATTCGTTGGCAAAGAGTTAACTAAAAACTGAGTAGTATTATTATCTACTAAACCGCCAGCAAAAGGACCATCACCAGTTGTATCTACAGCAATTGTGAATGTAAAGTCGTCTGTTACTGTTACTGTGTGAGTTCCGTTTACTTTACTATTATTTAATCCAGTTACACTTGAAATTGTAACTTCCTCATTAGAACTAAGAAAATGCTCACTAATTGTAGTAATTGTTGTCGTACTGCCTGTAGTTACTGAGTTAATTGCAACAAAACCATCGTTAATTTGCTGAATCTTTGCTACCCTATTAGAAGCAACTAGTTGATTAGGGCGAAGTAAGATTGCCATAATCAATTTACCAGCAGAATCACTTGAGATCTCAGGCACCATTACTACATGACTATTTTCCACAAAATATCTATAAGGTTCGTTGTATGTTGATGGGAATTGTGTTGTATACCGATCATCACGATGAATACGAGTCATTTCATATAGATTTGTTTGAGCATCTTCAAATGCAATATCTCTAAGAGCATTTCCCAAGGATCTTTCAGGAATGGGATACTTAGATTTATTAGCTTCAAGATCCATTTCTACTTCCCAAACAAAATACTCCTCATGTGTTCCTTTCACCATAGGTAGAACACTCTCTAGCATTTCGTCGTTGGCAAGTTCTAGGATATCATTATCCGATAATAAACTGTCCTCTTTTGGCAGAGAACATCTACGTCTTACCGCATCAATTAATGTTGCACTTGTAAGATAAGGTAAAGCCATTATTTACTCATTTTTTTGGCTTTAAGTTTTCTCATCATCTCTTCTAACTCTTCGTCTGACATTGAATCATAGTCTTCTTCCATTTCGTAAGACTCTTCAGCTGTTATTTCAGCATTCTCATCACGCTCATCTAGTTTAGCACCTTTTTTAAGTTCGTCTAAACCTTCTACAGATTTGCTGCTGGCTGCTTCTTCAGCACCTTCAGCATCGACTGTGTAGCCTTCTTCTTCTTTGTCTTTTAGCTCATCAAGCTTCTCTTCAGCTATTTCCATACCTTCTTTTAATCCTTCTGGACTATCAGACATTACAGAAACTTTAGACATTTTTCCTGCCATTCCTTCGTCTGCCATATCTTCAATCTCACTTAAGATTCTAGACTTAGCATCCATCATTTCTTTGGGCATTTCTTTGCCCTCTCTCATTTTCTTCTTGATTAGTTCAGCTAAACTCTTTGCCATAAAATTTACCCCTGTTATTAAGGCTTTCGCCTACTTATACTTGTTATTTGTTCTGATTCACTTAGTGATATCAATAGTTTATGTAAGTCACTTGGAAGGACTAAATTTGGGTCTATGTGTTCTAATTCTTCTGGTATTATCATTTTTAAAAGTACTGCTACAAATTCTGAACAATTCCAACCTTTTTTCCATGGGTTAGATGCTTTAATACCAAACACTCTCAGTAAATGAACTATTACAATTCCAATATTTTGTTTAATACTATAATCATCTCCAGAATAATACCAAATCGTATCGTAGAATAGTCTACGTAAATCTGTCTCTTCATTTCTATAAATATTATATATCATAATATCAGGAATTTCAATTTCAAACTCATCCACTACTTCATGACGTAAGTCAAATTGAACTTCAGACATTCTTTGTATCTTGCCTTCACTAGCGTGGATAATATGATCTCCAGGAAAGCTTTTACTATATAGCCTGATATATGTGTGGGAATATTCTGTAAAACCTTGGTATCCTCTAATTGTCCATGATGCAATTGGAAATTTCTTTTTTGATTTTGAAAATCCAACTATTAATTTCATTGTCTAAAATACTCCATTACAATCATTATTTCATGATGATGTCCTGCAGGATGAGTTACAATATATTGCATTTTATTAGTTGGAACTGGCACTCCTGGTGTAGAGTAATTTAACCTAGCTCCAGCTCTACCATCGGTTTCAATTTGCTCATTAACACCTAGAAATTTAAAATTTAATCCACCAACAAATTCTTTTACGTATGCTGGACCTAAGTCTACGGCACCTGCTACTACCCACATTCGTACATTCTCTGTAGGGGTTGTATGTTGATGAACATTTCCACCAATTAAGTCAAAATCATAAGTTGGTTGGAAAGTTATTACTGTTTTTACACAATCACTATCTAAATCAGCCTGAAGTCCAGAAGTTATCTCTACATCTTGATCATCATAAAACTTCATAGTGAAATCACCTCTAGCAATACTTTGAAAATCATTACTAAAACATCCACCAATTTTAGCTGTTTCCATTTCTATAACATGTGCTAAATATCTCCAACCTTTGTACGTTGTCGCAGCTTTTACAATTTGCCTACCATCATCATCTACCTCAACATCAGGTTCTATCGTAGCTTCACCTTGATGATTTGCAACAACAGTATCGCCTAATATAGTTTCATCACCACCACTAAGCGCATCTTTTGTATAAATATCAAGATCATCTCCAGAAGTTTCAATTCTATCTAATGCGATTACAATAGCACTTGTCTCATATTCGTCTTTTAAAGACGCTAAATCAACTTTTGCATTTGCTGTGTCTGTAGATATTGTATAGCTATATTTTGTAACTGCCATTATTCAACCCTCCAACATTCAATTATACTTTCATAAAGTGTAGAAGCTCTTGAAGCATTTGCCGGTCTAAATTCTAACTCTAACGTATGACTACCATTTGATAAATTAGTAGCATATATTAATATATTATTTTGAAACCTTTGATCCCCACCTCTATCTTTTGGTTCAATTCTTACTTCTTTTACAGGAGATCCGTCTAAAGCAACTCTTACGCGAATATCGTTTGAAGCAGAGTCGTGACCCCAAAGAAAATCAGCGTTTAATCTATATGTGTTTGTTCCTGAATTATCTGAGACATTAAAGTTTAATGTACTATACACTGTAAATGACCCTCCTGAAGTTGATAATGAACTAGTTCTCTCAATATAATCAAAATCTTTTGGACCATTTCTATTAGCAAGTTCTCTAATTGCTGGACCTGACTCCGTACTAGTAAGATCAGTTCCGGTATTATCAAAATTTTCCTGATCGGCATCTAGCAAGTCTGACACAACTTTAGTTCCCGATACTCCGTCCATAAATTGTACTTCTGTGCCACTCGATCCAACTAAAATAGTATCTGAACCTTCTAATGCTAAACCTTTTGCAGAAAGATAATCTTCACTTGGATTAGCCTCAGTAGGAGCCATGTCCAACTGTGTACCGGTAGTAGGATCTTCTAATTTTAATGGACGTACTTTGTCAACCATAACTTTCCTATAAATAGGAGGAAAGGAGCGTTAACTCCCTTCCGACTAACTATTAAACGGCTCTCTTACCGATAAATTGAATTTGTAAATGTAATTCAGTTGTTGATTTAGCAAAACCAACTTGAATTAATCTGTTACCTGCACCTGTTGGAACAGTGTTTGTTATCGCACCTGCTGTCGCATTATCTACAAAATATCTATCACCAGCTGTAAGACCTGATAATCCTGAAATTACACCATCAGAACAAATCTTAACTGGATTAGAAGCAGTGTTTCCTGTAGAAGCCATACCAACAATGTAATCAGTATTGCCACCATTTGATATATCAGCTAAAGATACAGTATTCGCAGATGAAATGTAAACAACTTCACCTATTGCAATTGTTTCACCAGCAGTATATTCAGAACAAGTTCTCTGCGCTTCTTCAACAATACTTAAGTTAGACCAAGCTGATCCATCCCAAGCATAGAGATTATCGTTTGTACTATCCCAAACTAAATAACCTTCACCACCATCAGATGGCGTAGCTGACGGAGCACCAGCAAGAGCAGGTAATCTAAACGCATCAACTTGATCCGCATTATCTGTGACAGTTGGAAATAAAACTGCAGCACCTGAAGCCATTACGTTTTCAGCATCTTGAAACATAATATCATCAGCAGCATGTGTACCATCAGTACGTGTAATACCGTCAGAAGTTGGATCAGTAAATGCTAAGTCTCCAGCATCTGAAATGTTGTCACCGTTCATATCAAGACCAGTTGTACTTAATACAGCACCACCACCTTGTACGGTATATGAGTTAAGCGTAATGTCATCTGCCGTACTGTTCATCTCTTCTGGCAAACCAGTTGCATTAATTTTTAAAAGTTTAATTTGAGCCATCAGTCCTCCTACTCAATTTCCTTTACCTCGTAAGTGTAAGGGTCAATTACTTTATTTTCTAATGTTGTTCCTAACGATTTTTCTAACTTTTCTCTAAAGTCGTCATATCCTTTTCTTAATTTCTCAACCTCCTCTTTTTGTTGAGATATTTTTTGTTGTTTTAAGGTTAGTTTTAATCTAGCTAAGTCTACTTCTCGGGCAAGACATTCAGCTTCTAGTCGGACCTTTTCTTGTTCCATCTGAGCGACTTTGATCTCTTCTAATGTACATCTCCATTCCCAATACTCAGCAGGAGATAGTGATTTCACTTTCTTCTTAGCCATAATTAACTCCTAAAATAACAAATCTTTTAACTTTTCTTGTCCTTGCTTCAACTTCGAAACATCGGACTGCATAAATAGCATTTTTTCTCTTTTCCAATCTTCATCACTAATCTTGAAATTGAATCTACCTCTTCCTCTTGCGATGACATGATAGTCGTGGAGCTTATATCCACGTAGTTCTATTAAAAATGAGGCAAACCATATATCTGTTGTACTTTTCATTAGAATGGATACCTCTTAGCTCTAAAATTTCCTGGTTCTAGACATACTTCAGTTGTACTTGTTGCATATCCCATAATCTGCACATATCCAGTTGTAGGAGGTGTTGAAGTCAATGTTCCAGACGTACTTAGAAAAACCTCTGCTCCTCGTGTTAATCCACTAAATCCTGAAACATATCCTAGGATTTTTACCTTAGCTGTAGTGCCATTTTTCTCTATAATTACACCAATCGATCTTTGATCATCAGTATTATTCGTACTAGCTTCAACCTTATTATCTGTTGTGGCAGAATGATGAACAACATCACCAACATTTCCACTAGTGCATTCAAATTCTTTGACAACACCTTCAGAGGTGCTTACACTATCCGGAACGGTTTCTAACTTCCCACAAAGGGGATCGAATTTTACCTTATTTACCATAACCTATCTAACTGTTAATAACTAACGGCTTCTGTTATATTATTATTACTATCGTATGTTAACTCAACCGTTCTAATTATCTTTCTATCTACTCCAGCAAGCTCAGTACGAAAGTGGAAAAAGTTAGTAGTTCCATCCTCAATGTCCGTAGTTGGACCTGGCTGCGCTGATTGTATGATTAACTTTCTATCTTCAGTAATTGATCTAAAGTAAGGATCTTTATCAATTGCTTCAGAACTTTTTGCAAGAGTTATTGATTCACTTTCATTTTCATCAATCGCTACTTCAATACCACCTGCTGAACCGCCTGGAGAAGGGTCTACTCCTAGCCCACCGACATTATACCAAACATGTTTAAAGCTGCCATCTGGTCTATATATTACAAAGTACCTTCCATTAAGTTTATTAGGATCGATACCATCTTCTGTAGTTATTTCTAGTCCTGTATCTACATCTCTAGTGGTAAACTTATTTCCTAGAGTAGAACTAGCTAATGCAGCAATTCTATCTACTGCTGTACCTGTAAACTCTGAGTCAGCATCTACCGCTGAGACAAGCTTAGAAGCCATTGTAGCTGGGCTATCTCCAGTAAGTATGTCAACCTTAATAGACCTGTTAACTTCCATTGTAGGCACTGTTACGTCCCCATCAACCGCAAAAAACACCCCTACCGGACCGACTGCATCCCAAATCTTAAAATGCTTCTGACTAAGGCTTGCAGGAGTTCTAGTTGATGCAAAAACAATAATACTATTTTCAGCAGATCCTTGAGTATCTCCATCTAGAAATACTGTACTTTCTTGACGTATTCCAGCATCATAATAAACAGCTTTTTCGATCTCACCAGCTCCATTTCCAGAAGCTACGTACGAAATTTCTACTTTTGTATATTCGTTCGGTACTAGACAATTAGCCGCAACAACTTTATTAGCATTCTCAGATGCAATATACCCATCTTTGACAATTTGTCCTGGGTCCATCTTCGTTTCTTCTAACGTAGAGTTATTCTGACTAGGTTGACTCATCTTATACCGAAGTTGTTAACGCTTTAAAATTTATTGTGAGTGAGCTGAAACCAGCATAATTTGCACTCGTATACTGTATTTGTCCTGCTGAAGTAATACTAAAATCTACTTGAGAATCGCTTCCAGTAGAAGTCATAGAAATACTCCAATCTGAATTTTCTTGAATGCCGTGGATTTCAAATTTCTCAAATAAATCTGCTGTAGCATCTACTGCGACAGAGACTTCGGCAAAAAAAGATCTAACTGTGCCATTAGCAAAAGAAAGACCGGTTACATTTGCGGCAGAAGCTTGATTATTAGCTCCAGAAAAACTAGTCTCGTCTAGATCACCAGAAGAGGGATTTGATAAACCCCCACTTCCTGGACCTAATTTAATATACTTCTTTTGTATAAGAGCCATTAATTATCCTTAATATTGATATTTAACTCTAACTACATCTGTTGCTACAAGAGCTGAAGCTCCACCACTAGCAAGATCACCTGCAAAAGTAATTCTTGTATTACCACCAGCACCACCAGTTAGATTTACTGTATAATCAACTCCTTCAACCTGAGTCGGAGCACCATCTGGTTGAAAATCAATTGAACCAGCAAAAGCAACATTAGCTAAATCGATATATTGATTAGTAATGTCACCAGCAATAAGTGTAAAAGATTCTTTATTATTGATTGGAGTATCAATTGCTTGAACATTACCATCTAATTTTCTAATTGCGGCATCAATTGTATCTGCAGCAGCTACTGTACCAGCACTAGCAGTGTATCCTGTAGGAAGAACAAATGACTGAGCATCAACAGCACCATCAGCATTGTTAAGTTCATTTTCTCCAATACCACCAGCTTTTACTCTAACAGTATCAGTATTGATTTCGATTGTTGAATCATCAACATTTACATCAAGTTCACCAGAACCAGCTTGAGTTAGACCAAGACCAGCAGTGTTAGCATTAAGTTTAGCTGCGGTAACTGAATCGTCGGCAAGTTGTGCTGTATCAATTCCAACATCAGCTACTTTCACACCAGACGCTGATTTACTTAAAGTACCGCCATCAAGTTCTAATGCTAACTGATTTGTAGCAATTGTTAAACCTTCTCCATCATGATCAACCGAAATTACATCAGAAGTAATATCAATACCATCACCACCGGAAAGATTATTTAAAGCGTTGAAGAAAACAAATGTAATATCATCGGTTCCGACAGTAGTTACTGAACCTTGTTGAACAAAGCTTTTACCTGCATTATTAGTACCTTCTTGAACAGCAGTATGAGCACCTTCAATTTCATTGATTGGAGATGTTTCATCAAAGTCTGCTGCTCTTGTTGGAGCACCGGAAGCATTAACTGTATATATACCATTTTCTGAAGCAGAAGCTTGATCTTTGATTAATATTCTATCACCGGTAGCAAGAACAATACCATCAACTGTATCACCATTTTCAAAATCTGAAGCAAGCGTACCTGCAGCAGTTGTAGCTACTCTTACAGCTTCTTTAGGCTTAAGACCTTCAAGAAGTGCGTCTACTTGACTTTTTCTTACAAGATCGTTTCCAGAAGAAGCATCTGAAGTTACTTGAGGAACTGAAGAAAATTCAATTACGTCTGAAGCATTTACTTTTAGAATGTTAATGTCAGCACTGTTTGCAGCGTTTCTTGCTCTAAGCTCACTATTATTATCTAACCGGACTTTATCCTGATCAACTGCATTATCTTCAATAAATTTCTTTTTAATTTGTGACATGTTTTCCCCTTTTAATTATATGTTATAATAAGTTTGTCGCCTGTTTCGACTAATCCATCCATTCCTAAACCATTCCAATTTAACGTAGTTCCAGATACTGTAAAATCATCACCGTATGTCTGCTCTACACCACCAACAGTTACTCTAGTTTTAGCAGGAGTTGTTGGAGCTTCTGTTAACGTAACATTCTTATTTGTTATATCAGTTCCAGTAAGTGTAATTACAGCTTCTGGTTTATAAAGTGTTTGACCTAAGTCTGTTCCATCTAAAGTAATATTAGGAACATTTAATGTATCTGTTCCAGTATCGTAGTTAAAATCACTATCGCTAGTAAGACCACTTCCTGAACCAATTGCTACTTCACCTGAAGGTACAGCAGATGCGCCAGAAGACCCTTGAAATCCAGAAACAATAAGCTTAAAACTTGGAGTGGCATCAAAATTAGTTACTTCAACTTGAAGTTTATCATACGCTTGAATACTAAAAGTTTCATTTACGTTACCAGTTGATGTCTTTAAAGTAGTAAATGTACTCTGCCCATCAATTTTAGCTCTAAATGTAATTTCATTAGATCCGTTAGCATTTTCAACTACAACTCTGACAAGACTTAGATTAGCAATATCATATTCACCATTGACTATGCCAGCAGATGTTATAGTTGTATCTATTTTAAATTTTCTTGCCACTATCTCTCCCTACGGTAAGAATCCTGAACCACTAAACCTAACTTCAGAACCATCTAACGTAGTGCATTCTATTTGCAATAACTCATATGTATCAACGCTAAGAGTTACATTATCACTGCCAGTAATTGTAAGTAAATCATTCCAAGTACTAGCACCTTTTAGTTTTGCTCTAATAACAAATTCATTTGAACCTCCAGCATTCTCAACTACAAATCTAGTAAGATCACTATCTATAATATCGAACTCACCTAATATTCCGGTTTGTTCAACTCGCTGGGTTATTTCAAATTTAAATCTTTGATTTCTACTCATCTTTATCTTTGTCTTGCATTTTACGCCATCCGTAGATCCCACCAACTGAACCTACCATAGCAGCAAAATCAGCTCCACCAAACGGACTCATTTTGAAAGCTCCTAAAGTCATTCCTGCTACCAGCACTTTCATTAAAGACACTAAAAAAGTAGACACTAGAAGTGTCATTGTTACAGATTTCTTACCTGTCTTAGGATCTTTAAGCCACATTATAAGCCTCTATCTGAAAAGAATGAAGCAGCTAAAGCATCAGCTTCTGCAACGGTATAATTAGATCCAGTATCATCATTGTGAAAGGTTTGAATTCTAGTTGATAGTTCAGACTCTGTAATTTTTTCAAGGTGTCCTGCTGGAGTATCGTCAGTAAATGCTGGAACGTGATCTGTAGTTGTATCGTGAGTCATTCCAACTAATTCTCCATCTTTGGACCAATAACCACCATCTTCAATAAACGAAGGCTTTACTTGTCTACCGTGATGCGGATCTCTGTGAAGTTTATATTTAACTATGTGTTTCGCCATCGTCATGCTCCAATTTCAATCTAGTGTCACCTTGAGTAATCATAGATTGCTCATTATATAATTCTCTACCTTTAAGTTTAATTATTGTTTCAGGATGATTAGCATACTTATCAGCCATTCTCTTAAGAAAATTAAGTCTTCTATTAGGATCAAGTTTTACTTTCTTTGCTGCTTCAAGTTCATTAAGATTTTCATTTTGTATAAACCATTGTATCTGTTTAGCAGTTTCTATTTTTTCTTCTCGCATATAAAGATCGATTTCTCTTTGTCCATCAACTTCAGAGATACCTTGTTGAGAAAGATAAATCGTATTACCTGGACCAATACATCCAGAAGATCCCCAATCATTTAAAGCTTGATTAAAAGCTGTCATAATGTGGTGAATTGGCTCTTCTCTTTCAAAATCTTTTTCTGTATAAGAAACTTCTTGTTTTTCTTCATCCCAATAGCCACTTTCTTTAGCAACTGTATTCATTTGAAGAACATAATTATCTATTTTACGAATTGCAGCCGCATAGTAATGTTGTGATTCTTGATAACCAACCATTAATTCTAAAAGTTCTGCTTCTAGTATTTCTTTATCATATGGGCATTTTGATTTCTCAGCTTCCCATTTTTTCTTTTTCATCTTTGCTTTAACTAACTGTAACTTACTTAGATTTTGTCTAATTGCTGTTTCACTTTTATTAATTTCAGCAAGACACTGTCTAATGGTCCTAATAGGAGTCCATTGATGTAGTGTCATAGAATTATCCATATGCTGTGATTGAGTTTTAGCAAAAAAAGATTTGTTTTCAACTAAAGTTGGTTTAATTGCTTCATACCTTTGAATCATAGGTCTGATCTCAGGCATTGCTTCTAAAAACTCGTCACCTAAACTTACTTCTAAACTTTGATTATTTAGTAAAGTTAAATCCATAAATTATAAACCTCCATGATCATTAGAACAACCAACAGCTGATTCAACGCCATCCGTAGGACCAGTAATATCGCCAAAATCTGTTGTACTAGTACCAGTTTCAACTACTAAATATTGAATTGTATCTACTCTTACACTTGCGTCCGTTTTTCCACCAAATAAGTATATATTAGTTTTAGAACTTGCTGCTCCACCTTGTGAAACTTCTTGTACAGTTAAACTGCCCCAATTTGTAGAATTTCCTAATGTTGCAATAGTAACTTCTTCCATCGCATCTCTATCACCAATACCCCCACACGCAATATATCTAGTAGCACTTGAACCACCATTATTTCTTTGAACAGCAACTAATAAATCACCAAAATCTGTAGCGTTACTAGTTGTATCTATTTCTACATATTGAATTACATTTGAAGTAGACCCTGCATTCCCTGAAAAAATTGCTCTTGTTGTAGAATTACCACCATTAGAAGCTGGTCCAAAAGAAGCAAGTGTATCACCAAAATCTGTCCATGTACCTAAAGATCCCCACGAAGCATAATCAATAACATTACCACTATCATAACCGTATGATAATGTTCTACTTGCATTTCCTGCACCACTGGGAGATGATTTTACTACTGTTAAAGTACCTACATTTGTAAAGTTACCAGTTGTAGCAAAAGTTGCTGTTTCCACGTCATCAGTTGTAACAACAACCGGTCTTTCAGTACCACCACCATAAAGTGCTGTGGTAGCATCACCAGACCCAAAGCCATTAGATTTTGCAATTGTCAAATCTCCAAAATCTGTACTGTTTCCCGTTGCTCCATCCATTGGTATATAACTAACAGCATCTAAACCACCAATAAAAGTATCTGCTACGGTTGAACTATAATCTAATCCACCCATAATAAGTGCTCTTGCACCACCTACAGGACCACCACCAGAAGCTTCACCACTTAATTGATAACTATGAAGAACTGCTTCAGTAGCGTTAATTGCTGTATAAATTGGAAATGCATCATCAGGAGCTGTTGTAGTTACATCACCTGCGGTAGTATCATCTAAGTAGTAAACATCTCCAGCTGTTAATCCAGATAAAGTTATAATAGGACCAGAGGGAGTGTATGTAAAGTTATTTGCATCGTCTACAGTAGTTACAATACCCACACTTTGAGCATTTGCACCACTATCAGCCTGAGCTTTTTCATATTCATTATTTGTACCATTAGATTTAATTACATCACCAACTGCAAAACCATGTCCTGTTTGATTAACATCTTTAGTAGCAGAAGTTCCTACTGGATCAGACCAGCTTGTATCAGTACCATCAGAAGTAAGTACTTGTCCTGCTGTACCAACTGGAAGTCTAGTAGTAGTGTTTGAGGAGTTTCTATAAATTATATCCCCTCTAGTTGTCATAGGATCAGCTAAACCATCTTCATCAGCCCAACTAACATCAGTACCATCAGACTTTAAGACTTGACCATTAGTACCAACGCCTAATCTATTAGTTGTATTTGTAGCATCTCTATAAATTACATCACCACGAGTAGTCATTGGATCAGTCAAACCAGCAGATTCGTTTTGCCATGATGCAGTTGTACCATCTGATTTTAATACCTGACCATTTGAACCAATTGGTAGTCGTGATTCTTGATTTGATGCATTACCAATAACAAGATCACCTTCGGTTGTAATAACATCGTCTTGCTTACTATCGATTTGTGTTTGAGCATTTGAAGTAAGAGAATTTATATGTTGAAATTCAGTATTTGAAACTGAACCGTCTGCAATCTTTGCAGCATCAATACCAGCTTCAAGTTCAGCATCGCCAATATTCGTTATTGTATTATTGTCAGCATCTATTGTTTTATTAGTTAGCGTTTGAGTTTGTGTATCGGTGACAACTTCCCTATCAGCACCTTCTATATGGGATCTCAAACCTTGATTTTGATTGTTGTAGATAGCACCTTCAGTTGATGCATCGTATGTAATAGTACTGCTTTCTTGTTTAAGCAATATACCTTTAAAAAACTTTAAAAACTTTAGCATAGTTATGTCCTCTTAGTCTTGTTCCATTGTTGATGCTTTGAAAGTGATTACCCCAGAAATCTGTCCAGAATAATCCTGACTTGTATATTGAACTTGTCCAGCAGAAGTAATGCTAAATTCAATTCCACAGTCACCATCAAATAAAGTGCTATCGGATTGCGCATTCCCCCTAGAAAGTTCCCAACCAGAATCCCCCTGAAAAGCATACATTTCACCTGCTTCAGTGATTTTGGTTCCGTTATCTCTAGTAATTACATATGTGATCGTAGCTTGGGCTACATTAGAAGTAGCAAAAGATAAACCAGTTACATTAGCTGGAGTAGCTTGATTATTTACGAATGTAAAGTCTGTAGTAGTTACGTCAAGTGGACCTTGCGTAGTATTGAGAACATTAGCAATTTCAACTAGATAGGCTGTTAGCTCTTCTCCGTAATTTTCTTCTCCAACTTCTGGGATTTCAAATGATA
>Ga0180438_10007213_pt1 | contig 14607 bp, 8 predicted proteins | sample SS_ome_12_FD_132455 | JGI IMG/M metagenome (GOLD analysis project Ga0180438, IMG submission 132455) | Hypersaline lake sediment archaeal communities from the Salton Sea, California, USA - SS_3_D_2 metaG | ecosystem: Environmental > Aquatic > Non-marine Saline and Alkaline > Hypersaline >...
GCTTGTACCCCTGCGTTGGGAAGATCGGATAGTCGGTGCGTCCTGCCAGCTCAAGCACGGCCTTGGCCCACTCGAAGCGAGAGCACACGCCGCTGTTGGTAAAGTGGTATACGCCGTACAGGGGGTGCTCGATGAGCCGGCCGATGGCTGCGGCCAGATCCGGTGCAAAGGTTGGGGAGCCGACCTCGTCAGTGACATAATGGAGCTCGGGCCTTTCATTTGCGAGTTCGAGGACGCGCTTGACAAAGTTGTTTCCGCCGCGGTTATACAGCCAAGCGGTGCGCACCACATAGTAGCGGGTCAGCAGGCTCTGCACGTATAGCTCCCCGGCAAGCTTGGAGCGGGCATAGACGCTCTCTGGATTCGGTGTATCCCATTCCCAATAGGGCCCGTCCTTGCGGCCGTCGAACACATAGTCAGTGCTAACGTAGAGCATAGCTGCGCTGCACTGCTGGCAGGCAACGGCCACATTCTGCGTGCCAAGGGCATTGACCCGATATGCCGTTTCTGGGTCGCGCTCGCACCCGTCAACGTTTGTGAAGGCGGCCGCATGTACAACCAAGTCCGGTCTGAAGCCGGTGATGGTCTCGCTGATGGCGTGGAAGGCGGTGATGTCGTGCTCTGGGAGGTCAATGGGCAGCAGTGCGTGTTTGGCTAGCGTCGTCTGTAGCGCCAGGCCCAGCTGGCCGGCGCTGCCGGTGATGATAATCCGCATGGATGTCCTCCGGTTCCTTCAGGGCGATTCACGAATCGCCCTGGCGCGGCCGTCACTGATGGCCAGCAACAATCCATGGGCGGCCGCCACCGCCACTGGCAGGACGATGGTCAGTGCGGCGACGCACATGGCCTGCACCAGCGCCATCAGCTGCACATAGGCGATTCTCAGGTCGGGTAGATACCAGGTGAAGCGATAGCCATTCAACCAGAAGCAGGGGGCAAGCAGCAAGGCGATCCAGAGCAACTGGAACGCTCCAAAGCCGTAGGTGCGCATCACTACGCTGAAGAGGGAGCGCTCACGGTCGCGCCAGAGCTTGAGTACGAGCAGGACAGCCCCCAGCACCGTGGCCAGGGCGGCGCGCCTCAAGCTGGGCTCCAGGATGGCGGGCAAGCCGCCTACCGGCAGCCGGCTGAAAGAGTATATGTTCCCCTCCTGCAGGAACAGGAAGTGGTACAGGGTGGCCGACAGGAGTGCCGCGAGTGCGCTCCAGGCGGCGGCCCGGCTGCGAAAGGCCCATACGAGGGCGGCCACGACCGCCGCTGTGATAGCCAGCGGCACGGTGCGCCGCCGCCGCTCGGCCGTGATCCGTGCCTCCCGACCGTCATGGATCTCCTGGTTGGACTGCTCGATGGCCAGCGATGCGAGTGTGACGGCACTGTCATAGTTCTCAACCTGTATCGAGCTCACGGCGACGAGCATATCCCCTTCGGCTGTTTCGCTCACGCTGCCTCTGCCGATGCTGCCGAGGTAGACGTTGCCCATGTGCACCCTCTGGCTGGCAAGGGAGACCAGCTTCTCTGCCTCATCCACGCGATCCATTCTGAGCATGTCGTTCCGCACCCGACCTTGCGTCGCTCTCGTGAAAGGCATTCCCAGGAGGGCAGCAACCGTTGGCGCGACATCTGTGGCACTGATCTCGCCGCGGTCGCCGGGCCTTACGTTTTCGCCGGCCATGACAAAAGGCGTAATAAGCGTTACCGGCTCGTCGCCCCCATGCCCACCAGCGTCCAGGTGCCCATAGCTTGATAGTACGATCAGCACGCTGTGCCGCAGGTCCATGGCGGAAGCCAACTGCTGCACGTAGCTATCGCAGCGCAGAGCGCTGCGGGCGTACGTGTCGCTCACCCCTCCGTGGTGGCGCCCGCTCAGCTCCAACTGCCGCAGGTTGACAACTAGGAAGTTGGGGGCGAACTCGCGCAGGAACCTGATTGCCTGCTCCACCCCCTCCTGATCGGCAGCATTCCCTTCGGCATGCACAAAGTAGCTGGTGTAGAGCTGCTGCGGTGGCACCAGCCGCTCCCACCAGTGGAAGCCAACGATCCCACAGGTTGCCCCAGCACGGTCGACGACAGCGAAAAGCTGGTCAATATCCAGCGGCTGTATCCACTCATACTCGCGGTCAAAGAGGGGCGCTCCATTGACCTCAGGCCCAGCGCCGCTGATAAGCGTGCTCCAGGCGGGCAGCGTCGTCGAGGGTGGGTCGGCAACCAGACTAGCCTGCGCGCCGACCTTGCGCAAGCTGTTCAAAAAGGGCATTCGCGTCGACGTGTCCAAGCGCAGACCGTCGATGACGACAATGACAACCTGCGAAGTGAGTGGGGTGGGGATGTGGTCCGTGAGAGGCGGTTCTCCCTTGAGTGGGGAGCTGTAGCCGTAGATGGAATTGACCAACCCGTTGGCCCCGCTCAGTGCAGCGCCAGAAAGTGCGGCAAGTGAGACAACAGTGACCAGGACCAGGGCAGCCTTGCGCATCGAGTCTCTCAGTCGATGGACAGCGATAGTGCTAGGCCCTGAGCTGGAGCGCGGCCGGGAGCATGCGGAAGGTCGCCGGCGTCTCGCCCACCAGTTCACCCTCAGCCTGTATGAACATGCGCTGCTTGGATACCACCTGGATCTCGGTGCCCTGGATAGACTCGACTTTGGGATGGGTCAGGTGTGTCCCTCGGTAGATTCTTGGTATGTTGACAACCAGCTCGGGCTTGGTCAGATCTTTGAGAAGCACCACATCAAAGATGCCGTCGTCAGCTGCAGCTTGAGGTCCCACCCACATGCCTCCGCCAAAGTATTGGCCATTGCAGATCACAACGGAGTTGAAGCAACCAGCGCGGCGCTGGCCATTGACAATGACTTCCACATCCTTGTTCTTGTAGGACACGAGCGTGATCAGCAGCGAGGTCAGGTAGGGAATGGTGCCGGTGATGCGCTTGCTCATGCGGTTGACGCGGACGCAGGTTTCGCCGTCAAACCCCACACCCGCCACGTTGACGAAGTAGCGCACAATGCGCTGCCCGTTGAGCAGGCACTGAATCTCTCCCAAGTCCACGGTGCGGACGGTGTCGCCGAGCGTGGTCTCGCAAGCCTGCACTGGGTCGCGGGCGATGTCCAGAACGCGCGCAAAGTCAGAGCCTGTGCCACCAGGCACGATGCTGAGCACCACACCATCCGCTATACGACCCTCGCGCACCAGGCCATTGACCACCTCGTTGACAGTACCATCTCCTCCGATGCACACGATGAAGCGATGACCCTCGTCGATCGCGGTTCGAGCGATGGAGGTGGCATGCCCCGGATACTCGGTCAGCTGGGCATCAAAGGCGAGGCCGCCTCGGCTGAGCAGGTCGTGCAGCTGAGGCCAACGCCGTCCGACCTTACCCCCGGCAGCAACCGGATTGACGATGACCTTTGCATCTGGCATAGTCGCCACTCCCCAAAGCATCTCTTCGCTGCGTGCTGGAACGAGATGGATACTACCCCATTACGGCACCCAAGGCAACTGGCGCCGAACTTTGCACAACCTGCCGTCCCTTGGGGCGTCAGCAGGGGACTGTGGTGCGGGGCTGGCCATCATTTCCACAATGGTGGTGACCCGCTCAAGTGTGCTCTCTGCTTGACCGCCTGCCAAATCCGTGGTATAAGACATGAGCACTCGCTCATAAAATGAGCAAACGCTCAATCGAGGAGGCACCCAGCATGGTCGGTATCGCTGCGGAACGCCGTGCCCGCCGCGCAGAACAGCGTCGACGACAGATCCTCGCTGCTGCGTCGCGGGTCTTTGCGCGAAAAGGGTATGACAGGGCCACCACGCGTGAGATCGCCGATGAGGCTGACCTGGCGGAGGGAACGATCTACAACTACTTTGACAGCAAGCAGCAGCTGCTGTTGGCGTTGGCTCAGGGAATCAGGATCGAGTTTGAGCACGTCATCAGCCGTCTGAGGGCGGAAGGCGATCCGAGCACTGAGATCGCGCGCGGTGTCAGGGACTCGCTGCGGATAATGGCTGACAACGCAGAGGTGATCCGGGGGCTGGTGACCGGGCTGTGGAACCCGCAGCTGGAGTTCAGTGGCTACCTGATCCCTGGTTCGCAGCAGTTGGTGGCCAAGGTGGAGCGCCTCCTGGCAACGGGAGTTGAGCAGGGACGTCTCAGACCCCATGACACTGACCTCGTGGCCAAGATGGTGGTGGGGATGGTGGTCTTCCTGGCGTTGCCATTTCTTCGCCGGCAGGCCCCGCTGCCCTCGGCACATGAGATGAAGGCGCAGGGCAAGCTGGTGGCTGGCGTGTTGTTGACCGGGCTTTTGGCCAGAGGGTAGGCGTCAGATGGCACAGAGACTGTTGGCCATATTCCGCAAAGAGTTCACCCAGACCCTGCGAGACCGGCGCACCCTGACCTATGTTCTGCTCCTGCCGCTGCTTCTGCTGTTCCTCTTTGGGTACGCCGTGGAGATCCAGGTGGATCACATTCCTACAGTGGTGGCCGATGCGAGCCTGGACCAGCAGAGCTGGGCCTTTCTAGAGGCTATGGAGACGTCCAGCTTCTTCGACATCGAGCACTATGTCGAAAGCGAAGCTGAGGCGATCAGGGCGATTGACGAGGGACGCGCACGGGTAGCCATCGTGGTCCCCCCAGGCTTTGCTGCGGCCGTCGAGCGCGGCGACGCGCAGGTTCTGGTGGTGGTGGATGGTTCCGACGCCATGACTGTGCAGTCAGCATTCAACGCGGCGATCACAGTGGGTGAGGCGCACGCTGTGGGACTGCTGGCGGAGAAGCTGACGCGCTCTGGTGGGCCGGGTTCGCAGTCCTCCTTGGTGCCCTTGGACGTAAGGACGCGCGTGCTGTACAACCCGGATGTGCGCAGCCTTGTATTCATGGTGCCGGGCATGCTGGGACTGATTCTGCAGCAGCAGACGGTGATGCTGACTGCGATGGCCATCGTGCGTGAGCGTGAGCTGGGAACCATTGAGCAGCTGCTGGTCACGCCGATTCGAGCGTGGGAACTGATGCTGGGCAAGATCCTGCCCAATGTTGCGATCGCTTCCCTGAACATGTGCACCATTTTGGCCCTGGGCGTTTTCTGGTTTGGCGTGCCCTTTAACGGGAGCGTGGCGCTCTTCGTGTGGCTGACCTTACTCTTTATGTTCTGCGGCTTGGGGCTGGGCATCTTGGTTAGCACGGTGTCAAACAACCAACGCCAAGCTCAGCAGCTGACATCGATGATCATGCTCCCAGGGATGATGCTTTCGGGCTACATCTTCCCCCGTTCGCAGATGCCTGCGGTGATACAGTGGGCAGGGGACCTGCTGCCGGTGACACACTTTATGGTCATCGCGCGGGGCATCATGACCAAAGGTGTGGGATTGCACTTTGTGCAGAGTCAGGTCCTGGTGCTGGTGGCGTACGGCGTGGTGGTGTTCCTTCTGAGTGCGCTGTCGTTCCGGGAGCGGCTTGAGTGAGCACCTATGCAGGCCGTCCGAATCACAGCGAGATTGCGGTCGAGGCACAGGGGCTGTGCAAGCATTTCAGGGGCCGGCGGCGTGGGCTCGAAATCAAAGCGGTGACCGATCTGGATTTGACAGTCCGCCGTGGAGAGACCTTTGGCCTGCTGGGTGCCGATGGCGCGGGCAAGACCACTACGCTGCGGCTGCTGAATGGACTGCTGGTCCCGAGCAAAGGCCGTGCCCGCGTGGCCAACTATAACGTGGTGAGCGACAGCCGGAGCGTCCACCGGTGCGCGGGCTACATGCCGCAGCAGTTTGCCCTATACGGTGACATGAGCGTCGCAGAGAACCTGGCATTCTTCGCCGAAATGTACGGCCTGACTGCCACGCAGTGTGCGGAACGGATTCCGCGTTTGATGCGCTTTGCGCATCTGGAGGAGTTCAGAGAGCGCCTGGCGGCGAAGCTGTCAGGAGGTATGAAGAAGAAGCTGGCACTGGCCTGCATGCTGGTGCATGAGCCAGAGATCGTCTTTCTCGACGAGCCCACGCTGGGGGTCGATCCGGTTTCGCGCCGCGAGTTCTGGAGCCTTCTCTCCGAACTGCGCGCGGAGAGAGATCTGACCATCTTCGTCTGCACACCGTACATGGATGAGGCTGAACGCTGCACCAGGGTCGGACTTCTTCACCACGGGCAGCTGATTGCCTGCGGCAGGCCGGATGAAGTCAAGGCCATGGTGCCTGGCAATCTGCTGGAAATGAGGCCGTCAAAGCTGTATCGTGCCCGCGATGTACTTCGAGGGCAAGAGGGCGTGCTGGAACTGCAGACCTTTGGCGACCGATTGCATGTGTTCGTGGATGACGTGGGCAAACGTACGCCGCAACTGGCACAGGCCCTGGCAAGCCAAGGGATTTCCTGCGAGGCTGTCCGCCGGATCGAGCCGCGTATGGAAGAGGCTTTCGTGTCGCTAGTTCGAAGCCAGGCGCAGCGGCACGAGGGAACAGGGGTTGTCGGATGACCAGTGGCCTTGCCATTGAGATCGACAGCCTTGTCAAACGCTTTGACGGCTTTGCTGCGGTGGATGATCTCAGTCTGTCGGTTTCGGCCGGAGAGATATTCGGCTTGCTGGGGCCCAACGGAGCTGGAAAGACGACTACGATTCGCATGTTGCTGGGACTTGTCAGACCCACGGATGGCAGTGCGCGAGTGCTGGGGCTGGATTCGGTGCGCCAATCACGGCAGATCCACGCACGGGTGGGGTACATGTCGCAGCTCTTCACCCTCTACCGTGACCTGACGGCAGCAGAGAACATACAGTTCTACGGGCGAGTCTATGGGCTGAGCAGGCGGCAGCTCTCGGTTCGGCAGCAGGAGGTCATAGAAATGGCGGGATTGGCCGGTCATGCCGACCAACTCACCGCAGCACTGTCGGGCGGTTGGAGGCAGCGCCTGGCTCTGGGATGCGCCGTCCTGCACCGCCCTCGGGTGGTGTTCCTGGACGAGCCCACCGCGGGCGTGGATCCTGTGTCGCGCCGTGAATTCTGGGAGCTGATCAACGGCCTGGCTGAGGAAGGAGTCACAATCTTTGTCACGACGCACTACATGGAAGAGGCTGAGCACTGCCAGCGTGTAGGGTTCATGCATCGCGGGCAGTTGGTTGCCCTGGGCCCACCAGCCGCATTGAAGGAGCAGCACATGGAGGGCGAGGTTCTGGAGATCCGCTGCGAGGACGCCCCGGCGGTGGTGCGCGCGTTGCAATGGGGCAAAGCTGAAGCAGGTCTCGATATCGGCGAGGTAGCGCTCTACGGCTCTGAGGTACACGTTGTGGTGAGTGATGCTGTCACGGCTGCGGAAGCGGTTTCGTCGTGGTTGGGTGTGGCAGACTGTAGGGTGCATGGCATCGCACCGATTCCGGCCTCACTGGAGGATGTCTTTATCTCAGTGGTGGGGGATGCCGACGTCACGCATAAGGCGGATCCACGCGCAGGTGTCTCCAAAGTCGAGGATACACAAGGATGAGCAGACAGTGGCCAAGGCTTGTTGGCCTGTTGATCGTATCGTTGCTGATCGCGTTAGCGGCGAGAGATCTCGCGCCAGGCGTGTTGTTGCGCCAACCCTCCGCAGACCCGGCCGAGACGCTCGTGGCCAGCGGCGTGATCTGGGCGCAGGGGACCGAGTTGTCGGCACCTCGAGACGGGACAATCGCCGCCATCTATGTGCACGAAGGGGATGCGGTCACGGCGGGGCAGCTTCTGGTCCAGATGGACACAGCCTTGCTTGATGCGCAGGTCGCCGTGGCGACGGCACGCGTGGCCGAGGCTCACGCTGGCCTGCGGCTAGCCGAGTCGAGCCCCAGGCCTGGCGCGAAGGAGGTGGCGAGGGCGCAGTTGGAGGAGGCTGTCATTGCCTACGACGTGGCAGTGGAGGCTCTCAACGATGCGTCGGCATTGCTCGAGAGCCGGCAGGAGCTTGAGATGCTTGAGGCCGTGGCCGGCTGCGAGGTCGAAGCAGCCCAGTGGCGCCTTCAGAGCGCGGTGTCGATGAAAGATGCTGCGCAGGTCGCGAAGGATGTGTTGCAGTACACCGAGGACCGCTTGGATGGATTCCCCTTTTCTTTCATGCTCCCGGGCGTGCCGAGCGAGCTCAAGTCGGCACCCTATGACTGGTGGCAGGCGTGGGCAGGGGTGAGCGCCGCGCAGGCACAGCTGCAGGCGGCAGAGGCGGAACGGGACTACTGGCGGAGCGTGCTGGACAATCCCCAGGAGCTGACTGCCGAGGTTGAGTGTGCCCAGGCCGCCGTGCAGCAAGCGCAGGCCGCTGTGCGCATGGCCGAAGCACAGCTCGGGGCGCTTATGGCTGGGCCCACTGAGCAGGAATTGGCGGTGGCTCGCTCGCGTCTGGCCCAGGCGGAAGCGGCCAAAGCCGCCGACGAATCGCGTCGCAATGAACTGGCCCTGGAATCCCCGCGCAGTGGCATTGTGCTCAACTGTGCGAGCCGACCAGGAGAGGTCGTCGCGCGGGGCGCGACACTGTTGACCCTGGCTGACCTTGGCGAAGTGGAGCTGACTGTGTATGTTCCCGAGAATCGCCTGGGGCGAGTCGCCGTGGGGCAGACCGTGACGGTGAGGGCAGATGCCTATCCGAGAAGTGACTTCGAGGGGCGGGTGCTGCATATCTCTGACGAAGCAGAGTTCACACCGCGAAACATCGCGACCAAAGAAGAGCGGGTAGGTACGGTGTACGCGGTACGGATCGCCATTGCCAATCCGGACGAGCTGCTGAGACCCGGGATGTCAGCTGATGCCACGCTTGGACGTTGAAGGACGCTTGCTGGAGCCTAGACCGATGAAGAAAGCACACGTTGCCGCAACACTCCTACTATGGGTCCTGGTGGCCACGACGTTACATGCTCACGCGAATGCCAACGGCAGGTTGGAGGCTTCGGGCGTGATCTACGTGGAAGACACTCGCGTTGCCTCCGAGGTGCAGGGGGAAATCGTGGAGGTGCTGGCTGAGCCAGGGGATGCCGTTGCCAACGGCGATCCACTCATTGTGCTAGACAGCAGCTCCGTGGCGTCGAGCGTTCAGGAGGCCAGGATAGCGCTGCAGACGGCTGAGGCCCAGCTGCAGGTCGTCAAGTCTGGACCGCGGACAGAGGAGGTTGCTGGCAAGCAGGCTCAGCTGGCGATGGCCCAGGCGGAGCGGAGCCGTGCCTTGGCGTTGCACCAGGCAGCACTGCGAGCACTGGATGACCCTCAAGAGCTGCGGCAACAGCTCTTGGAGGCAATGGCCCAGGTGAGCCTGGCGCAAGCTGCGGTGGAGGCTGCAGAGGCCCAGCACGCCCTGCTCCAGCACCAGGTGGACGATGCCAAGTGGAACAGCACCGAGCGTCATATACTGGAGCATCAGGCCAAGGCGGCAGAGGCAGAGCTGGCTGCGGCACAGGCAGATGTTCGAACAGCCGAAACGGCCTTGTCCCACCTGCAGAAGATGGCCGACAACCCCCTCGACTACTTGGTGGTGGTCCATGAGAGCGAAGGCGCCTATCGTATCGCGGATGCCAGGGTGCGAGTGAGCCAGGCAGAGCTGCGCGACCTGATCCAAGGGGCTACGCCGGAGGAGTTGGCGCTGAGCGAAACCGCTGTGCAGCTGGCAGCGGCCAACCTGGAGTTGGCCCGGCTGCGCGCAGAGCGTCTCACCATACGGTCTCCAGTGGATGGAACGGTCACAGCGAGGATGGCCAGCGCGGGCGAGACGGCACTGGCGGGTGCGACGCTGCTGACATTGGCGGATCTGAGCGAGGTGTCGCTGGTCGTCTATGTGCCCCAGTCGGCATTGAGCCAGGTGTCTCTGGGGCAGAGGGTCGATGTTGCGGTGGACAGCTTCCCTTCGCGGCGGTTCGAAGGAATGGTGACCCACATTGCGAGCGAGGCTCAGTATACGCCACGCAACGTAGCCAGCAAGGAAGAACGCGTCAACACGGTGTACGAAGTGACGGTGAGGGTGCCAAACGGGGAGGGTAAGCTAAAGGCAGGGATGCCTGCCGATGCTGTCTTCCACTAGGCTCTGCAGTTCAAGGCCTGTCGCTGTGTTGGGGCCAGCGCCTAGGCAGGGCACACAGACGGCATGGAGAGGTTGGACGCGGCCGAAAACCACCTAGTCGTCAGCCATAGTCATCACTGCTAGGGCCGTGAGGCGGCTGACAGACTGCAGCTTCAGCACATCTATCAGTTCCGGCGTGTCCGCGGGCTCATTGGTATACTGGGGCTCCTCCCAGGAAAGCAGGACTGCCGGCACGCCTCGTTCGGCAAACGGAGCGTGATCGCTGGGCGTGGCGAGGTGCTCGATGCTCAAGCGTCCTTGTACCTGCGGTGCTGCGTTCTCAAGTGCGCCAAGCAGCGCGGCATCTCGCTCGGCACTGCCCGAGGCAATGGCATAGTAGCCTTTGCCTTGCCCGACCATGTCCAGCTGGATCACGCCCACCGTACTGGACAACGGCTGAACGGGGTGCCTTGCATAGTGCTGCGAACCCAGGCGCCCCACCTCGTTGGCATTCCACACGGCAAAGAGCACTGTGCGGCGTGGCCGGTAGCCTTCCTCATGCCAGATGCGAGCTATCTCCAGCAGGGCGGCAACTCCACTGGCGTCATTATTGGCTCCTGGGTAGATGGTGCCATCTGGCAGGCTGCCGACATGGTCGAGGTGCGCTCCGATGACGATGACCTCGTCGTCCAGCTCCGGATCGCCGCCGGGCAAGACGCCCAGCACGTTCGGCACCGTCACGCTCGGTGTGATGGCGATCTGTACCGAGATATGGGCCGCTAGGGGCATTGCCAGGGCAGGCGGCGCCTCGTCCAACTCCCAGGGGCGGTATCCGGCGAGATCGAGCAGGGTCTGGCCCGCCTCACTGCTCAACTCGAGCACCGGGATGGATGTTGAGCTGGGCAGCGGCTGGTCATTGCTGCGAGTAGTCATCTCACCAGACCATTTGTCCGTCAAGACCAGCAACGCGCCGGCACCGCGCACGCTGGCCTCGCGAGCTTGCCGCCAGATGTCGTCGCCAGCTTGGACGAGGGCAACGCGGCCGCCCAAGGAGAGCGCGCTATTGGCCAGATCCCTGACGTACAGCAGGGGAGCGTCGACTGTGCCACCTCCCGCCTGTGCTCCGAGCAAGGTACGAAAGTCCAGGCCGTGCGTGAGCGTCTCCTCGTCCCCGCCGTCGGTGCGCAGGCGCAGGACAGGCGGCGCAGTCAGGGTTGACTGTGGGGCTTTAAACCACTGGAAGTAGGAGCCCTCGTCCCCGGCGGGCGAGAGCCCAAGGCGGGCGAATTGCTCTGCTACATACTGTGCGGCGGTCTGGTTGCCTTCGGTCCCCGCTTGGCGGCCCTGCAGGGCAGGATCGGCCAAAACCTTCACGTGGCTCAGTGCTCGCTGCCCATCGGCTTTCAAGGCCACGTCAATGTACCCCGCATCGATGTGGCCGCGCAGTACTGATTCCCTCCACAAAGCGTCGAACTCGTCAAAGGGCATCGAAGCTGCTTGGCGGAAGGCTTGATCAAAGGAGAGATCGCCTCCCAGGAGGTCAAGCCATTCGAGGAACGTGGTCCGGCCGAACTGCTTGCGGAAGAAGGTCACAGTGTCCCAGCCCAACGTGTACATCAAGCCCAAGTCCGCTGGGTCCACTTCGCGCCAATTCTCAAGGTCGCGGAGCGTCAGCGCTCGCTTGCTGCGGACCAGGTCGTACACCTCTCTGCGCCAACTTCGCACATTCTCAGCAAGCCACTGCGGATTGTACACACCCGCTTGGTACTGCGCGGTACCCTCGTGTACGGCACCATGTCGCACGCCCTTGGCAAACAAGGCACTGTGCGTCAGTTCGTGGGCCAGCACCGCCCCCACACCTTCAAGGCTCATCGATTCGGACGCCGGCAGCGCCAGCTTGATCGACTCGCCTGGCTCGGTCCAACCTCGTGCCGGGAACATCGACATGTAGATCGAGTATCGGAACAGGTCAGGCTGGTGGTAGACCTTGATCTCCATCGCCTCAGCAGGGGCAAAGGCCAGATCAGAAGTGACCTGAGTGTAGGCGCGCTCTGCCAGTTCCAGCAGGTGCTGCGCGTGCGAACCATGTTCTGGGTGTTCGAACTTGAGCACAAAGTGTTCGCTGCGCTGCTCCCCAAAATCGACACCGCTGTAGAGCCAACGGCCACCCTGTTGGGTGAAGCGCGCCCGATACCGCAGCAGCGGTGCCGTTGACGGTGTTTCGGCAAGCGCGTAGCGCACGGACAGCTCGGCGACGGCTAGTGTGTCGCTGAGCGAGACGAGGGAACCCTGGCAATCGTAGCTGCTGGCGGGGTGAAGCGCCAGATCCTCGAACCAATGCACTTCCTCACGGTAGAGGACCCGATTCGCCGGATCAACGCTGGCCAGGAAGGCGTCGTGATCACGGTCCAGCACGGCCGCACTGCGCTGTGCCAATGTCTCTTCGATCCCCTGGGCAGCGGCTTGCCAAGGATCGAGAATGTGGGCGCGCCAGCCATCCAGAGCCAGGACCGCCGGCTGACCGATCGCCGCTGGGCCCAGCTCTTGCAGCAGGTAGGTGGTGAGGGCCCAGGCTTGCGCCGACCACAGGGCCATGGACTGATCACCAATCTGATGGCGGTCCGGCAGGTCATTCTGTATCCATAGTTCTTGGTCCAGATCTGCCGCCGCCAGCAGCGGCAGATACTGCTCCTCGAGCTCGGCCAACGAGTCCGTCTGCTGTGCCTGCCAGCTGTCGATCAGGCCCTGGGCAAGCCAGCTGGCGGTGCTGCCAGGCCAACCACCATGCTGCAGCGCAAGCTCCGCCAGCGTAGTCTCCAAGCGGTCACTATCGCTGAGCACGATGCCATCAAGGGATGCCCATCCCTGAGCCGATTCGTAGCCATGGGGAGGAACTACGAGTGCGTGTAGCAGGGCATCGTTGCCGGCAGAGGGCAGCGAGACGCTGGCGGCGTGCCCAGGCTTGCTGTAGAAGGCAATGGGGACTGTCTCGGGCAGGTCTAGGCCTAGCTCCTCGACCAGGAAAGCGTAGGCATCGTCAGCTCTCTCCACGAGGCTGTGCACCTGGGGCGGCTGCAGGTGTCGCAGCTGAACGTGCTCGCCGTGCTCCGTATCCCAGGCCGGTCCAGAGTAGAACCAGTCGCCATCACGCCTGACCCAATTCACGGGTACAGTGGCAGAGAGCGGTCGGTCGTTCTCCGGCCACTGATAGCGAACGGTCATTGTGGACGTGGCGATCTCGCCGGCGACCAGCGCCGAGCCAAAGGTGGTGGTGAAGTAGGCGGGCTGGCGAGCCACCAGAGCGTTCAGCCAGCTCTCCTGTTCACTCAGGAGCATCTCATCTAGCGGATCGACTGTCTGAAGCAGGGCACTGGCGTCGCGTGTGGCGATGGCTTCCATGCGCTGCGCAGACCGATCCTCCAATGCCTCATGGTCCCAGCTCAGGCTGAGTGTGACCAGGTTGGCCAGGACACCAACCCGGTACAGCTTGTCTGGTTCGATGTTGGTGATGTCGTCCTCGGGCACGTGGTAAACGATGCCCGGAGCGTCTCCGTCCCACCAGATGTAGAGCGTGGCAGGCACCCCCGCGCCTACAAAGGGAGCGTGGTCACTGCGGCCAAGGGATTGCGGCCGTATGGAAAGATCGAGCGAGCCAGCGGATGCCAGTGACTGGTCAGCAACCAGGCCGCCGGCATCGATGGCCAACTGCTCTGTTCCTGCACCGACCATGTCGAGCTGCAGCATGCCCACGGTATCCTCGAGCGGGTAGCGCGGGTGCTCCACATAGTACTGGGAACCGAACAACCCGATCTCTTCGCCGTCCCATGCGGCGAAAAGGACCGTTCTCTTGGGGACGTAACCTTGTTCCTGCCACAAGCGAGCTATCTCGAGCAAGACTGCGACGCCGGAGGCGTTGTCGTTCGCGCCTACCCAGGCAGTGCCGTCGGGATCGGCACCCATGTGGTCATAGTGACCGCCGATGACGAACACCTGCTGCACACCGTCGGGGTCCGAACCGGGCAAGACGCCCAGCACGTTGCGTCCGGTGGCTCCTTGCTCATAGTACAGCGGGACGCGGATGTCTACTTGGGTGGAGAGTGTCTGCGCCGTGTATTGGACTGTGAGGTCGTCAAGGCTGAGGCCGCTGCCGGCCAATAGATCCTCGATAACCTGCTCGGTGACAAGCAGCGTGGGGATGCCCTGCGGAAGCAGAGCGTTCTGTCGCGCCGTGCGCCGCATGCGGAAGTTGGCGTCGCCTTGGGCAGCAAGGATCACGGCCTTGGCGCCGTGCTCCAGCGCCTGCCGCTGGATGTCGTCAAAGGGGTAGCGATACCGGCACAGCACGATGCTGTCGCTGGCATCCAGGTTGTCATAGTCGTCATGTCGGCCGTCGCTCACCCAGATCACGCGTCCCTGGGCGACACCGCCGTCGGCGTAACCGCCGAGCCAGATGGTATAGTCCTCTCGGAACGTGTATACCTTCTCCGTCTGGCCAGCGGCGTCGAACAGCGCAAAGTGTGGCATGTCACTGAGTTCGGCGAATGGGACCGGGAAGCTTTGGAAGAAGGAGCCGTCGTCACCCGCAGGCTGCAGGCCGTACTCGGCAAAGCGCTCAGCGAGCCAGTCCCCTGA
>Ga0180438_10007214_pt1 | contig 14606 bp, 13 predicted proteins | sample SS_ome_12_FD_132455 | JGI IMG/M metagenome (GOLD analysis project Ga0180438, IMG submission 132455) | Hypersaline lake sediment archaeal communities from the Salton Sea, California, USA - SS_3_D_2 metaG | ecosystem: Environmental > Aquatic > Non-marine Saline and Alkaline > Hypersaline >...
ACGTACAAGCCGTTATCAGCAAAAAAGGGGATCAGCTCAGATTTTGGATAGAGACTAATACATCAAAAAATGATGCAATTTATTGATATTAAATAAGATATAATGCCGAAGGGGGGACTCGAACCCCCACGAGCTATTATGCTCACATGGCCCTCAACCATGCGTGTCTACCAAATTCCACCACTTCGGCAAAATGAGGATCTGAGGGTTATTTTATTTCTGGTTCGGATTTCTTTTTTTCCGGATCGGATCCCTGTTTTTTTATTTCGTCGCCCTGTTTTTTCTCCTCGGTCTTGGGCTGGGCTGTTCCTTCGGGTGCCTTTTTTTCTTCGCCCTCCGTTTTCTGAGGTTCCGTAACAGCGGCCTTTTGTTCGATAGGAGCTTCCTCACCGCTTACGACCGATCTTTCACCTTTGGCAGAAAGAATCCACAGTCCCATGGACGTGATCATGAAAAGAATGGCGCATATCGTGGAAACTTTAGTAAGAATCGTTGCCGCTCCCCGGGGACCGAAAACCGATTGGCTTCCCATTCCACCAAAAGCCCCGGCCAGATCCGCAGATTTTCCCGATTGCAGAAGGATAGCGATGATCAGGGTAACACAAACGATAATATGGATGATTAGAATTATTGCACTCATTTTTCCTCGTACGCTTTTATGGCTTCTTTAGCGATGTCCGCGAAAGATTCCGCTTTTAGCGATGCACCCCCAACGAGGGCACCGTTTATGTCGTTCTCCTTCAAAAGAGAGTAGGTATTTTCCGGTTTGACCGAACCGCCGTAAAGGATTATAGCACAGGAAGCCATATTATTTCCATGCTTTTCTGCAAGGTTGGATCTGATGAAACGGTGCACTTCCTGAGCCTGGTCCGGTGTGGCAGTCAATCCTGTGCCAATGGCCCAAATGGGTTCGTAGGCGATCACGATTTGACGGACCTGTCCGGTGTCGAGCCCGTCCAATCCTTCCGTCATTTGCCTTTGCACTTTGGCTATGGTGTCGCCTTTTTCTCGCTCTTCGAGAGATTCGCCGATGCACATGATGGGTATCAGTCCATGGATGAGGGCGGTTTTGATCTTTTTGTTGACCGTCTCGTCTGTTTCTCCGAAGATCTGGCGCCTTTCCGAATGCCCGATAACGACAAAACGACAGCCCACATCTATGAGCATCGGAGCCGCCACTTCCCCAGTAAAGGCCCCCTGCTCCTCCCAGTGCATGTTCTGCGCTCCGATCTTAACGGAAGAGCCCTGGAGTGCCTGGCTGACTTCGTTCAAGGCAGTGAAAGGCGGGATCACGACAAGCTGCGCCTCTTCCAATGCAGAGGCTGCTTCCCGGAGCTTTTTTACCATGTCCACGGATTCAGACACGGTCTTGAACATTTTCCAGTTCCCGGCAATGAAAGGTTTTTCGTTCGTAAAGTTCATATCATTTCTCCGATAGGGCCTCCAGCCCAGGAAGGGTTTCGTTTGCGATGTATTCCAGGGATGCTCCGCCGCCCGTGGATATGTGAGAGATTTTTTCGCTAACCCCCGCTTTGAGCACGGCGGCGACAGAATCTCCCCCTCCGATTATGGATATTGCATCTGCCTCTGCTACGGTTTTCGCCACCTCTTCGGTGCCTTTTCCGAACTTGGCGATCTCGAAAACTCCCATCGGCCCGTTCCAGAAGATGGTTTTTGCCGCTGATATGACTGCTTTATATGCTTCGATAGTCTGCGGGCCGATATCCAGGGCCATCAGGTCAGAAGGGATCGGGAATCCCTCGATGAGTCGTTCTTCCGCTAAGGGATCGATGGCGGCTGCTGCGATATGATCCTTTGGAAGAAGGAAATCAACGCCCATGGATCTGGCATTGTCCAGCAGGTTCAGCGACAGGTCCTTTTTATCCCCCTCGACGAGCGACCGGCCCACATCCTGTCCCTGGGCGGCAAAAAAGGTATAGGCCATGGCGCCTCCGATCAGGATGCTGTTGGCTTTGTAAAGGAGGCTCTCGATAACCGGGATCTTGTCCGACACTTTAGCGCCGCCGAGGATGGCGACATAGGGTCTCTGAGGAGAGAGGATCGCTTTGCTGAGGTACTCCACTTCTTTGCTGACCAGAAAACCGGCTGCCGATTTTTGGACATGACGGGGAATCCCCACGATGGATGCATGGGCTCTGTGGCATGCACCGAAAGCGTCATTCACATAATAATCGATTCCCTTTGCCAGTTGAATGGCGAAATCGGGGTCATTTCCCTTCTCGCCCGGGTGGAACCGGAGATTTTCCAAAAGAAGCACCTGGCCTTCCTCGAGGCGGCCTTTTAACTTTTCGACATCATCGCCCACGACATCCGGGGCATGAAGAACCTCCCTTTGGATCAAGTCGGCAAGCCTTCGGGCTACAGGTTTTGTGCTGTATTCGGGCTTGTACTCGCCTTTGGGCCTTCCCAGATGCGATGCCACGACGACCTTGGCCCTATGCTCTAAGAGGTGGTTCAATGTGGGCAGGGCAGCTTTGATGCGCGTATCGTCACGGATGGTTTGCTTTTCATCCAGGGGGACATTGAAGTCCACGCGGAGAAATATTTTTTTTCCTGCGACATCCAGATCTTTGACAGACAGCACGGCTTTTTATCCTGAAATGTATTTGATGAGGTCCACCACCCGGCAGGAATAACCCCACTCGTTATCATACCAGGACAGGACTTTGACCAGATTGTTATCCGTCACCCGCGTAAAAAGCGCATCCACGATCGACGAGTGGGGATTGGCCATGAAGTCGACAGAAACCAGCGGCTCCTCACAGTACTGGAGAATGCCCTTTAGTTCTCCCTCCGCTGCGGCTTTAAATGCCTGGTTGACTTCGTCGGCGCTGGCGTTTGTCTCGAGAAGGGCGACCAGGTCGACAAGAGAGACATTAGCGGTCGGAATGCGGATGGCGATCCCGTCGATCTTCCCCTGGAGATCGGGCATGACCAGACCGACAGCTTTAGCAGCACCGGTTGTCGTGGGAATCTGAGAGACGGCGGCTGCCCTGGCCCGGCGGAGATCCTTATGAGGCGCATCCAAGATCTTCTGGTCCATCGTGTAAGCGTGGATGGTTGTCATGAAGGCTTTTTCTACTCCGAACGCCTGATGGATAACCTTGACGGCCGGGGCGAGGCAGTTTGTGGTGCAGGACGCGTTGGAGATGATGTGGTGCTTGTTAGGATCGTAGACATCTTCGTTCACTCCCATCACCAGTGTGACATCAGGATCGGTTGCCGGAGCGGTTATGATGACCTTTTTAGCTCCTCCCGACTGGATATGCTTCCCAGCATCCGGCTTTTTGCGGAAAAGACCTGTTGCTTCGACCACGACCGGAACATCCAGGTCGCTCCATGGGAGGTTTGCCGGATCTTTTTCGGTAAAGATCTTCGTTTCTTTCCCATCGACGATGATGGAGTCCTCGGTGGCCTGGATATCAGCATCCAGGATACCCAAAACGGAATCGTATTTCAGCAGATGCGCCAAAGTTTTGGCGTCCACCACGTCGTTGGCGGCCACGATTGTGATATCCGGATCTTTATAAGCGGCACGGAACACATTCCGTCCGATCCGGCCGAAGCCATTTATGCCTATTTTTATTGCCATATCGGAACCTCCTAATTATGAATGATACAGGAAGACATTTTTTTAGCACAAAAACAGACGGAAATCAATGAAATGGAGTTGGGGCGTGTTTTTGTGGTAAAATTTTCATCATGAAAATCCTCACCGCAAAACAGATGCAGGGAGTCGACAAAAAAGCCATCGAAAAACTGGGAATAATAGGTCCGATCTTGATGGAAAACGCCGGGATCCAGATCACGAACGCAATTTTGGAAACTTTTCCTCGGATAAAGGAGGAAAGGATCGTGATCGTTGCGGGAAAAGGGAATAACGGGGGCGACGGCTTCGTAGTGGCCCGCCACCTGTTCAACCGGGGGTGTACGCCTGTCGTTTTCCTGTTGGCTTCCAAAAAAGAGCTGAAGGGGGATGCCGCGTTGAATGCAGGCATAGCATACAGGATCGGGCTCGACATTAAAGAAATCACCTCATCTCGTCATTGGGCTGCGAATAAAAGGAGCCTGTCAAAGGCCACAGTGATTGTGGACGCCATATTCGGTACAGGGCTGACAAGCCCTGCAAAAGGGATTTATGCCAAGGTCATCGGGGACATCAACAAAACCAGGGCTTTCAAGTTGGCTGTAGATATTCCTTCGGGTCTATCATCCGACACTTTTGCCATTATCGGACCGTGTGTCAAAGCGGATCTTACCGTATCCCTGGCTGCTGCCAAAATTGCCCATGTATTTCCTCCGGCAGAGGATTTTGTGGGGGAGTTGAAGATCGGAGACATCAGCGTGCCACCCGATCTTCTTGAAAATGAAAAATTCAAGCTCGAAATGGTTGAAAAGGAACGGATCCGTCCGTATTTCGAACGCCGCAGAAAGGCCACACACAAAGGAACGTACGGGCACCTTTTGATGCTTTCCGGTTCAATCGGCAAAACAGGCGCTGCTGTCATGGCGGGCAAGGCCGCTCTGAAGATGGGTGCCGGCCTAGTAACAGCGGCGGTTCCGAAGAGCTGTCTCCCGATCGTGGCCCGCTCGATGATGGAATTGATGACAGAACCCCTTCCGGAAACGGATAGGGGGACGCTATCTGAAGACGCCTTGCCCGAGATATTGCGTCTGCTCGAAGAAAAGGATGCCTTGATGCTGGGGCCCGGCATATCGACACAAGAATCGACCGCCAGGCTGGTGCTTTCCCTTCTCCCGAAGCTTAAAACTCCTGTCGTGCTGGATGCCGATGCGCTGAATATCCTGGCTTCCGGGCCCGCTCTCCTGAAAGAGCTGGTCAAACCGGCTGTCGTGACACCTCATCCCGGGGAATTCGCAAGGATGACCGGATTGTCCACCAAAGAAGTTCTGGACAGAAGGTTGGACCTGGTTCCCCGGTTTGCCAAAAAATTCGGTGTTTACGTGGTTTTGAAGGGTTACAGGACATTGACGGCAACGCCTGAGGGCATGACCTATATCAATCCTACCGGAAATCCGGGTATGGCCACTGCAGGTTCCGGAGATGTCCTCAGCGGGATGATCGCGTCCATGATCATCCAGGAAAAGGATATTCTGGATGCCATATTAGCGGCAGTCTACGTTCATGGGCTGAGCGGGGATATCGGCGCGGCCCGGCTCGGCGAAAAAACTTTGACTGCAGGAAACATGATCACGTATCTGCCAGCTGCCATCAAAGCCCTCCAGTGAAAGATTCGAAAATAGCACGCACGTCCACTTCGGAGAAGGAGACGTTCGAACTTGCAAAAGGGCTGGCCGAATCGTTCCAGGGGCAAGAGATCGTTTTCCTGTCAGGCGAGCTGGGCGCCGGCAAGACTGTCTTTGCCAAAGGAATTGCATCAGGCCTGGGTATGGAGGATGTCACTCAGGTTTGCAGCCCTTCTTTCACGCTGGTGAACATCTACCAAGCTAGATATCCGATATTTCACATCGATCTTTATCGATTGGGAAAAAGTTCCGAGATCGACGATATCGGTTGGGAGGATTATCTCGACCGCGGCGTCATCATCGTGGAATGGGCCGAGAAACTCGAGTGGGAAGGGGATGCCATCAGGATCGACATCGAAGTCCTGGAAGATGAAACAAGGCGGATCATGATAGAACGCTGAGCAGGCTTTTCGTTGCTTTTTCGATATCGCCTTCTCCCAGGATGGCGGATATAACGGCGATCCCGTCAGCTCCGGAAGACATGACTGCCGCCGCATTTTGTCTGTCTACTCCTCCTATGGCGAGGATCGGAATGCCCACTTTTTCCCTGATAGCCCGGAGACCTTCCAGTCCCAGGATGGCAGGAATTTTGTCCTTGGATGAGGTGAAAAAGACCGGCCCGACCCCTAAATAATCGGCCCCTTGCTTTTCGGCTGATTGGGCTTCTTCGGTCGTGTTTACCGATATGCCGATCAACCGGTTCGGCCCCAATATCTTGCGGGCAAAAAGGAGAGGGATGTCCTGCTGACCGAGATGCAGGCCTCTCGCATCGCATGCGAGGGCGATATCGGCCCGATCATTGATGATCAGCGGAATCCCTAAAGGTTTCAGGAAGCCGGATATCCGGATCGCAAGATCCAGAAACTCTCGTGTTTCACAGTTTTTAGCCCGGAGCTGAATCAGGGTTGCTCCCGCCCCTGCCGCCTCTTCGACGATCGCGACAAGGTCCCGGGTTCCTGCCGCTTCCTTGTCTGCTACCAGGCAAAGTCTCCAATCGATCGGTTTCATCGGTATCGACAATTCTAACACATTTGGATGATGCTGCTCCAGGTCCGGCTTCATTTCGAGAAGAATAGGAGGTACCTTAGAGAATGTCCCTAAAATCATTGAAATGAACGGAAAGTTCCTGTATAAAACAAGTTACAGAAATTGTGATCCCGGGAGGCGCTTGAATGGACGGATTATCCAATATTTTTAGCCGAATTATTGGGAATGACTACCTGAAATTCCTTTTTATCCTTGCCGTTTCCGTCGTTGCAGCGGTTGTTGCAAAAACGGTTTTTAGACAGGTTCTCAAACCGCTGACAAAGAAAACAAAGACCAAGATCGATGATTTGATAATCAAAAGCATTTCCTCGATTATTTTCTATGTGGTCGTCATACTGGGTTTTAAAATCGGTATCCAGCACTTTAACTTCGGAACGGAGATATACAGCAGCCTAGTCAATTCCCTGTTTATTCTGATCGTCGTCGTCATGATTTTGAGGATCATCACGAATTTTTCCAGGCACTGGTTGGAAGAATGGGCATCCAAGACAGAGTCCACGGCGGATGACCGGCTTATCCCGCTCGTAGGGAAAATCCTTAAAGTCATCACTATCGTCTTGGGGATCTTTTTTATTTTCGATACCTGGGATATCAACCTCAGCCCTTTGTTGGCGACAGCCGGAATCGCCGGTATAGCCATCGGTTTTGCCGTCAGAGATTCCCTGGCTAACGTTCTCGGCGGGATTCAACTTGTCCTGGACAAAACATTCAAAGTGGGGGATAAGGTTCAATTGGATTCCGGAGAGATGGGAGTGATCATGGATATAGGGATCAGGAGCACGAAATTGAGAACCTATGACAATGAAGTGATCTTCATCCCCAACGGTATCCTGGCCAACACCAAAGTCAAGAATTTCACCGTCCCCGATCTTTCCATTCGTGTGAACGTCGATTTCGGCGTCGAATACGGATCCGATCCCGAACAGGTCAGGAATGTTGTTCTGGATGCCATAAAAAAGGTCGATACCGTCATCGCGGAACCCGAACCTGCCGTGCATTTCATGAACATGTCCGATTTTTCGCTGGATTTTGTTGCCAGGGTCTGGGTCCAGAATTATAACGATGCCTATGTCACCAAGCTGGAAGTCACCGATGAGATCTACAATGCGTTGAATAAGGCCAAGATCGGTATTCCTTTCCCGACCCGCACCGTGTATACGAAAAAGCTGGATTGAAATCGGCGGAGTCATTGTCGAATTCAGGGAAAATTGTTTGAAAGATGAAGGAGAACAAGATGATATCTCGAGTACAGGCTTTGATTCGTGAAATAAAAGATTTTCCCAAGCCCGGGATCGGTTTCAAAGACATCACGCCGGTGATCCAGGACCCCGAGGCCTTTGACTTTGTCATCGACAGGATGGTCTCATGGGGCAAAGAGAGAAAGCCTCAAGTCGTGGTGGGTATCGAATCCCGTGGCTTTCTGTTCGCTGCCCCTGTGGCGAACAAGATGGGTCTGAGCCTGGTTCTCATCAGAAAAAAAGGCAAGCTGCCTGGAAAGACAGTTAGCGTAAAAGCTCCCAATGAATATGCCGTAGAGTACTTCGAGATGCATGACGACTGCCTGAAACCCGGACAAAAAGTCCTGATCGTCGATGACCTTATCGCCACGGGCTCTTCTACGGTGAGTGCCATCGACCTGGTTAAAAAATTGGGCGGAGAGGTTGTGGGATTCGCGTCCTTGGTCGAGCTGAGTTTCCTGAAGGGATTGGAATTCATCAAAAAATCACATCCGGAGGTGGAGATACTCTCCTTGATTCGATACGAAGAATAATAAAGGAGCGAAAAATGGAGGGGATGTTAGAGCGGATTTTTAAGTTAAAGGCAAATAACACCTCCTTTCGGACCGAGATGGTCGGGGGTGTGACCACCTTCATGACCATGTCCTATATCATCTTTCTCCAGCCAGCCGTGCTCTCCCTTGCTGGAATGGACAGCGGTGCCGTCATGGTGGCCACCTGCATATCCAGCGCTTTGGCGACGTTCCTGATGGGTCTTCTGGCCAAATATCCCTTCGCTCTTGCGCCCGCAGTGGGCCATAATGTCTTTTTTGCCGTTACGGTCTGCGGCACGATGGGCTATTCCTGGGAGGTCGCTCTGGGTGCCGTGTTCATCTCCGGATCCATTTTCCTGATTTTATCCTTATTCAAGGCCTGGGGGAAACTGGTAGCCGCTGTCCCTGACTCTCTCAAGTATGGCATTGCTGTCGGTATCGGGTTATTGATCGCGCATGTGGGGCTTCAGTTCGGGGGAATCGTGGTCGACGACCCTTCGGTATTGGTCAAGATCGGGAATTTGGCAAGCAAGCCGGTTTGCCTCGCCCTCTTTGGCGTTGTCGTGACTCTGGTGCTGATGGCGCTGCGGGTTAAAGGGGCAATACTGATCGGCATTCTTGCAACCGCTGTTTTGGGCGTGCCACTCGGTGTTGTCCGGTATCAAGGAATCCTATCTTCGCCGCCGAGCCTGGCTCCCACTCTTTTCAAGCTCGATATCCTCGGGGCCTTCCAAACCGGCTTGATCACGGTCGTTTTCGTTTTTTTCTTTCTCGACCTGTTCGATACGATAGGAACCCTTATCGGTGTGAGCGGGCAGGCCGGATTTCTCAAAGATGGCAGGCTTCCCCGGGCGGATCAGGCAATGTTTTCCGATGCCGTGGGCACTGTGAGCGGGGCCATACTCGGGACCTCGACCGTCACAACCTATATCGAGAGCGCTGCCGGTGTTGTCCAGGGAGCGAGAACGGGCCTGGCCAATATGTTCACCGCCTTCCTTTTTCTGGTCGCACTGTTCTTCAGCCCCCTGGCAGCCATGATCTCCGGTTTGTATGAATACGAAGGATTGCAGCTTCGCCCCGTGATCGCACCCCCGTTGATCATCGTCGGATTCTTGATGATGACCTGTGTGAGCCGGATCAAGTGGGATGATTTTACAGAAGCCATCCCGGCCTTTTTAGCCATCATCATCATGCCGATGACTTTGAATATCACCGAAGGAATAGCCTTTGGATTTATTTCTTATTCCCTCCTCAAGTTGGTTGCGGGGAAGGGAAAAGATGTCCACTGGATTATCTATCTTTTTGCGCTTTTATTCGTGCTCCGCTATATAGTGGGGTAATCGTTCGAAACGGCATCCCATATCCGGGAAAACCAGAGGAGGTCAAAGAGGGATGAGAATTGGGAGCATCAGACTCATCATGATCGTCATGTCTTTAATCCTTGTTTCCGCTAACTGCACCAAGGCTTTGATCAAACCGGATTTAGCCCTGGGACCTGGGGAAATGAGGTGGGTAAAGAGAATCCTTAACAGAATGACGGTGGAGGAGAAAATCGGCCAGATGGTGGCCTGCCGGTATTCCGGAAATTTCGTCAACAGGAACAGTGAATATTTTCAAAACCTTGCGACGATGATCGTGGATTATAAGATCGGGGGCTTGATCATATTCGGCGGACAAGTTTATGAATCGGCTATGTTGACGAACAGCTTCCAGGAACTGGCAGAGATCCCTCTACTCGTGGCTTCTGATTTCGAGAGAGGAGCCGGCAATCAGATCGCCGGAGCAACGCTATTTCCGCCTCTGATGTCGCTGGGAGCCGCCGATTCCGAAGAATTGGCGTATGAGATGGGAAAAATCACGGCCAGGGAGGGGCGTGCTCTGGGGATTCATATGACCTATGCCCCGGTAGTGGATGTCAATATCAATCCTGATAACCCGATCATCAACACGCGGTCGGTCGGGGAGGACCCGGAATTGGTCAGCCGTATCACGGAGGCCTTTATCCAGGGGTGCCAGGATTTCGGGTTGATCTCGACGGCCAAACATTTTCCCGGTCATGGGGACACGGATCTGGATTCCCACAGTGTTCTTGCGACTATAAAGGGAGAAAGAGAGCGCCTGGAGAGGGTAGAGCTTTTCCCCTTCCAAAGGGCCATCGATGCGGGTGTCCAGGCTATAATGACCGCTCACCTGAGCATTCCTGCGCTCGATCCGACCCCGGACCTTCCAGCCACTCTCTCTAATCCGATATTGACCGATCTTCTCAGGAAGGAGATGGGATTCAGGGGGCTTATCGTGACGGACGCCATGGGGATGGGAGGAGTGACCACCCTATTTACTCCGGAGGAGGCTGCTGTGAAGGCCGTGAAGGCCGGCGTGGATATGCTGCTTCTCCCTCCGACCCCCAGGGAAGTCATCGAAGCGCTTATCCGGGCTGTCAGGAACGGTGAGATCCAGGAATCGAGAATCGATTCATCTGTGACGAGGATCCTGGAGGCTAAAGCCCGATTAGGCCTGCACCGGGAAAAATTGGTGGATATCGAGACACTGGACAGGACGATCGGTATCCAAGCGTATCTCGAACAAGCCGAAAAAACTTTCGACAGCTCCATGACCCTGGTGAAAAACGAGGGAGATTTCGTTCCGATTCCTTCGGGTTTCCAGAAAATTGCTGTTTTTGCTTTGAGCAGCGATCCGGGAGGGTATTTTGCAGGGCAAACCTTTGTGCGCGAGATGAAAAAACGGGTCCCTAGGGCATTCGAATTTTATGCCGAGCCGACCACAGGAGATGAATTCATTGCCGGGGCTTTGGAGAAGACAAAGGAAGCGGACGTCATCGTGATCGGCCTTTTCTCCCGGTTAAGATCGGGAAAAGGTTCGGTCGGATTGGACCCCAGACACATTGAGCTTATTAACGATCTTACGGAAGGCGGTCGGAGGGTCGTTGTCGTTTCCTTCGGAAGCCCTTATTTCCTTCGGCATTTTGCAGGTGTCGATGTTTATCTTTGCGCGTACAGGTATGCAGACGAATCCCAAATCTCTGCGGTAAAGGCGCTTTTCGGAGAGATCGATATCGTCGGGAAACTCCCTGTTTCCATTCCCGGAGTTTTCCCGATTGGCCATGGGTTGAAGGTTCCGAAAAAAGACAGGGAGTGAATTAAAAGGAGGGGATAATGTCCGACTATTTCCAGAATGGCGTCATCACCACTTTCCATAAGCTTGGGGACGTGAACATCAAACAACTGGAAGGCCAACTCAGGGATTTTTCGAAGAGAAGACCGATTGCCCTTATCCTGCCCTCTCTCTACCGGGAATTCGCGAGCGGTGCCCTTCAAAATATTATGAAGACACTGAAAAACGTCTCCTATTTCAACCAGATCGTATTGTGTCTGGATCGGGCTAATGCCGAGCAATTCAAGATGGTCAAGGATCATTTTACGACCACGAAGCGATTCCGGATCGTCTGGAACGACGGGCCCCGCATGAAGGAAATCTACAAAAGTTTGGAAAAAAGCGATCTGTCCCCTGGACAAGCAGGGAAGGGGAGGGCGGTCTGGATCGCATTGGGATACGTGTTGGCCGGGGGGAAAAGCCGTGTCATCGCTTTTCATGATTGCGACATCGTTAACTACAACCGGGCGATGGTGGCCAGGTTGTGCTATCCTGTGGCAACCCCCCATTCCGAGTACGAGTTTTGCAAGGGATTCTATAGCCGCTACACCAAGAGGCTTTATGGACGGGCCACGCGATTATTTTTCACTCCGTTCATCCGGGCCCTGGAGAGAATTTTGGGATATTTGCCCTTTCTTGTTTACATGGATAGTTTTCGCTATGCCCTGGCCGGAGAGATTGCCATGAGGCGAGATTTAGCCATGGCCCTTCGCATCCCAAGTGACTGGGGATTGGAAGCGGGAACATTGGCCGAAGTTTACAGGAATGTGGCAGCCAACAGGATATGCCAGGTGGATATTGCAGATACCTATGAGCATAAACATCAACCGCTCGATCCCAACGATTCGGAAATGGGTGTTTTGAAAATGACGGTGGACATCGCAAAATCCATTTTCCGGAATCTGGCCCTGGAAGGGGTGCAGTTTTCCTTGGGATTTTTCAAGACTTTGAGCAATATTTATTTGAAAGAGGCGCAGGAGACCATCGTCCGGTACGAGAACGATGCTGCGATCAACGGGCTTATGTTCGACCGTCACGGGGAGTCGATTTGTGTCGAGGCCTTTGCAGACGGCATAAAAAAAGCCGGGGAGATCTTTTGGCAAAATCCTTCCACGTCCCCCCTTATTCCCAACTGGCACAGGGTTACGGCGGCTGTGCCGGATATTTTCGAGAGGCTAATAGACGCAGTCCAACACGACAACAAATAGACTTGGCTCTTTAGGAGCCGATCTCACAACATCGACGTCGTTGTGGCCCATTCGCAGTAGTCTACTACAGCTTCATGGGCCACTGCCTAGTCGATGCAGCAATCTCGGCTCCTAAAGAGCCAAGTCTACTTATCCGGAATTCCTTAAGAACGTTACACAATACAACTCATGGGTCGCTTCCTTGCCGCTACAGCAATCTAGGTCCGTAAATTGCCCAGGCCATTATCTTGTCGAAGCCACCTCACAGGCTACTGCCTAGTCGATGCAGCAATCTCGGCTCCTAAAGAGCAGGTCTGCTTTTCTGAAATTTTACAAAAACGAAACGAAAGGGCGGGCGGGGAGGTAATAAATAGTAAGGATAGTGAGAGTTGACATTTTTTCGAGACGTCATTAATATATTTCGGGGAGAGGATAGGGACAATATACCTTAGAGGATGTGAACAAAATGATACTATCTAAGAAGATCCTGACAGTTTTCTTGATCGTGATCGGAATTTGTGTTGCCGGGTATTTTTTCGTTATCAGGAACGGAGACAATCCCGAACAGGGGGAAACATCTTCGGATATCGCTGAAGAGAAAGAAAAAGTGGCTGAGACTCCGATCCCCGTGAAAGTCGATAAGGCAAGAATAGGAGAGCTGGTTATTTCTTTGAAATCCCCTGGTGAAGCCGTAACGAACAGGATGATCACTGTCAAATCCGAAGTGCAGGGAGTTATCAAAAACTTGAATGTGGAGGAAGGACAGCACGTGAAGCAGGGGGATTTATTGATGGAATTGGACGACCGGCAGTTCCGGTTGGAACTGGAAAGGGCGCAGGCTGACCGACTGAGCAAGCTTTCGGAGTTGCTGCTGGAAAGACAATTCGAAGGTACGGAAAAAGCCATGGATCCCTCTGAGTTAGACAAGATTCAGAAAGCCAGAAGCGAGTACGAAAGGATTCAGGACCTGTTCCGAAAGGGGATGATATCCGAAAATGAGTTCGAGGAAGCCTACACAAAGTATGAGCTGGCTTTGATCGAATCAGGGGAAAAGAAGGACGAGATCCGCTCAGCTTCTAAGGGATTGACCCAGGCCGAGATCGCAGTGAAGAAAGCTCAAATGGACCTTGAGAGAACCCAGATCAAAGCCGCGTTCTCGGGTATCATTACGAATATCCAGGTGTCTCCTCAGGAGCATATCACGGCAGGCAGAGACCTGTTTGTCCTGGTGAACATCAGCCGCATTCAGGTTCATGCCACGGTTTTAGAGAGCGAAATCGGAAAAATGAAGGTAGGTCGGGAAGTGATTCTGCGATTCAGCGCCTATCCGGACAGAGTATTTAACGGGAGAGTGAAATCTATCAGCCCGGTCGTCAATCCCGAGGACAAGACCTGTAAGGTTATCATAGATGTGGCGAATCCGGAGGAGGAAATAAAGCCGGGAATGCACGCGGAGGTAGAGATAGCAGCCGAGATTTACGAAGACAGGTTGCTCGTTCCCCAGGATGCTGTATTGGATCGGGGAGGCCGGAAATTGGCTTTCGTCGTCCAGGATGGATTGGCCAAATGGCGTTACGTTCAGGTGGGTTTGGAAAACGATTATTTTGCCGAAATTCTGCCGAGCGAGAGGGAAGGGGAAGGCGTCAAGGAAGGCGAAACCGTCATCGTGGATGGCCACTTCACTCTGGCCCACGATGCGAAGGTTACGATCGAAAAATAGAAATTTAATAGTCTCCTGAATATAGTTCGGGGACAGGATACCTGGTTCCAACAATCGGGAAGAGGTTAGAAACAGTTTCTTTTATCCCGTCCCCGTAGTCTCTCCTTAAATTTAAGGGTGAGGAGGGTTGGCCTGTCCTCGTAAATCTTATCCTTAAATGAAGGGGTGGAGTGGACTGGCCTGTTTCCATAACTATTGTTACTTGAGTTTAAACGTAACGGTAACTGTGAATATAACACCTCTTGGCTGGCCGTTTATCACCATGGGCTCATAGACCCACTGGCGAACCGCGTCGATAGCAGCCTGATCGAGAAGAGGGATCGAGCGGAGAATATTCACCCGCTGCACCCGCCCGTATATGTCTGTGGTCGCCTCGATGATAACGACCCCTTCCACCCTGGCCTGACGGGCGATCTCCGGA
>Ga0180438_10007215_pt1 | contig 14605 bp, 9 predicted proteins | sample SS_ome_12_FD_132455 | JGI IMG/M metagenome (GOLD analysis project Ga0180438, IMG submission 132455) | Hypersaline lake sediment archaeal communities from the Salton Sea, California, USA - SS_3_D_2 metaG | ecosystem: Environmental > Aquatic > Non-marine Saline and Alkaline > Hypersaline >...
ACAGTATAAAATCACGTTTGGATCGATTATAGAGAAATTGTGCCTTAGACTATTGAAAACAATTATGTTATAAAGAAATAGAAATACCTTAATGGGACAGCACTGGGACTGTCCCCATTTTCCCCATTTTCAATTAAAGCCCACCCCGTAGGGTGGGCACAGAAGGAGGGTAGTGGAGGGGGCAGTCCTAAGTCCCCGAAGCGGCCTGCCCCACATCCGAAAGGCCCGACGGCACATCGGACCTTTTGGCCCGGTGTTTCCACCGGACCGCAAACAAGGAGGTCATCGCGCGGACAGATCGCTCTCGACCGTCGCGATGTATGTGAAAGGGGTTCATGGGGGCTATATCCATATCTCGATCTTTTTCATGCGGCTGAAGAGTTGGGCCGGCGGAACCGCCAGAATCTCGGCCGTGGCCACCGGATCGTTGTTGGTGATCTCCAGCACATAGTTCATATAATCCCGCTCCAGCTCGGCCAGCGAAGGCAGCTCGCCCCTGGCATGCTGGGACTTCCTTTTCTCCAGATACACGGCCAGATATTGCGTCCGGTTCTTCCGGGAGGCATGTGCGGGTCTCCTCTTCCTCATTGACACACGCCCCTCCGCTCGACGCTCCGGATCATCTTGAGGTTGTTGATCACCACATAGGAAAGCGCAGCGTTGGCCGCCACATTCAGCGCCCATGCCAGGACTTTGTTCTTCTTGTAAAGGCTCTTCATGATGAAGTAACTGCTCAGGCCGAGCCCCGCCTTGACGGCCGCGAAGGCATAGGGATTGCTCACGAACGGCTGCATGAGGGGATTGGCCTCCGCCAGGCCCTCGTGCTTCAAGGCCTCACGAGTCGTGACATAATCGGCGGCGTTTAGGGCCATCATATAGGCCAGGCCCACATTATAGACCGCGTTCGCGAACTTGGAATCCATCGTTCGCCGCCGAGCATAGACGGTCGGGAACCAGGTCTCCTGTTTTTGCAGCCTTTCCGTGCCGGCCTTCTTCACCGCGCCCATCGAGTGGTCCTCGATTCCCGCCGCCTTCCCGGCGGCCGGATAAGTCAGCGTGATCTTACGTGCCGTCTCGACCCGGCTTTCCTTCACCCCGGTCCGACCATCCACGCCGATGTCCATGCTCAAGACGGCCTTGGTACTTCCGGAAGGATCCAAAACCTCGGCCCAGGCCATCGAGCCCCCAGCCTTCGATTCCACTGCCATCGAGTCGGCCTCTTCCGGCGATCTTGCCGCTCCGTTTCCGGCGATAGCGGCTGCGACGCACATCATGCCGACCAACAAAAAAGTTGTGATTTTCCTCATCTCCGCTTCCCTTTCCTTCCATTTTAGAGAGCGAAATCGGTGCCAAATCTGCAAAAAGCTTATATGTTATAGCAAATAATAAGGATACAAGCCCAAGGGCTCGAAGTGTGAGGGTAATCCCGTAGAAAATGTGTTCAATAATTGAACATGGATTGACAATTATTGGTGAAAATGAGGGATACCTGCGGGTCGTGTTACGCTATTCTGTATCCATTCGTCTGGTCACTCGTACCGCAGCGACCTGACCGGGTCGGCATTCGCCGCTCTCAAGGCCTGATAGACGACCGTCGCCAGAGCCACACCCAGCGCCAGCGCCGTGGACAGCACAAAGATCTCCCAGCCCAAGCGGATGCGATAGGCAAATCCGTCCAGCCAGCGCCGTGCCGCCCACCATCCCAGCGGCCACGCCGCCACATTGGCGAGCACGACCCACCGGGTGAATTCCCTCGACAGCATCAGGGTTATTCCGGAAGTCGATGCCCCCAGGACTTTGCGGATGCCGATCTCCCGCGTCCTCTGCTCGGCCGTAAAGGAGGCCAGCCCGAAAAGCCCCAGGCAGGCGATAAACACCGCCAGCAGGGTGAAATTCCGAAACAGGGCCGCCGACTTCCGCTCCGTGATGTAGAAGCTGTTGATGCTGCGGTCCAGGAATTCGTACTCGAATGGATAGTCCCTGACCAGATCGCCCCAGACACCTTCCATATACTTGAGGGTATCGGGGATATTCAACGGATTGATGCGCACGCACACATGAAAGGCTTCCTCCGGGATCCAGAACACCATGGGTTCGATCCGGTTGTGCAGCGAACTCACATGAAAATCCTGGATGACACCCACAATGACGTAACTCTTATCACGATAGGTCAGCCGTTTCCCGACCGGGCTTTTGATCCCCATGACCCGCGCCGCGGTCTCGTTGATGACCGCCGATGCGGCCGCGTCGGTCGCAAACGACGGCGACAGAAAGCGCCCCTCCTTCATGCTCATCCCGAAAGTGTCCAGATAGTCGAAGTCAACATCGACCGGATAGAGCTTGACATCCTGGTCCGCCATCCTTCCCTCCCAGTCGAAGCCGGTAAAGCCATAGGGCGTGGAGTCCGGTGACGTGGAGATGGTCACATTCTCGATGTTGGGGTGCTTCAGCAGGCGCTCCCGCAGGACATCCGGATCGGAATGCCCGGTCCAGAACTTGATGATGTGATCGGCGTTGAAACCCAGGTCTTTGGTTTCGACGTAATGCAGCTGCCGGTAGATGACCGCCGTCATGCTGATGAGCGCGATCGTAAAGGCGAACTGCGCCACCACCAGCACCTTACGCACCGATCCGCCGCTCCGGGAGCTCAGCGGATTGGCGGCCTTGAGGACCGTGACCGCCTTCATGCCCGACAGCACCAGCGAAGGGTAACTCCCCGCGAAGAGTCCGGTCAAGAGGGCCACCCCGACGAATCCCAACACCAGCAGAGGATCGCCGAAGATCTTAAGCGTCAAGGGCTTCCCCAGCAGCGCGCTGAAGTAGGGGAGGGTCGCCTCCACCAGGAGCAAGGCGAGCCCCAGCGCCAGGAAGGACAGGGCCACCGACTCGCCCATGAACTGCTGGAAGAGGTCGTTCCGTCCCGCCCCGGCCACCTTGCGCATGCCCACCTCGCGGGCTCGGGTTCCGGAACGGGCTGTGGAGAGGTTCATGAAATTGATACAGGCGATCATCAGGATGCACACGGCGATCAGCGTGAAAATGACCACTGACGTGATGTGTCCCTGTCCGGCGTAGGTCACCATCCAGGTGTCGATGTGCGAGGAGCGGAGGTGGATGTCGGTCAGGGGCTGGAGGTGATAGCGGCCCTTGGCCTCGGGAGTGAAGCGCGCCTTGACCTCGTCCAGATGCTTGAGCAGGGTTTCCCGAGAGGCCTTTTCCGCCACCTTGATGTAGGTGGCGAACTGGAGGTAGGCCCAGCTCTTGAGATCGGATTCCCGCCACTCGGTCATGTTGTCGGCCGGGAAGGCATAATCGAACTGAAGGTGGGTGTTGCGGGGGATGTCTTGGATGACCCCGGTCACCTTCATGTCGGTTTCCCCGATCCGGACGATCTTCCCCAGAGGATCTTCGGGACCGAAGCATTTCTGGGCCAGCTCTTGGGTCAAGACGACCGAGTGCTTGTCAATCAGGGCCGTCTCGGGATCTCCTTGGATAAAAGGGAAGTTGAACACCTTGAAAAAATCCGGGTCGACCGCCGCCAGGCGCTCCTGGAAGAACCACTTGTCGCCGTAGTGCAGCCTCCACCCGTCCCAGCCGCACTGGACCCGCACGTACTGTTCGACCGCCGGATACTCCGCCTTGAGGGTCGGCCCCAGCAGCGAGGGCGAACCGGCGTAGTACCAGGGCTCCTCCCCGGATAGATCTTCGCTCACGATGCGGTAGATGCGGTCGGAGTCGGCAAAGAAGCGGTCGAAGCTCAGCTCGTCCGCCACCCAGGTCAGGATGAGGAGGCAGCAGGCCATGCCGACCGTCAGGCCGGCGATGTTGATGAACGAGTAGCCCTTTTGACGACGGAGCTTACGCAAGATGAGTTTTAGATAATTGAGAAACAGGCCCAGGTAGAGGAATCCCGCCTTACCGGGCGGGGCGCCGATGCGGCCGCGGGTGTGGGTTTTGTAGAATTCGTCACCCAGGTCGTCCGCCCCGCCGATCTCGGCCGCGGCCCGCATGAAGGCCGGTTTTGCGTCCAGGCCTCGGCCGATCCCCTGCTGGATCTCGTCACGGAGATGCGATTCCAGCTCTTCCACCGCGCCGTCCTCCAGCGCCTGATTCTTGAACAGAGCCTTGCGCCATTGCTTGATGGCCTGCTCCAGATCGAACATCCTTCACCTCACACCGTTAGATACATAGCAATGCAATGTATGCCAGATTTATGCCAATTCATTTCTCAGGGGAAAGGCCCGGCCGATAGCCTCAGGCGTGTGTCGAATCCGGTCGCTTGATGACAGCGAGTGTACGCTTGTGGACATAGGATCACGTGCCGGTCGATCCTGCAGCACAAATTTTGCGCCCTGCTTGGTACAATTCATGTCTTGCCAGGTGCAGTTCATTTCTTGCCTTGCACCATTCATGGGGGTTGATTCCGTGTTCGGTCATGGGCGCACGGGATAGAGTATGGAGGGCTGCCCGAAGACGATGTGCCAGATCCACTCTAAGAAATATACGCCGCCTTTCCAGCTTCCGCGCTTTCCCCCCGGCCGGTAGGGGTAGCCGCGGGCATCCCGCCACTTTTCATCCCCCGGCCATCTTTTGGTGCCTACGGTATAGCGATAGAGGTCCTCATAAAGCGAGATGGGTCGGGCCAGGATCAGATCGCGGGATACCAGGAATTGCGAACTCCCGTCACAAATGATCCTTGCCGGGCACTCCATCTCGAGGTGGGGCCGGACGACCGCATCCCAGACCGGCTTGAACAGGTCATGATCCCATGCCCGGTGCTTATCCTCCGAATCGATTCTGAGATCGTTCAAGGGGATATAGGCGTCATGGGAAGGGGTATCCAGCCGGCTGAGCTTTTCGATCATATCGAAAGGCTGGTGCCAGGACCTCTCGTGTTCATCCAGGAATGCGACGCTACGGGGAAGATCCCGGAAATTGTTCAGGATGAATTTCAAGTAGGATGACGCCTCCGCTCCCAAGTTGACCGGGACGCCGCAGATGGGATCGTCGGAGAGTTTTTCCGCGACCACATAGGGAAACACCTCCTGCTCAAAAAGCCAGATCAAGTCGTCCTTCCAATGGGAAACCACCAGGAGAATCCGAGTGTTCTCCGTCCAGCATTTGGAATTGACATGCGGCCGCGGTGTTTTCATGCCATGCCTATTATACGCAAACAGAGGCGCTCAAAAAAATAGTCTCCGTGCTGCTCATGCATGGGAGAATGTTCGCCGCATTGACCTCTGGACATCCCCCATCGGTTTTGATATCTTGGGCGAATGCGGAAAGGGAGCTTCATGCCCAACATTCAAATCGTCAAAGAAAATGGAGATATCGTCGATTTTCCCCTTGCCGGCGATGAGACCACGATCGGCCGGACCGATGACAACGCCTTGGTTTTGAGTGATTTCTCCGTATCCCGGCGGCACGCGAGAATCACCCGCGAGGGCGAAGACTGGGTCCTGGAGGACCTGGGCAGTCACAACGGCACTCTCGTCAATGAGAAGATCATCCAGAAGAAGGTTCTCGACGACGGCGACCATATCAAGATCGGGAACAACCATCTGGTATTTCAGATCGCCGAAGCCGAGGCCGAGGAATCCGAAATTGACACCGGCGTCACTCTCGAATATGTGCCTCCGGTTCCGTCTCCCCCCAAGCCGGAGGTTCCTGAACCGGCCCCCCCTGAACCAGAGCCAACCCCAGGTCCAGCCCCAAGTCCAGCCCCAAGTCCAACCCCAGGTCCAGCCCCAAGTCCAACGCCAAGGCCAGTCCCAGAGCCAACACCAGAGCCGACGCCGGAGCCGGCACCGCCTGAACCGATGCCTCCGGAACCGGTCACACCCGCCCCTCCGGTAGACGCGCATCCATCAGAACCGCCGCCGCCGGAACCAGCTCCGCCCTCCGTCCCGGCCGAGCCCGAATCAAAGGAAACGAAAATCCCTGCCCCCCCAGCCGTCCTCGAACCTCCGGTGTCTCCTGAACGAGAAATCCCGGAACCAGTGTCGGAAGAACCCGCCCCGGAACCAATCCCCGAACCAATCCCCGAGCCCACCCCGGAACCCCCTGCCAAGCCGTCGCCCGAACCCGCTCCCGAGCCCGCTCTCTCCCCCCGAGAGACCGTGCAACTGACCCTCCGCGGGCTGCGCGATCAGCTCTCCTTCATCCGCAATATCCCGATATTTTCCGCCTTCCCGGATCCGGACCTCAATGAACTCCAGCAGGCCGCCGAGCCGCTCTCCGTCAAGGCCGGCGAGCTTCTCTATGACCAGGGCGATGCCGGGGATAAGCTCTACATCGTGTTCAGCGGCCGCATCCGCCTGGTCCAGAAGAAGGACGAGGACAAGGAGATCAACCTCGGGGTCCGGGCCAGGGGCGACCACTTCGGAGAGGCCGCCCTCATAACCGGCAATCCCCGCGGCTCGGCCGCCCGCGCCGTGGAGGACAGCGTCGTGGTCGCCGTCGACGGCCGCGAATTCCACAACTTCCTGCTGGGAAAGCCGAAGCTGCGGGAGTATTTCGACAAGTCCATCAAATATTCCTCCATCGTCCAGTTCCTGAAGAATTTCTCCACCCTGGGTGCCGTCCCGCCCAAACACCTGCTCGATATGGCGCGGAAATTCAAGGCCGAGTTCTACAACAAGGGCGAGGCCGTGATCCGCCAGGGCGCCGAGCCGGAAAATTTCTACCTGATCGAAAACGGCAAAATCAAGGTCGTGCTCTGGGAGAACAAACGGCCCAAGACCGTAGACTTCCTCAAGGAAGGGGACTTCTTCGGCGAAAAAAGCCTCTTTGAAAAAGACCAGAGCTACGCCGACTTCATATGCCTCACCGACTGCCAGCTCCTGACCCTCTCCTTCAAGGATTTCCATGCCATCCTCGACGGATCCCCCAAGATCAAGAAGGTCATCCAGGACCGGATCAAATCCGTCGAGGAACGACCCTCCATGCGCTTCACCGAGGTCATCAAACAGGAGCTGGCCGCCCTCAAGCCCATAACCGTCGAGAAGGACGTCGAGCCGGAGGAGGCCGCCGTCTCGGAGGAAAAGAGCCGCCGCGCCCGCGGACTGGTCTCGTGGTTCAAGCGCCGCATCCGGTTCCCCTTCATCGAACAGTATGACGAGATGACGTGTGGGACCACCTGCATCATGATGATCGCCAAGTATTACGGCAAGAGCTTCTCCTCCAACCGCCTGCGCGACCTCGCTCACGTGGACCTCAGCGGCGCCTCCATGGCGAACCTGGCCTCGGCCGCCGAACAGCTGGGATTCTCCACCCGCGGCATGAAGCTCGACTACGCCACCTTGATGTCGGTCCAGCTGCCCTGCATCGTCCATTGGAAAGGCTACCACTACATCGTCGTGTACAAGGTCTCGGACCGGAACGTCTGGGTCGCCGATCCCGCCCTCGGCCTGCGCAGGTATAAAAAAGACGACTTCCTCGAAAACTGGAAGGGCATCACACTGATCCTGGAGCCCACCCTGGAGTTCGAAAAACAGGCGGAGGACCGCTCCTCGTTCCGCAATTTCATGCAGTTCGTCACCCCTTACAAGCTCATCCTCTTCGAGGTCTTCATCGCCTCCATGCTGCTCAACCTCTTCGGCCTGGCCACCCCCATCTTCACCCAGAACATCGTGGACAAGGTCCTCAGCCACGGCAACATCTCCATGCTCAACATCATGCTGATCGGCATGCTGATCGTGGTCGTGTTCCGGCTGCTGACGATGGTGGTGCGCCAGTATCTCATCGTCCACACCAGCATGAAGATCGACCTGCGCATGCTGGTCCAGTTCTACAAGCACATGCTGGCCCTGCCCCTGGGATACTTCAAGGTCCGGAAGATCGGCGACTTCATCACCCGCTTCGGCGAGAACATGAAGATCCGCCGCTTCCTCACCGACACCGCCCTGACCATCGTGTTGGACTCCATATTGATCGTGGTCTATCTGTCGCTGATGTTCTACTACAATGTCCGCATGACGGTCATGGTGCTGCTCTTCATCCCCCTGTTCCTGGGACTGACGCTGGGGTTCACGCCCATACTCAAGAAGCTCAATATCCAGTCTTTCGGGGCCCGCTCGGAATCGCAGTCCCATCTGATCGAATCCATAAACGCCATCGACACCATCAAGGCCTCCCACAACGAGTTTCCCACCCGCTGGAAATGGGAGGACAAGTTCGTCAAGAGCCTGAACGTGGATTTCAAGCTCTTCAAGACCGCGGTCTATTTCAACTCGATCGGCGAGTTCGTCGCCTCGCTGAGTTCCACCTTCATCCTGTGGTACGGCGCCCACACCGTCCTCAGCGGCGGCATGAGCGTGGGCGAGCTGATGGCGTTCATGGCGCTCATGGGCAGCGTCATAACGCCGCTCAACCGCATCATCACCACCTGGGACGACATCCAGGAGACCCTGGTTTCGGTGGACCGGCTCAACGACGTGTTCACGGCCACCCCGGAATTTCCCTCCGACGGCGACAAACACCAGGGGATCGTGGTCAAGCGGCCCCAGGGAGAGATCAAGTTCGAGGACGTGTATTTCCGCTACGGGGGGGAGGATGATCCCTACATTCTCTCCGGCCTCGACTTCACCATCCCGGCGGGCCAGCGGCTGGCGGTCGTGGGGAGGAGCGGAAGCGGCAAGACCACGCTGGCCAAGCTGATAGCCCGATTCTACGATGTCAGCGAGGGCAAGATCCTGATCGACGGCCATGATGTCAAGAACATCAACCTGTCCAACCTGAGGAACATGGTCGGATTCGTGCTGCAGGAGAGCTTCGTGTTCAACGGCACCATCCGGGACAACATCGCCATGGGGGATCCGGAGGAATCGCTGGACAAGGTGATCGCCGCCGCCAAGCTCGCCAATGCCCACGATTTCATAACCGGCCTGGGCATGGGATACGACACCAAGATCGGGGAGAGCGGGCTGCAGATCTCCGGCGGGCAGCGGCAGCGGATCGCCATCGCCCGGGCGCTCTACGCCCAGCCCAAGATCATCATCTTCGACGAGGCCACCAGCTCGCTGGACACCGAGTCGGAACAGGCCATCCAGAACAACCTGGACACCATCCTCAAGGACAAGACCGCCATCATCATCGCCCACCGGCTGAGCACCGTACGCGGCGCCGACCAGATCATAGTACTCGACAACGGCGAGATCGTCGAGCGGGGGACCCACGACGAGCTCATGACCCAGGAAGGGCTCTATCATTATCTGAACTATCAGCAACTCAACCTTTAAGAGGAATGACCATGACAGCCGAGAACAAACCGGGAACCGCCGAGAAAGGCGGGGAGACCATCGTCATTGCCCCGGTGGAGTCTCCCTCCCAGAACACGCTGGTCACCGAGCACCTCCAGCGCATGCCCAGTGTGTTCTCGCGCGGCCTGATCTACATCGTCCTGCTGCTGCTGGCCGCCGCCCTGGGCTATTCGCTCCTGGGGCGGATGGACATCGTGGCGGAATGTCCGGCCGTGGCCCGTCCGATGTCGGACATGGTCCGGGTGGTGTCCGACCGCAACGGCTACATCGACCGCATCTTCATCACCGAGGGGCAGCAGGTGGCCGAAGACGAGCCCCTCTTCCTCATCCGCTCCCGGGAGTCCATGGAGCGCACCGCCGAGGTCAACCGGCTCAAGCTCGAGCAGAACCGCTCGACCCTGGCTTCCATCGATTCCGAACTCACCTTTTGGCGGCAGGAGGTGGCACGGCTGTCCCAGGATGTCAAGAACCTGGAGAAACTGCTCGAATCCGGCATCGTCTCCCGCAAAGAGGTGGAGGATGCCCGGAGCAACCTGAGCAAGGCGGAGACCGAGGTCAGCAAGCTCATCAACCGCCGGAACATCACGGCCAACGAGAACAAGATCCTCGAACAGGAGATGGCCAAGAAGGTGGAGGAGAGCGAAAAAACCATCACCGCGGAAATCGCGGGTACGGTCTCGGAGCTGTATTTCAAGAATCCGGGCGAGTACATCCGCGGATCCGAGCTGATGTGCACCCTCGTGCCGGCCGACAGCGCCATGTTCATGGACATCACCGTGGCCAACCGGGACATCGGTTTCATCCAGGAGGAAATGCCGGTCAAATACAAATTCGAGGCCTTTCCCTATACCGACTACGGGATCTTGCGGGGCCGGGTCTCCGCCATCCCTCCGGCCGCGGTGGAGGAGCAGCAGTTGGGCTTCGTCTATCAGGTTCAGGGGACATTGGAAACGCCCTTCTATGAGATCGCCGGCAAGACCTATCCCATCAAGACCGGCATGACCGCCACGGCCGAGATCGTGACCGAAAACAAGAGCATTTTCGCCTTGCTTTTCCGGCGCATCAAGAAATCCGAATAAATCCAAGGAGGTGTCAATGATCATAAACTACAGGCAGGGCCGTTTGGCCCCCGATGATGTCGTCACCCACCTGGCCTTGACCGGCGGGGTCGGGCCGGTCCTGTTCGAGATCGTCAAGCGCAGGGAAGCCGCCCAAAAGGCCCGCGAGCTGAACCTTGCGGTGACCGACGAGGAGCTCCAGAAGGCGGCGGATGCCTACCGGGCCGCCAACAGCCTCTACTCCGCCCAGGAGACCTATGATTTTTTCCGGCGCAACGGGCTGAGTGACGAGGATTTTGAACGGTTCCTGGAGGATTCGGTGCTGACCGATCTTCTCCGGGATCACCTGGCTGATGAGAACAAGGTCAAAGAGTATTTCATCAACCACCGCTCTCGATACGACCGGGCCCTGATCTCCGCCATCGTGGTGGCGGGCGAAGAGCTGGCCAACGAGATCAAGCTCCAGGTCGAAGAGGATGAGGTGGATTTCGCCTTAGCGGCAGGAAAGTACTCCCTGGACGAGGCCACCAAGCAGGCCGGAGGCCGGATCGGGCCGGTATCCCGGGGCGCGTTCCCTCCCGAGGTAAGCGCCAAAGTGTTCAATGCCGCGGCGGGGGAACTGGTAGGGCCGTTCGACGCCGGGGGGGCCTTCCAGCTTATCCAAGTGCATGAGGTGCGGAGGGCGGAACTGACCGCCGGCCTCCAGGAGATGATCAAGGATACTATCCTGGACGAGTGGGCCCAGCGCCTGATCGGAGATGAGATCATCATCGAGCGGCGATGATGGGTAAAGGTTTGACAATTGATTATTTTTATATTAATAATGACCCAACCCATGACTTCTCCTGATGGAGGAGTGGTCTTTGGGAATTCATCGATCAAAATTTGAGAGGAGGGTCAATGGCCAAAAGCAAAAAAGAAAAACAAATCGATGTGAGCGTCGCCGAAGTCGTGGACTACATGCGCATCAACGGCACGTTTCTGCCGGCGCTGCGGGACGTGGTGGAGAGGAAATTGGTCGTGGAAGCGGCCGCCAAGAAGGGGCTCACCGTAAGCAAGGGCGAGCTTCAGAAGGCGGCGGATGCCTTCCGGGTCGTCAACGGCTTGAACAAGGCCAAGGACACCGAAGTGTGGCTGAGCTCCCGGGGGATCACGGTCGAGGGCCTCGAGGAATACCTGGAGACCAATCTCCTCATGAGCAAATTCAAAGACCAGTTGGAAGCGAAGACCGCCAAGACCAAATACCATGCCTCTCCGGGCGTCAAAGAAAGCGTCCGGAACATGATATTCCAGGACTGGTTGACCAAACAGATGAAATAGAGGATCCCGAAATCCTCTCCCGATAAGATCCGCTGACGCGCCGGATCCAAGGTTTGACCGGTCTTAATTCAGCGGATCAATGTTCCCCGTCCCGGGCCTCAGGCCTAGAACAGGAGCTTGATCCCGGCCTGAAGCTTGAAAAATGACGTGTTAACCTCCAGGGGCGACACCTGTGCGGCCAGGGCCTCGACATTGGCCTGGCTGACGGCCACGGACGAATCCGGCCAGAGATTGCCCGCATAGGTCCCGGCCCTGGGCTGCCACGTGACCTGCGTCTTTTTCCCGACGTAATAACAGGCGTCCAAGTTCAGCCCGAAGTTGGGGCTGAATAGGAGATCCAGGCCGCCGCCGATGTTGAAGCCCACGTGGCTGATGGATTCATCGACACTCAAAGGGATATCGATATAATCGATGTACTGGGTGTCCCCCTCGATCCAGGTGAATCCCCATCCGCGCTGGGAGTCCGCCTTGACGCTGGCCGTCATGTAGCTGACCCCTCCGCTCAGATAGGGAGCGAGCATCCCTCCGCCCGAGGGCTTGATCAGCAGATTGAAGCTGAGCGGGATGACCGAGACCTCTCCGCCCACCGGCCAGTCTTTGGTCCGGTCGTACGGGCCTTCTCCGTTGGTCCACGACCAGGTCATCCGGTAGGTGCTCAGCTGGTCGTCGCCTTCGATCTTGGTGGTAAAATTGTAATCCACCTTGAGCTGGATCCCCACCGACCCGAACAGCTGGTAGCCGAAAGCGAGGCCCAATCCCATAGGGCTGTTTACGCTGTGGGTGAGGGTTCCGGTCTCGGTCACGTTCGCGAGCAGCGTTTCGCTCCAGGTCTCGCTGTAGCGGCTGCTGTCGTTCAGAAAGGAACCGGAGGCGGTGCCGAACCGGATGGCCAGCTCGCCGCGGGGACGAGCGGCGCGGGCGGGCCGATCCTCCTGCCGCCGCTGGGGTGTCTTGACCGCCGGCTTCGCTGCGGGCCGTCCTTCCACTTCGACGAAGCGCTGGTGAATGTAGCCGGTGATCATCATGCCCACCCGCGAGCGGACCCGGACCCGGTACCAATCCCCCGCCAGCTCCTCGGCCTCCAGGACGGTTCCTTGGGGGGGATTCTGTATCACCTGGCTGTTCATGTCCGGCTTGGCATACACGGCCGCATCTGCGGACACCACCCTGATCTTTATGGCCTGGGGGCTCGCATGCACGGGTATGAATAAAATTGAGGTGATAAGGCCGGCTGCGGCGGCCTTGATTAGCAAGGATTTCAACATCTCAGCTCCTTTCTGAACCGATTTATCCCGATGGATCCGAGCGGATGGAGACGATCTTCCATTCCGCCCCGCGTTTTTCCAGCCGCCAGGTGTAGGTCCCTCGAAACAGCTGCTGCTCCGAACCGTCTTCTTTGGATATGCCCACGATGGTCTGGGCGAACGAGACTTCGGCCCCGCCGTCCTCATCTATCCGGATGTTCTGATTCGAGGCCTGGGATTTAAAGCTAGAGAACAGGCTCGTGATCAGCTCGGCATCGCTCTTGATGTCATCGAAGAGCGGGGCGGCGCAGCGGGCCTGATAAAATTCCATCAATTTTCCCTGGTTGAGGGCCGAGACGTATTCGGTGACCAGCCCGCGCAGGGCGGCGGAATCCATCTCCCGCTCGGCCTGCTGCAAAAGATTTTGCGCCGCCTCATTGTCCGGCTCCAAATTCAGGACGCCGCGCAGGAGGGTGATGCTCTCCTGGAAGCGCCCCTGGTCGAATGCGCTCCGGGCCTGGGCCAGGCCCTGACGGATCTGCTCCGCACGTGCGGCCCGGGTGTCCCGCGGGGTGGCCTTGGGGGTTGTCTTCGGTGTGGTCTTGGAGGGAGTTTTGGCCCGATCCTCCTGGGCGGCGACCTCGGCCTGGGTTTTTTCGGCGGTTGGTTCCAAGGTTTCTCCGGCCTCCCGGGCGCCGGGTTTTTCTTCCGCGGTTTTTGGGGAGATGACGGCCTGCAGGCCGGCCCCTCCCGCTTCCAGTTCCTGAAGTACGCGCCGGACGCGCTCCGCATCCGGGGCGTCCCCGGCGCGCTTGAGGTAGTCTCGGAAATAAGACCTGGCCACCCTCAGATCCTCTTTCTTTTGGAACAGCTCTCCCAATTCCCGGTAGGGATCAGCCGATTCGGGATCGAGCTTCACCGCCTTTTGGAACGCCGGGATGGACTCGTCGATCCGTCCCGACTCTCTCAGGATGCGTGCGATGCTGATCTGGGCCTCATAACTTTCCGGGCTCTTCTCCAGGACGGCCTGATACTCGGCCAGCGCCTCGGGCAGCTGTCCCTTGTCCCACAGCGCCTTCCCGGCCTTTATCCGTCCGGAGGGCCGGAATTCCGTTTCCGACGGTGTCCTGCCGCCTCCCGGCTTGATCACCAGGAACCAGAGCAGCAGGCAGGCCGCGATGACCGCCGCAGCTCCCAGGGCCGGGAACAGCCAGCGGGGTTTTGTGATCGTGATGCTGGTCTCCCGGCGCGGGGCCTTGGCCGCGCGGCGCGGCATGACGCCTTCGGTAGAAGGCAGGTTCCGCTGGATCGCCGCCAGGTCCTCGCTCAGCGCCTGGGCCGTGGCGTACCGCTTGTCCGGGTCCTTTTCCAGGCATTTGAGGATCAGCCGGTTCAGGGCGTCGGGGATGTAGGCATTGAGGGAGCGGGGTTCCCGGGGAAGCTCCGTCTTGTGCTTCATGGCCAGGCTCAGGGGCGTATGCCCCTCGAAGGGCACGATTCCGGTCAGCATCTCATAGAGGATGATCCCCAGGGAATAGATGTCCGAGCGCTGATCGACCTTGAGGCCTTCCACCTGTTCCGGTGACATGTACTCCGGAGTGCCGATGATCATGCCGGTCTTGGTGATCCCCGGGGCGTATTGGGATTGGGCGATGCCGAAATCCATGATGCGGACATTGCCCTTCTTGTCGATCATGATGTTCTGGGGCTTGAGGTCGCGGTG
>Ga0180438_10007216_pt1 | contig 14605 bp, 13 predicted proteins | sample SS_ome_12_FD_132455 | JGI IMG/M metagenome (GOLD analysis project Ga0180438, IMG submission 132455) | Hypersaline lake sediment archaeal communities from the Salton Sea, California, USA - SS_3_D_2 metaG | ecosystem: Environmental > Aquatic > Non-marine Saline and Alkaline > Hypersaline >...
ATCCAGGCCCAGTCACCGTCGGATAGTCCAAGGTCCCTTGCTGTCTCAGGATGAATGTCCAGATACGGCATCGGTTCTAGCTCCCGACACCATGGAATCTGTCGATTGTTCGAGTGGAAGAAAGCCACGTGTCGATTGCCGGTAATCAAGTTGAGTGGGTACTCTTCGGTCAGCTCAGGCGTCGCGAGCGGCGTGCGGGCATTCTCGACGTAGTAGGGCAGCGGATCATATCCGTGCTTCTCGAGGATCGAGGAGTAGAGCTCGACCTTTCCCGATGGGGTGTTGAGCCCACTCTCCTCGTATCGCTTGTACTTGATCTCTCCCTCAATGTATCCGATGTCTTTGAACTCCTCAAACGTAATCCCCAGTCCCTCCAACTGATAGTCATAGAAATCCTGAGGCGTCCGCCAGGGCCCTGGGATCTCCAGCCCCATACGCTGAATGATCTCCAAGTCCATCATAGAATCGTCCATCGTCTCTCCTCGTGGTTCCACGACTTTCTGGCGAGCGGCGATGAAGTCCTTGTGCCCGGTTTGGTAGAAAACCTCGGCGATGCCGTCTTTCTCCAGCCACATTGTGGGTGGGAGGATCACGTCGCAAAGTTCCATCGTCGGCGTCATAAAAAAGTCAGAGCCGACGGTGAACTCGAGCTCCATAAGCGCTTTGACGTTTTCGCGCTGCCCTTCGAGACAGACCACCATATCGTTGAGGAACCAGTTCGCCTTGACTGGATAAGGCTTCTCGGTCAGGATTGCGTGAACAACGCTGGGCGGGTGTGCACAACTGATAGCCAATGACTCTGCGCCGGAGAAAAGGGGATATTCCTGTGCACCGATCCGCGTATCCTCGATCTCAGCCGGGAGTCGGAGTTCTTCCCTGGTGTCGACGATGTAGAAGACACCCTTGAAACCCTTCGGGGAATTGAGCTTACTGACGTGCCCCCCCTTGACGTCCAGACTGCCGCACAGCGCTACAAGGACTGAGATCGCCCGATTCGTCTGCACGCAGTTTCGGTTCTGCTGGACACCCATCCGACCGTGGTGAATGCACGGTGTGTAGTTTCCTGACATGCGAGCCGCTCGAACGATGTCCTCGGCATCAAGTCCGGTGATGTGAGCCACTCGTTCGACCGGGTATTCCCTGGCGCGCGTCCGGAGCTTGTCGAAACCGACACACCATTGCTCGACGAACTCCTTGTCGTAGATCTCCTCCTGGATGATGATATTAATCATGCCCATCGCCAGCGCGTCGTCGGTGCCGGGCCGGATCGGCAGGTAGAGATCGGCCTTGGAGGCCAACTGTGTGAACTTTGGGTCGATGACAACCAGCCTCGCACCATTCTTACGACCGATCATAATATCCCGAGCGCGAGTTGGATGGGACATCACCGGATTGCCGCCCCACAGGAAGATGGAGCGGGCATGGCGGTAGTCAAGCCCTTCCTCACTGGTCGAGTAGCTACCAAAGGTGACCTGGTTCGCGATCAGCAGCGGGTGGTAGCAGTAGTGGGCGTCAGAGTGCCAGTGGGTGGGGCTTCCCATCGCCTTCAGCCACGCTTGCTTCGACCAGAGGCACGATTGGTGGGCTGCATCTCCCCAGGACCAACTCAGGGCGCTTGGTCCATACTTGTCCAGGGTCTCTCGGAAGCGGTTCGCTGTGTAGTCCAGCGCATCGTCCATCGAAATCCGCTCCCACTTCCCCTCACCCCGCTCTCCCGTGCGTCTGAGCGGATAGATGATGCGATCCGCATGGTAGAGGAACTGGGTCACGCTTAACCCCTTCGGGCAAAGCATACCCTCGTTCATAGGATGGTCGGGATCGCCCTCCACCTTGACAACACGTCCATCCTCCACGTGGGCCAACACACCGCAATCACAGTGACACCCCTGGCATACCGTCCGCACGATCTTCCTGCCGCTGGTGCTCGGACTCCTATCATTCATCTCTTATCCTTTTCACCGCGCCCGCGACAAAGCCAGTAGGTTATCCTCTGACGCTCTGGCGGAGTATCATCTCGGTCCCTAGTCTTCAACAAAAGCGACCGCGCGAACGGGCGCTGCCGTTGTACCTTTCCACTTGATGGGGAAAACCGCAACCCGGAATCCCGTCGCCGAAGGAAGCGCGTCCAGATTCGCCAGGTTCTCCAGATGATAATACTCCTTCTCCATCATGACGAGATGACCGGGCCAGAACTCCTTTGTCTCGAACATCGACTTGACTGGCCGATCCCACGTCGGGGCGTCGATCCCGACCATCTTGATCCCATGGTCGACCAGCCACTCGGTGGATTCCCCCGTCATTCCACAGTGCTCTGTCAAATAGCGCATCTCCGTGTTATACCGAGACGCGCCGGTCTTGATCAGCACAATGTCCAGCGGCTTGAGCGTGTAGCCGATCTTTTCCAGGGCATCCTGACAGTCCTTGGCAGTGATGCCGTATCCTACTGGCTTGTTGCTGAAATCCAGCACGACGCCATCACCGTAGCAGTACTCTAGAGGAATCCCATCCGGGCCTGGCGCATCCTCTCGCATGTGCTTCAGCGAGTCGACGTGTGTGCCCACGTGATCTCCCAGCACAACCACGTAGTGAGCCGTCAACCAGGTTGCTCCGTGTTCAGCGGCACCGATGTTCTCGGCGAACTCCTTCCAACTCTCGAGCATGGCCATAATCGGGCGCACCACACGGGGAAAAACCACCATATCGCTGCTGACTTCCATGCTCAGATCGATTAGTCTTGGCATATGTCCTCCTTGTCAGTTCTCTGGCATCACGAGATATCGAAGCCTCGTTGTTCCAGGTCTTCGGCGATAGCCTCTAGTCCCAAATCCTTCAGCTTCTCCCGACGCGGGAGCCCGCTTTCGGTCCAGTCGTGCACAGTGTACCAAGCCTCCTTCATCGGCTCCAAGATATCGTAGGTCTTTCCTTCCGACGGCCCTTTCTGAATCGGGTCCTCCGTGAATCGCGGCGGCATAGAGTCGTCCTCGGCCGTGAGCCCCAGCCGCGTATTGTGTGCGCGTTCAACGTTGATCACACGCTCCGCTGCCAGAAGAAGGTCGTCCCCTGTGACCTTCATGCCCGTCGCAGCCGAGTAGAGCCCCGGCACGGTTTCCAGCATCTTCTTCAGCGTCCGCTCCACGGTTTCCGCGTAGTAGGAATAGGGAAACTTGCACAGGCCCATCATGTCGGGAATGGTCACAATCCTCTCCCAGAAGAAGAGCTTCTCGGCAGCTTCGGACATAGGGAGCGAATCCAGTCCGTAGGCGCCGGGTGCTGAGATGCGGAGGTGATCCGCCCCGCGCGATGCATAAGCGTACCGAAAGTTGTATACCTTGACTGAGCGTGGATCGAGTGGTGGGGCTGTCATCCCCTTGACATGGACCGCGTATCGCTCAGAGCCTCGCCCGATCTCCTCGGTGGCGTTGACCACGCCTTCCGCCAGGAGGTCACCGAATCCCTCGCGGAGCGCGATCCGGTCAATCATCTCCAGCATTGCGTGGTAGTTTCCCCAGCTCAGGTCGACGTCGTCCGTGTCGGCCTGGCTCAGGATGCCACGTTGGCGCAGTTCCATGGCGAAGGCGATCAGATTGCCTGTCTCAATGGTGTCGAGACCGTAGAGATTGCACTTCTCGTTCGCTTTCAGGATAGCAGCCAGATTGTTATTCCCGACTGCGGATCCGAAGGCGACAACTGTGCTGTACTCGGGACCGCCCACCTCGGTACCGGCGAACTCGCCTTCCTCCACCCGCGAGTATCGGTCGCACAGGCAGGGACAGCGGTAGCAGCCCGTTGGCCGTACCAGGTACCGGGCGTTCAGCGCATCTCCGTCGATCATCTCCTTGTCTTCGTAGATCCCGGCCTGGAAGTTGCGGACGTTGACGCCGCCGATGGCCGTGTGGTGATCGAGCAGGGCCGTCGTTCCATACTCCAGCAGTTCCTTACCGCTGCGGCTGTCAGATCGCAGGATTTCAAACAGCTCCTCTGAGAGTTCCTTGAACGCCGCTGGATCGGCCACAGGGACCTCCCTGGTCGCACGAATCGCTATTGCCTTCAGGCGCTTCGATCCCAGAACCGCGCCGAGCCCCGTTCGCGCAGCTGCGTGCTCGACATCTACCATAAGGGAGGCGAAGCGAACCTGATTTTCTCCAGCCCGACCAATCGAGGCCACGCGCACTCTCTTGCCCAGTTCATCCTGAATGATCTCCTCTGTCTTCCGAGTGTCTTTTCCCCACAGATGGCGGGCATCTCGCAGCTCTACCTGATCGTCATCGACCCATAGGTAGACTGGGCGGTGTGAGCGCCCGTGGATGGTGATCAGGTCGTAGCCAGCTCGTTTCAGCATTGCGCCCCAGAAACCACCAGAATTCGCATCACCCAGGATGCCCGTGAGCGGGGACCGAGCGCCTAGCGTGAATCGTCCAGAGGAAGGTGCTGTGGTCCCGGTGAGAGGACCTGGCGCAATGATCACGACGTTTTCTGGTCCCAAGGGATCCGCGCTGACCGGTATCAGATCATATTGCAAACGCGCGGTGAAGCCCCTCCCACCGATGTATTGCGAAGCAAGTGTCTCATCGAGGGGCAGTCGCTCCACCGTTCCACCGGTAAGATCGACCCGAAGAACCGTGCCTGTATATCCGCCTTTGATACTCATGTTCACACCTCTCTGAGCGATACTGGATCCTGGACTATCTTCAGCCCAAGAACCAGGAAGTTGATCGCAGTGTATCTGAGCCAAGCGCAAAAGTCAACTGGCGGCCACGGAATACATCGAGGCTCCTGCGAGTGCCCTCACGCGCCATGTGAATCATCCTTACTACGCGGGGACCCAGGCTGAAAGCGAATTCGCTCGTCCGGAGGCTCTACCATAAGATGAAGCGCATCGAAGCGCCCCGAGCAGTTCCACAGACCGCAGATAAAGGTGAGTTCGACAATCTGGCGTTCGGTGAAGTGGCAGTTCATCTGATCAAAGGCCTCTTCATCCTCTTTCGCTCTATGCGTTGTCACCGCCTCAGCCCAGCGAATGGCTGCCTTTTCCCGCTCTGTGAACAGATCACTGCGTTTCCAACCGTCGTCTACAAGAAGATCGATTTGCTCCCAGGAGAGTCCCACCGAACGACCTAGGTCGACGTTGTGGCCCGTGCAGTTGATCGAATGATTGAGAATCGATGTCTTGATAATGACGAGCTGCTGTACCTTGACGTACTCCGGATCCTTCTCCAGATACGCCTGACGGACCTTCACGTCGAATAACATCCACATCTCAACAAGCGGAGGGCAGTGGCCGAGCATCCGGAGGAAGCGCGGAACCGCGCTCCAATTGTCGAGGCTCCTCTGGAAATAGGGTTGCAGTTCCTCCTGGATCTCCTCGGGAAGAGCGAGGGGGTCCAGATAGGAAACGCGCGGCTGAGTCTCAGCCATCGCCTCCACCGTCACCTCCCATTCGACGGGCAGGCTTGTCGTGCGGTCAATACTCAACGTCGACCTCCTGGTTGCATCAGTGAAGTCGCTCCCACCGGGCGCAGACGCAATTCCATTCTCCGGATTCTACGTTCCCACCGCTGGGGGGTGGGATGGGAATTATACTCCATGTATGGCAAGTGCTAAAGAGAGCACGGCGGGAGCGTATCATGTTTCTCGAGTTTAGACAAATAGTGAGGGCGGCCTGCGACTTGCGCAAAACCGCCCGATGGTGGAAACTTAGGGTAGACCAATACCGGAGGTTCCCACCATAGAGCAGTTTAACAACTTAATCGAGTTTGACTATACGTCCGAATTGCATTCGAAAAGCGCCAAATAACGAACGCCCAGGCCTATTTCACGCCTATTCTTGTCCCCTCCGTGATACGCTCACGCACGGCTTTGCCAGAGGGGCCAAGATTGTGTCTCGATCTCCGCGGATCCCAACCGCGGAGATCGAGAATCCTGCTAGCCGGTAGCGTCTTCCTCGGGTCTGATGTGGACTCTGGAGAGACCTGCGTCGAGCGACGTTGATGAATCGTTCTTTGCCTGGGATCACCTTACCCATATAATCGGCCGTGAAGTGTCGTCTCTTATCTCCGATCCCCGCCTTGCTTGAACCCTACCGCATAGCAAAGCCACAAGATGATTGAAAGACACCGACTCACCTAGAAGAGCTACTCCTCCTTTGGGAACGTGAGAGCGATATTGATGAAGCCGAGGAGCCAACCGAAGTAGGCAACCAGGGTCGTCCAAAGGAAAGCCAATACGATAACCCAGTACCCATTCCCCATCGGTCCCACCGATGGCACGCTTCCTGTGAAGTAGACAGCGAGGAAGAGCGTGAGCCCGTTGAACACCGCAAGTGTTCCTTTGGCGAAACTGGGCACCCGGGGAATGACATACAGCAGGATTGTCACCCAGATCAGGTTGCCGATGGCAAGCGCCAGGAAGCCCCCAAAGGCCGATCCCAAGGCACCTGCGAGCGCAGGGGTGAGTAGGTTGCTAGTTGCCATCCACAAGGCTGCCGCTGCAGCTCCCGCCGGGATCGACGGGAAGACGAGTTTCCAGGAATCGGGTTTCGTGCCGAAAGCGAAGTACTCGGCCCACACGATGAAGGCAACCCAGAGTGGAAAGTTGAAGTTTCCGAGAAACAGGCCGAACGGCAACGAGAGAACAACCGTGATCGATACAGCCCAAGGCAATGGAACGCGCTGAACAACTTTCTTCTCGACTGCTGTCTCAGACATGTTATTGAACCCTCCTCAGTTATAAGTGTGTCGTGGGTCAATCTGGTGGGCTGCGTGTACACAGAACGAGAACTCTTCACACAGCGCCTCGAGATTTCGTCCAAAATCTATGCCTTACAGCTATGAGTTGATTCCTACATAGCTTGATTGTTGTGAGAATTCCTGGCCTTCTCGACCAAGGACCCATCCCCGCCTCGCGGGCGGGGATGGGCTCTAGGGCTGACCAGAGGGAGACTTGCGGCTACTGTGCCCTCTGTAGGATCTCCACAACGCCTGTATTGCCGTTCACCCGGAGCAAATCCCCGGTCTTGATCCGCTGTGTCGCGTTCATAGTGCCGACCACTGCGGGGATTCCGAACTCGCGCGCGACGATTGCCGGGTGTGCCAGAACGCCGCCGGTATCTGTAACCACACCCGCGATTTTGCTGAACACAACGACCCAGGCAGGATTGGTCATAATGCAAACCATGACCTCGCCATCCTTGACCTGATCGAATTGTTCAGGATCTTCTACGACTCTGGCCCGGGCCTCGATTAGCCCTGACGCTCCAGGCAGTCCCTTCACCTGGTCTTCGGGCTCCCTTGCTTTCTCGTCCATCATCTCGTACTTCTGTGGGAAACCCCATAGCCCCTTGTAAGGTTCCTGATACAGGGCCCAGTGCGTGACCGTGCCCAACCACTGGGGCGGTCGGAGCTCCCAGGCTTTCTCAAAGTCGCGGCGGTTCTTGCGAATGATGGCCTGACCATCGAAGCCACCAGGGTTCTCCTTGGTCTTGGGGTTGGCCACATAGTACCGAAGTTGCTGATAAGTGAGGAAGAAGACGTCCTCCGGGTCATCTAGGAGCCTCATCTTCGTCATATGGCGTCCGATGGCGAGGAAGGCCAATCGTGTGCGGGCGCTCGTGCCCTGGTCGATATAGAAGTGATGGTCTGGAGTGAGGGGCATCATCTTGAGCATAAGCTTGAGCGCACTCTCGAACTTCTGCTTGTCCTCCTCGGTCGCCGAATCGGGGATCAGCGATCGTAGCTCTTCGAGGGCCTTGGTATGGTCTTCTTTGGTCCTGTTGAACTGAGTGTGGAAGTCGTAATCAGTGACCAGATAGCCTTTCACTGTTTCGACGATTGGGGTGATGTCCTCGACCCAGCGCTTCTCGTAGTAGGCATGGCTATGGATCGCCTTGTAGCCAAACTCCTCGGCATATTCGCGGACGTCCTCCATGAATGCCTTGCCTGCCTCGTCTGCCTCGAGGGCCGGGATGATGTCGCGGGCTACGTCGTGCCTCTCGAAGATCGCCTTCAGATGTGCATCGGCCTTGACCTGCTCCTTGAGTTTCCACAGACCCTCGAGCGCGTCCCAGTTTCGATCCTCGACTGAGATCTGCACTCTCTGAAGCAAGTCCGTTGGCACCTCGCCGATGACCTCTCCAACCACCGCACCGAAGTCCAGGGAAGCCTGGAACTGAGCCAGGTTCAGGATCCAGTGCAAGCGGAAATGGCGCTCATCGATGTCGAGCGCTTCTTCGAGGTACACCATGAGCTCTGGAAGGGTGGCTGTCTCGACAGGGAAGCTGTCCAGGTACTCGAAATTGCGCTTGATCTCAGGTACGTAGCGATTTCTCCACCACTCGAGGAAATTCTCTGCGTAGGTCGACATGACGAACCCGTAGTAAGGCCCGATTTTTGCCGCTTCTTCGGGGTCTCGAGGTACGATGGCCGTGTAGACGTAGTTGTTGATGACCTTGCCGATCCACTCCTTGCCGAAGGGAGCGCCGAAGCGGCGATACATATAGTGGAGCGTCGGTCCCCACCAGCCTCGGCTGGCGTACATGGGGGTTACGGGGTAGGGGCAGTGGAGGTCGTCATAGAACCACAATAGCTCCTTCTCTTCTTCACTCTCCCACTCAACGGGAAAGCTTTCGTCGCCAAAGTAAGTATCCAACACTTTATTTTCTGTCATCTTCTATCCTCCTGGTATCATAATTTGTCATGGTGGGGCATCCCAGGGATACTGTCTGTGCATCCAGTAGGGACAGGTGGGCAGTTCTGGGCCTCCTTGTTGCACCGTCAGGTGACTTCTATGACAAGACTGTTGCCCACGCCGGTTGTTGCTCTGCTCGGTTCCCTGGGATACGCACATCCCCTCTCTGGGTAGCATCACCCAAAGGAGAAGCTGTAGAACGACTCAACTCTCTGTATCGGTGCCGACATCCACCTGAAGGAGATCGTCCTCCGGGGTGTCGACAAGGCCAGTGGCCAGGAGGTGATCAAGCGCTTCCGCGTGACAACAACCTGCCTGGCGCCGAGTCCGCGGTGACGATCATCCATCAGGCCGCAATCAGCTTGGGCTACACTCACATCGAGATCGCCTGGGAAGCAACCGGCCTACTGTGGCTTCCCTTCCATCGCTTCTTGGCCACCAACCCCTTCCTGCAGCCCTTCGCACCCGAGTTGGTTTGCTTCAATCCCAAGCTCGTCGCCAAGTTCAAAGAGGGCCTGGATCTCCGCGGACGGAAGGACGATGAACACGATGCCTATGACGTCGCAGCCCGCTTGCGCTTCGACGAGTTGCCCCTCTCCTACGTCCCTGACGACTTCTGGCAAGGTCTCCGCTGTCTGACCCGCTATCGCTACAAGCTGTCTCGCAATCTCTCCTGTGAGAAGATGCGTTTCCAATCCTACGCCTTTCTCAAGTGCAGCGACTGGAAACGGGTCAAAGCCCTTCGTCCTTGGGCCGAAGGACCAAGGGCCTTCTCCGACGTCTTTGGGGCCACCAGTATCGACCTCCTCACTCGGTTCACCGTTGCTGAACTTACGCGACTTGCCCCACCACCAACTCGCCGACCTCATCGCTCGTCGCGGCCGGGGACACTTCGATGACCCTGACGCCACTGCTCGAGCCATCCAGCAGGCATTGCGCTCTTCCTACCCCATTGAGCCTCAACTTGACGACATGGTCACCTTTTCCCTGCCCACTATCTGGGATCACATCCGCTTCATCAAGTGTTTCCTGAGACGACTTGACAAGCAGATCGCTCGTGCCATCGACTCCGTTCCCAACCCCATCATCACCGTCAAGGGCCTTGGCCCGGTCATCACCGCTGGCATCCTGGCCGAGATCGTCGATATCTACCGCTTCCCTGAACACAAGCACCTCGCTCAGTATTTTGGTCTGACCTGGCACAAGCGCTCTTCTGGGAGCTTCGTCTCGCAGGACACCCACTTGACTAAGATCGGCAACGTCTACGGCCGCTACTACTTCATCCTTGGCGCCAACGCGCTCAGAAGGTTCAACCTCGAGTACAACGCCTACTACTGGCGCAAGTACCAAGAGGTGTCCAAGCATCAACACAAACGCGCCCTCGTTCTCTCGGCTCGCAAACTCGTGCGTCTGGTGCATGCCCTGCTCACCAAGAACGTTCCCTACGTGAGGCCCCGGATGCCTACACCTTCAGGAGGATGTTTTGTTGCAGTAAGTGATTCGGCGTCAGCCGCTGACCAACTGCATAGTTCCCGATCGCCGCAGGAAAAGTAGTGCTTCCTGCTGGGATCTGCGAGTGCTGCTCGCGTCGACTCCGATAGCCGAATTGAGTCTATTCAGATGTCAAAGTGCAACTTGACTTTCTACTGCATGTCTTGGACTAGTTCTGCCCAGATGTCGTCTGCGGACATCCTGGCAGCGGACAAGTCTTCTCAATCACGGGTACGATTCGTCAAGGATGCAGAAATGCAGGTTGGTTGCTAGTCTCACCCCCTTTCGTCTGTACAGAAGCGTAGCGGCATTGGCACTCCCTGCTATGGGAAGGGGCAGGCTGGTACTCCGTCAAAGTGATTTCGTAGGTCTCCATTGGGAACGATAGATTGCCTATCAAGATCAACCTGATGAGGTACTAAGAACAAGGTGCGGAACCGACGGCGACTCGAAAGATACAAATTGAGGACATATTATCGATAATCGATTCTCGAAAGTTATTACTATTATATATCAATGAGCGCGTCTTGTCAAGAGATTCGTCTGATACTCTCAGGACTTTTTCAGAGTCGGTCGGTGCCATACTCTGAGGGCTCCAGCAGACTTATGGAACCATTGGTGCCAGCAATTCTCAATATGAGGCAGGAAGCCGATGGTTTTTCCGCTGGCGGCCGACGGGGTCCCCCTCGTCCTTGAGCCACTCGATGATGGTGCCCTCTTCCATAGTCTGCCCCAGCTTGGGCAGAATGATCTCTGTGACCATTGTTTTCCTTTCGCTACCGGTGGTGAGGGAGAGCCGACGCCGCTCAGACTCTCCCGTCAGGCTTTCAATGTGACGGCTAGTGCGCCACCTGGCGGATGCTGGCGATGATGCGCTCAACGCTGGGGATGGTCGCGTCCTCCAGCGGTTCGCTCATCGGTACGGGCACATCGGCTGCCGCCACGCGCACGATGGGCGCATCCAGCCAGTCGAAGACATCCTCCTGGATTCGCGTGACAAGCTCACTGATAAACGAACCCGTCCGGTAGGCTTCGGTGACGCCGACGACGCGACCTGTCTTCCTCACCGATGCGGCCACAGTCGCCATATCGAGCGGTTTCAGTGTGCACAGGTCGATCACCTCCACCGGCCACGGCCTCCTCGCCAGCGTAGAGGTGGGAGGCACCCTTGATCAAGTTGCGGCCCAACAGGTCGTAGACTTTGTTCTCAAACATGCGGATTTCCCACATCTGCCGCAGCAGATCGAGAGCTTCCTCCTTGGTCAGTTCGTCAGGCTGTAGCGAGTTGTTTGGTTTGTCTTCAGTCATATCAGATCAGGTATGGCGCTTAGAGAGCATTGAAATGGCGACGCGATGCCACCTCAGCCAGCAGAAGATGCCATCCTTTCATGAACGCATTTCGGAACAGTTGCACCGGTCCGTACTCAGCGTACTCCTCCACAGCCAACCCATCATCCTCATACGCTCGACGAAAGTCGGGGAACTTTTCGCACAACTCATCGATGATAGCTGGAGGGGTCTCCACATCAATCCGGTCAACGAGCGGGGTGTCTTGGGTCATAATATCCTCAGCGGTAGTCCAGTTGATGGTGACGTGTACGTCTCCCCCAACCATCTCGGTGAAGTGATGGTTGCCCCGCGCCCCGCCACCGAGCATCGTCGTGTGGTAACCCCGCTCCTTGATAAACCTGTACTCTTTGCGGGCAACTGTGCAGCCAGCCCAAGCCAGCACATCGGGATCGATCTCGATTCCCTCTCGCCGGGCGACCTTGCCCAGGTATTCGTCAAATATACCCGTGATATGGGTGACAAAAAAGGGCGGGTAGTTGCCCGTTCTCTGAGCAGCCTCTTCGTACAGATCGCAGATGCATCTGGTCTGGGCGATGGAGAACACCTCGGTCGCGCAGATAGGTATGTCTTCCTCCACGCATCTCTCTATCGCTTCCATGCCACCCTGAATCACGGGGATCTTGACCATGTAGTTCTCACCTAGTTTCCGGTTGCTGTGCACACCCCGGATTACGGCCTCAGTATCCTGATCCTCACGAGGGTCATCTTGCATCGTGACATAGCCGTACTCGCCACCACTCTCCTCGTAAAGAGGCATGAACGCATCCATCACGCGTTTGGATGCCCGCTGGTAGACGAGGACGGCGGCTTCTTCGATATTGGTCGTGACCTCCATCAGGATCTCGTCAATGATCCTGTGCAAGTATTCGGGGTCACGCACCAACAGTTTTGAGCAGTACGCCGGGTTGGTTGTGCAGTTGATGGCCCCATTGGCAATGGCTTGCTCAACGTCAGATTGGGATGGGTTGTTGATCCAGAACCTGGTCGGCGTTTCCTCTTTCAACCGTAAGAAGTAGTCCGAAGACATCTAAAACCCCCTTCGTGAACTACGAATCTACGAGATAAACGTGTGCTAGCAGATGCAATGCACGGCAATCATCCAGTCAACTCTACTCGAGTGTTCCCAGTGGCCTTCAGATCGAGGAACAGGGCTTGCTTCCCGGCTGTGCCTTGGTGTGGTCGCCTCTCAGCTGGCGGCAAGCCTCGCTCGGCCGCCTGCTCCGCGGCTTCGCCCACGTGATCCACTTTCAGGCACAGGTGATGCAGTCCCTCTCCATGTTTCTCAAGCCAATCCCGCAGAGGATGATCCCCGCTCAGCGGCTGCACCAACTGCAGGTGGGTATTCCCCAGATCCAGATGGGTCAACCGAATCGTTCCCTCGTTCACTACCTCGGTGAGCACGACCGGGAAGCCAAAACGGTCGCGCCATACCTTGAGCGAGGCTTCGGTATCGGCCACAACAATGGCTACGTGATCCAGTCCTCTAAACATTGACGTCCTCCTCGTGCCTACGATAGGCAATGACACGCGCTATTGGAACCGGCATGATGTCACTCAGAGGGGCATCGTGCGTATCAGTCAGTCCGATCGGCATCAGCGTCCTTCCCCAGAGATCAGGATTCGGGGAGACGGTTCCGTCACAAGCTTGTCGCAACGTCCTAACTATAGCTACAGCTCTACGCCGTACCGCTTGTCGTTTCCAAGTTCCTCGGCGGCTTTCCCAGATCCTCAATATGGCATTGCATGGCAGCCATAGCTCTCTGGGGTTCGCCTGACTTCAAAGCCTCTAACAGTGATTCGTGTCGTCGAGCCAACTCCTCAAGATCGTACGTCGATACTCGCGCGGTGACAATCGTCCAGTAGCCAAACTGCACGGTCTGCCATACCTGGTGGAGCAACTTGTTGCCCGAGACCTGGAGAATCGTTTCGTGGAACTCGTTGTCGAGCCGGACCATCTCTTCCTCGTCCTGCTCCTGGGCAGCCTGAATCATCCGGTCCAGAGTGTCTTGGAGGGATCGCACATCCTCCTCCGTCATACGCGTGGCAGCAAGCCGAGCTGCCAATGACTCAAGGGCTGCGCGCACGGTGTAGACCTCCTGGAGTTCCTTCTCAGTGAAGGAACGGACAGAGGTGCCCTTGAACGGCTCGGTGTCCAAGAAGCCAAGCAATACCAGGTCACGGATTGCTTCGCGCACCGGAGCTTGACTGACGCCCAGACGCTTAGCCAGCGCCTTGGCGACGACGCGATCGCCAGCTCGCAACTCGCCGCTCATGATGGCGTCGATCACAAACTCCCTGATCTGCCCACCGAGAGGGGCGCGGTGTAGAATCTCCTCGTCCATATGGCCGGTACCGTTCACCGATGCTCGGAAGCTCACACTGCCTTTTGTTAGGATGATTGCCCACGTTGACCTCGCAAGACGCCGGAGCTATGTGCAGGCCGCAGCTTGGTCGTGGGGTCGAGGGCTTTTTCCGCGCTTCGGAGTCCCTGCGCGGGTCACGGGCCGCGCAGGGACTCCGGTGACATTGACGCCATGCCAGGCGTCGAACCTCAGTCCTACTCCTCGACGAACGCCACCGGACGGATCCAGGCGGCGCTAGCGTTCAATATCTTGATGGGGAAGACGGCCACTTTGAAGCCATACGGGACGGGTATCTGATCTAGGTTGGCTAGTTTCTCGATGTGGCAGTACTCCCGCTCCCGGCCTGCGAAGTGACCGGGCCAGAGAGCATCCTTATTACCCGCGTGGTATTCCTCGCCCATCGCGGCAAAGGGCTTGTCGTAGCCGTAGCCATCCGTGCCGATGACCTTGACGCCCTGGTCGACGATCCACAGCGTGGCCTCGCGGGAGATACCGGGATTCATCTTAGTGTAGCGGACGTCATTCACGTACTTGTCGGCGCCGGTCATGATAAGCACGATGTCGAGGGGTTTGAGGGTGTAGTCGATCTTGTCCAGAGCCTCCTCGACATCCTCCGCGGTGATGTCGTCGGCCGGTTTCTTGTGTCTCATATCCACCACGACACCATCGCCGTAACACCATTCGAGGGGCACCCGGTCCACGGTCTTGGCGGGCTTCCC
>Ga0180438_10007218_pt1 | contig 14603 bp, 11 predicted proteins | sample SS_ome_12_FD_132455 | JGI IMG/M metagenome (GOLD analysis project Ga0180438, IMG submission 132455) | Hypersaline lake sediment archaeal communities from the Salton Sea, California, USA - SS_3_D_2 metaG | ecosystem: Environmental > Aquatic > Non-marine Saline and Alkaline > Hypersaline >...
AGTGGCCAACAACAAGAGCGGACGGAGAAGCTCGGTTCGAGGCAACCGGCCTTCCGGCGGGCACGTACGAACTCGAAGTTGCCCCGCAGCAGGGCGGCCCCTGGCTCGAAACCGGAATCAGCGTCTCCCTCGAGAACGGCGAAGCACTCGAAGGCCTCGTACTGATTATGCCCGACCTTGCTGGCCGCACCGTTTCAGGACGAATTCGCGACGCCCAAGGGCGGATCATAGCGGGCGCGCAGGTCGCCGCAAGCCAAGGCAACCGCATGCCCTTTGGATTTGGTTCAATGGACGACGCCGCAACTCTGGCTGCTCAGAGCAAGGACGCTCGAAAGACAGGTATGTACGGCGGCGCCCCCGGAATCCTCGGCATGCCGGGCATGCCGAGCAGGAGCTATTCGGTGCTATCTAACGAGGATGGCCTGTACCGAGTCGTAGGACTGAATGAGGAACAGTGGTCGGTACACGTATCGCACTGGAAATACTGTCGCGAGAACAGAGACATTGAAGCGGGACCTGCCGATGTCACAGGTCTCGACTTCATACTGAGGCGACTGGCCGCAGTCGAGGGGCGCGCGACCCATGCAGAAACCGGTGAGCCGGTAACGCAATTCGAGGTGCGTGAAAAGGTCCCTGACCCCAATAACCCAGAGGGTTCATCCTATGTCGAGCAATACCGCGAAGTGCACCATCCCGACGGCCGGTTCCGCATCGAACACCTTGATACGCCGCGCGCCGCAATCGCTATCCGAGCCAACGGCTTTGTGGACGCCGAGCGGGTATTTCTCGTAAGCCCGGACACAACCACGCGCGACGTGGTCATCGCACTCGAACCGGCGCGAGCCCTCGAGGGACTTGTGAGAGATTGGGCGGGACAACCCGTGCCGGACGCCGAAATTCGGCTCGGCGGCCCCGACGGCCGGCAGGCAGGGGCGACGAAAACTCGAACGGACGGTTCGTTTCGGCTCGAGAACATCCCGTCATCCGCAGAGGTGGTGACGGCTTCGCACCCCGATTACGCGCCAGGATGGGCCGACCTAACGCCCGAAACACGCCGCGTCGCGATCACGTTGTACGAAGGCGGCCTTGTGGAAGGCGTTGTCCGCGTCGATGGCTACGCGACAGTGGACAAGGTCGGGGTGATACATCTTCGCTCCAGAAGCGGCGGGGACCTCCGATCCGCGCTTCCTATACCGGAGGAGTTGCTACTTTACTGGACGACCGAACAGGCATGTGCAGCCGACGGGGCCTTCCAGATCGGCCGTGTCACACCGGGTGAAGCGGTGCTTCTTGCGGACCTCAACGCGGCGCAGGCGGGATTAAGTGACCTGCATGTATTGCGCCTGATCGAGGTGAGCGACCGCCGCACGATCAGCGTGGATCTAATGTTACCGCCGGGGGATTCGTCGCTGGAGTGCCGCGTTACCCACGGCGGCACGCCCTATTCTAAGGTCTACTGCACAGCGGCAGTCTGGACATCGACAGTGGATGCGATCGTTGCCTCAGCCAGCAGCGGCCGAGACGGCCTGATCCGAATCGATGGATTACCTGCGGGCCGTTGCACAATCCATCTCGCTCCCCGGGGCGACGAAGACGCCCCCGTCGTCGTCGAGACGTTCACCCACCCCGGCGCCGCCACCCGCCAGGACGTGGCTTTCTGACTCGCCCGTCGCGGTCACGGTTCCAGGCGCTCTAGATAGGAAGGCGGAAAAGCACCACAGCCCAAGCCTGCCTCGCTGAAGCGGGCACCCTATGCCCCCGGCAATACTTATTCGCCATAAAGCACTGAACGGTAACGTGTTAGCGACTTAATCGCACGGCCACGGACCCTGTGGTTCCGCGACCGTCGCGCCCTCGCAAACGCCTTGGAAGACTCCCAGAGAGACTGCGCACCGCCGGACACGTCGAGGCGTCCCAGGGAGCTCTCGGGCGCCTTAGCCCGGGGCTCGAAAACGTCCAAGGAAAACCAAGAAAAGACTGGCTTTTCCGTTTGTGTTTTTGTATAATAAAGCTACTACGGCCAGATAACACCAGGTATTTCAGCGGGGTTCGCGGAGAAAATAGTGGATGCCGGCAGGCTTAATGCCGGAAGCTTCCGATAGCGAGAACAGAAAAAGACTAGCAAGAGTAGGGAACTATACGAGTTTTTGGCTGGTATACGAGGTCAATGGGCTCCAGACCTGGGCGGCTCACGAGGTCATCGGCATCATAAACATAGGCCAGACCCCCAGAACACTCGATTTGATCGTCAACTTGCGCACCCAGTAGCGGGCGGAAAGGTCGTTAAGTTGGTTGATCGCTACCCGATACTCTCTGGCGGCGTGGAACCCGGATTCGTGAGTGAAGTCGCCCGAGACACGTAACGGATACGATCAGGCCCCCATGACATCGTCTGTCGGAAATGGATAACGGCATTTTACTTTCCAACGCGGGCGTAGACCAAGCCTCGGGCCTACCCCCGGGCCTAGTAGCAAGATTTGCCAGCTAGGCAAGGCAGACCTCGTTTCTCCCGTTGCGGGGTCTGCCTCCCCCCCTTTTCGTGAATCGCGCCCCTTACCGGACGGCGGGCGTTGGATTGAGACTGTAGTCGCGTTGCGCTGATACATACTCGGCGGCCAAATCAGTGCGTGCCATCCTTGATAGCGACACTTCACGTGTCCCCGAGCAGCGCCCGCCCCGTGTTCTCTGCCTCACGATATTGCACCCTCCCCGGCATGTCTATACAATGCCCGCCAAGCAGGAGAAGAAATCATGGCATGCGAAGCAACCGCCTATGCCCGGGCCGGCCTCATTGGCAATCCGTCTGACGGCTATTTCGGCAAAACAATAAGCATCTCGGTCAGAAACTTCGCGGCCAAAGCCAGCATCTACGAGAGTCCGGAAGTCGAGATCATTCCGAGCGTGCAGGATCGGTCGAAGTATTCCTCCGTACATGAGTTGGCCAACGACGTGAAACGCCAGGGCTACTACGGCGCGGTGCGTCTGATGAAAGCCACTATCCGCAAGTTCGTCGACTACTGCGACACACACGGCATTGCGCTCGCCGACCGCAATTTCTCGATTCGGTACCGCTCCACGATTCCGCGACGCGTCGGCTTGGCCGGATCGAGCGCATTGGTCACCGCCACACTTCGCTGCCTGATGGAGTTCTACGGGGTCGAGATCCCGATCTCCATACAGCCCAACGTGATCTTGAGCGTCGAGAACGAGGAACTGGGCATCTCGGCCGGCCTACAGGACCGCGTCATACAAGTCTACGAAGGGTGCGTCTTCATGGATTTCGACCGGGCGCGCATGGAATCACAGGGGTGCGGCGCCTATGAGCGGCTCGACACGGGGCTGCTGCCGAACCTGTTCATCGCCTACCGCACAGACGCCGCTGAGGGCTCCGAGGTGTTCCACAACAACATCCGGGAACGATGGAGCCTGGGCGACCCGGAGGTCGTTGCAGCGATGAACGATTTTGCTGCGTATGCACAAGAGGCGCGGGACCTGCTCGTGGCGGGCCGCGGCAACGAGATCGGGCCGCTGCTCGACCAAAACTTCGATCGGAGACGATCCATCTATGCAATCGATCCAATCAACGTCGAGATGATCGAGCGCGCACGCGCCGCAGGCGCCCACTGCAAGTTCGCCGGATCCGGCGGCGCCATTGTCGGGACCTATCCCGACGAGAGGACGTTTGCGCGCCTCGCCGAAACCTTCGCGGAGACCAACACCGCAATCCTCAAGCCGCAGATCGTCCCGGAAGAACTCCCCGCGCTCCGCTAAGCGCCGTGGCCGTCATGTTCCGGGCAGCCGACCTCCAAAAACTCCGGGGCCTTGCCCGCAATCTTTACATCCCCCTAACATTGCTCTAACATTTGTCGTGTATCCTCCGTATAGAGTCCCGGGAGAAGGTCCCATGCCGTCCGCAACTATTCTCGTCGTCGAGGACGAGGAAGACATTATCGAACTGCTCCAGTTCAATCTGGTCAAGGCGGGTTACGACGCGCGCGCCGCCACGTCCGGGGAAGACGCGGTCCGTTTCGTACGCCTCGAGCCCCCGGACCTCATAGTGCTTGACCTGATGTTGCCCGGTATTGATGGGCTCGAGGTATGCCGCCTACTGAAAGCGGACGCCAACACCCGCCACATCCCCATTGTGATGCTCACGGCCAAGGGAGAAGAAGCCGACATTATCGTCGGACTCGAACTCGGCGCCGATGACTATATCACGAAGCCCTTTAGTCCAAAAGTGCTCATCGCACGGCTGCGCGCGGTGCTGCGTCGGAGAGCCAGGTCCGAGCCCGATGAGACGGTGGCCGTCCGCATCCACAATCTCGTGATCCATCCTGGCCGCCACAGATTGCCCGTAATAGGAGCCCAGGAGGTCTCGGCGTTGGCAAATACCCTGAACCAAATGGCCGCCCAGCTTGATGAACGAATTGCCACTATTGTCTGTCAACGGAACGAACAGGAGGCCGTACTGTCAAGTATGATAGAAGGCGTGTTCGCCGTTGATCCCGAAGGCCAAATCATCACGCTCAATAAAGCCGCCGCCCACCTGCTGGGCGTCGAGCCGACCGGAAGCGCCGGACGCAGACTCCAGGAGTTGGTCCACAACGCCCCTTTGCTCGAATTCATCGACGACATCGCAGCCACGCAAACGCCCGGCGAGGGGGAGATTCGACTCCTGCTCCAAGATGAAGAGCGGCGCGTTCGGGTCTTGGGGACCCCGTTGCGCGGCCCCGGGCAGAACAGCATGGGGGTCGTCATCGTCCTCAACGACGTTACCCGGCTCCACAAACTCGAAACGATTCGCCGAGACTTTGTTGCGAACGTCTCGCACGAACTCCGAACCCCGATCACGTCGATCAAAGGCTTTGTCGAGACATTGCTGGACGGCAAGCTCCAGGAATCGCCGGATTCGAGGCGCTTTCTCGAGATAGTCGAAAGCCAGGCCGACCGTCTCAATGCCATCATCGAGGACCTACTTAGCCTCTCCAGGCTCGAGGAGGAGGAACGAAGCAAAGTTGCCCTCGAAGAAGGCGACGTCGCCGCCGTGGTTGCCGCAGCCGTACAAGCGTGTTGCGTGAAAGCCTCGGCCAAGGACGTTGCCCTCGAAAATACGTGCCGTCAGTCCGTCACGGCCAGAATCAACGCCCATCTGCTCGAGCAGGCGATCGTCAACCTTATCGACAACGCCGTGAAATACAGCGAGCCGAACAGCTCGGTCCGCCTCAGCGTGGAAGAGAACGAAGACGCCGTTGTCGTGCGCGTCGAGGACCACGGGTGCGGCATAGCCAACGAACACGTGCCCCGCATCTTCGAACGGTTTTACCGCGTTGACAAGGCCCGCAGCAGACGCCTCGGCGGTACCGGCCTGGGACTCGCCATCGTCAAACATATCGCCCAAATCCACAACGGCCGAGCTACCGTCGAAAGCCATCTCGGCACCGGTAGCACCTTTTCACTACACATTCCAAAGGACTAAGGCGGCAGTCCCGAGACGACCACAGTCCTACCCGGCCCTGAAGCGTAACGAACCGCCAAAAAGCTCGCAGGAGCAGCCGCCTAGCCCCCTCATCTTTCACGCATTCCTAATCTCGCCCGCGCCGTTTTCTAACGCGTAGCTAACATGCCGCTAACACGGAACGGCTACCATTTTCGGCGTCTGGAAACGGGCTCGGGATGCTGGTAGGGAGACAACACATAAAATAGGGAGAAACGAAATCCATGCACAGAAAAACATGGGAAATGCTTATATGCCTGATTGCGATGTGCGCGCTGGGCGCCGGAAGCGCATTTGGCAACGACGGCGACCTGAGCAAGGATGAACTCGTTCAGGCCGTCAACGCATTGAAGCGGCAAGTTGCAGATCTCGAGCAACAAATCCCGCGACATCGAAGGTCCCAGCGAAGAATCCCTTGGCGGGCGACTCGAAAAGGTTGAACAGGCACTCGAAGACCAGGCCGAAGAGTCCAAAGACGACTTTCGCGTCTATTGGAAAGACAGCCTTCGCTTTGAGACCGCCGATAAGCAGTTTAAGCTCCGAATGGGCGGGCGCTCCCACAACGATTGGGTCTGGATCGATCAGGGCGAAGATATGAGGTTCCTGTTCGACACCGAGGACGGCACGGAATTCCGTCGTGCTCGACTCTACCTGTCCGGCGAGGTGTATGAAGATATCATCTTCAAGTTCCAATACGATTTTGCCGACGGGGACGCGGACTTCAAAGATGTATACGTGGGCATGAAGAACCTTCCCGTTCTCGGCGCCGTCAAGATCGGACAGTTTAAAGAACCCTTCAGCCTGGAAGAGCTGACGAGTTCCAACGACATTACATTCATGGAGCGGGCGCTGCCGAACGTCTTTGCGCCGAGTCGAAACACCGGCGTTATGGCTCAGAACACCGCGTTCGATGATCGCCTCAACTGGGCCATTGGCGTGTTCCGGGACGTGGATGATTACGGCGACGGCGCGGCCGACGGCGGCTACAACGTCACGGCGCGTCTCACGGGGTTGACTTGGCACCAGGACGACGGTAAGAAGCTACTGCATCTGGGCGTCGGGTACAGCCTGCGCAATCCCGATGCAAACTGGCGCTATCGCCAACGGCCGGAAACCCACCTCTCGCCCCGGTACGTCGACACCGGTGCCTTCTACGCCGACGACATCGACCTCTGGAATGCAGAAGCCGCGTTTGTGTACGGCCCGTTCTCCCTGCAAGGCGAATACATGGCGTCCGAAGTCGATTATGGCCTGGGCGGCGATGCCGATTACGACGGCTACTACGTGCAAGCCAGCTATGTCTTGACCGGCGAACACCGGCCCTACGATACGGCGAGCGCCGCATTCATGAGTCCGAAAGTCAAGAACCGGCTCTCCCTCACCAATGGCGAACGCGGGTGGGGCGCATGGGAAGCCGCCGTGCGCTACTCGGCCATCGACCTCGACGACGGCAATTTCTTCCGAGGCGGCGAAGAAGACAACATCACCCTGGGTTTGAACTGGTACCTCAACAACTGCACACGCGTCATGTTCAACTACATCCAATCCGATATCGAACATGACCTTTATGACGGGGATGTGGACACCTTCCAGACCCGTTTCCAGTTCAAGTTCTAAGACCAAGAGGAAATACAGAAAAAAAGCAGTTTTTGGGCGCGTGTTATGGGTTAGTGCGAGAGGCAAGCTCATCATGCGGATGGTGCCCTAGCTGACCGGCCCGAGGTCTTCCTCGGGCCGGCCCTCCCTTCCACCCGACGCTGGGAGGAACCGAGGTCCGCCAATCCAACCCTCAGGATCTCGACGACGCAACTGGATACCCGGCCCTAAGCCTCGCCCCGGGAACACCGATATCGAATAGTTCGCACAGTTTCCTAACCAAACGCTAACAAAAGGATGGTAGGCTCCCCAAGAAGAACCCAGGATAAGTCGCCTCTTCGGAGAAGAAGGCCAATGGCGGAAGCAGCAAGGGCCGTCCGGGCCAGTTCCGGACTGATCCTCAGCAGAAGCGCCAGCAGGCGCAAGCGGTCGGCCCACATTGCTGGACATGCATTCCTATTCACGGTGACCAGCGTCTCCGGAATCGCCGTCTTCTACGGCGACACCGAGGCAGTCCAAAAGGTATCGATCTGGATTCGCCGGGGCGCCGTTACCGCCATCATCGGCCCGAGCGGATGCGGGAAAAGCACCTTCTTGCGCGCAATGAATCGCATGAACGATCTGATTCCCGGATGCCGAACAACCGGAGAAATGTTGCTGGACGGAACCGACATATACCACCGGGACATCGATGAAGTCGCCGTAAGACAACGCGTAGGCATGGTGTTCCAAAAACCCAATCCCTTTCCGAAAAGCGTCTTCGACAACGTCGCGTTCGGGCCGCGCGTCAAAGGCATCCGAAACAAGGCCAAACTCGCCGGAATTGTCGAGCACAGCTTGCGCCGCGCCGCGCTCTGGAACGAGGTCCAGGACCGCCTCGGCGAAAACGCCTTGGCCCTTTCCGGCGGCCAGCAACAGCGGCTCTGCATCGCGCGCGCACTCGCCGTCGATCCCGAAATCCTGCTCATGGACGAACCCACCTCCGCTCTCGATCCCAAGGCAACGACTCGAATAGAAAACCTTATCGGAGAACTGCGCGGCCCCTACACAATTGTTATTGTAACGCACAACATGCAACAAGCGGCGCGCGTGTCCGATTATGCCGCTTTCCTCTACGAGGGTGCCCTGATCGAATTCTCCGAGACCGATCAGCTGTTTACGCGGCCAAGAGAAAAGCGCACGGAAGACTACATAACAGGAAGATTTGGATAAGTCTTGGGGAAAAACGCGCAATGACAAAGCACTTCGAGCGAGAAACTGCGAAATTGAAGGGCCATTTGCTCCGACTGTGTGCACGCGTCGAAGACAACGTTTATAGGGCCGCCCGCGCCCTGGAAACTCGCGACGCGCGTCTAGCGGACGAGGTAATACAGTCTGACGCGGCCGTCGACGAAGCGGAAGTAGACGTCGAGGAGGAATGCCTCAAAATCCTCGCCCTCTATCAGCCTGTCGCAATCGACCTGCGTTTCATGGTCGCCGTACTCAAGATCAACAACGACCTCGAACGCATCGGCGACCTCGCCGTCAACATTGCCGAACGCGCCATGTTCCTAGCTTCAAGGAAAGACGTCCAATGTCCGTTCGATTTCACCGCCATGGCCCGCAAAAGCCAAGATATGCTTCGGAAAAGCATCGAGTCAATGGTGAACATGGACTGTTCGTTGGCACGGGCCGTCTGTGCCGCCGACGACGCGGTCGATGCAATGAACCGGGAGATGTACGGCAAGGTGCAAGACGGAATTCGGCGCAATATCGATCACGTAAGCGCACTTATTCATCTGCTATGTGCTTCCCGGCATCTTGAGCGCATCGCTGACCTAGCCACAAACATCGCGCAAGACGTTATCTACATGGTCGAGGGCGAAATCGTCCGCCACAAAACAGAAGACTACGGCACAGCGCGCGGTCGAACTGAATGAATCCTTTCGCCTGGCCACTAGCCAAGCACAAACGACTCAGGCGAACTTGCGCAGATACTCCATGCTCTTCGTGGCGATCGCCTCCGGGCCGGGGTCGAAGTTGAAGACTTCGACCGAGACATACCCGTCGTAGCCGACGTCGTTTAGCGCCTGGATGATGGGCCCGAAATCCACGTCGCCCCAGCCGGGCCCGTTCAGGTTCTCGTCGTTGGCATGGTAGTGCGCGAGGTAGTCGGCGTAGCGCCGAATGAGCGTTGCCCGATCATCTTTCTCAAAGGCCATGGCCTTTGTGTCGAGCAGCAGCCGGAAGTTCGGATGGCCCACCGTGTCGATCAACCGAACCGTCTCCTCAGCAGTCTGGCAGAAATCCGTCTCGAGGTGCGTCAACGGTTCCATGCAAAGGGTCACCCCGCGCGCCGCGCAGGCGGGAAGCGCCCGCTCAAACGTGCGCGCCGCATAGTCGAACGCCTGCTCGTACGTCAGCCCCGGGTGCACGTTTCGTTGTTTGGGCGAACCGAAAACCATGACCTCTCCCCCAACGTCGCCACAGAAGTGGGCCAGATCGATCAGGTAGTCGGCCGTCCGTTCCCGAACAGACGCGTCCGGATGACTGATATGGACGCCCTCGGGCCCCACCAAGACCCAGTGGATCCCGATAATGGCCAGGCCGACTTCGTCCGATGTCTTGACAATGCACCTACGGGTTTCCGGAGAGATGTCGGTAACGTACTGGGCAAGCGTAAACGGGGCGATCTCGAGTCCGTCGTAGCCGACTTTTTTCACGTATGCGATCGTGCGCTCGATGTTGTCCCACGCTTCGAAGATCTCGCTGCAAATCCCGAATTTCATGGCGCGTTTGCGTTATCCAGGGCGAATCCCGTCCCGGGCCGATAAACCATGACCTGGTCTCCCCCCCGACGTTTTGCATCGTACATCATGGCGTCCGCAAACTGAATGAACGTGCGCATCGAGTAGGCCTCTCGGTAAGACATGAGCCCAATACTGAGCGTCAGATGGTCGAAATGCCTGCTTCTGAACGTGGTCCGGATGCGTTCCGCAATGCTGAATGCCTGTGGCTCGTCGGCCTCGGGAAGAAGCACCGTGAACTCATCGCCGCCGTACCGAAAGCCCAGGTCGACGTGCTCGCGCGTGGACTCCATCACGACCCTGCCCGCCTCCTGGAGCACCTTGTCGCCCTCGAGGTGGCCGTGGCAGTCGTTATACGCTTTGAACTGGTCGATGTCGAACAGAAGTAGCGACAACGGGTGGGCCTGGCGGCGGGCGCGCTCGATCTCGGCTTCGAGGCGGTCGTAGAAATAGCGCTGATTGTAGAGCCCGCTCAGGCTGTCTTTGATGGACATTTCCTTAAGTTCACGCTCGAGGCGTTTTTGTTCGGTGATGTCCTTGCAGATGAAGAGCAACGAAGCCGGGTGCGATTCTGTGTCTTTGACGAGTGAAACCGATATGTTAACGGGTATGGCCGCGCCGTTCTTGTGCCTGAACTCCGTCTCGTAATTCTGGAGGGGATGGTCATTGCGAAGAATACGACGGACATAGGCGGCCTCGTCTACGCCGCCGACATAGAAATCCGCCAGGGGCGCCCCCACAAACTCCTCGCGAGAGTAACCCAACATATGTAGAACGCCTTCGTTAACGAATTCGACTATGCCGCTAAGATCGGTCGTGATGATTGCATCGACGGTGCTATGGATGAGGTTCTCGAGATACTGCTTGGTGCTTAGGAGTTCCTCGTTGATTCGCGCAAGATCCTGCGTCGCCTCATGAACCCGAGACTCCAGATCCTTCTGATATTTGCGATTCTCCTTAACCAGCGAGCGTTTCTCGAGCGCCTTCCCGACCGCCAACGAGATTTCGCCGAGGTTGAACGGTTTCAGGACATAGTCATCCGCGCCCGCACGCAGCGCGTCGATGGCGCGGGTCACCTCGATAAGCGCCGTGACGACGATGATGGCTAAGTCGTTATCGGCCGCCTTCGCGCGCTTCACCACCTCCATGCCGTCCAATTCGGGCATCTTCAAGTCCGTGACTAGGAGGTCGAACGCCTCCCGCTGCAGAAGTTCCAAGGCTTGGACGGGGGAAGTCGTGGTCCGGCACCGATAGTGTTCACCGTTAAGATGCTGACTGAGAATCTCGAGGATGCTGGCTTCGTCGTCCAGAATTAGGATTGACTCTCTCAATAGGTGTTTTCCTCTGGCTGCCTTACATTCGACGACGCGCCTTGCGCTGCAGCGCCCATACGGCGCCGCGAAACATCGATTACAACAGTTTCAAGGTCGCCACCATCACCATAGTCGAGCCCAGTGCGACGCCCGCGTGCCACCATTCAAACTTGAACGTGCCCTCCCTTTTCGTGGTGACGCCTCCGTATTGGTCCTTCAGACCCCCGAGGTCGTCTTTACCGGCGGCGTGGGCGCTGTTGACGATGATGGCCAGCATCATGCCGATCGCTAGGCATAAGACGAGAATCGCCCCTATTCTTCTTGCGCACATTGCCAAATCTCCTCAGCTATTCTCTTCTGTCCACATTTTACCCGCAGACTTCGGGGAATTGCAACGCAGGGCCGCGTCTATGCACTGTCCGCCATCGCCGTGGCGCGTCTGAATAGCGTTAGGTCTTTGCCTGCTTCTCCCAGCAATAGACGCGGAGCGGCGGCATGTTGAATAGCTCGAAACTCACCTGCGGCGGCCCCAACAAGGGGCGGCAGAGCGTCTCAATGCGCCGGCTTAGTTGGTACGCGACAAAGCGTCCGCCCGGTACGAGCAACGCGGAAACTTGCTCGAGTATTCGGGCTCCCGACGCGCGGCTGATACTCGAGAACGGGATGCCGGATACGACGACGTCCACGGTGGACAGGTCATAGTGCCAAACGGTCTCCTGCAGGTCGTCGGCGCTTCCAAGATGTGCCGTAAGCCGCGAATCGCCGATTCGGCCGAGGATAGTGTGAAAATGCGGGTTGATCTCGATGCTCAGCAGTCGCGCGTCCGCGTCCATGGCGCGAAGGATGGCCTGAGTTGTACCCCCTGTGCCGGGACCCAGTTCCACGAGGGCCTTAGCCGAGTCGATCCGCGCATGTGCCACAACGCGCCGTTCGAGGAATCGCGAACTCGGCATGATCGAAGCCACCTGACACGGATGGCTAAGGCATTCCCGAAAGAAAGCAGTTCGTTCCGCCAGCCGGTTCCAGCCAAGCGCCGCGCGCGTTTTTGGCGCGCAGGCGGCCTCGGCCTCCGTCTTCATGTGTCTTCGTGAATGTCCCGTTGTGCAAGCGTCAAAAAAGCCCATCGCCGTTCCCTTTGCCGTCGGCTGTGTAAGATATCATAGTGTTGTGTCTAAGCGAATTCCAGGCCGAAGATTTGCGCGTGATCCAGGCTGAAACTCAGCGTGATCGGCGCGCCCGCGCTGAACCCGAGGTCCGAACCGCCCTTCCAGGTCAGCGTCGTCCAAACATGATCGCCGACGATCGGCACAGCGTCATCAAACGTCCGCCCGGGAATCGGCGTAAGCTGAACGGGATACGGCCGCTTCTCTTCTTTCCGCGACCATTCCCATCGCTCGACCTGCACCCGAACGCTCCCCGTCCGTTTGGTGACCGCATTGATCTTGAGCGTCCGGCCCGGCGCCATGATGGCCACCGTCGAGAACTGGCCCTGCTCGGGCGCTTCAACCGCCACAAGACGTCCTTTCGGCCACAGCATATACCCGACGCCGCCCCCGCGTTGGCCCCGGGGATATTTGTGCGGGACATTGTGCCCGTAGTACGGAAGCGCCCACGTGGCGTCAGGCAACTCGACCAGATTCGTACCGCTCCAAACGCAGCCGCCGTCCCACTGACCGAACGGTTGCGTCTGGCGCAACTTTCCCCCGCCCGGTACCCAATGCCAAACCTTGCCGTCGTGGCTCGAAAGCAGCGCGACGCGCGTGTCGTCCGTGACCGAAGCGTTCCACACGGCAGGAAACATCAGGTGATGGTCCGGCGCCCGCGGTACGGTCGTGCGCGAATTCGTATAAAGGACTTCCGAGGGCAGCATATCGGGCGTGGGTTCGAGCATCATTGCCGAGGGCGGGAAACTGCGGAAATCGTCACTTTCCGTCCGCCCGATCGCCCGCCGGCCCACCCCCGACCAGCAATGGCGAATATCCGGCGGCAGCGCGTCCGTACGCGGCCCAACCGACCAAAACCGGGTGTAGATTACGTACTTGCGCAGCACCGTGTCGTAATAGCCGATATTCTGCGTATCGGCCAATTCGCACACGAGCGGGTCCGGCAACGCCGTCCAGTTCAGGCCGTCCCCCGAAAACGCGCCCCGAATCGCCGTCACCCGATCCGTTTCCCCGAGAAGAAACAGCGAACGCGCCTCAAACCCGTCCGGCCGCTTCCGACGAAACGCCTCGAACCGCTCGCGGCCGATCTCGCTCACATAGACGAACTTGTAACGTTCCGACGCCGGGGCGGACGGATCCTTGAAAACGCACGCCACCCCGTCGGTGATCTCCTCCTTATCGAACGTAAGCGACGCCTTCTTCACCCAGTCATACCCATCACTCGACTCGTAATACTCGTTGTCCGTCCAACCGCGCAAGAGCCCGCCGTCCTCCATGATGCCTCGGTGCGGGATCGTTATCGGCCCGACCACCTCGGGCTTCTGCGCCATCAAACGAATGCCGCGCGGCGCATGCACCCCGACAAAATGCGCCGCGAACGGCGCCTCGTCGCCGTGCACGTAAACGGTTTCACCCTGGTCGTTGATCCAGTCCAGGTCGCCGGGCCGGACGTAATACCAGTTCGTGAAAACCATGCGCTTCCCGGCCAAGTCGTAGGGTTCGCCTTGCACGATCCGTTGCGTCGTGATCCCGTCGATGACTTCCCGCTCAACTCCCACCTCCTGGGCGGCGGACTCTTTCCCAACGGCCAGGCCCGTCAACGATGCCCCCAGCGCACTGCCCGCCGCCGTCTTCAAAAAAGCCCGGCGGCCCCAACTACGTCGAGTCTTCCTACGCGCCATGCTGCGTTCCTCCTGTGCCCATGCCTCCCGCCGAAATGGCCCCAGCCCGCATCGGCTCTACTCCGCTGACCGTGTTTGGAAAAGCGTTCCAGACTCGAGTTGTTCGAGAAACTGCGCACCCCCGAAGATACGACGAACAGGCGTGTGAAGACGACCACGACCTTGCCATCAGCGCCCGCGTCTCCTTCCCGCATGCTGCATCCGGCGCCATGCGCGGAATGCCCAGCAACGACCCCCAACATCGGCCGCGCCACGATGCAAAACCATCATACCCCCTCACGCCCGCCCCGTCAACGCCCGCCAAACACGCCATGCCCCATCCCCAGACCCCAAACCCTTCTCCCCCCGTCCGTGCCCCGCCGCGCCCATTGCCCATGCCCCAAATCCGTGCCCGTCCACGCCCATTGCCCGCGCCCATTGCCCATGCCCCACCTCCGCGCCCGTCCACGCCCATCGCCCCACCTCCGCGCCCGTCCCCGCCCATCGCCCCCGCCCCCCCTCCCCGCCCGTCCACGCCCCTCGCCCGCCCTCCTCGCCCCCCCCCCCCGCCCCCCCCCCCCGCCCCCCCC
>Ga0180438_10007219_pt1 | contig 14602 bp, 11 predicted proteins | sample SS_ome_12_FD_132455 | JGI IMG/M metagenome (GOLD analysis project Ga0180438, IMG submission 132455) | Hypersaline lake sediment archaeal communities from the Salton Sea, California, USA - SS_3_D_2 metaG | ecosystem: Environmental > Aquatic > Non-marine Saline and Alkaline > Hypersaline >...
GCTTGCTCTTGCGCTGGTGCTGGTCTCGCTTTCTTTTGCCATCCAGATGGTGGACCCCCACCTCATGGAAGTGAACGGGGGGGATACCGTAGACCTGGGCGTGATGGGCCCGGGGCAGACGATGGAGGTTTCCATCCACCCGAAAGTTTACGAAGGCGGGGTACATGGAATCGGCGGGAACTATGACCTTGCATACGTGACTTCGCTCCCGGGGGGATGGAAGTCCACAAGGAGCAAATTGTACGGCGATCCGCTGCAGGTGACCGTCACCGCGGACCCGCTCGCAACGGAGGGAACTTATTACGTCAACATTGCGGTTGAGGACGAGGGCAACGGGGAGCTGCTGGGGGCAGTGGACTTCATTGCGAAAGTCGAGATAAGCAACGAAGTGATGGATGCGGAGGTGAGCCCGCTGGAGCAGAGGGTGGGCATCGCCCAGCCCGCGACTTTTGAGATTACGATCACGAACAAGGGGAATGCGGGGGACGTTTTCAGGGTTTCCGCGGAGGGGGTCCCGAAATGGTCCTTCACCAAGACCATTTACGTTTCTGGGAAGGGAAGCAAGAAGCTGCTCTACGAAGTGGCAGCCCATGAGGAGGAGAAATACGAGCCGTCGATTGTTGTGGAATCCGCTTCATCTTCGCTCGTGAAAAAGAGCATTCCGGTGGAAATCTACGTTTACCCGGATGTGTTTTCGGATTACAAGGCGATAAACAACGGCGCGCTGCTCTTCCCGATTGTCGAGGCTCCAGTGTACGCGCTCATGGGCCTGCTTTCAAACCTGTGGTGAGCATGGGGAGAAAGGCGGCGCTTTTTATTGCAAGGCAGATCCTGGAAGGCAGGGGGGACCTGGAAGCATTGAAGCGGGAAGCTGCGAAAAAGTACAAGCTTAGCGAATTCCCGAAGAATTCCGAGGTGATGGCCGCAATTCCGAAAGCAAAGCGGACAAAGGAAATTGTTCTCCTGCTCAGGAAAAGGCCAATGCGCACACTTTCCGGGGTAACCCCGGTTGCGCTCATGGTGCGGCCCGAGGGCTCGTGCAAATGGAATTGCATCTATTGCCCATTTACCGGGAAAGCGCCGAAGAGCTACACCGGGGAGGAGCCTGCTGCCCTGAGGGCGCGGCAGGGAGGGTTCGGCCCGGAGAGGCAGGTGCGCCTGCGCCTCGGCCATTTCGCGGAAACCGGCCACCCGACGGACAAGTGCGAGGCAATCGTGATGGGCGGAACCTTCCTCGCGATGCCGCATGGATACAAGCGCGAATTCATCCTTGGGATGTACGAGGGATTCAACCGCTCGAAATCCCGCTCGATTGCAGAGGCGAAGAAGAAGAACGAGAAGGCGAAGCACAGGGTAATCGGGCTTACGATAGAAACGAGGCCGGACATCTGCGGGAAAAAGGAAATAGATGAGATGCTGGGATACGGGGCAACGCGCGTGGAGCTGGGTGTGCAGAACCCGTCGGACCGGATTTACAGGCTTGTGAACAGGGGGCACGGAGTGGAGGAGGTTGTCCACTCCACTGCCCTGCTAAAGGATTCCGCGTTCAAGGTATGTTATCACCTGATGCCGGGCCTGCCGGGCTCGGACGGGAAGAAGGACATTGCGATGGTGAAGAAGGTTTTCGGGAGGCAGGAGTTCAGGCCGGACATGCTCAAGATTTACCCCACCCTGGTGATGCCCGGGACCGGGCTGCATGGGATGTGGAGGCGTGGGGAATATGAGCCGTACTCCTCTGAAAAGGCGGGGAAAGTGATTGCGGAGATGTACAGGCATATCCCGGAATACGTGCGCGTGATGAGGGTGATGAGGGACATCCCCGCGCCTGAAATCGGGGCAGGGGCCTCAAGGAGCAACCTGCGCGAAATAATCGAGAAGGAATTGGGGCCGGAGGGGGCAAGGGATATACGCTCCAGGGAAATCGGAGCGGAAAAATTCCCGGCGGAAGAGGCAAAGCTTGTGCGCAGGGATTACAGGGCAAGCGGCGGGAAGGAGGTTTTCCTTTCATATGAATGGGAAGGGAAGCTCATCGGGTTCATGCGGCTGCGCATTCCGCACAGGCCGTTCAGGAAGGAAATCGCCGGGCACAGCGCGCTCGTGCGAGAGCTGCACGTGTATGGGCAGGAGGAAAGCATAGGGAAAGGGAGGGGGAAAAGCCAGCACAGGAGCTTCGGGGCGAAGCTGCTTGCGGAAGCAGAATGCGTTGCGCGCGAAGAGTTTGACTGCAGGAAAATGGTGATAATAAGTGGCGTCGGGGCGCGGGGATATTATTACAAATTCGGATATTGCCCCGACGGACCCTACGTTTCAAGGAAGCTTTAGTGCACTTCCTTCAGCTCATTCTCGTAGTCCTGCGCAAGGTCCTTGCGCATGTTGAGGAGCGTGAGGTATGTGCTCTGCAGGTCGTTGAATTCATTCATTTCCTCTTCCCCGAAATCGCGCACCTGCCTTTCCGCATTCTTTACCTGCAATTTGGTGCTTATCTCCATTATTGATTTTTCGTTCTGGGCAAATGCGGGCAGCCGCGTCTTGTCCAGCCAAATGTATTCGTTATTCAGCTGCACCTTCCCCTCCTCCCAGTCTTCCTGGGTGGGGGTGAGGATGCCGGCTTCAAGCCTGCAGCCAAGCCCGAGGCGGTTCAGCACCGCAATCAGCATCTTTGATTTCTTCTCGTTGTTCGGGATGGGCATCTCCTCGGCCTTCCCTGCCTCAACCATCCCCCTCAGCCTGTCGCGCTGCTCCTTTGGGAACTGGGGGAGCAGGAATGCGAGCTTCCCTATCTCGAGCCTGTGCTCAACATTGCTGCGGATTATCGCCCCTTTCTCGGAAAGCAGCGTGAACAGGGCGCCCTCCTTCGCCTTCAGCGCCTCGTCCATTTCCTTCGGTTCCTTCTGGGAAATCTCCGCATCAAGCTGGTCGAGGCGGGACTTGAACGGGAGGATTATTTCGACATTTGAGGAAGAGGCCCTTTCCTCCAGCGCGGTGAGCTTCGCCTGCGCTTCACCTAGCTCCCTCTCCACCTCTTCAAGCAGCTCCTTGCTGCCCGGGGAGTTCCTCTCCACGAAACCCTTCTTGAAAACAAGCTCAGCGTATTTCTTCCTGGCCTCGATGATGGCGCCTACTGTCCTCGCATCAACCTTTCCCATTAAACCGACCTTGTAATTAGTATTGTCCAATTGATTTTATAAAGAGTGCCAAAAGGATGAGGAACGGGAACAGGCAGAGGGGCGATTCGGGCTGCGTTTCGCCTTCAGGGGGCGCAGGCCCTTCCGGGGCCGGCATGGTGGCGGGCCCTTCCTCCCCTTCAGGAATTCCAAAGGATTCCACAAAGGAATCCATGTTGTCCGCGAATACCGCTATGCGGTAGCCGTCTATCGGCTCATCGCTCTGGTTCAGGTAAGAGGCCTGCGCGCGGAAAACCCTGCCCCATATGGAAACGGATTCCCCGGAAAGCAGTTCCCCGAACCTCTCCGCCTCCACGCCTTCAACGAGGTCTTCGTCCGCCTCCAGCATCGAGGAAACGTAGGTTATTTCATATGCCGCGCCTGCATAAAATCCCTGGTCATAGAGCTCCATTGCGTTTTCCATGTATTCCGCCCAGTCGCCTGCGTCTTCGGTGGAATTGAGGAGCTCCTCTGCATACGGCTTGAACACGGATGCGCCCATCGGCTCCCCGCCTTCGTCCCGCGCAACGGAATACATGTCGCGGGCAGCCTCGCACCATGCGACCGAATACCCCAGCTGGTATACGAGCAGGTACCTCTCCTCAAGCGTTTCCGCATCCAATTCGATATATCTGCGCAGGTTCTGGAGGGCGCGGTGCTCGCGCGCCTCCCCACCCATTATCCATTCGTAATTCCGCGTGGTGAGGTTGGGCTTTTCAAGGGAGGCAAGGCATTCTTCGACCTCTTCCACCCGGCCGTCCACATCCGGGCTGGTGACCTGCGAAAACGCCGAAGCCGAGATATAGGTGAGGAACGCGCCGTTTGCCGCGGAATAGTCATAGCCAAGGCGCGAAAGGTTCTCGTGCTGCCCCATCTTCTGCCCGAAATAGGAGCGCACCTCCGGGTCCCTGATCTCCGCGATTGCGGCCTTTTCCCTCCCAATCATGTTGTGCATCACCCATGTGAAGCCCGCAACGCGCTGGCCGGAGTAGGGGGTGAGGTTCGCAAGCGGGGGGAGTATGAGTTCGAGGGGCGGCTGCTCGGGTACCGTGCCGTTTGCGAAGAAGGCGATCGCCTCTTCTGCTGTGGATGCCTGGTAGATTGTGATGCCGGTGATGATGTCTGCCATCATGCGCTCCTCCACGCTGAGCGGAGGCGCGATGAAATAGTCGAAGCCGAGCTTCTTTGCGGCAAGGGCCTTCTCATATACCCCGCCCACGCCCTGCACGCTGCCCGAAGGGTCTATGCGGCCGGTGATGGTTGCATCTTCGCGGAGGGGGATGCCCGTGAGTATGGAGTATGCCATGACCGTGAATGCCGCGCCGCCGGAGGGGCCGTCCACCCCATTGGTGTTGCTGCCCTCCACGCGCATCAGGAAATCGCACTGGCCCCCTGTGCCGGCAAGTCCGGTGGCAACGCCTATCGCATCGGCAAGGGAGGCCTGTGTGTCGGTGCCAACGGGCGGCTCGGTGCCGACGTATGAATCGCCCTCTCCGGGGATGAGCTCTATAGTTATTTCCACCAAAGTCCCCTCGCCTTCGGTGACTGCCGGCAGGGGCATCGTGATTTCGCCCTCGCACGCAGAGTGGAGCATCGGCAGGAGCATTAGCGCGAAAACGATTGCTGAAGCCCTCATCGCACTTCAATTGCAGGGAAGCTATATTAGCTTTGGGGTTTCCTCCGGCAGAAGGAGAGGTGCGCCCAGAGGTTTTTCGGAAGGCACGATTACGCCTCAGGGTTTTGGGGTAGGGCGGAGTGTGCCTTAGGGTTTTTGCACTGCTGATTTTGCCAGAATACGTAGTGGGCCTAATGGGGTTGAGATGCCCACTTTGCCCGAAGTTGGACTATGACAAAGTGGGTAAGTGCGGCCGCCGGGGCTCGAACCCGGGTCGCTGGCTTGGGAAGCCAGAATCCTACCACTAGACTACGGCCGCTCGGAAGCGAATAGCCATTAACCTGGAAAAGGGTTTAAAACATAACAGTCCAATAAGAAGCCCATTCTCGGGGTATGAGATGATTCCTAATATCTACAAGGGCGAATACCGTTACCTGGTTGTAATCCCCCTTATACTGATATTAATATCACTATATTTCATCCCCGGCCTTCAGCTCGGCGTGGACTTCCGGGGGGGCACCCTCATCACGCTGCAGCTCACTTCCTCCCTGGACGGGGATGCGCTCTCCGAAGACCTGCTCTCGAACGGGTTCGATGCGAAGGTGCAGGTGTTCGAAACCGGGGTGGGCAGCAAGGCGGAAGTGGAGGTTTCCCAGACCGGGCAAATGGCCGAGGCGGACGAGCTGAAAGCCCAGTTCAACGAGCTGATTGGTGAAGTGGAGCGGCTTGAGGCCTATACCTACACAAACGCTTCCTATACCGTGGAATACGGGGAGAAGAAGGAGGAGCTCTACGGCATAGCGAACAGGATGTTCGACCTTGCAGGGCTCAACACCCGCGCGGAGCTCGAGCCCAGCCTCAATGAGCTGAGGAAGGACTTCATAGATTCATACCTGGTCGTTTACAATGCGCAGGTGGGCAGGATAATGGAGGTGGTGGACCGGCATGCCACATACTCCGCCTATTCTTCGGAAACGGTGAGCCCGGCGCTGAGCACGCACTTCCTTGAGAAGGCATTCTGGGTGGTGGCTGCTTCTGCGGTGCTTTCGGTAATCTTCGTATTCTTCTTCTTCAGGACGCTGGTGCCCAGCCTCGCAGTGCTGCTGGGCGCGTTCAGCGACATTGTGATTGCACTGGGCGCGATGAGCTTTTTCGGGCTGCCCCTCACGCTGCCCTCCTTCGCCGCCCTGCTCATGCTCATCGGGTTCTCGCTGGACACGGACATACTGCTCACGATGAGGATAATCAAGAGGAAGGGCGACCCGAGGGAAAACGCATTTGATTCCATGAAGACCGGGATGACGATGAGCATCACCGCGATTGTCGCATTTTCAGTCCTGCTCATACTCTCGAACATAACCCACATCGCGACTTACTATGAGATTGCATCGGTCGCGCTCGCCGGGCTCGTGGGGGACCTGTTCGCGACCTGGGGGCTGAACGCGGTCCTCGTGCTATGGTACAAGGAAAAGACATCCGGGGGGAAATGAAATGCTTAACCACAGGGCAGTAATCGGCGCGCTCGTACTCCTGTTTGCCGCAGGCATATTCTTCTACCCCGTGTACTCCGGGCTCCTGCTCATCGGAGGGCTTATTGCATTCGGCGCGCTCTCCTACGTGTGGAAGGAGAGGGAAACCAAGCTGATGTGCCTCGCCGCGATTGTGCTCATTTCCATATTCAACGTAGGCATCCATGGGATGAAGTTCGGCATAGATTTCAGCGGGGGAACGCGCATCCCGGTCATACTTGAATCGCCTGCGCCGGATTCGGTGATGGACGAGATGGTGGACACCATAAAGAAGAGGGCGTCCGCCTTCGGCCTTACCGAGGTGAAGGTGAAAGCAATAGGGGACACGCAAATCAATGTTGAGGTGCCGAGCGGCGACCCGCAGCTCATCCAGTCCGTGGAGGAGGTGCTTTCCCACCAGGGCGTGCTTACTGGCGTGGTTGACGGGAAGGCGGCCCTCAAGGGCGAATATGTCCTTTCGGGGACGATACAGAAGCTGCCTGCGCAATACCTGCAGGGCGCGGACTGGGGCGTGAGCTTTTCCGTAACGCGGGAGGGCGCGGAGCACTTTGCGGAAACCGTGAAGGGAAAGGCTAACTTCCCTGTATACATGTTCCTTGACAGGCCCACGGACGCGATAGTGCTCATTACCGAGGATGAGGCGGCCGCGAACCTCGAGGCAGGCATGCCCTCGGACGCGGCAGACGCTCTCGAAGAGGCGTTGAAGCTGGAGGGCTCCGACATCCCGGTGCACATCTATGAGGACACTTACATAGAGACGCTCGTGCCCGCGACCAATTCCACGGAAGCGATCCTTTCGCAGGAGCTTGCGGATGAGGTTGGCGCGCAGCTCGAGGCGCGCGGATTCGTGCTTTCAATCGCGGAAGAGGGCGAAATCCAGCCCATGCTCCTTTTCAACGAGAACACCGGGGAAGTCGCGGTTGAGGAATGGAAGGCGGTTGGGCTTCTTTCGTCCCCCGTGCTTTCGCCTTCAATCACTACCGGGATACCCAGCTACGGGTACACCATTTCGGGAACCGCGCCCGGCACCGGGCAGGAGAAGTCAATAAATGCATATGAAGCGGCGCGCAGCATCGAGTCAATACTTAAGGGAGGCGCCCTCCCGATACAGATTTCAGTGGGCAGCCGGACCACGATACCTGCGCCGCTGGGTGAGGAATTCCTCAACCTTAGCATAATCGGCCTCGTGCTTGCGCTTGTGGCGATTTCGGTGCTGGTTTCGGTAAGGTACAGGAAATTCAACATACTGCTCCCCATCGTGCTTATCAGTTTCTCCGAAATGGTGATACTGCTCTCCATACTCGGCTCGTTTACCATAGACCTTGCGGGCATGGCAGGCATCATTGCGGCAATAGGCGTGGGCGTGGACGCGCAAATCGTGATTACGGACGAGCTTCTCAAGAAGGTGGGCAGCGCCGCGGAGCGGCTGGACAATGCGTTTGCAATAATCACTACCAACGTTACGGTTGCGGTAGTCGCGATGCTGCCCCTGCTCTTTTCCGGGCTGGTGGAAGTAATCGGGTTCGCGATTTCGACGATTCTGGGCTCGCTGCTCGGGCTGCTCATTTCCAGGCCGGCCTACGCGGCGATAGTCGAGGACATCGCAAAGGATTAGGGTTTTCTTCTTTTCCGTGGATATCAGTTCATGCTGGTTAAGCGGATTCCTGATTGCAGGGAGTTTGAGGCAAATGACGGCACGCTCCTCAGGGAGGTGCTGCATCCCAAAAACGAGGATATTGCTTTCAAGTGCAGCATAGCGCATGCACGCGTGCCCGCCAGGGGGAAGTCAGTGCCGCACGTGCTGGGGGCGCGCGCGGAGGCATATATCTTCCTAATGGGAAAAGGCATCATGCACATTGGTGGTGAAAGCGCCGAAGTGGAGGAAGGGTGCGTGGCCTGCGTCCCTCCTGGAGCCGTGCAGTGGGTTGAAAACACCGGAAATTCCGACTTGGCTTTCCTGTGCGTAGTGGACCCGGCATGGAGCGCGGAAGATGACAGGCGTGCCTAGAGCCCCGTTTCCTCCTTGAAGAATTTCGGGAGCGCGAACGCGCCCCTGTGTATTTCCGGGGTGTAGTAATGCAAGTCCGGAAGCTCCGCAGCGCGCTTCTCCGCCCCCGGCCCGAAATCCTTCATGGGGCAGTATTTCTTCGAGAGGAATGAGAAGCCGATTACCCCGCTCGGGTATGTTGGCACAAGCGCGTTGTAATACTTGTAAACCGGGTAGAGCCTCCGGTTGAATTCGGCCATTTCCTTCAGCAGCTTGCGGTAGTAGAACATTGACTCGGACTGCGTGACCACTATCCCCTCCTCGTTTGTTGCGTCCTTCAGGTCCTGGTAGAAGCCCTCCTTGAAGAGTGGCTCGGCCGGGCCGACGGGGTCGGTGGAGTCCACCATTATCACGTCGTAATAGCCCTTGCGCTCCTTTATGAATTTCGAGCCGTCCTCATAGAAAATAGTCAGGCGCGGGTCGCCCAGCGCAGAGGAAATCTTCGGGAAGTGCTTCTTCGAGAGCTCAACCACATCCCTGTCGATTTCGCACATGTGGATCTCCTCCACGCCCTTGTGCTTTGCGATTTCGCGGACCGCCCCGCCGTCCCCGCCGCCGATTACGAGCACCTTTTTCGGATGGGGGTGGGTGAGCAGGGGCACGTGCGCCATCATTTCATGGTAGGAGAACTCGTCGTAGTCGGTGAACATCACCGCGCCGTCCAGCACCATCATCTTCCCGAAATGGTCGGTCTCGTATATCTGGATGAACTGGTAGGGGGACTGCTTCTGCTCCAATAGCTTCTTTATCCCTATTGAGACCGCGCGGCCCTTCTTCATTTCCGCCTTCTCCTGGAAGGAGGCCTTGCGGTAGATTGTGTTTATCTTGTAGTCTTCGGCCCCGAAGGATTTCTTTGTGAACTCGGCGGCCTGCCACGGGTCGAAGTGCTTGCAGGAGAATATGTCGATGTATGCGTACCCCCTGCCGGTTTCCTCGTCTATCCCGAAGTGGCCCGCGATTGCGGAGGTCGCAATGAGCTGGATTGCGGAATAGCCCTCCACGCGCTTCTCCTCCCCGAAGCGGATTATGGTCGGGTCTCCGAACCGCTTCATGTCTATGAGGTCGCAGAGCTCAATTATCCACTGCTTTATCTTTTCCGGATTTTCGACCGTTTCGTTGTCGCAGCCCGCAAGGTCGAGGCTGGTCAGCATTCCCCAGGCTTTTACGCTCTCATATTCCTTTTTTGAAGCTTCAATCATAAAGGCACCGGAATACCCTGTGCAGAAAAAGCAATTTAAAACAATTCCCCCGGAAAACATCCCAGGGATATTGATGAAAGAGCTCATAATCCACGCGGACAGGGTTTCTTACGAGGTTACCAAGAAGACCAAGCTCGCGGAGGAGCTTACCGAAGACATGCGCACGGGCGAGATGGAGGACGTAATCTGGGTGAGGGTTGCGGTCGAGAAAGGCGACGAGAAGGACATCAACGGCCTTGCGGACAAGGCGGTTGCGGACATCGAAAGCGTGTCCGACCAGGTGAAGACGAAGAACGTAATGCTCTATCCGTATGCGCACCTGCTGATGGGCTCGAAGCCGTCCTCCCCGCAGGCGGCAATAGGCCTGCTCGAGGGGATGGCGGGCGCGCTGCGCAACCGGGGATTTACGGTGGTGAGGGCGCCCTTCGGCTGGTACAAGAAATTCACGGTGCATGCGAAGGGGCACCCGCTGAGCGAGCTGTCGCGGGTATTCAGCGTGGAGGAAACTCCGGAAGGGGAGGAGAAGATAGAGGTGTCCACTTCCCTGAAGGCGGAATCGAAGCTGAAGAGCAAGTTCTATGTGCTCACCCCGGAGGGGGAGCTTGTCGAGCATGAGAAATTCGATTATTCCGAGTTCCCGAATTTGAAGAAATTCATGAAATACGAGACTGAGAAGGTGCGCGCATATGATAAGGAGCCGCCGCACATTGCGCTCATGAAGGAGCAGCAGCTCGTGGACTACGAGCCGGGGACCGACCCTGGAAACTTCCGCTGGTACCCCAAGGGCCGGCTGCTGAAGAAGCTGCTCGAGCGCTGGATTACCGAATGCTGCGTGGACTACGGCGCAATGGAGGTGGAAACCCCGCTCATGTACGATTACGAGCACCCCTCGCTCAAGAAGTACCTGAACAGGTTCCCCGCGAGGCAGTACGTTGTGCTCTCGGAAGAGAAGAGGTTCTTCCTGAGGTTTGCCGCATGCTTCGGCCAGTTCCTGATTTCGCATGACATGGTGGCGAGCCACAAGCAGCTGCCGCTCAGGATGTACGAGCTTACCCGCTATTCGTTCAGGAGGGAGCAGAGCGGAGAGCTTGCGGGGCTGAAGCGCCTGCGCGGCTTCACCATGCCGGACATGCATGCATTCCTCAGTGATTACGGAATGGCGAGGAAAGAATTCCAGCAGCAGCTCGAGCTGGGGGTGGACTGGCTGGAGAGCGTGGAGCTATACGACTGGACCGAAGTGGGCTTCAGGATAGAAAGCAGGTTCTTCGAGGAAAACCGGGACTGGTATGTGAAGATGGTGAAGAAGCTCGGGAAGCCGGTGCTCGTTGAGATGTTCGATGAGAGGTATGCTTACTTCATCACCAAATTTGAGTTCAACTTCGTGGATTCCGCGGACAAGGCAAGCGCGCTCACCACGGTGCAGATAGACGTGGAGAATGCGGACACCTATGACATCATATATGTGGACGAGAAGGGCGGGAAGGCGAGGCCGCTAATTACGCACGCATCAATTTCCGGGAGCATTGAGCGCGTGGTGTATTCCCTCCTTGAGAAGGAGGCGATGAAGATGGCGAGGGGGGAGAAGGCGATGCTGCCGCTCTGGCTTTCTCCCACGCAGGTGCGCATAATCCCAATAGGGGAGAGCCATCTTGAATTCGCCGGGAAACTGCTCAGGAAATTCGAGGGCGTGCGTGCAGACATCGATGACCGGAGCGAGACGCTTGGCAAGAAAATCAGGGATGCGGAAAAGGAATGGGTGCCATACATAATAGTGGTAGGGGACAAGGAAATGGAAAGCGGCAGGCTCACGGCCACCGTGCGCGCGGAAGGGAAAAAGAAGGAGGTGGAGGCTTCTGAAATCGTGAAGGAGATAAAGAAGGCGGGCAAGGGAATGCCCTTTGAGAAGCTCTCCCTGCCGCAGAAGCTTTCGAAGAGGCCGATTTTCCACGGCTAGAGCGCGCTTGCGAAATCCCTGAGGAATTCTTCCCTTTCCTTTGATTTCACGTATGCAGAGGCGAGGAGCACCCCTTTTGCGCCGAGCTCAATGGATTTTGCAACGTCCTCCTTTGTGCCCACCCCCGCGCCGCAGAGGACCTGCACGTCCTTGTTTACCGCTGCAACTGCTTCCACAGTAGAGGTGATTATTTCGGGCTTGGCAGTTGAGACGCTTATGCCGCTGCCTATGAGCTCGGGGGGCTCGACTGCAATGTAATCGGGCCTGAACTGCGCGAGGGAGGCGCACTCCTCCGCGCTTTCTCCGCATACGAGCGCCTCCAATTGGTTTGCCTGGAGCAGGCCCACTGCCTTCGCAACGTTGTCCATTCCGATGCGGTGCTCGGAGTGGTTTACCAATGAGCCTTTTGCACCGGCGAGCTTCAGGCCCTCCGGGATGCAGAAGCCGGTCATCGCGCCCGCTTCAAAGGGATCCACATGCTGCGCGAAAACCTCCGCGCTGTTCTCCAGCGCAACGCGCAGGTGCGTGGGAGGGGGGCACACTATTACCCTTACTCCGGTTTCCTTTGAAACTACCGAGGCTGCGCGGGAAAGGTCTGCGCAGAAATCCATGGATTCCCTGTAATTCTTCAGATTCAATACTATCATGGGCTGACTATTGCGTTATAGGATTAAAAAGGTAGTTTTGCCTAAATTAGGCATGGAATTCATGAAGGAACTGGAGGAGAGGATGCTCGGGAAGGAGAAGCGGCTGGACGATTTCCTCAGGGGGCAGAGGGACGTCGTGCGCAAGTGCTCTGCCGCGGTGAAGGAAGCCCAGCTCGGGAACTATGAGAAAGCTGATGCGCTGCTCGACGAGGCAGAACGGGGCATGAAGGAGCTGGAAAGGCCGGAATTTGAGCACAGGATGTTTGGCATGCGCTCGGAGTACGCCGAGGCGCTGCTTTTCCGCACTATGATGAAGGACGGGAAAATCCTCTCCCCGGAGGAATCCGGCGTGGACGATGCCTCCTACCTTGGAGGGCTGCTGGATTGCATGGGTGAGCTGAAGCGAGTGCTTTTCGACAGGCTGAGGAGGGGCGGGAAGGAAGAGGCGGAGAAGACATTCGCGCTCATGGAGGAAATCTGGGACGCCGTGGGCGGCATGCACTTTTCAAGGGCGCTCATGCCGGAATTCAGGCGCAAGCAGGATGTCGGCCGCGCAGTGCTTGAGGATGCGCGCGGCAAGCTGATTCGGTAAAGCACGAAAATAAGGGAAACGAATAAAATAGGTGTTATGGGTAGTAATAACAGGTGGAAAACATGAGATTGCTCGCATTTGCGGTTGCGTTTTTGCTTTTGTTCGGGTGCCCGGCGGAACAGCCTGCGGCCCCCGCCGAGGGGGGCACCAGCCCGGCGCAGGAAGGCCATTTTGAGATTACGGGCGAGGAAGGCGCCTCGGTGAGCGAAGGGGGCGTGAGCGGAGTGGAGGAGCCTCCTGCGCGCCAATACACGGAGAATTCAGGTGCAGACCTCGATGTTTACTTCTTCAATGTAGGCTACGGCGACAACCAGGGCGACGCGATCCTCATAAAGAAGGGCGACGCGGACATACTCATCGATGCAGGCCCGAAAATGAAGGAAAAGGACCTCGTGGACTTCCTGCGCGAAAAGGGAGTGGACGACATTGAGATACTCATTTCCACCCATGATGACCCGGAGCACACCGGAGGCATGGCATACGTGGCCTCCAAGTTCAGGATAGGCGAGGTATGGAGGAGCACCGAAGGCAGCGAGGCGTACAGGGGCCTGCTCAACAGCCTCGGCGCCGAGGATGGCGTGAAGGAGGTCTGGGACGGGGACACCCGCACGCTGAACGGCATGGAGCTTATTGTCGTGAACCCGATAAAGGGCCCGGACAGGTTCTTCGACCCGACCAATGACGGGGTGGTGCTGCAGCTGGAGGACAGGGAGCTGTGCTTCCTGTTCACGGGAGACATACTCTACTCCGCACAGCAGAAGGTCGTGGAGAAGGTCGGCCACTGCGAAATCGTGCAGTTCCCGAACCACGGGATGAGCTCCGGGCTCGCGAACATAGACTATTTCATCGCAACGCTCGAGCCGGAAGTGCTCGTGATAAGCGGCAGCCCGAAGGACTGGACCAAATCGAGGATTACGCTGAAGGAGAAGGCTGAGCTCAGGGACATCCTCGTGCTAGAGAATTATGAGGGCGATTCTGCAGTAATTGAGTGGAACGGCCAGAATTACAAAGCTTACGTGGAGACGTGAGGGGGCTCACTTCCCTCCCCCATTTTCGAACTGGCTGAACGCGCCATCGAAGCCTTCGCCATCAAATGAAATTGCTTCTGGGTTCTGGCTGCGCTGCTGTATTACTCCCCTCTGGAGCGCTTTCTGGAGCACCAGGCTTATTGCAGGGTCGTCGTTCATTATGAGCGCAACCAGCTCCTCATGCTTTTCAATGTCCTGCTGGGTGTCCAGCAGGGAAAGCAGGAACATCTTGTAGAAATCATAGTCCCCTGTGGATGGCAGCGCCTCGTATATCGCCCTGCTCACCCTGAGGAAGTTGGCCTTCAGGGCAGGGCTCTGCCTCAGGAGAAGCCTGCAGTGTGTGAGCTCACTCACTATGTCGTCGAGGTCGTTTGCGACAGGGATGAGCACGATGCCCTGCGTGACTATTGACCTCCTCATCATGCTGTCCGTCTCTTCTTTTGTTACACGGCCGGTATCCCGCAGGAAAGTATGGAAATGCGAGGTGGAAACCTCCTCGCCCGCCACTGCGTGGAATATGCTTATCTCGTCCTTGATGAGGTTTGAGAAGTGGTAAAGGAACGAGGGCTCGTTCGGGTGCTTTGCGATCATGTCAGTTATCTCGGTAAGCGTGTGGAAGAGCTTGGATTCGCCCCAGAGCTGGAGCAGGCGCCCCATCTGGTGGGTCTCCTTCTGCACCAGCGCGATGTTCCTGCCCATCGCCTCCACCGGGCCGCGCGGGGCTGAGCCATTTGTCCTCTGCGGGTTGAATTTCGGGTTGTCGAACATTTCTATGTAATCAAGCGGGGAAACGAGGGAGATGAAGCCCCAGAAAACCGCGCGGTAGA
>Ga0180438_10007220_pt1 | contig 14602 bp, 13 predicted proteins | sample SS_ome_12_FD_132455 | JGI IMG/M metagenome (GOLD analysis project Ga0180438, IMG submission 132455) | Hypersaline lake sediment archaeal communities from the Salton Sea, California, USA - SS_3_D_2 metaG | ecosystem: Environmental > Aquatic > Non-marine Saline and Alkaline > Hypersaline >...
ACCGGGCACACGCGGATGCACTCCAGGCAGCGGATGCAGGTGCCCGAGGCTGGGTGTTCGTACACCTGGATGTCCATCGGGCATACTTCCTGGCAGCGGTTGCACCGGATACACCGCTCCTGATCTACCGCCAGGCGGAAGGAACTGATGGGGTTGAACGGGGACCACAACGTGCCCAGGGGGCAGACCCACCGGCAGAAGGGCCGCCGGGTGACGCTCATCCACGCCAGGAAGCCGGCCAGGATGCCGATCTTGGCCCAGTAAAGTCCGCCCACCATCGCCCGGATATCGGCCGAGAGCAGCGCCACCGGGATGCTGGCCTCCAGCGCGCCGGCCGGGCACAGTTTGCAGAACCAGGACGCTCGCGTGATCAGCGGCAGCGCGACCACCAGCGTCACCAGGACCACGGTTCGCGTCCAATTGAAGCGGTTTCGCAACCGCAGCTTGGGGACCGGGATCTTGTGCACCAGATCCTGGAACCAGCCAAAGGGGCACAACCAGCCGCAGCTTGCCCGTCCCACCAGCGCGCCGACCAGCCCCACGACGCCCAGGACGTACAACGGGACCTTTCGTTGGCCGGCGAAGTGCTGCAGGCTCCCGATCGGGCAGGCGAAAGCCGCCGCCGGGCAGGCGTAACAGTTCAGCGCCGGGCAGGGCAGTCCCTTTGTGACCGACTGTGTGAAGTATGAGTTCAGCCCCACGGCCGACACAAGCTGCACGATCCACCGCCGCCGCGCTATCCAGTTCCAGAAGGGTCTCATTCAGCACACTCCGAGATCACTGCCGCCAGACCTGGCGATTTGTTGGTCCGTAGATTGGTAGGTTGGTAGGTTGGTAGATTGGTAAATTGGTAGATTGGTAGATCCGTCCGTTCGCTCGTTCGCTCAACTTCTTCCATTTGTCATTTGTCATTGGTCATTTGTCATTCTTCTTGGGCCTACCCGAGGCCGATGCATTCCAGTCAGAGCAGGATCGCGTTGCGCAACACGACGTCCCACTGATCGAGCGTCAGCCCTCCAAGAATCGCCGCAACCGCCAGCACGATCAACACCCGGTTGACGACAAAAATCCGCCTCTCTTTACTCACGTCCGTTCCCTCCCGTAATCCAATTCCCCGTCCCCCCACATCCATCTACCGACCCACCGACTTGCCCATTCGACCATTCGTCTATTCGTCTATTCGTTCATCCGTCCATTCGTCCATTCGCCCATTCGCTCATTCGCCCCTATCCTCTGTGCTTGACCCCCCGGCTGAATACAGCCACGAACAGTGCCACGATCGCCAATCCAACGAGGATCAACCAGGATGGCACATCGGCCTGCGGTGCTTCCGTCGTCTGGGGCGTGGGGGTGAACGCGGGGGTTGCGGTCGGGGAGGGGGTGAGGGTGGGGGTGCTCGTAGGCAGCGGCGTGGCGGTGGGCGTGGGTGACGCTGTCGGCGTGGGCGACGGTGTGGGCGTGGCTGTCGGGGTGGGGGTAGGCGACGGCGCAGGCGTGGCGGTCGGAAGCGGGGTGGGTGTATCCGTGGGGACGGTGGTCGTCGGTGTCTCTGTCGGCACCGGCACGGCTGTCTCTGCCGGAGGCTCTGTGGGTGCGGGCGTAGCCGTCTCCGCCGGACCCGGTGCCGCGCCGGTTTCCTCGATCAGCAGGTAGGTCGTGCCACCGATGATGCACCCGGCGTATTCGTCGGCACAACGGGCTCCGGGCAGTGCCAGTGTATATTGCCCGTTCACCGGCCCGATCGTCTGCTCCGCACCGGTCTGGTCGATCAACCGTGCCTGGGGAGCCAGCGCCGGTAGCGTGACGGTCGCATCGGCGGCCGTGCGCGCCCACAGGACGCGCGTCGTGAGGGCACCCCGGTCGAGCGTGACCACCGTGTACAGTGGGTTCCGGTCCTCGCGGGCTGAGATCGTACCGGCGTAGTGTGTCGTGATCAGCCGATAGGCGTCGAACGCGGGCCGGCGGGATCCATCCGGCCGGAGTACGCCGAAGGGCTCACCCCCCGGTGGCAGACCGGCGTCCATCCACTTGTAGACCGAGATGCGCTCTGCCCCTGCGCTGAGTCCCAGCGCGAAACCCTGGAGCAGAAATCCCGCTTGCTCCTCCAGGCTGACCCGCCATCGGGGCCGCACCAATGGCCACTCGGGATCGCTGTCGGGCGAGGCGTTGGTCTCGTTGACCCAGATGGGTTTGCGCAACCCGTAGGCGGCCAGCGAGGCGCGCGTCTCGTTGATGATGTACGGCACCGTCTCGGTTTGGAAGTAGATGTGCACCGTGGCGACGTCGAAGTAATAGTCGTGGGCCGGGGCAGCGGGATCCTGTGTGGCGAGGGCCAGGAATCTCCGCAGGTAGGTCCGGTCATGCCACATCGTCGTGCCCGCCAGGTGGATGGTGACGTCGGGGTTGGCCTGGTGGGCGGCCTCATAGGCCACTTTCAGCAACTGGTAGTACTGCTCCATCGACCCGCACCACTCGTGGCCGTAGGTCTGGGGGTCGATGTCTGGCTCGTTCCAGATCACCCAGTGGTTGATCCGCCCGGCGTACATCCCGACGACGCGGCGCACAAACGTGGCCCACACGTTGCCCGGATCGTCCACCGGAAGGTCCAGGCCGCGGGGGATACCGCAGCCCAACGGGCCATCGGTCGCCCAGGCAGGTGTGTGTTTCAGCAGGCCGATCACCTCGCGGCCCTGGGCGGTGGCCCATTCCAGCCACACGTCCTGGACGTGGTAGCCGTTCCATTCGTCCGGTCCGTTGGGTTGCAGCTCCGACCAGTAGAATAGGATGCGTTCCCAGGCCACGCCGGCCTCAGCCGCAGACGCCGGGTCCCAGAACGCCTCCACTGCGCCAAACCGCCGATCCGGCGGAGAACCCTGCTGCGCTTCGACCGGAGCGATGGACGAGGAGCAAATGATCAATAGACCGACGATCAACCAACAAACGATCCGTGACAACCGACGAAAGTCAAACCTCAGATGGATATCCATTCACACCTATGATAGAAAGGCCTGCAGACGTGTTGATTTGCAGATTTACAGATTTGCAGATTTGATGATTTCTGTCCGGTACCATTCCCACATCCGGCGCATCCCCTCTGCCACGGAGGTCTGTGGATCGTAGTCGAGAAGGTCGCGCGCCCTGCCGATGTCCGCGTAGGTGATGGGGGGCTCGCTAGGCGGGGCGGGTGGGGTGGTCATCTGGGCGGGCTTCCCCACCAGCTCCTCCACCAGTTCCACGAAATCGGCCATACGCACCGGCTCACCCCTGCCCAGGTTGATTACCTCGTAGCCCAATGGGCGGTCCACTGCCGCGACGACACCGGCAGCGATGTCGCCGACGTACGTCCAGTCGCGGTACATCTCTCCGGCCTCGTAGAGCTTGAACGAGCGTCCGTGGACGATGCAGTCGGTGATGATGTAGGGCATCATGTCCGGCCGTCCCCGGGGGCCGTACACCGAGAAGAAGCGCACCGCGGTGAACGATAGTTCGAACAGGTTGTGATACGCGTGGCCCATCACCTCCCCGGCGATCTTGGTGGCGGGGTAGGGGGCCAGTGGCCGTCCCAGTGGGTCATCCTCGAGGAACGGAAGACGCCCCGTGCGCCCGTAGACGGACGAGGTGGAGGCAAACACGAAGTGCGGGATCCCTGCTTTGCGGACAGCCTCCAGCAGGTTCACCGTGCCGCGTATATTGACGTCCGTGTAGAGCGGGGCGCGCTCAATCGAGTATCGCACCCCCGCCATTGCGGCCAGGTGTACCACGGCGTCGAAATGGCCCTGGGTGCAGACACGTTCCAATGTTTCGGTGTCTCGCACGTCGGCCTCGAAAAGGGTGAAACGCGGGTTCGGCGTCAACAGTGCGGCGTTGGCCCGCTTGCGGGCCGGGTCGTAGTAGTCGTTGAAGTTGTCCAACCCAACGACCGTGTCGCCCCGGGCCAGGACTGCCTCAGTGACGTGACTGCCGATGAATCCCGCTGCGCCAGTGATCAAAATGTTCATCTTGTCAGTCAATTCTCCGTTGATTCCCGTTCATCCTGCTCAGCCCAGAGTTGTGGGATCGCATCGTCGAGCCCAGCGGGCCGGATGTCCTGCACATTCAGTTGGAGCCGCCGTTGGTCGTTCCACTCGTTGACCTCCAGATGATAGACGACGTCGACCCGGTCGGGCAGCTTGCCGGCCCACTCCCCCTGCCGGAAGGCGATGGCGTCCCACGTGCCCAGGCCGTTGGAGAGCACGAGTTTCAAGTGCCTGTTGTCGCTCCCTACGGCGCGATGGTATTGGACGCCGACGTTGTGGCTCAAGAACAGGGGGGGGCGGTTGGCATAGCCGTGTGGCTCCAACTGCGATAATTCTCGTTGCAGGTCCCAGGACATCTCGGATAGTGCAATCTCCGTGTCCACGCTCAGTACGGGCGTCAGCTCGATGCTGGCCAATTGCTCCGTGGCCAGCGTCAGCAGCCGGGAGGCCAGTTCCTCCAGATGTTCGTTGCGGACGGTGAAACCGGCGGCCCCGGCGTGGCCGCCGTGGCGGATCAACAGGTGGGCGCATTCGTCGAGCGCGTTTGTGATGTGGAACTCCGCGATGGAGCGGGCGGAGCCCCGGCTCGTCTCCTCGCCGATCTCGACGACGACCGCGGGGCGATAGAATTCGTCGACCAAACGGCTGGCGACCAGGCCCACGATACCGGCCCGAAAATCCGGGGCGGCGGCGAAAATGAGGGATGCTTCGCTGTCCGCGACCAACGCCATTTGACGTGCCCGCTCCTGGGTCTCGCGCGTCAGTTCCTGGCGCTCCCGGTTCAGCCGATCCAATTCACGGGCCAGTTGTTCGGCCTCGGCCGGGTATTGCGTCTCCAGGAGCTGATAGGCGATCTTGGCGTGGGCCAGCCGCCCCGCGGCGTTGATCCGTGGCCCCAGTGCGTAGCCGATCGCGCTCGCATCTACCTGCCCCGGCTTGAGGCCGGTTTGCCGGCATAGGGCATCGATTCCGGGCCGCTCCATGCGGTTGATGTGCGCCAGTCCGCGCTGCACCAGGGTTCGGTTCTCGCCCAGCAGTGGCACCATGTCGGCGACGGTCCCCAGGGCAACCAGGTCGACCAGGTCGTCCTCTCCCAGGCGCACGGATTCCCCCGTCACAGGGGTCTTCCGGTTGGTGCGCAACAGCGCCTGCGCCAATCTGTAGGCGACGCCCACCCCGGCCAGTTCATAGAAGGGGTAGCGCCTGTCTTCCCGCTTCGGGTCGATTACGGCCACCGCTTGAGGCAACGTCTCGCCCACGGAGTGGTGGTCGGTGACGATGACGTCGATCCCCAGGTGGTTGGCATGGGCGACCTTACTCGGTGCGCGGATACCGCAGTCCACCGTGACGACGACGCGGATGCCCTGGCTGGACAATTGGGTCAACGCCTCTTCGTGCAGGCCGTATCCTTCCTCCCGGTCGGGGATATATGGGGTGACCTGGCCGCCGAGCGCGCGCAGCGTCTGGACCAGGAGTACCGTGGCGGTCACTCCATCGGCGTCGAAATCGCCATACACCGCGATTGGCTCTCCCGCCCGTAGCGCCTGTCGCAGCCGGGTGACGGCGTTGTCCATTCCTTTGAGCCTGAAGGGATTGACCTCGTCCTCTTCGGCGCTGAGGAAGGCGGTCACGTCAGCCGGGTCTGCGATGCCGCGATTGTAGAGCACCTGCACGACAATGGGATTCAGGTGTGGAAAGTGGCCCATGTGGCTGGGTGGGGCGGGTGGTGCGATCTGCCATCGTTTGTGGTGTTGGGACATTAAGAAATCCGCTCCAATGCATCGATACACGTGAAACGATATCTTACCACAACGCGGGCAAAAGGGAAAGCCCTTCTCCTGGCATAGAAGGCCCTTCTCTTGGCAGAGAAGGGCCTTCTATGAAGTTTTCCAGACGACTTTTCAGCCTGGCAAGCAAGGATACTTTGCACGCAAATCCGCTTTGTGTGCAAAGCCTATGTCTCGTCTTGAAGGGTCTAGATCCACCCCTGGTTCTTGCAGAAGTCGGTCAGGAGGGGGATCGTGACCCACTCGCCCTGGTAGGATTTGATCGCCAGGTAGATCACGTAGACCATCCACGCGACGCCGACGAAACAGCCAACGACGATGACACTGAGTACCCCGGTCAGAACCCCGGCGATCACGCCCAACACGAGCGACTGGACCGCGTGATACTTGATGAACGGTCGCTGTTTCTTATCTTCCAGCAAGAGAACAATGATCGCGATAGGCCAGAAAAGCCAGCTCAAAAGTGCCCATAACTTGTCGTCATCGGTGATTTCCTCACCCGCCATGGGGGCACCTACCATCTCCTCAGCCATTGAAACTTACCTCCTTGTTCCTATATGTGATATAGCAAGACACCGGAACCAACAAAATGCCCGCTCCCGGAGGGGAGAGGGCTTCCTACCTGTCTCAATCTATGCCCAGCCCTGGTTTCTGACGAAGTCGGAGACGAGCGGCACTTCGACCCATTCGCCCTGGTACGACTTGAACCCCAGGTAAATGGCGTAGAACCAGACCAGGATGCCGATGCAGGCCCAGCTTAGCAGGACGCCGACGATGCCCAGGATGATGGATACCACTGCGTTGTACTTGAGGAAGGGCCGATTCTTCTTGTCCTCCAGCAGCAATACGATGATGCCGATCAGGGGGCAGAAAATGTAACTCAGGAGTGCCCATAGCTTGTCGTCCTGGGTGATCTCCTCACCACCCACCGGTGCGCCAACCATTTCCTCTGCCACTTTGCCTTACCTCCTTAGAATATGCTTTATGCCTCTGGTTGCGTTAAGACACGTTGGACTGGGTGAAGCATAGAAGTCCTGCGCTTCACTGACTGGGGTTTGTGCGTATTTTAGCCGTTTTCGCAGGGATGTCAACTGACGGTTGGGCCTACGCCGGCTAAGCGCCGATCAGCGTCCCGCGTACCCAGTCGCCCACCAGCCAGTAGCGAAAGTCCTGCCCCTGGCTGCACTGAATGCCGCCCACGACCCCGTAGACGATCCCTCCCAGAGGGACCAGGCTGATGACCAGCGCGATGGGGATGCAGGCCAGGCCGATGAGTATGGCGCTCAGCACACCCGTGATCGTCCAAGCGATCGCCGTCAGGATGCCCCCTCCCAGCCAGACGATCAACTGGAAGATGAGTGACTGCAGCGCGTGATACGCCACGTAACGAGAGCGATTCTGATAGACCAGGTAGATGATGAGCGCTCCCACCAGCCCCAGCAGGCCGGTCACCAGGTTGAGCAAGATGCTCAGGTGCGCCAGCATCGCCCAGGTGCGCTCTTCTGAGGGAGAGAGCGGTGCCGCGGTTTGCGACGGACGCGGCTCCGATGGGGGAGCAGGTGCTGATTCCATCATTGTCCATTCCTTTCCTTGGCCGTGAGGTCCTTTGCCACCACACGTTGTACGTTATTTTAGCAGACTATCGCGCCGTTGTCAATCTGCCTGCGATAGACCGTTTGGTGATCGCAGGAGAATCAGGTATAATGCTTTCTATGCCTTACGTATTTCGTATGTGGTCCGTTGCATGACTCTCGTGGTCCGTGGTCCGTGTTTCGTGTTCGTGTTGTTTCTGGAGCCGAAAAGGACAGACATAACACAGGTCTCAGGACGTCCGACACTTCATTTTTTTGGCTCTCTGTGTTAAAATAGCAACCCGCAATCGTATATCTCCAGTTCAGAAGTTCAGACTGCCCAGGGTGGGCAACCGGCGCGGTTGGCTGGGCGCAATTTCGCTCAGAGTATTGTTGCATATCACATTCAAGGGAGAGACCACTATGAAAGTTCTATCCTACGATCCGGAGCTCTGCGTCGGATGCTACGTCTGTGAGGACGTGTGCTCCGAGACCTGGTTCAAGGTCGCCGACGGGGAGAAGTCCAGCATCCGTATCCAGGAGGAAGAGGGGAAGGTTCTGCTCAGCGCAACGTTCTGCAATCAGTGCGGCACGTGCATCGAGGTCTGCCCCACCGAGGCCCTGTACCGGGACAAGCGGGGCATCGTCCGCCTGCGTAAAAAGCTGTGCGTGGGCTGCCTGTCGTGCGTTGGCTTCTGTCCGTACGGCGCTATGTTCTACCACGATGACCAGGCCGAGCCTTTCAAGTGCATCGTCTGTGGGAAGTGCGCCACTGAGTGTCCGAACGAAGCGTTGGCCGTTATTGACGTGGAGACCCCGCCCCAGTGAGCGGCGCAGGGTAGTCCAATATCACACGGAGGAAGACTATGTCCGAAAAGAAAGAAATGACCCGTCGTGTACTGGCTGAGTACACCTATGAGGCCCCGCCGGTGGAGCGTGGTTACACAGGCCAGACCCTCTACGTCAATCTGTCGGATCACACCATCGACGCCAAGCCGGTCACCGATATGATGAAAGAGAAATTCGTCGGTGGCCGCGGATTCGGCCTGTGGCGCCTGTGGAACGGCGTCAACGACGATACGAAGTGGGACGACCCGGAGAACGAGATTGTCATCTCCTCCGGACCCTGTGGCGGCACTACCCAGTACGCGGGCTCCGGCAAGTCGTTGGTCGTGTCGATCTCGCCCCTCACCGACGTCGTGATCGATTCCAACGTGGGCGGTCACTTCGGGCCGCTGCTCAAATTCGCCGGGTGGGACGCGCTTGAGATTCAGGGGAAGGCAGAGAAGGACGTGATCGTCGTGATCGATGGCACCACCGGGCGCGTCACGATCGAGGAGGCACCCGACGTGCCGGTCGACACCCATCTCATCGGTCAGTGGCTGGTCGAGGATATGGCGGAGAAGGAGGAAGATCGGTACTATATGTCGGCCGTCTCCGCCGGGACCGGGGCCGAGCACACGCGCATGGGTTGCCTCAACTTCAGCTTCTACGATCGCAAGCGAAAGGCGCCGCGCTTCAAGCAGGCCGGCCGTGGTGGAATCGGCACCGTTTTCCGCGACAAGCGGGTCAAGGCGTTGGTCGTGAAGAGCCCGCCGGTGAAGGGGGACTCCAACCACCCGGCCGACCAGGCGCGCATCGCCCGCGTCGGCGCCAAGCTCCACAGGGAGATCCGCGACTACGACGACGAGCAGAACCAGATGCGCCGGGGCGGGACGTCCTACCTGGTCACCATCATGAGCGACTACGACCTGCTGCCGGTCCATAACTTCCGGTTTGGATCCCATCCGGACGCGCCCAAGCTCGGCAGGGAGGTGTGGAAGAAGCGCTTCACCCAGGGGATTCCTGACGGCTGCTGGTACGGCTGCACGATCGCCTGCGCCCACGCCGTCGATGGTTACACCCTGCGTACCGGCCCCTACAAGGGGCAGACGGTCATCGTCGATGGCCCCGAGTACGAGACCATCGCCGGGACGGGCTCCAACTGCGGTATCTTCGACCCCGACGCCGTCCTGGAGATCAACTTCTACTGTGACACCTACGGTATCGACACCATCTCCTTTGGCACCGGCACCGCCTTCGTGATGGAGTGCTACGAGGCCGGCGTGCTGGACAAGGAGAAGACCGGTGGGCTGGAACTCACCTTCGGCAACGCCGACGCATCCATTGAGCTCCTGCACCAGATGGGCCGGGGCGAGGGATTCGGCAAGATCGCCGGCCAGGGCATCCGGCGCATGAAGGAGTATTTCGTCAAGGAGTTCGGCGCCGATCCTCAGTTCGTGCAGGACATCGGCATGGAGGCCAAGGGGCTGGAGTACTCCGAGTACGTCACCAAGGAATCGCTGGCTCAGCAGGGCGGCTACGGCCTGACCAACAAGGGGCCGCAGCACGACGAGGCCTGGCTCATCTTCATGGACCAGGTGAGCAATCTCCTGCCCACTTTCGAGGACAAGGCCGAGGCGCTCCATTACTTCCCCATGTTCCGCACCTGGTTCGGCCTGTGCGGCTTCTGCAAGCTGCCCTGGAACGACGTCGTCCCACCCGACAACGCTGAGACCGACGAGCCGGCCAAGATTCCGGAGCACGTTCAGAACTACGTCGAGATCTTCTCGGGCGTCACCGGCCGGGAGGTCACCAAAGAAGACCTGGTCAATATGTCCGAGACGGTCTACAACCTCCAGCGGGTGTTCAACATTCGGCTGGGCCACGGGCGGCGGGACCACGACGACATCCCGTACCGCTCCGCCGGTCCGGTGACCGCCGAGGAGTACGAGTCCCGAGCCGAGCGGTATGACTCGCAGTTGCAGGAGTTCCTGGGGCTGGACCCGGCGGGGATGTCCACGGAGGAGAAGATGGCCGCGCTGCGCGAGTACCGCGAGGACCAGTACGAGAAGTTGAAGGACGCCGTCTACGCACGCCGCGGTTGGACGAAGGATGCCGTCCCCAAGGTCGAGACGTTGAAGAAACTGGGGATCGATTTCCCCGACGTCGTCGCCGTCGTTGAGAAGTACCTGTAATCGACTCAGGTGCCTGGCACCTACGAGGTGCCAGGCACCTTACTTTCCACAACCTCTTATGATCCTAGTCAATAACCGCGACGAAGTCGAGTGGGAGGAGGGACTGACCGTCTCCGGCCTGCTGGACCGGTTCCGCTACACCTTCCCCCACATCATCGTCAAGATCGACGGCGAAGTTATCCCCCGCGAACAGTATCCCACGCGCACCATCCCCGACGGCGCCGACGTGCGCGTCATTCACCTGATCGCCGGCGGATAATGACTGCTATGAAAACGCGCCTCACTCACCTCCGCACCCGCATCGCCGAGGCCGGCATCGACGCCGCCCTCCTGCTCCATCACCGGGACGTCCTTTACTACGCCGGCACCGCGCGCCCGGCGGCGCTTCTCGTCGCCCCGCACGACGCGGTCCTCTTCGTCCGCCGCGGCCTCGATGGTGCCCGGCAGGAGGCCACTGTCGCCCACATCGCGCGCATGCGCGGGTTCTCCGACGTCGGCGCTGCCTTCGACGATCTGGGCCTGGCCGGCGGCGTCCTGGGTACCGAGATGGACCTGATCCCGGCGCGGATCGCCCAGCGGCTGAAGGACGTGCTCCCCGCCTGGTCTCTGGCCGACGTCTCTCCCGTCGTGCTCGACCAGCGTGCCGTCAAGGACGAGGCGGAGCTCGCGGCCACCCGCCGCGCCGCGGCCATCGCCGACCTGGGCCACCGCACCGTTCCCCGGGTCGCTGCCCCCGGCGTGAGCGAGCTGGAGATGGCCGCCGAGGTCGAGGCGGCCATGCGCCGGGCCGGGCATGAGGGGTTTCAGCCGCTGCGCTACCCCGCCGCGCGTGGGGGCGGTGTGTTCCTAATGAGCGGGGAGAACCTGGCCGTGCGCGGCGGCCACGGGCTCGTCGTGACCGGCGCCGGCTTGAGCCCTGGCCTGCCCTATGGTGCCTCCCGCCGGGTGGTGCAGAGCGGCGACCTGGTCGTCCTCGACGTCGGCTCGACCTACGCAGGCTACACCGCCGACGAATCGCGCACCTTCGTCCTGGGGGCGGCGGCCGAGCCCCAACGGGCGCTGTTCGCCGTCGCCCGCGCGGCGGAGGACGCCGTCTTCGACGCGCTGCGCCAGGGCACGGCGGTCGCCGACCTCTACGCTGTGGCCGAAGCCGTCGTCGCCGCCGGCAGCCCGCCCCACTTTGCGCCCGGCAGTCTGGAGTTGCCCGGCTTCGTCGGCCACGGCATCGGGCTGGAGCTGGACGAGCCGCCCGTCCTCCGGCTCCGCAGCGACGCGCGCCTCCGAGCGGGGATGGTGCTGGCGATCGAGATCGAAGTCAACGCCCCGGCCCAACGGACGATGGTCAAGCTGGAGGACACCATCGTCGTGCGGGCGGATGGCTATGAGCTGCTGACCCGCATGCCGCGCGAATTGATCGAGTGTGGGGGGGGGAGACAGAGTAGAGGGGAGAGAGGAGAGAGGAGAGAATTGAGAATAGAGAATGGGGAGTAGGGAGTAGGGAGTAAGGAGTAGGGAGTAGAGGATGGAGGTGTTGTTGTGAGTTATCGTATTACGATTGCTGCTGGGGATGTGAGGATGGAGGCTGAGTTAAATGAGAGTGGTACGGCGCAGATGATCTGGGATGCGCTGCCGATCACGGGGCGGGCGAAGACGTGGGGGGATGAGATCTACTTCGAGATCCCTGTGCAGACCGATCAGGCCCCCGACGCGCGCGCGGAGGTCGAGGTCGGTGAACTGGGCTATTGGCCGGTGGGGCACGCCTTCTGCATCTTCTTCGGTCCCACGCCGGTGAGCTCGGGCGATGCGCCCAGGGCCGCCAGCCCGGTCAATCCGCTGGGCCGTGTGCTGGGCGATGCCACCGCCTTTCGCCAGGTTGCCGCCGGCACCGAAGTCAGACTGTCCAGAAACGCGTAGCGCGGCGGGAACGACCTTACTCCCACCGCGCCAAACTTCACACGCTACGATTCACGTTTGACGTTTCAGGTTTCACGCTTTCCGTCTCCCCCGCCGCCACCGGCATCGTGAACGTCACCGTCGTGCCCTTTCCCATCTCGCTCTCCATCTCGATCTTCCCGCCCTGGAGTTCCACCAGCCCCTTCACGATCCACAGGCCCAGCCCGGTCCCGGTCGTCTCCCGCACGGCGGGGTCTTCTGAGCGGAAGAACTTCTTGAACAGGGATTTCTGGTCCTGCTGGGAGATGCCGATGCCGGTGTCAGACACGGCGCAGTGCACGTAGCCGTCCTGCAGCCACGCTCGAATACCGATGTGACCGTTCTTGGGCGTGTACTTGTAGGCGTTGCTGAGCAGGTTGGTCACGATCTGCACCAGCCGCGCCCGGTCGGCCTGTACGGTTGGGAGATCATCCGGTATCTCGATCGTCAACCGCTGCGACCGGGCCTCGATCTGCGCCTGTGTCGTCTGCAGCGCGTTGTCGACCGCATTCGCGAGCTGGGTCGGCCCGATATCAAGTCGCATCCGGTTGGTCTCGATCCGGGAGACATCCTGCAGGTCGGAGACCAGGACCTGCATCCGCTCGGCGTTTCGGCGAATGGTGCGGACGAATTCCATCTGCTGCGACGAGAGCTCGCCCACCATGCCCTTCTCCAACATGTCGGCGTATCCGCGGATCGACGTCATGGGGGTCCGCAGTTCGTGGGAGACCATCGACACGAACTCCGACTTGGCCTGGTTGGCCTGGCGCAACTGCTCGTACAGCCGCGCGTTCTCGATGGCGACCGCTGCGTGGTCCGCGAGCCAACTGGCGATCTCGACGTTGTTGGGATGAGATGCGTCTTCTTCGTTTCTCCGCAGGTACAGCAGCCCGACCGTCCGCTCCTTGAAGCGGATGGGGATCAGCACACGCTTGCCATCCATCAGTACCGGGTCGCGGCTGCTCAGCGCCAATTGCATCACGTCCGACTCCGGTTCTGTCGCACCGTTGCTGCCGGCACAAGAGACTGTGCAGACCGTTCCCTCGTCGTCCAGGATGCTCAACGTCCCCTTCTCTGCCCCTGTCGAGCGTAGCGCCCAGGAGAGTGTCAGGTCCAACACACGTTCGAAGTCCAGGCTGGCGTTGAGCTCCTGGTCGATCTGCTGCATCGTCGTGAGTTCCTCCACCCGTGCAGCCAACGCGTGGTCGGTCGATGTGTACATACGGGCGTTTTCAATGGCGATGGCGGCCTGGCTGGCGAAAGCCATCAGTATCGGCAGATCCTCCTGGGAGAACACGCCGTCCCGTGCCCGGTTGTCCAGGTATAGCGCTCCAATTACGTGCTCCCGGGCGTGGAGCGGCACGCAGACGACGGAGCGCAGATTGTAGCCGATCACGCTTTCCTGTTCGGAGAAGCGCGGGTCGAGCTGTGCGTTCGTCGTCAGCACGGGTTGACCGCCTTCGACGGCCTCCTGCACCACGGTGTGACTGAGCTCCAGATCCGATGCATCGACTGTATCCTGGTCGAAGTGTTGAGCGGCCCGGATTCCCAGGTTCCCTTCCTCGTCCAGCAACATCAGGCAGCCCCGCTCAGCCCCTGTGAGGTGGATCAGCGAATCCATCACCAGGCTCAGCGTCTCCGTCAGATCGAGCGAGGAGTTCATAACCCCAATGATCTCGTACAGCGTCGCCAGTTCCGTGCCCCGCAGCGCCCCTCTGGCCAGATCCACCACCAGTTTCTGCCATTCATCGAGCCGGTTGACCAGTTGCTCGCGCGGGAGCCCGGATGGCCGCGCGAGTGCGTGTTGCACTGCCTCCATGCTCTCCAGGAGCGCCGCTGCCGCTGCGCTTCTTGCTCCTCTGACGCTGGATCCATTCGTCACAGCCCTGCCTCCTTCCGATACGTTCAGTCAAATAGCCAGACGGCCAGGCCCCGTCCCTGCCCTCCCGGCTTCCCGTTTCTCTAGATGGGCGATTACCGCTCTGCGGCCGGCAACGAACGTCAGCGGCTGCGTCCATTTGTGGATGGTACCTCTGTCCGGGGGACAGCGGCGAGTCGTATCTCAGGTTCCCCTAGCATCAAGGATACCAAAAAGAGGCCGGATCGGGGTTGCGATGCCGTTACAGTTTGGTTAACGCAGGTCGAGTGTCCAGTTTGGCAGCGGTGAAGATTACGCGAGCAGAGAGTGGGGTATCTGGGCAAGGGGAGCAGACGCCAGAGGGAGGTACTCAGAGAGAAGACGTGCGGGATTATCCTAGCTTGGAGGGCAAGCTGGCCAA
>Ga0180438_10007221_pt1 | contig 14601 bp, 11 predicted proteins | sample SS_ome_12_FD_132455 | JGI IMG/M metagenome (GOLD analysis project Ga0180438, IMG submission 132455) | Hypersaline lake sediment archaeal communities from the Salton Sea, California, USA - SS_3_D_2 metaG | ecosystem: Environmental > Aquatic > Non-marine Saline and Alkaline > Hypersaline >...
CGTGGATTTCAGACGCATCCCCCTCAGATGGTATGGGGTGATCTTCCTGACCGTGCCCGCCATCACCGCCCTGGCCGCGCTGGTGGATCGCCTGCTGGGGGGTCAGGGCCTTCGCTTGGAGGCCGCAGCGCGCTTCCTGGAGCAGCCTCTGCAAGTCCTGCCCTTCGCGCTCTTCATCCTGCTCTTCGGGCCGCTCCCGGAGGAGATCGGCTGGCGCGGGTACGCCCTGGACCGCCTTCAGGCCAGGCGATGTCCTGAGTTTATCGAAGCATGGAATGCACTTGCTTCAAGCCTGATCCTGGGAGTCGCCTGGGCGGTGTGGCACCTACCTCAGTTCTTCGTCAGGGGAACTTACCAGCATGGCCTGGGGTTCGGCTCCCCGTCCTTCTGGATGTTCATGCTCGGTGGGACCACGGTCAGTTCGATCCTGTACACCTGGATCTACAACAACACCGGGCGGGGCACACTCTCGGCCATCCTGTTCCACTTTGTGCAGAACTTTACCGGCGAACTGTTCGAACTCTCTGTCAGGGCGGAGCTTTACTCCTTCCTGCTGACGATCGTAGCGGCGATGCTCGTCGTCCTGGTCTGGGGGCCGAAGACACTGACGCGCCGGGAGTGAATCCCGGCGCTGGTTCAAGGCGGCCTGGGTAGCACAGTGGATGGCGCCAGGCCCTCGACTTCAGGGATGATCCGATGGTGCGGGAGTTGAGAGTGCACCAGATGAAGATGGACCCACAACTGCCACCACCGCGTAAGAAGATAGCGAAGGATGCCGCTCAAGCCGTGAAGCGCGTGGACAGTCTGACGACGCAAGCAGTGACAGCGAAAACCTTGAGTGACCTGCTGGGTTTGCCAGGGTCCATTTTCCTCAGCGGCGCTTTAATTGCGACGTATGCGGCAAGCCCTTCACCGAAAACCTGGAGTGGATGGGTCCCAAGCGATGACAGACGAGCGCCTTCGAGTTGCACATCTACGACCGGGTGAAGCACAAGACACCGCGCAAGCACGTAGCACTCCAGGAAAGGCTGAATGAAGCGACGGTACTGGTTGGTGCTCTCTGATCTGGGACGACGCCGGGTGATTGACGTGTTGCCGATGGACTTACACCGTCGAGAAACTCGAACAGAAGCTAGGAACGAATTAACGGAAGCCTGGACTAGGTGCATCATCCTTCACCAGATCGCTGTCTTCACAGTGTTCGTCCCTGTCTGCTGCCCACTGTCACTGCTCGTGGATCGTGCCGTCGGGCATAGTGGCCCCCTGTAGCTCGGCGTCCTCCAGATCTGCCCCTTCCAGATCGGCTCGTCTCAGATCTGCCCCCCGCAGGTTAGCTCCCCGCAGGTTGGCACGGCGCAAGTTCACATCGTGCAGATTAGTGCCGACTAGATTGGCCCCCTCCAGGTTCGCTTTTTCCAGGATAGCCCTGCGCAAATCAGCTTCTTCCAGGTTGGCCCCACGCAGATCTGCCTCCTCCAGATAGGCCCAACCTAGAAACGCGTGGCTCAGATCCCGGCCCGCCCCCCCGTGGTTGGCGATTTCCCAGACCAGTCGCCACTGGTCGGCAAGGATGGTCGTCTCATCCACAACAGCCTGGCGCATATTGACCCAGCTCAGGTCAACTCCGCTCAGGTTAGTACCAGTCAGGTCGGTACCCCGTAAATTGGCCTGGCGCAGGCTGGTTTCGGTCAGGTCGGCCCTGTGCAGATTGGCCTCCGACAGGTCAGCACCGCGCAGGTCAGCCGCTATCAGTGTCGCTTCGCTCAGATCGGCGCCTGCCAGGTTGGCCCCACGTAAATGGGCCTCGTCCAGATTGGCGCCGCTCAGGTCAGCACCTGCCAGATCCCGATCGACGGCCACCTGGTTGACAATTATCCACACGAGCCGCCATTTGGCATCGACTCTCGTTGTATCATCCAGAAGCGCCTTGTGAAGGTCTGCTCCGCGGAGATCAGCTCCAGTCAGGTCGGCCCCTGTGAGGTCAGTGTCTCTTAGATTGGCCTGACGCAGGTCAGCCCCTCGCAAATCAGCCTCACGCAAGTCGGCACCACCCAAGTCACTTCCCGCCAACCGGCGGTTGGCCCCTCCTTGATTGACAATCTCCCACACCAGCCGCCATTTGGAGCTGATGCTCGTGGTCTGGTCCAGCAGGGCTTTGCGCAGATTGGCTCTCTCCAGCCCGGCGTGTTCCAGATCCGCTTCGTGCAGGTCTGCTTTGTGCAGGTTAGCCCCGCGCATCCGGGCGCCACGTAACTCGGCCTGGCGCAAGTTAGCCCGGCTCAGATCGGCTCCAAACAGATAAGCGCCTCGGAGACTGGCACTTGTCAAATCGGCTCCTTTCAGATTGGCGTTCCCTAGCTGAGCGAAAAACAGGTTTGCTCCTCGTAGATTAGCTCCCTCCAGATTGGCCTCACTCAGGTTGGCCAGGCTCAAATCTGCCTTCCCGAAGTCAGCCTGATGCAGATCGGCCGCCCGAAAATCGGCCTCTTTGCAGGCTGGGGGGCACGGGATGAGCGTGCTGCGCAGATAGGGCACAACCTGAAAGACAGTGATGTACACCAAGGCAGGCAAAAGGAACAGAACAATGAGTGGGAGCCACACCCTTATTGTCGAGTCTGACTCTTTCACAATCGCTCCTAGATCATGCCTTTCGGGAAACGCTCGCTTCGTGTAGGAGAAACATCGCAACGGCGATCGAGAACAAGCACAGTCCGACGATCTCCAATCCAAAAGCCTCCGCCAGGACACCCACCAATGCAGGAACGGCTGCAAGCCCTAATCTGACGGCGGTCATCTGAAACCCGATGGCATTGGCCGCGTGCTCGGTGCCGAGCCGCTCCGGAGTGTTTGAGGTCAACACGGGGAAAAGGGGCGACCCCGAAAACCCGATCAGCACTAATCCCAAGAAGCTGAGGATATCGCTAGAGAGACCAAACGAAGCCCGGATCGACGGCCACGCCACGCCTAACAGACCGGCATTGAGGCCCATAACGGTAAAGCTCAGGAAGGCAATTCCAATGAGCAAAGTACTCGATTTCCCCTTCACACGCTTGCGAGCCTCTTTCTGCGGCGGATGTCGCCGTGCCTCAGTTCACCTTTGATGTGATTCGCCGAGAAGAACACTACACCGAGGGGCCTTGGTCGCTACACACGACCAGCCAGAAGGTAACGCAGCAAAGCTCGGTGATGCAGGAAGTCAGTCACGATGAGATCGGCACCGGCGGCTAGCAGTCGCTGATGCTTGCGAGAGTCGAGACCGTGCCGCTGTTCCTCGTCGGCAGCGACGCCTAGTGCTACCGCGCCCCGCGCCTTGGCGTGGCGGATTTCCACCGGACCGTCGCCGACCACCAGCAACTCCTCGCCACGCAAATGGTGTTCGTCCAGAATGCGCTGGATGATGTGCTCCTTGGTTTGGGCTTTGGTATCATCTCTAGCGCCATAGATATTCTCTTCAAACAGCTCTGCTATTCCCAAGGCAGCGGCCTCCTCCAGCACGTAGATGTGATCGGTGCCGCTGGCCAGATAGAGAGTCACGCCCCGCCGATAAAGCCCTTGTAGGAAGGCCCTCGCTCCCAGGATCATAAGCTCGTCGCGGGCAGCTTGGCTGCCGTCCATCTGGCTCATCCGCTGACGCACCGGCCGCAGTAGCCGTTCGTTATAGATTCGCTTGTATTGGCGGGCTGTCTTGGGCGCTCGCGACAAGCCATAGCAGCGCACGGCCCACTCCAACCACTCCATCTGCTTGATCGTCAAGATGCCAGTGGAGCGATCCACATACTCTGTGACCTCAACCTCAATCTCTGGCGTGGGCGGGTGACCGCCACAGATACTCTCCACCATCAGGGGAATCATGATCTTCTCCCAACCCCGACGGATGACCGAGATTGTCCCATCGAAATCGAACAGCGCGTGGTGTACCTGTCCCAAGCGCACCGATGGATTGAGAACCTTTAGCCAGGAGAGTGACGGGAGGTCGGCAGCGGTGAAGACCTGGCCTCGCTTCATCGCCATCAACGCGTGCCTTCCTTTGCCTGTGCCAAGTCGTAGCGGGCCAGGATCTCCTCGGGCGAGGCGGTGCCGGTCTGGTTCAGCTTCTCGACGATGACGGCGGCCGCCAGGTTGGCGGTGGCCCCGGCCTCCCAGGGCGTCGCCCCCACTGCCAGTGCAGCCGCCAGCGCAGCGATGAATGTGTCGCCAGCGCCCACCGGATCGAGTGGCGGACGTACTGGTGCGGCTGGCAGGATACGATGGACGCCCTCAGCGCAGACGAGGGCGCCGTCCGCGCCCAAGGTGATAAAGACCGGCCGACCGCTCCGCTGGCTCAACGTCTCTCCAATCTGAACCAGTTCGCCACGGCCCATGGTGTGGGGATTACGCTCAGGGTAAACGGCTGCCGAGGCCTCCATCCAGTTCGGCTTGATAACCATGCCTCGAAAGAGACCAATTCGCTGGCGCGAGTCGGCCACAAAGAGCTTGCTGGGGGCATCGGCAGCCAGATCGTTCAGCGCCTCTCGCACTCGGCCGGTGATGACACCATTGACGTCCAACTGATCAGCGACGAGGAATCCATCCAGGTCAGGCAGATGTTGCGCTACAACCTCTGTCAGCGCCTCCTCCAGTGCCTGAGAGAGCGGTTCGGCGTTCTCAAAGTCCAGGCGGGCGTCTTCTTGCTGCGAATCATAGCCCATTAGGATCGGCTTGACGAAAGTGGTGGTGCTGCGCTGTGGGGAGGCGAGGAGGTGCTTGACGGTGATGCCTCGACGGGCCATCTCCTGCCGCAGGATCATGCCCCGCCAATCGTCGCCCAGTACGGAGAAGACGACAACCTGACCCACGCCCAGCACGCTCAGGTTGTGGGCCACATTGGCCCCCGCCCCCGGCGCGTAAACCTCGCGCACCACAGGGCGGGGGAAGTGGGGCGTCTCACGAGAGAGAAACGAACGAGTCATGTCGGCGTACCAGTAGGCGTCCAGTCCCAGGTCACCGACGACGCCGATCTTCCGATCAGTCAGGCGGTTCAGAATCCCCTCTAGCCGCTCTCTGGAAAGATGGTTCAACAGCCACCTCCTACGAATAGCGGCCGAACTCTAGTGCTGCCTCAAACATAGCCACGATATTCTCCGGTGGCACGTTGGCCTGGATGTTGTGCACCTGGCAGAAGACGTAACCGCCACCAGGAGCAAAGATCTCGACCAATTCGCGCACGTGCTGCCGGACCTCCTCCGGCGTAGCGCTGGGCAAAACGTGCTGTGTGTTGGCTCCGCCACCCCAAAAGACGACGTCTTGGCCAAACTCGCGTTTCAGCCGCGCCGGGTCCATCTCCACCGCCGAGATCTGCACCGGATTGAGTATGTCCACGCCAACCTCGATCAGGTCCGGGATCAACTTGTAGATGCTGCCGCAGGTGTGTAGAAATATATACAAGTCGCTGTGGGTCTTGACGTACTCGTACACCTGCCGATGAGCTGGCTTGATGATCTGCCGGTACATCTTGGGCGACATCTGCGGTCCATTCTGGGTGCCCAAGTCGTCGCCCATCTGGACGATCTGAATGTAGTCGCCTACAGCACCGAGATAACGCGGCAGGTTGGCAACCCAGCGATCGACCAGCTTCTGGGCCAGGGCCTGGGCCAGCTTGGGCTCCGATGCCATGTCTATCATATAGCGATCCCATCCCCGCAGACTCTGCGCTGCCTCCAGGATATTTCCACCAAAGTGCCCCATAATCGCCTTGTCCGTGGTCTCGTAGAGGCGCTGGGCCTCGCTGCGCAGCCAGACCAACTCCTCATCGGAGATGCACGGCATTGCCCCTATAAAGGCTTCGATCTCGGCGATGGTGGTCGCCTCCGCCAGCGGATGGTATACACCGTCAAAATAGAGACCACTGGCCGGCATGCGAGAAGTGATGCGCCCCTCGGTGTTCAGGATAAGCCAATCGCCACGCTCGTTCCGCACAGGGTTGAAACCGGATGGAACCAGGGCTGGCGAGCCGTCAGGCAGCATCCAGGGTTTCCACGTGGGATTCGTCGGGTCGAGGCCCAGCGATGCGCGTGGCAGCGGGAGCACATCCACGCCAAACCGTTCCAGAATCGGCGGCTCTGGGTGGGCCAACTGTTGGCCAAGGTCGTACATCTTGGTCTCGCCGTCCGTAATGCCCAGATGGGCTTTCAGACGGTTGTAGGCTATGCCCATGATGCCCGTGGAGGCCATGCCGTCCAGATCGATGGGCACGCGGTCGGGCTCCTGGTGGCGCAGCGCCGTCAGAACACGTTCTCGGGAGTTCATCTGTCCTCCTCGTCTTCCTCATCAAAGAATTCTACTTCTAGCATTTCACACAGGGCGTGGTAGCACTGGACGTGAAATTCCTGGACACGGTCGGTGCGGTGGGCCGGAACGCGGACGGCAACATCGGCCAGATCGGCCAGACGACCGCCGTCCTCGCCAGTGAAGGCAATAACCGTCAGGCCCAAGGCGCGGGCAGTCTGGGCGGCGTAGGCCACATTGCGAGCGTTCCCACTGGTACTGATGCCCAGCAGCACATCGCCAGGACGGGCCAAAGCCAGGAGTTCCTGGGCTAGGTTCATATCCCGGTCGGGCATATCGTTGGCCACAGCGCTGGTTAGGGAAGGGTTGACGCCCAGGGCCACTGCCCGCAGACCCGGCTCCAGGTTGCAGACCAAGAGCTCACCATCGGATTGCGAGGCCAATCGGACACGCAGGTGGTCCGGCAGTGGGCGACGCCGGGCATAGGACTTGAGCAGTTCACCGGAGATGTGTAGCGCGTCGGCCATGCTGCCGCCGTTGCCGCACAAGAATAGCATCCCTCCCGCCCTGAAGCAGCGAGCCAATTCGCGGAAGGCGCGGGCCAGGTCGATGGTGACCTCCGTCAACAGTGGCTGCCGCGCCGCCAGCGCCGTCAGGACCGTGTTATCCAAGGCAGAAGGAGAATCATAGATCTGAACATCCGTAGTTCGGCTCCTAAAGTCGCCACCCAGTGCCGCGATGACCCGGTGATACAGATTGGGTATGGTAACCGTGTGGTCACCGGTGATGTGGTAGCCCTGCCCGCCCAGTGAAGTGGGTCGGTTGACAATGTTCTTACGTGGACGGTAGTAGTATGCAGGGTCGCTGGTATCCACTGATCGGCGGTAGTCACCCAAAGGCAGCAAGTCAAAATTGGCAGTTGTGATGTCCGCAACAGTGTGACCCAGGTTGCGGGAAACGGTCAATGCCTTGAGAAATACCTCCGGTCCTGTCACGGCCGAACCAAAGTTGAGGAACACGCCCCCTTCCAACTCGCTCACTGCGGTCACGAACAGGCGAAAGTCGAGCCCGCTGGTCACACCGATAGCGCCAAAGTCAACAGAAGGATGCTGGTGGATGATGTCAGCGCCCAGCGTGACGTGGATTGTGGCCGGTACGCCGTAGATGTAGGCGTTGTACAACACGCTCACCTCGCGGAAGGGGAAGCATCCATCAGGCGGGGCACCGTGCTCAGCGATAAAGCGCCCTACCGCCACACCATATCCCAGACCATCGCGAGCGCCTTCCCGGATTGCACGGTGCAGCAGTGCACCGGTTTCCTCTGCCATGCCAAAGGTGCCGTGTTCGAGGCTGCTGGCCACGTCTTCGCTGGTTTCACCGATGAGCGCTAGCTCGAAATCGTGAATCGAGACCGCCCCATTTCCAGCAACGTGGGTAACGATGCCTCGCCGCATCAGGTCGATCAGCAGCCGTGATAGGCCCGACTTGATCACGTGAGCGCCCATCATCCAGATCACCGGGCGGCCCTTCCGTCGTGCTGCAACGATCCGCTCCACTACCTCGTCCAACTCCGGGCTGCTGAAAGGGGGTAGTGGTGTCTCCGGTGTGATCAGGTCGGATAGGCGCACCAGGTTACGCCGTTCTGCTAAAGGATAGGTCCTCACTTGTGAAAAGTCACTCGGTTGCATCTTTCCCATGTGCAAAAACCCGGATGTTATGCTACGAGTTTACAGCGTCGAGCATGGCCACGACATTCTCAGGAGGCACATCTGCCATGATGTTATGAACTTGCTGAAAGACAAAACCTCCCTCTGGGGCGAGAACGCCCACGCGTTGGCGCACGTCTTCAGCGACCTCCTCGGGCGTGCCCCGGGGCAACAGACTCTGGGTGTCGCACCCCCCGCCCCAGAGACATATGTCCTTGCCAAACTCACGCTTCAGTCGTTCGGGCTCCATATCCTTGGCACTGGTCTGCACGGGCTGAATGATGTCTAGCCCGGCCTCGATGAGACCTGGCAACAGAGGATAGATACCGCCACAGCAGTGTAACATCACCTTGACTTTGGCCAGCTTCTTGGCCGTTTCCCACATCAGCTCGTATCGTGGATGTAGAAATTCCCTGTACATGCGCGGTGAGATCTGCGGCCCCGTCTGCATCCCCAGGTCGTCACCGAAAAGGATAATGTCTATGTAGGGTCCTGCAGCAGACAAGAACTTCTCCAGGTTCTCCAGGTGCATCTCCACCAGTTTGTCCATAAAGCGGTGAGCACGGGCTGGCTCGCCAGCCAAGAGCATGAAGAAGTTGGCCATACCGAAGAGAAACTGGCCGAACTCGTTCAAGTTGCCGCCAAAGAGCCCGATGATCGCCCTGTCCGTGGATTCTCGGAGGGCCTTTGCCCCTGCGGCCAGCTTCTCTAGCCCTTCCTCATCGTAGCCGATAGGGGCAGGGGGTGTGCCCAGCGAGACCCACATTACCTTTTCCATAGCGGAAGCCAGATCCTTGAAAGATGAATCGTCGCTCTCGGCCAGAGGGAAGCACGTTTGCTCAAAATAGAGACAACCTTGTTTCTGAATGGCGATCAGTGTACCATCTCTATGATAGATATGCCAATCGTTGCCAGCCTTGACCGGATGGATGAAGGCAGGGATTTTGCATGGCGTACCATCGGGGAGCACCCAGCCATGCCAGTCCTCCGGCTTGAGGGCGAATCCCCGGCCCAATTCGATGGTATCCACGCTAAAGCGATCAAGGACCTGGGGCTCGACGATGGCCAGCTGTTGGACAAAATCATAGACGTAGATGTCGCCGGTCTTGATGCCCACTTGCTGCTTGAGCTTGTTATAAGCAATGGCCATAATTCCCGAGGAGCGGTGACCGCCCAGGTCAATCGGCACACGATCCGGCTCACGGTGATTTACAGCCATCATGACACGTTCCCGAGATGTAAGCATGACACACCTCTTAACTCATATGTTCACGAACTCTGTACGCCTGATAATCTCCTCCTGCAACGCCCTATCCAACTCTGTGAAATAGGCACTGTAGCCAGCCACGCGCACGACCAAGTAACTGTACCTCTCTGGGTGCGCCTGGGCCTGGCGCAGCGTCTCGGCAGAGACCACGTTGAACTGCACATGGGGGATTCTGACCTTGCAGAAACCTTGTAGTAAGGTGACAAATTTCTCCAGTGCTTGCTCGCCCTCAAAAAAGGAGGGCAAGAACTTCATGTTCAGCAGTGTGCCATTCGATGCCAGTTCGAGGTTGATTTTGCTCACCGAGCGAAGCACCGCCGTCGGCCCCTTCCGATCCCGCCCAGCCATGGGCGAGAGACCACCATCGGCTAGCGGTTCACCGGCGCGGCGGCCGTCAGGTGTGGCGCCCACGTTCGCACCCATGGGGACATGAGCAGAAACGGTGTAAAAGCCGGGCTGATAAATCCCGCCGCGAACGGTCGGGGACTGGACCACCAGCTCGCTGTAGCGATCGGCCCATTTCCCGGCCAGGTCATCCACTCGGTCATCGTCGTTGCCGTACTTGGGAACGCGGTTGAACAGGCGCTGCCGCAACGTTTCATGCCCTTCATAGTTGGACCGCAGTACTGCCAGCAACTCCTCAGCGGTGAGCCACTTCTCCTCGAATACCGCCTGGCGCACCGCTGCAAGGCTATCGGCCACATTCGCAACCTGCACGCCTTGCACCCCGGAGAAATTGTAGTGGGCGCCTCCAGCGGTAACGTCCAGGCCGCGCTCGATGCAATCGTCGATCACCAGCGAAAGGAACGGAGAAGGCAGAACCTGAGCGTGAATGGCATCTACGACGTCGCATCCCCGTATCATCAACGCCACGAAGTGGGCCAACTGCTTGTCGTAGGCAGCCTCCACCTCCTCGAAGGTGCCCATCTCGTTCAGCGCTGGCGTATCCAGGCCAATCTGCCAGCCGCTGTGCGGATCTTTGCCGCCAAAGAGGGTCAGATCCAACACCCGTGCCATGTTGAACATCGCGGCATCGCTCCAACCCAGAGCCTTGCCCGGTGTGGACAACTCTACGCAACCGACCACGGCGTAATTGAGCGCGTCGTCAGGGGCGATGCCCCGGTTGAGTTGACCAGGGATGATGACGTCATCGTTAAAGACCTGGGGCATGCCGCTGCCCTTGCTGATGACAAAGGCGGATGCCATCAGGAATTCCTGCGGACTGTTCTTGTGGATACGAATAGAGAGGTTGGGTTGGGGGAGACCCAAGTCCGCCTGGGCACGCAGGCACATATAGCTGAGGAAATTGGTGGCGTCACCACCATGGGGTAACTGACCACCCACCACGATGTTGAAGCCGATAGGAAATCCGGCAAAGTAGCGTGCGCTGGCACTGCTGCGCAGCAAGACAATCTCGTTGAATTTGAGCCACAGATGCTCCAGCAACTCCTGGGCTTCAGGTAGCGTCAGTTTTCGCGAGGCTAGATCACGCTCAAGGAAGGGCAGCATGTATTGGTCAAAGCGCCCCGGTGAAAAGCTGCTGGCGTTAGACTCGATCTGTAGCAATACGAAGAGGAACCAGACCGCTTGCAGGGCTTCCCAGAAGTCGCGGGCGGGGTTTTCGGAGAGCCAGTCACACACCGCTGCAATGCGTTTCAACTCTTGCCCGCGCGTTTCATCCCCGGTCCGTCCAGCCAAGTGCCGGGCCAGATTGGCATAGCGGGTCATAAACTCCTGGGCCGCCTGCAGCGCGATCAGAGCAGCCTCGTAAAAGACCTGTGGTTCGTCTGTCAGAGGCCCGGTCCGGCTTCGGGCCACTTCTACCTTGTCTCTCAGCCCCTTCACGCCCAGGCGTAACCAGCCTCTTACATCGGGCAGAATGTGACCCTGGGCGTGGTCTGTCTGATTCAGGCTGAAAGCTTTGCCCTGGATCGCCTCGTTCACGTCCTCGGGAATGTGGGCGGCAATGATGTCCTCCAGCGTCTTGCCGGACCAGTAGGGGAAGATCTCCTCTCGCAACTCTTGGATCTGCTCTGGCCGGATACTGAACCTATCCTGCGGGCGGGTGGGCAGAACCTCAAGCTCTCTATCCACCCAATCCACCGCTCCCTCCGGGGCGACCACACCCATTCGGGGTAACAAAGAGCGATTGCCCACGATGAGCTCATCTGGGTGGATGGCGATACTCATGCGTCGGACAAGATGGAGCAGCATTTTGGCCCGACGGATGGGCATTGGTTGCCCCTCGGTATCCCGATAGCTTTGGGTCGTGTAACGGGCGCGCTCTGTGTCAATCTCGCGCTCGTTTTGGAACAAGCGCTCCTTGATGCGGGCCAGGCGCTCGGTGGGGGCCGACCTTGGATCGAGCGACCTTCTTCTGCTCCCCTCCGGGTCGCGGACAGTTGTCCACGTCTCTTGGGGAAAGACCGATGCCGGATTGGTTTTGAGCTGGCTTAGAACTGGTGCACGGCACATTCTGGGTTCAGCTTCTCATCATAGATTGCCCAGGACTTGTCGCGCCAGCCAGCCAGAGCCCAGAATCGGCCCATCGTCCCACAGTTCGGTCGTGACGACACGCACGCGGGAGCTCACGGATTGGTAGGAGTAATGCGGCACGGTCTTTCGTGCAGGGTCAAGCAACAGGTCCCCAGATTTCGCTACACTGCTGCCGATGACGTACAGCTCAATGTCCAGGATCATAGCTATGGAGGCGATGGCGACCCCCAATGCCTCTCCAGCCTGCGTTACGATCTGCTTGGCCAATGCATCTCCCTGTCCAGCCAGGTGAGCGACCAGTTCTCCTGTGACAGGCTCCTGACCCTCGTGCTGTTGTCCTCGCCCCTCTTGCTCGAGGGCGCGCTGGTAGTGGCGGGCCAACCAGGGGCCAGACGCGTAGGTTTCCACGCAACCCCTGGAGCCACACGAACACGGCTCGCCGTGCCGGTCCAGAGTGATATGCCCGACCTCTCCGGCGGAATTGTGCGCACCACGATATAACTGACCATCTATGATAATGGCCGCGCCGACACCGGTGCCAACGACGATGAATACCATGCTCCGTTCGCCCTGCCCGGCACCGTAATGGAACTCTCCTAACGCTGCAGCCTTGGCATCATGTTCCAGGCCCACGGGTAGGCTCAATCGCTGGGCCAGCATCTGGCGCAGGGGCGTGTTGTGCAGTCCCGGCATATTAGGTGGATCGATGATCATCCCGGCCTGAAAATCTATAGGGCCAGGGCTACAGATACCCAAAGCAGTGATCCCTCTCCCATCTGGCATTTCTCCTTCGAGTTCAGCGACGCCTTGAGCGATACGTTCTACCACCGCTTGTGGACCCTCTTGCGCACTTGTGGGCATTCGGCGATAAGCAACAATTCGATCAGCAGGATCGATCAGGCCCATAGCGATCTTGGTCGCCCCCAAGTCCACGCCCACCACCCAATCGGTCATTGATTGCCCCTTTCTACCTTATGAATGTATCATAGTATCATATTATGCGCCTTATCATTTGTCAAGGAGTGAGATCTCAGAACTAGGGCCATCGCATTTAGCCCATCCGCTCGGTCTGGATCGCCAGATCCAGACCTCTGGCAGGCCCAACCTTTGGATCTGGCGATCCAAAGGGAGCGAAGGGGCCGGCAGGTACGGCGAAAACACTCCGCTCCTCCAAATGCAATTGCCCTATCTCAGAACCGAGATCTAGCTCCGAATCCGGTTGATCAGCTCCTGAACCTCATCCCTTCTATCCAGCAAACCGATTTCCAGTTTCGTGCGCACCACCTCTCCAGGAGCCATAACTCGCAAGGTGCCTCGCTCCGCTTCCCGGGCACGTCCCTCTGGATAGCAGTTGGCTGGCTCTACGCCAGCAGTGTAGTCAACGACGCCCATCTGCTTCCACTCAATTAGCACCGGGAGCTCGGCTTGTCGATACCGGATATAGGCTGCCAACCCCTCTTCTTTGTTCAGCCAACCGTTGACAATCGCTGCGGTCACGTACCCTTCTCGATCGGCGCGCGCGTTGTGATAGAATACCTGTTCAGCGTATCCAGGTTGAGGAGCTTCGAACCGAGTGTGGGCGGTGATTCCTTGTTCGGCCTCGGCATCACGTGGCATCACGGACACATCGTTCACGACTAACTCGCTTCCCTCCGCCACCAGCGGGAAGCCAAAGTTGCAGTGGTACAGAAGCATCAACGGTGCAGACTCACAGCCCAGGTTTTCGAAGGTGTCATCTACGCAGAAACGGCCCTCTCCCAGTCGCATCGTGATCTTTCTTGTCATCTGCAGGTTGAACCCAAACACCGACGACTCGCGCACCCGGCCGCTGATCCAGAATTCGTATTCGTCGCCGTCCCAACCATCTCCCAGGGACACCAACTGGGCTGGCGTGTTCGACACTCGCCCATGAAGTCCGTGTCTGCCGAAAGTATCCTCGCTGGGATGACCGGCCGCGCTGAGGCCACACATGCACAGTAACCCGCCGTGGAAGGTGTGCAGCCATCCATATCCCTCCTGATCGTAGAAGTACGGGCTTCGGACACCGGCGTTTGCCTGAAACGCGATCGGTATCTCGTTATATGCAGCGTAGCCAATATCCATGCCCCGGTCTATCAACACGGTGAAGCGGAAACCCGTTCCGGTGCGCACATCGGCCACGCGCACGCCACGCCCAGGTCCATCGGCCAGTTCCGCCAGACGGATTCCGCCCAGAGTGCTGACGTCGCCCACGTAGGCCAGTATCTCCTCCTTCGTCCACGCCCGGCCAAATAACTTGGTCACTCTCACCTCCCGCTATCCATCTAGTAGAAAGGACCTTGCGAAGGCCGCAGCTGTCGCGAATCGCCCAACTGCCGAGGCCACGCGCCATCGTCCGGGTGGGCACTCACGGCGCAGCCCTCGCGACAGTCGCCGAATGCTTACCGCTCCATTCCAGGCACGGATGAGACGAACGACCTCCTCCTAAGCCGGCACCAATCGCAGGGTGACGATCTCGTAAGGCTTGACAAAAAGCGTCACGCCATTGCCTTCCAGCGTCAGGGCGGCTTTGTTCTTCTCCAGCAGATTGGTGCGCCAGGCTTCGGCCAGATCAAAGCCAGTGGTCAGCGTGACCGGGCCACGGCGGCGCTGGCTCTCATAGAAGCGCACGATGATGCCATTGCCATCCTCAGCCTGCTTCACGGTCTCGACGATGACGTTGGGCCGATCCATGGAGATCAGAGATTGGGAACTGGAAATTGGTGACCCGCTGTTCCCCTGCCCCTCTGCCACGATCAAGGGGTCGTTGAGAGCATAGGCGGCGGCCATGGTTGTCTCGTCCCAGCGGCCGGCGTGAGGCAACAGGCTGTAGACAAAGTGATGCTCGCC
>Ga0180438_10007222_pt1 | contig 14597 bp, 28 predicted proteins | sample SS_ome_12_FD_132455 | JGI IMG/M metagenome (GOLD analysis project Ga0180438, IMG submission 132455) | Hypersaline lake sediment archaeal communities from the Salton Sea, California, USA - SS_3_D_2 metaG | ecosystem: Environmental > Aquatic > Non-marine Saline and Alkaline > Hypersaline >...
GCTTCCTCGTCCCGCCCAAGTCTCTTAGACTCCCGCTTCATATCGTAGATACCTTTCCACCCGTTGTTGGTGGTAACGGAATCCAGCGGTGCCAGCTGGCCGTAGCTCACGGCAGCTTCGACCCAGGCAGGCTCGGTAGGTTCGCCATCGAACCAGTCATACAAACTGGTGTAGCTAGCCACAGAGTCCCTGTTGATGATGTCGAGGTCCACTTCGTCCAGCTCGACAACGTATTTCGGGTACCCATCGTTGTCCCGCCCGCAGGCATCGTCCATGTTCGTCAGACGTACGACATGCCACCGGCTGCCGGACACGTGGCGGATGAACATGCCACCGTAGCCGAGGACATCGGTATCCCCGGTGTAGTGCCACTCCTTCTCTTGTCTCTTGCCCATGTCAGCATCTCCTTTCATGCCCCTATTATAGCACAGCGATAACCGTTCGCCACAACAAACCGAAAAAGTTCTCGGGATTTTCAGGTCCAGCCGTAATACGGCATACAGGTTGCTGTGTTTGGTTTGATCGGACCAAACCTCCCCGTGGTGTAGGACAAACGGCATCATCCTAGTCCTACACCCACAGAATGCGGCCGATCCGCTTGGCGAAATCCCACGCGGCGTCGTACCCCATGAAGGTCTTGCCCAGAAACACATCGTAGATTTTACCTTCTTGGTGTACGTCCACGTGTACGTAGTGTCCCTCCGATCCACCCGTCACAACGGAAATGTGGATTCTACCCTCTGGAAACTCCAGGTCGTACTTCTCGTTGTAAATGCGTTGACACTCCTTACAACGCATCTCATGCTGGATGCCCATCTCCTTTCTGTGCTTCTTCTGGAGACGGTCCACCATGTGATGACACGATACGGAGAAATACTCCTCTCCGCCGGGGGGATACCGGCCGACGATGTCCATGATGTCGCGGTGAACTTCTCCTACTGTCCTACGTCGCGCCAGCCGCTGATATCCCGGTTTGTCTGGGTTGGATTCCCATATCTCCGTCTCGACGGTGGGGGGCCTTTCGCGGAATCCGTCTCCTCGAAGGAACACCTTCCCGCCGATGGGATCCACTGTGACAAGGGCACTGCACTCCGGGCATCTCCCGTCTCCCGTTCCCAGGAGTGGTTGATGGAGGTCTTGCAGGCACCCCCAGCACAAAGTAGCAGAACAGCAAGGCATACGCACCATAGGCACGCCCCGCGGAGTCCTTTCCCCTCTGCATGTCCAGCATGCATCCTTCGTTGTAACCATATCATGTGCTCCTTTCCTTTCATGCCCCCAGTCTAGCATACATCTTGCCAGTTGCCAGTCGAAAGTGAAAAATATTCTCGGGATTTCACGCGCGTACCGCTCGTGATCAGGTCTTATCAGACCAAAGTTTGGTCTGATCGGACCAAAGGGATGGGGCGCGCGACGCGCTGCGGCATACGGATCGGCTGTATGCCGCGCTGTGCCATAAGATATTTTTGAATTGGGAGTAGCGAGAAGAGGATTGTATGCTAAGATAGGGGTGTCGCAAGGAGTAGTAACGCAAGACGTTCTTTGACAACTGGATGGCCGGAAAGGAGAGATGCTATGTCTCACGACATCGCAAAGCTCGACGGCCGCGATGCTTTTGCCTACGCGGGCGAGCGCCCGTGGCACGGGCTGGGGATTCAAGTTCCCGGCCTGATGACGACGGCACAAGCAATCGTCGCCGGAGGGCTCGACTGGGAGGTCAAGAAAGTGCCTCTCATGCTAAACGACATCACGATGCAAGTCGTACACGGGCACTATGCCACGGTCCGATTCGGGCCGGAGACGAACGAAGACGGCGACTTGCGCCGAATTCCCCTGGGGATTGTCGGGGAGCGCTACACGGTAGTGCAGAACAGAGAAGCCTTCGGCTTCTTTGATGCTGCGCTTGGTGAAGGCGCCGCGGCAATCGAGACGGTGGGGGCCCTCGGCAACGGAGAGCGTATCTTTGCCATGGCGCGTATCCCCGGTGATTTCGAAATCACGGCGGGCGATCCCCTGGAGAGATACATCCTTCTCCATACTTCTCACGACGGCACGACGCCACTCGAAGCGCTTTTCTCTATCGTTCGCGTAGTGTGCAACAACACACTACAAGCTGCCTTGAGGGGCGCCAAGCAAACGGTGAGAATCCGCCATACGCAAAGCGTTACTGACCGCGTCAAGCAGGCACACAAGGTGCTCTGCGATTCGGATGCATACTGGACGCGCATTCAGGATGCCTACAAGGCAATGGCGTTGCGCGATATGAGCGCTCTGGACGTCATCACCTTCCTGGAAAACCTGTTTCCGGGAAAGCTCACCAAGGATAAGGACACCGACAAGATGGTAGAGACGGTGTCCGGCAAGGCCCGCAATGCTCGCGAAAAGGTTCTGAACCTTTTCGAAGGGCACGCCAAAGGTTCCGAGGAGGCCGGGACGAGTGCGTGGGGCCTGTACAACGCCGTTACCGAATACGTGGACCATGAGCGCTCGATCCGCTCTACCACCGACCCGTGGGAATCGTCTACTTTCGGGACGGGCGCCGATCTTCGCCAGAAGGCTTTCAAGCTCCTGACGGCGGGAATCAACTAGCCGACAACACATCCTTTCCCGGAGGGGGAGGGGGCAATCCCCCTCCCCCTCGCTCTCCTGACATACTGGGAGCGCCGCCAAGGTAGAATCGAACATGCAATAAATCCATCACTGGGATCCGAAGGGGTTCTACCACTCCGGCGCCCCGGCCCTCTATGGTCTGATCGGACCAAACCTGTTGTAGATTTTTCTCGTTTAGTGCACGGCCACTTCTACGACTAGCGGCGGGGCTCAGTAGGGGAGGTTTCCCCGCCCCATCCCTTGTTTTGGTCTGATCAGACCAAAGCATACGAACGGCCGATTACGCACCGATGGCTCGGCCAGGCCCCTGGAAACCATCCGGGCTTCGTAGGTTTCCGGATGGGGGTGCTGGTGTTCCTATGAGCGTCTCAACGCGGCACGCTCCTTGAGACATATGCGCGTGTAGTCTCCATTCTCTGCGAAGCAGTGAAGAGTAGCCTTCTCGAAGAAATCCTTGGAGAAGATGCAGAGTGCCTCGCGGCATGCTTTCACGATGGCCCCCTCGGTCCTCTCGCACTCAATCCTAAACGGCCTATCGGCGTAATTCGCCATGTACGTCCACAAGACTCTGAACTTCATATCTCACTCTCCTTTCCTACTACCATCTTACCATGGCCTACAAAGAATGCCAGCACTAAATAATTTCGTTTGAGAGTAGCATTCTCTGTATCACGTGGTATCATCTGAGTAGGAAAGGAGAGGAGCCATGGAGAGTTTTGTGGATCGAGTAGAGGCTCACTTGGAGGGCGTCAAGTTCTTCTCGGTGGGTGAGTCCGAGGAGTGCGATACGTGCAAGGAGTACGGATGCTGTAACGAGTTTTCCAACAGCATCTGCGATTCCTGCGGGACTACCCTTGCGGGGAGCAGGCACGCGGCCCACGGCGTCATCGATATCGATGTGGAGCATTTCGAGGTCTGCGTCGATTGCCTCATGTACCACGCCAATGGGGAGGTACCGGAGGAGGAAGAGGAGGACATCCGGGGGTATGTCTACGAGGGCATCGATGACGAGGACTGACGGGAGACGGTAGCGCCGCCACTCCGGCGCGGGTCTAGAGTTGGCGGGTTGGTGGGTGGACCGACCCGCCAGCTTGTAGGGTTCGACTCCCTACCCCGTCACACGCTGTAATGGTCCGATCAGACCAAGGCATACGGTAGCCGCGGCAGCGGCTACTCCTCCTCCCCGCGCAGGAGGTCATAGTGTACTTCCGAAAAGACTCCTTCAGCTTCGACATCCGTATCGAAGGCTTCGTACGAGAAAAAGCCGTCGGTGCTCTCCTTTACCACGACGTGTTCGGCCCCCTCGATTCCAGTGTATCCAAGCAGGCCATACCAGCCCAGCTCGTCCACGCTGCCGCATTCGTCATCGCAGTGGCCATCTAGAGTCATCGCGTAGAGCTGCTCCCCGATCTTCTCATCGGGGCATCGTTCGAATTTACCAGGCATACTCCACTCTCCTTCCTACTCTTATCTTACCATGGCCTACGCAGTATGCAAGCGCAATCTCGGAAAATCCTCGGGATTTCTACGCGCATCCGCACGGCCCCATCCCGTAAGACCAAACTTTGGTCTGATCGGACCAAACGTATGCCCCCCCCCCGTGCCCCATTTCGTATGACACGCTGCGTCGGAAAGTTTTCTCCATTTCGCAGTTGCATACCCTGTAGGCTATGCTATTATTCCAGCATGGAAGGGAGGACAGGGGCCGCAAAGGGCGCCAGACACTAAGACGAGACGGGGGAGCGGGGGCAAGTGATCCGAGGTTATGGATGGGGCCTGCCGCCAACCGTATATGACTGACCCAGTCTGGTTGAAAGACCCGCGGCCCCTTGTCCTATTTTTGTATGACAGGAGGTAGGGCATGGGAGAGACACTAAGGACGGTGGACGAGGTTATGAAAGACCTCTGCCGCCTCGTGGAGCACTACACGGGATGGGAAGCGGGGGAGCGCGAATCGGACCCCGTCCTTGCTGACCGTATGGCGTACAAGGCTGGGGTGTGCAAGCGCGCCCTCCTTGTTCTTACCAGGGAGTTCGGGGAGCCGGAATAGGCTCCGAGAAAGGAGAAGTTGTAATGGCTGAGAAGAAGGCTTTCGTTACCGTCCGTATCTCGGACGGCAAAGAGGTAGCGTCGTACGCCACGAAGGAGCAGGCGGTCAAGAATCTCGGCGGCGTCGAGGTCTTGATGCGCAGCGGAAAGCCCTTCATGGCTGTTGTCTCCCGCGAAGACGAGTAGCACAGCCAGCTGCGGATGTGCCCGGCCTGACCGGGCATCCTCTACTTTATAGTCCGATCAGACTAAAACAGTGTATGCCGGTTTGGTCTGATTGAAGATATTTTTCCTCTTTCTCACATTTCGTAGTTGCATCCCCGATGTTCTGTGGTTTAATAGGGGTAGAAAGGAGCAAGGGACATGGAACCAGGAGTATTCTTCAAGAGCATTGCCGCTCCCCCTGTCAGGGTAGACCTCGACGGGGAGCTGGTACACGAGATACCGCTTGGCGACATACAAGCGGCCGTCTCTATCGCCTTGCACCGCGCATTCTGGCGGGCCAGCAAGAGCAAGATCAAGAACGCCAAGGCAGAGGATAGCTACGCCGATGCGATGCTGGATTCTTTCGGCCGCGTACGGGTGTATCCCACGGCGCCCGGAAGGAATCTCGCCAAGATATCGGCGTACAACGTCGAGCCAGAGAATGAGCTACCAGAGGAAGCTCGCATCGTCCTAAAGAGGGAGCTCGGCTTGAACGTCCAGAGCGCGGCCGATTTCATCCCCGCGGCATACTGCCCCTTTGTGCTTCGAGAAGAAGAGATGGAGCTTCAAACGGAGCCAGAAGAGGAAGCGCCCCAGCAGGAGGAGGCAGGAGAATTCTACGACCCTACGGCCCTCTGGGATTATGAAGATGAGATCCTGGAAGCTGGAGAAGATATCCTAGATTTCGATATCCTCGAAAGCAGGGAAACGGCCAGCGTCAATACGAAGCAGCGGGCGGGGTAGGCGGAAATTCTCGGGATTTCCGCGCACATCCGCATGAGGTCACTTTGGTCTGATAGGACCGTGGCGGCCCTTCCCGAGTTTGGTCTGATCAGACCAAACCGTATGACGCGCGGCGCCATTTAGGCGCCCGCTCTCTTGAGCTCACGTCCCGTCTCTTGAATCTTGTCGCGCAAGGCCAGAATACCTACCTCGACGATAGGCTTCTCGTGCGGCTGTACGTCTTTGCTCTCCAGCTGGCGGAGCCGATGCACAAGCACCGTCAACCGCTGGCTTATCTTCTCTCGTTTGCGCACCATGATACCTCTCTCCTTTCTACCTAAGATGGTAGCACGGCACATCGCGTTACGCAAGAGCAAACTATTTTTGTTTTGCGATTGCACCCCATGTATGCCATGCTATCATCCCAGTAAGAAAGGAGTAGGAGACATGAGTACCTACGGAACAAGCCCCGAATCGGTGGCTCGCCTTGTGAGTAGCACCGTCTACTGGGTGCGCTACGACACAATGACCGTTGTGGATGAGGTCAGGGATGACGCCGAGGACATCGCCAATGACATCAAACACAATGAAATCCCGTTTACCTTGCGTCGTATGACGTGGGGCTGGGATTTCCCCTGGTAAAAATAGTGAAAGGGCGGTAGGTTTGGCCATGTGCACGCCGCTCTATTCCTTCTTATTGGTCTGATCAGACCAACGTAGGCATACGGGCCGCAGCTACCCTCCATAGCCGGGCCCTCCTCGGTCCCTAGAACAGCGCCATCCAACACACCAGCAACAGCATGAACATGATGAACTCCAGAACCTCTTCGGCTTGGCTTTTCACGGCCATCCCTTCCTTTCTACCCCCAATAGTAGCATACCATCCTTCGATTGCTACCCAAAAAGAAAGATGATTTCATGGTTGCATACCATGTAGGCCATGCTATTATTCCAGGTAGGAAAGGAAGGAAGCCATGAGCGTATACGGTTTGTTGGACAGAGACGCTAGACGGTGGTGGTGGTTCAGGGAGCTTCGGGCACGAGGTCAAGCCAGAGAAGCCAGAAAGAAAGAACGCCACTCAATCCGCGGTAGCGTCAAGCATCTTCGAGAGTGCCTTGCTAACGGCGGATGGTGTTCTGTGGGTCGTGGGGGTTGGACCCTCCACATGGCCAAGGGACACACCTTGCAAGGGTATGGTGGTATCAAGGCAGCCATCCCCCAATGCGCCTTGAAGCTGGGCATCCCCGTCATTGACTCGACGGTCATTGACGATGACAGAATCTACGATACGCTGAGGTTTCCGATGGCCGTATGCCGAACGGCTACCCCGGATGACCCCCCTTACCACGGGTTGAGCTACGCTCCCCTGGAATACGTGGCGAAGCTGTACAAGGAGCTTGGAGCCGACGTCCACAACCTGGACGTCTAGAAGGGAGAGCACCGATGGAATGGGCCCTTGCTGGCGTTATGTCGGCTCTCATTGGGGCTATGTATGCTCTGATGGCGGCCGTTGGGGGAGACTACGACGTGTAGTCTCCCCTGCCGCGCCACCTAGTTTATTGGTCTGATCAGACCAACCCGCGCTGAGGAAAACTACCTCTTTTTCTCCTTTTCTCTTGCATACGACGTATCCCATGGTATTATTGAGGTAGAAAGGAGAAAGCCATGGAACGTAAATGTATGGTATGTGGGATGGCGTTGCCAAAAGGGGCGTACTGTTGGGAGCATCCGCTCGCTCCCGTCAAGGTGGAGTGCCCTCACGGCAACACCCTGTGCACCCCGTCGATGCCGTGCACGCTCTGTCAGTCCGATACTGTCGCAATGACGCCGGATGCATCTAAGGCGTATACCGATTGGTTGGCACGTATGCGGGGGTAATCCCCGCGCCAACCCTTCTGTTGGTCTGATCAGACCAAACGTATGCCATAGCGGAGCGCGGCTACACGCACCGCGCGATAACGTCTCTCACGAGATCCCATTTCGGGGAGAATCCGCCGTTAGCCATCCAGTCGATCAGGGAGATGGCAAGCTCGGTCAGGCGGTCTACGTCATCCGTATCGAGCTCCCTTGCGTCATCGATTTTCTTCTGAATCTTGGTGGCGAGCCGATACAACTCCTGGGCGTTTGCAGTGGGGTCCATATCTCTTCTCCTTTCTTACCAGAATGGTAGCATACAATCCTACAATACCAAGCCGAAAACAAACTTTGTTTTCCAGTTGCATACTGCAGCCTACATGGTATTATTCAGGCAAGAAAGGAGAGGACATCATGTTCGAACCTCACATCGGGCCCCAAACTACCACGCCGGAGATCATGGCCCAAGTGGTAGACGCCCTCAATCGTCAAGAGACGGTGCGACTTGGCCGCTGGGTGGCTTGGAAGGCAGAGTACTACTTCAACGTATGGAAGGGAGCGGAGCGGCACCGTTCCGGCGAGCTTCCTACCAACATCGACGAACAGCCCCCTGTGGCGCAATCTCAGGATGCGACTGCCATTGCTGGATGGCTCATCGTGAGTTGGAATCAAGACTGGTAGAAATCTCGGGATTTCGCCTGCGCGCCGGACCAGGAATTCTCGGGATTTCTACGCGCATCCGCACGGGGCAAGTTTGGTCCGATAGGACCATCTCGCGCTTTGGTCTGATCAGACCAAAGATCCGGGCTGCGCCCGCGCGTAGCAAACGGTATGCCACGATAGGCCGAGAATGGGGGAAAGAAACCCGAAAAGAAATCCCATTTTCAGTTTGGTTGTCCTACTCTGCATGCTACTATTACATGCGTAGCAAGTCACAACAGAAAGGGGTGCGACATGCTTTGGGCCGCTTTGAATCAACCGCGTCCGTTGCGCGAGCGTTTCCGGGCCTTGCTGACCGAAGCCAAGATGGGCGACTTGGACGCAACAGGCTGCAAGCGACTGCGCCAGCTCAGGAAGGAGATGCACGAGAAGTACCACGTGTGGTACACCCTTCCGGCCTACGCTGAGGGGCCGCTGCGTTGGAGCGCTAGGAGCCGCTAGAACAAACTTCCTTCAACCCTCAACTGAAAGGGGCGCCGTTTTATGGGCTAGGATACGGGCGCCGTACATAAGGGTGGCCCGCCCAATGCGCAGGCTACGGCCGAGCGCGGATGGGGAAGTGGAGCCGGGGCTAGGCCCCTGGGTGGCTCTCTCTTTTGCCCTAACTTGCTGCGGTGGCGTACCCATGGGGCCGCAGCTCGAATCGGGGAGAGAGCCAAAAGGGAGCCTGGACAGGCTCCACTTCTTGCGCGATCCACATCTTTGGTCTGATCGGACTAAACCCATGAACGCTCCGCGAATGGTATGCCAAAGAAACTTGAAATCTTTCTCATTTCAAGCTTGGATACCATACACGGTATGCTATCATTACATTCGTAGTAAGTTGTTATACGCTGTTTTTTGGCGGCCGGGAGGTGCCGCGGAAGGCTCGCAGCCGGGACTAGGTTCTCGCTTCGATTCTCTTTTTGCCAATTACCACCGCGGGCGCGGTGACCTAATCGGGGAGACAGAATCGAGAACGGAGTCAGACGGTCGCGGGCCGTGGGGCGGCCAGAGAGGAGAGAGAAATGGCCGATGAATGTGGCTTCTGCGGGACGCGGCGTCCCGTGGCGGGAACCAAGAAGATGATGCTTGGTTCCCTTTGGGTTGAGTTCTGCTCCGCGTGCCCGAGCGAGCTCGTCTTCAATGGGAATGGCGAGGGCTTCCGCGTGGGCGAGCTCCATACGGAGCTCAAGGGCGGCGAGAAGGCTCCCGTCCGGGTGCGCCGTCCCATGCGCGCCGCGCAGTGCACCGCAGCGGCAGAAACCTGCTCCAACTGCATCTCCTGCCGCTGGTAGGACGGTCCCGTCGCACCTTGCCGCGCCCACCCCGTATGTTTGGTCTGATCAGACTAAACCTACGGACGCGCAGCAAGTCGTATGCCAAAGAAACTTGAAATCTTTTTCCATTTCTCTTTGGTTGTCCTACTATGCATGCTATGATTACATTCGTAGTAAGAAAGGAGACGGGCAATGGAGAACAAAGCGGCAAAGGTGGCCTGGAACGCGGCGTATCACGTGCAGGCGGTGGCTGACGACATGGTCAAGGCCGTGAAGTTGAAGGGTGAGGCCCAGCGTTACGCCCTCTATAAGATTCAGGAGCTGTTGGAGAACCTTCAAGGTTACCTGACGAAGCAGGCCAAGGCCCTCGAAGGCTAGAAAGGAGTAGGACATGTGGATCAAGTCTGACCCCATCGGCAAGCGCCGAAAGTGTACTGTGTGCGGCAAGCGCCGCGTGATTGTATCCTCCAACCAGGAGGATTATCAAGCGTGTCGCCAGTGCGCTGAAGAAGAAGCGGCCGAATTCGCGGGCGAATGCGAATCGCTCGCATGGGCGGAAACGGGCGCCGGGCGCGAGTCGTACTGCAACGCCTGGGCGGAACGGGTACACGGCGGCTGGTAGCCCGCCGTGCCCACCCCGCATCTTTGGTCTGATCGGACCAATCATACGGCCGCCGCGGGCTAGCCCGCGAGGTCCACCACCGTGTTCCAGCCTTCGATCTCGTCGCGCGCATCCTGCGCGCAGTCTTCGCAGATGTCGTCGGTATCGGCCCAGACTTCGGTCGCGGGCGCGTCGTGGCACCACTGGCAAAGTGTGTCAGGTTCCATACTGCACTCTCCTTTCCTACCCTGAATGGTAGCATACTCTGTAGGGGATCCAAGCACAATCTCAAAGAAGTTTTTCTCATTTTGGAGTTGCATACCAGGTATGCCATGCTATTATTCAGGTAGGAAAGGAGTTGTGACATGCATATTTCGATCTTTCGGCGGCCCTACGGGTTCCGCGTGTTCTTCTTCGGGGCTGGCAGCCCCCACTCTATCTTCGTTCACAACCTGGTCACGGGGATGCGGCGCATCCTCGCCCACGCGGATGGCTACGCGGATGTGGCCCTCCGGGGCAAGGCCCGCGAGGGCTTCGTCATCACCCTCATCCGCGAGGCCTACGCCCGCTGCCTCCAACGGGGCTAGCCTCCCCGTGCGATCTGTATGTTTAGTCCGATCAGACCAAAGATGTGTGATGGGCGGGCCGGTCGGCCCTACCTCGCCGGGCACTCCCCGGTCAGCTGCGCGAGCGCGAGGGTGATCCCAGCCTTGTCGCCAAGCCTACGGGAGCGCGCCAGCCGCTCCACAACGGGCGCCCTCTCCTCGGGAGTCGAGGGGTGCCAGATGAGGCAATGGCATACTGCCCGCGGCTCCACGATGGGCGCGCTGGGGTGTTCCCAGCAGTAGGCGCCCTTTGGGAGCGCCAGCCCGCATACACTACACTTGCGTTCCATACTTCACTCTCCTTTCTAACCACAATACTACCATGGCATGCCGCGTCATACAAACACAATCCCAAAGAAAGTTTTTCTCATTTTGGAGTTGGATACAGCGTATCCCATGGTATTATTACGTATGTAGTCAATAGGGGCTACACAACACAGGAGGAACGGACATGGGAAACGAAACCACCGCGGAGCGCTGCCAGCAGTGCGGCGAGTCAACGGAAGCCGACGGGGCCTTCCACATCGAAACCCGCCGCGGCAGGGAGACGGTTGTTTGCCTCTCATGCTACGAGGACTACATGGACGAGGCACTCTTCGGCCCGTCCTACGACTACCGGGAGGATTGGTAGCCTACGCGGCGGGCGCCACGCCCGCCTTTCTCTCGGCTCTCCCATCTTTGGTCCGATCGGACCAACCCAGAAAGAAGTTTTTCTCATTTCGTAGTTGGATACAGCGTATCCCATGGTATCATTACGTATGTAGTCAATGGTGGCTGCACAGCGAGGAGTAGGGACATGAAGAAGTGTGACGATTGCGGGGAGCGCGCCAAGTACCGCTACCCCATTCGCGCTACGCGCCAGCCGCTGCGCGGCTGCATCCTGGAAGTATGCTACGATTGCGCGGTAGAGCACATAACCCCTTGGAAGGGGGAAGCGGCCCAGCAAGAGATCGCCAGGCGGAAGGAGTGCAAGGCTTAGGGCCTTGCCTTTGTGGCTCCACATCTTTCGTCTTATCGGACTAAATATACGAGGGCATGAGATCGGGGGCGTATCCAAGCGCTCAAAGAAAGTTTTCTTCATTTCGAGCTTGGATCCCCTACTTTGTATGCTAATATTACATTCGTAGTAAGTTACAAAGCATTTAGAAAGGAGTTGCCATGGTCAATTTCAAGCGCACCAGGGAGGGCAAGTGGGCCGTTCTGGGGCCAGCTGGAGAGGTTTTCCTGGGGAATGTCACGGTCACCAAAAGAGGCGGCCGGACTCGGACGGTTCGCGTTGTGGCGCTTGGCGAGCCCTTCATTCCCTCTTGGGATCCGCGGCCCCACCGTTACGGCTACCTGGAAGCGCGGCAGGAGCAACCCAGACGGCGCCCGAGACGTAGGCGGGCCCCTCGACGGGAAACCCCTTGGCATGATCAAGGCGCGGTAGTCCCGCAGGCAACGGTTGCTATCCCTTTGCCGCCTCCCATGCCCACGCCCAAGCCGAACGCGGCCCCCCTCCCGTTGCCGCCCATAACGCAAGTGCCTTGCTCCAAGGAATACAGGGAGAAGCGCCTCGCGGAGTGCGAGCGGCACCAGCTCCGTATGCTGGTAGACGAAACCGTCAAGGCATGTCACCCACTGGCGAGGTAGTTCCTCGCCTTTCGCTTTGCTCCCACATCTTTCGTCTGATCGGACCAACCCAGACATCGCCGCGCCCACCAGAAACAATTCCTCGGGATTTTGAGATGCTTCCGCGTATAACCACTGGAACCGTTGGACCAAAGATTGGTCTGATCGGACCAAAAAGTCTCGGGTTTTTTGTCTGCCGCCGGACCTTTTTATTCTCGGGATTTTGAGGTCCAACCGACCTATAGCGGAAAGTCTCGGGATTTTACGCGCCTACCGTATGTAGGCGTCCGTATGACACACATTTGAAACCGTACCATTTCAGTTACGTGTCATGAAACGGAAATGAAACAGTACCATTTCACTTACGTGGCATACTGCCATTATGGCATACAGTAGCACATAGTATGCCAATGGACACACTACCGTTTCGCTTTGGTCTTATCAGACCAAAGGCCCAGGCCCCCGTGCGTCAACGGTGTTGTCATACACACCGTATGCACCTGTCAACGGTGTGTATGCCACCTCTGTTGACATACTGTCAACGCGGCATACACCACATTCGAGCTGCCTCCCGATTCCGCCACATATCGGACACCGATGGATGGCGATGTATGCTGACCTATGTATAGCCATCGATGTATCGATCGATACATAGGACCACCGATGCATCCTGACCTATGTATGCTAGCCGATGCATCCCGACCTATGTATGTCTCCCCCCAAAAATGGATTTCCATCTTTGGGAAGGGGATGATGGCCATCGTGGCACACCATCTGCTAGAGCTCTAGCAGATGCCGTACCGGGTGTCACAAGTCATTGGTATGAAAGGACATCGCTTTTCTCTGACCTACCCTACCCATCCTACCTGTACGCCAGAAAACCCAGCAGAGCGGCTCTATCGGCCTCTCAGGGTATGTTGGCGTATGACACCAACATCCAGGGTACGCTCCCCCTTCGCGTACGCTCCAGATGGGGCAAAACTGACCTACTTTGCACGCGATGGGGCAATTTCCGGCCGCGGGGCCCGATGTGCATTGCACAATGGCCAATCGGGAGGCCCCGATTCCAAAATGACATACGGCACCATGGCATACTCTTTCTGTGAGTCACTGCAGCCATTCACGTTACGCGAGAGGTTCCATTCTGAAAGCCTACAAGGTATCACTCTGAAACCTTCCCGATGGGCCCTCCCCTTCGCATCGCGTTGTATGACTGCGGGATGTCCTTTGCCTGTAAGGAGATGCGTCGATCCCCTAGCAGCTGCTGTGCCAGCGGATCGGCCGATGGATGGTCCAATCGGACCGTGATGAAAGGGAACCATCCTGCTTTTGTTACATTGTATGTCATTACAGCCGTTCACGTTACGCGAATGAAACCAATTCTTTTTCGCTTTGTCCTACGATTGGGTACGGTGGGTGCTCCCATCTTCCTTGTTCTTTCATAATTCGCGCGGCAGTCGACAGGGGGAGGGGGCATCTCCGAGGAGAGCACCGTAACCCGGATGAGCGCTTTTTGACAATTGACTAGACGGCCCCGCGCTAGGCGCAAACTAGCGGGAGGGAGAGACGCTATCGCGGGTTGGTTCCCCCGCGAGAATGCCACCTATCCTGCTCGAAAAGCCACGCCGACCCAACGGGCCGTCTAGCCTACGATCCTACTCTACTCCTCTCCAATGCGCCTTTGACGCTGGGATAGGCGGTCCGAATCCGCAAGGCGCTATGTGTCGTATGTCGCGAATGCCGCATGAAACCTCACTTTGGAAGGAGTAGGATACCATGGCGAACATCAAAAAGGATCTTGACGGGAGATGGCGGATCGCCTTCAACCCGGCGCTTTTCTTGGTGTTGTGGCGGGCCTTGATGGCCAGTGTCTGGGGATTGTTGACGGATGGGACTCGCGTCTCGGTGGTGGACGTCACGCGGGAAGGTTTCGTAGCTCAGACGGGGCGGAGCGGCGTCAAGGAATGCCGCGTCTCCATCCTCGTGACGATGGTTAAGGCCATCCGTGCGATGCATAGGGCGCTGTGCTCCCTTGGGTGGCGTACCTTGGCCGATGATGCCACGGTGGTAGCGTCGACAAGGTACACCAAGGAGGGCGCTATCTACCGGGCTATCGCAATCGGCGCATGGGATTGTGTGCGCCCGGATGGCGAGGGTATCGGGCTAGGCAACCTGGATTGCTATCGGGAGGTGTACGCTCCCGATGCAGACGGTGTCAGGTTTCCGGCCGATCGCTCCCCCCGCGAGGTGTCGGCCGATCTTCCGGATGGCTACTGGCTCGCAAGGGACCGTGTATCCCAAGCGTCTCGTGCCATCGCTTGGCATACCTTCCTTCGCGATGGGATGCAGGTTGATCAGGA
>Ga0180438_10007223_pt1 | contig 14593 bp, 11 predicted proteins | sample SS_ome_12_FD_132455 | JGI IMG/M metagenome (GOLD analysis project Ga0180438, IMG submission 132455) | Hypersaline lake sediment archaeal communities from the Salton Sea, California, USA - SS_3_D_2 metaG | ecosystem: Environmental > Aquatic > Non-marine Saline and Alkaline > Hypersaline >...
AGGGTAGCTCATCCGCACACGATTTGACAGACCCCCGAATACAGATAAAAGAATATCATTTAAAACATCCAAGGGAAAAATAAAGAAAAAAATCCCTCTTTTTTTATTTTCTCCCAATATTTTAAAGGGAACAGAGGTATTTAAAGGAAATATTTCTTTGAATTACTCTTTAAAATTTCATGATGATGGGAAATTATGAAAAAATATTTCTTCTTATTTTTATATTAAAAAATAGTAGCTCTAAAAAGAAATAAAATTTCTATTAAAGGGTAATTTTACTGCTGTATGAAGAATAGCCTATATTAGGAAATATCCTTCATCATATCACTAAATTTTTAAGCTTACCGGTGTATGTACGTGCATGTTAGTTATTTTTGATGGAGACGGGACATTGTGGAGTGGGGATGTCTTGGCAGGATACTTAACTACACCCCTCAGATGCATAGACGATGATACGGTGGAAGATCATCAAGGGAAACGGGTCCAGTTGAAAGAACATGTACGAGATGTTCTCGATGTATTACAGAACAAGGATATCTATGTGGCCTTAGCCAGTGAAAACAGGAAGTTACCTGTGGTGGCATTACTCCAGCGATTGAAACTCGGTCAGTATTTTAATTTCCTTGAGGTGTCCTGGACAGAGAAGGATGAGATGGTCTTGAAGATCTTGAAAATATTCCAAGAAAAGGACAAAGAAACAGGAAAAGTTTATTTCATTGATGATTTTGAGTATAATATAGAAATCGTTCAAGAAAACCCACAATTACAGCATGTCATCTGTATTAATGCCTCAGAGTTACAATCCTTAAAAGATGTTTTAGAAATTATTGTGACTCAGACTGAATGAGTGTCCAAAATAAACATGGTGACCTCATTGCCAGCCTGAGTCAATAAATATTATTTTTTGAGCCCTTTTAAGCTTTTGCCGGACACCATCACTGAGTATTCGATTGTACCTATGCATGTAGAAGCCTTTCATGGTGGTATTGAGGAATGAATGGAGAGCACCATATCCTCTCACATTGAGTCATCATCCTTTTTACAGGTTTTCATGATGGAGACTGCAGGAACAACCATAATATTTATAAACAAGTTTTAGATTTTTATAATCGAGTAATAACGGTGATTAAAGTGAAGACAAAAATGATGGTCTATATAGCCATCTTTGGAGCTCTGGGTGCTGCGCTGGGCTGGATATCTATCCCTGTGGGACCCACAAAGGTATACCCCTTGCAACATACTATTAATGCTGTTGCAGGAATCCTGATTGGTCCCTGGGCCGTGGTATCTTCATTGATAGCAGCAACAGTCAGAGTCTCAACTGGATTGGGGACTGTCTATGCATTCCCCGGTAGCCCCTTTGGGGCTCTCGTGGTAGCTATTGGGTATAGATATATTCACCGGGATTTTTCAGCGTTTTTCGAAGGATTCGGCACTATTTTCATTGGAGGAACTCTCAGTGCATTGCTGATCGCCCCTTTTTTTACCCAGGGGACGGCTCCTTCACTGTGGTTTTTCTGGACCGCCTTTGGAGTCAGCTGTATACCAGGATCCATACTTGGATATGTGGTGATAAAAATTCTGAGGAGGTCTCAGGTCAATGTGGACCTATCCAGATCTTGAGGGTCATAAGTGCCTTATCGTGGGTGAGGTCAACACAGGAAAAACGAAGCTCATGCAGAACCTGCTCTGTGAAGCAGAATCGCTGGGAAAAGTTATCACCGTAATCGATATGGCACCGAAAGAAAGAAGGAGAACTGGAACTGGACACGGAGAAGGAGAAGGAGAAGGAGAAATAGAGGGAGTAATAGTAGGAGGTCGATTAAGAACCCATGCTGATTATTATACCACACACATCGACACCCCGCGATTGACAGGAAAGACAATCAAAGAAGTCATTTCATTAGCCGAAGGAAATAAGAAGAGAATAGAAGCACTTTTTGAAAAAGTACATCTCAAAGATGTGTTATTTATCAATGATGTTTCTCTCTATCTGCAGAGAGGAGATGTTGCCAGAATTGTCTCTTTAATGGAGTCTGTGCACACCTCCATTCTCAATGGTTATTTTGGAACCAGCCTGGGAGAAGATCCATTTTCCATGGAAGAGAGAAAGAAAATGATAGAATTGCAGGAACATTGTAATAGAATTATTTGGAGGTGATATAATGAAACGAATCCCTATAAAAGAACGAACATTTTCTGGACTCGATTATTTTTTCCTCTGGGGGGGAGCTGCAGTTTCACTGGCTGAAATACTGGCAGGAGGAATCCTGGCCCCCCTGGGATTCATCACTGGCTTTGCTGTTATTATACTGGGTCACATCATCGGGAACACTCCACTGGCGCTGGGTGGGATTATCGGATCTGAAGAAGGCGTACCCACCATGATGTCCACCCGTCCTTCCTTCGGGATCAAGGGATCATATCTTGCAGCAGCACTGAATATTGTGCAGCTGGTGGGATGGACTGCCATCATGCTCATAATCTGTGGAGAGGCTGCTAACTCCATTCTACAGGAACTGGCAGGAGTATCTCATCTCAATGTATTGATACTGATATCGGGAGTGGTAACCACAGGCTGGGCCCTGGTAGGTCATAAGACCTGGAAATGGCTCCAGCGGATTTCGGTGACTGCCTTGCTGCTTCTCTGTCTGGTAATGACCTATGCAGTATTCAAAGAGGGAATACCCAGTATGCAGGTGAAGAATGGATTACCCATTGCTATTGCACTGGATCTGGTGATTGCCATGCCCATATCCTGGCTGCCTTTAGTTTCAGATTATTCCCGGTATGCAAAGCATACACGTAGCTGTTTTACCGGCACCTGGGTGGGATATTTTCTCATTTCCAGCTTGATGTATGCTGTAGGATTGGGAGCTGCCATCTACATCGGTGTGGCTGAACCTGTACCCATGATGCTTGCGCTTGGCCTGGGAATTCCCGCATTGCTCATTGTATTCCTGTCCACTTTTACTACCACATTTCTGGATGTGTATTCCACCGCAGTGTCTGCCCTCAATATCTGGACCTCTTTCGATGAACGGAAGGGTGTGATCATGGGAGGAATTCTGGGAACTGTTCTAGCCCTCATCTTTCCCATGGAGCAGTATGAGAATTTCCTTCTGTTGATTGGATCCATGTTCTGTCCCCTGTTTGGGGTGGTACTCACTGATTACTTTGTGATCAAAAAATCCTATGCAGATGATGCTCTCTTCACTGCCATGGCTGTAAACTGGAAAGCGATTTTCGCCTGGCTTGTGGGCGCTGTCGCATATCAGCTGTTGATACCTTTGAATGTAGGATCTTCCATTCCCAGCATAGTGATAGCTGCGGTGCTCTATGGAGGATTGATGAAAATGAAGAGGAGGTGAGATAATGACCGTTGCTCTCACTATTGCAGGATCTGATTCAGGAGGAGGTGCGGGTATCCAGGCAGATCTCAAAACCTTTGCTGCCTTACAGGTTTATGGTACCTGTGCTATAACTTCGGTAACGGCCCAGAATACTCTGGGAGTAACAGCAATCCATGATATGCCCCCTCATTTTGTGGAAAATCAGATAGATGCGATTTTCAGTGATTTTTCGGTGAAGGCATGTAAATCAGGCATGCTATCCAATAAGGATATTATCTCGGTGGTGGCGGAAAAATTACAGGGTAATGGAGTGGAAAATTATGTGCTGGACCCGGTCATGGTAGCTACCAGTGGAGACAGGCTTCTAAAAAAAGATGCAGTTTCTGCACTGCGAGATAGACTCATTCCACTCTGTCGAGTACTTACTCCTAATATCGAAGAAGGATACATCCTGTCAGGCATGAAAATTGAATCTGTAGAAGACATGGAGTCAGCAGCCCAGAAAATCCAGAAATTGGGATGTGAATCTGTGGTGATCAAGGGAGGGCACCAGGAGAACAAAATCATAGATGTATTCTATGATGGAGATATTCATCATCTAACAGCAGAGCGAATCCACACTCAGAATACCCATGGGACAGGATGTACCTTCTCCTCAGCCATTGCAGCAGAACTAGCAAAAAGTACTCCCCCTTTACAGGCAGTGAAAAGGGCAAAAGCATTTATTACGTCAGCAATTAGATTTTCAGAACCGCTGGGACACGGACATGGTCCCACGAATCATTTTGCATCTTTATACAGAGAGGCTGAGAAATACTATATTATCTGTGAATTGACCCAGGCAGTCAACACATTGAAAGAGGGGAAAATTTCCTCATTCATTCCAGAAGTCCAGTCAAATCTGGCCATGGCTCTCTCCCATGCCCAGAATACCTCTGAAGTAGCAGGATTTCCGGGAAGGATAGTGAATCTGAATGGCACCATCACTCCGGTGGGGTGCCCGGAATTTGGGGCTTCTTCCCACATGGCCCGGGTTGTTCTGGCAGCCATGAATCATGATCCAACTGTTCGATCAGCCATGAATATTCGATACGGACTGGATATTCTCGAGGCAGCACAGGCCTGTGGATTTGTGGTGGGAACATTTTCCCGTAAAGATGAACCACAGGAGATCAAAATGCGAGAAGGCTCCACACTGGATTGGGGAACAGATCGTGCCATCAGAGACGCAGGTAAAATACCGGATATAATCTACGATGAAGGAGGTCTTTCCCGAGAAGCCATGGTGAGGGTGCTGGGGAAAAAACCTCATGATGTTGCCACGAAGGTACTCTCCATTCATCACATGTGTAAAAAATAAATATTTATAAAAATTCTTTTTTCCCCTTCTTTTTTTCTTTTTTTTCATTTATGTCAATGTCAACTTTTTTAATTCCACATCTCTTTATCATGTAGGTGTCTTTTCCAGAATATTTTTGATTAACCTATCTGGAAGAGAATCCACATGACGATGATAGCTATGATCCCTGTAAAAACTGAAATAATGGTAGTTGTCATGAGATCAGACCTGTTTTTCGATCGCACTATCACCATCACCACCACAAAAACACATAATCCCAGGGTGATCAAAACAGGTATCATGACTGTTCTGGTGGGGGAGGAAGGCGTTTTGGTGAGAGGAACTGTCTCCTGGTCTGTGACATCAATGCGAGGAGCTGTTTTTTTCTTCAATACTAAAGGATCCACTGCAGTGAATCTCCCTGCATATACCTCCACCGATTGTGAAAGAGACTGATATCCCAGCAGAGACACCTCAAGCATATAGGTACCGGGTACGACTTCTATGATAAAGGCACCTGAACTATCGGTAGTCCTCTGTGCATTCTGCCCATTCTGTATAGAATTTACCACCACCGGCACTCCTGCAACACCGGAACCTACCTCGTCGGTGATTACTCCAGAAATTCCACATTGAGGATCGATAATGAGAGTTACAGCTCCCCGGTCCAGAGAGGGGACAGAATATATATCATAGTAGGCCTGCTCAGCAAAATCTTCCACAATAATGTAATAGGTTTTCGTTTTGGGAACTTCTGCAATGAAAACACCTCTGAAATCTGTCATCACATTTTTTTCCAGGATGTGTGTGGCCTGGTCATAAATGCGGACAGTGACATCCTTTGCCAGTGTATCTGCTGTTTTCCAGTACACAATGCCGTGGAGAAATCCCATTTCCGGATTTAATGCTACAATTGTATTGACTCGAGAAGTAACATCCAGCGCATAATCGGTATAGATTCCATAATCGGGGTGGGATACTGCCAGGGTATAGATTCCGTGAGGAACCTGAGAGAGAATCACCTGTCCCTGTGTATCTGTTGTTCCCTTCAGGGTTACCGGTCCCGTGATGGTCACTGCAGCTCCGATGATGGGAGTGCGCTGAGAATCATGTACTGTTATAGTTACCGACAGAGAACTCACCAGTGTGAAGGAGATGGATTCTTCCTCAGTTATATCTCTCTCTTCCACCAGATGTTCATACTCAGGTGCAGAGATATCCACGGTATACTGTCCAGGAATCAGCGAGAAGGTGACCTGACCTGTTTCATCAGATACCTCAGAACGCACAGACGGGCCTGTCATGGTAATCACAGCACCGGAGACAGGACGATCTACAGTATCTTTCACTGAAACAGTGAGATCAATGGGTGAGCCCTGCTGATCAATCAGCACCAGTGTGATGGAAAGAGTCTCATTCTGCCGGATTTCCAGGGTCTCAGTGTGCTGGGCATACCCTTCGGAAGAAACGGTGAGGGTGTAGGTTCCAGCAGGAATGTCTGGTATGCGGGCAAATCCAGCTTCATCTGAGAGAGCAGTATGAGGACCCAGGGAGATGGATGCCCGGGGAATGGGAGTGCCTTCACTATCTGTTACGGTGAGGGAAAGGGTATAGAGAGCAGTCTGGGGGGCCATTCCCGGTAAATTGTACCCGTAGATATCCCAGTTTCCATTCCGTTCATCTTCCCAGACAATGCTGTTGCCATAGAGTGCTGGACGTTTCTGAAAGGCAGAATTCAATCCTATGGGATCTGTGACCAGGAGGTGAAGGTCATAGCGATAAATATCATATCCACCATTCCGTTCATCTTCCCAAACCACTGCATTTTCAGATACTGCAGGATTGACCTGATGGTGGGCATCGGTGGTAATTTGAATCTCCTGACCGGTGGAAATTCTGTATCCATAGATGTCCCAGTTTCCGTTCCGTTCATCTGCCCATACCACTATGTCCCGGTAGATGGAAGGAGCTACCTGATCCCGGGCGTCTGTGGTGATCTGAATTTCTTTCTGCAGGGAAAGATCATATCCATAGATATCCCAGTTTCCATTCCGGTAATCCTGCCACACCACCACCTCACCGTAGATTGCAGGATGTGTCTGGCTGCTTGAAGATGCAGTGATCTGCATGTCTTCCTGCAGGGAAAGATCATATCCATAGATATCCCAGTTTCCATTCCGGTAATCCTGCCACACCACCACCTCACCGTAGATTGCAGGATGTGTCTGATTAGCCACCTGGACAGTGATCTGAGTTTCCAGATTTTGAGAAAGGGAATATAAGAAGATGTCTGAATTTCCATTCCGTTCATCCATCCATACAATGGTATCTCCCTGTATAGCAGGTTCCATCTGATTGCTGGGATGAGAAGAGATCTGTTTAATAGTTTGCGAAGAACCAATCCACGCATAGATATCCCAGTTTCCATTCCGATAGTCTTCCCACACAACTGTGTCTCCATACAGTGCAGGATTGTTCTGATTCTCAGGAGACTGGGTCAGCTGTACCAATCCGGTACCGTTCAGAGGGGCGTGACATAATAATAACCATATGGAAAGCGTGATACTTGTGATGATAGTTACAGTAGGCCTCATATACTCATCTCCATGGTATGTGTATGATTTCTCACAGGGGAGAGGATTGACGTTGAGGTAAAAAATATATAAAGGTTTCCAATCAGGCAATCAGGAGGAATCTCGTGCACTCATATTGGAATGAGAAAAATACCTTTTTGTATGAGAGGGCATATGTATATTCATGCGCCAGATATACTGTGGTATTTTCTTTGTTTCTGCAGGGATGCTGCTGTACGAAATTTCACTGACTCGATTATTTGCACTCTCCCAGTGGTATCATTTTGCCTTCATGGTGGTGAGCATTGCTTTACTGGGATTTGCCGCCAGCGGCTCACTCCTCTATCTCATCCCAAAAATTCGAATACATCTATTTTCGCCTTTTATTGCGTCTCTTTTTTTCTCTGTGAGTTGTGTGGTCTGTTTTTACCTGTCAGGGTACGTGGAAATGGATCCCTACAAGGTGCTCTTGGATCCTTCTCTCATGGGCAATATTGCAGTGTATTACCTGCTGTTATTCATCCCCTTCCTCAATGCAGGCATTGTCATCAGCACCATACTGTCTCAGGCTCCTAAAAATGCAGGGTTCCTCTATGGGTCGAATCTCACAGGATCTGCAGCAGGATGCGTGTTGATATTCTGCTTTCCATTCTGCCAGGAGAGGATAATTCTACTGGCCTCTCTCCTGGGTATCATGGCGGCATTCTGTTTTACGAGGGCATTGAACCAGAAAATCATAACGCTTGTGACCTGTTCTCTCCTTTTACTTCTTCCCGGGAGTGTCTACACCATAACCATATCTCCCTATAAGGACCTTCCCCAGGCCCTGAACTATCCTGGAGCAACTATCTGTGATACGGGGTGGAATGCTATCTCCCGGGTGGATATCGTGCAGAGCCCGGTACGGCGCGCTCCCGGATTGAGCCTGCACTACCCTGGTGAATTACCCCGCACCCTGGGGATAACAGTAGATGGAGATGGTCTCTCTCCTCTGGTAGAACCCCATGGGTTCATGGAATATCTCCCTGCAGCAGGTGCGTACATGGTTCCCCGGGAAAGGGTGCTCATCATCAACCCGCATCCCCTGGATGTGGCCACCGCCAGATATTTTGGGGCACAGGTAACAGTAACAGAAGGAAATTCCCTGCTCACTCATATGATACAACCCTATTCTGACATATATGATGATGTTACGGTGATTCATGAAGATGGAAGGAGTTATCTTGCTGGTATGGAGGATTCCTTCGATCTTATACAGATATCTCTTACTGAAAGCTTGTTTGCCAGTTCTGTTGGTCTCTATGGATTCAATGAGAGCTATCTGTTCACCACAGAAGCATTTCAAGACTATTATTCCCATTTAACAGAAAATGGAATTCTTCTCATAACCCGATGGCTGGTAGTTCCTCCCCGGGAATTGCCAAAAATTGTCTCCCTGGTCATAGATACGGTGGAAGAACCTCGAGATCATCTGGTGATATTCAGGACCTATTCCACCACCACCCTGTTGATAAAGAAGACTCCCTTCGGGGAAGAAATCTCATCGCTGGAATTATTCTGCCGGGAAAAGGGATTTGATCTTGTGTGGACCCCAGTAATCCAGGAAAATCAGGTTAATCAATATAATCAATTCAAAGAACCGTATTTTTACAGACTTACTCGATCACAGCTTTACGATAATGAAACGGTGAAAAAAGAGTATCTGTTTAACATTGCCTCCCCAACAGATAATACTCCCTTTTTTTTCAATTTCTTTCGATGGTCCACTGTTTCAGAATTACGTGAATCGCTGGAAGGACCATTCCAGCCTCTCTTTGAAGGAGGATTCATGGCAGTTTTTATTCTCATCCAGGCAGTCGGGTTATCGGTGGTACTGGTGGTACTCCCCCTGAAAAAAAGCACTCATACTCCAGCACCCTTCACTCTGTCTTATTTCTCATTCATCGGACTGGGATATATGCTTGTTGAAATAGCTCTCATGCAACAGCTCATCCTCTTTCTCGGCCACCCCACCTATGCCATGGTACTGGTATTGAGTATACTGTTACTGTTTTCCGGGATAGGAAGCGGATATTCCAACAGAATCTCTCCTTCCGGAGGATTTACTGGATTGATTGGAATACTGGGGCTGCTGGTCCTGGGGCTCTCTGTTCTCATTCATGCAGGCATGGGAAGCAGTCTCCCCCTTAAAATCACGCTTCTTGGGGGCCTGCTTTCAATTCTATCGATTTTCATGGGTATGCCCTTTCCCATGGGATTGAGGACTCTCCATTCAGATCAGGTACCCTATGCCTGGTGTGTCAATGGGTGTGCATCGGTGTGTGGGTCTGTGTTCGCTGTGATCATAGCCATCTCCTGGGGATTCCGTTGCGTACTGGTCCTGGGACTCGTCTGTTATATCACAGCTGCAGGAATTGCCTGGGAGTGTGGGAGATGGAATGAGAAATAGAGAAATGGAAATTGAAGTAAATATAAATATAAAAAAATCATGCAAAGCAGGAAATGTTAGAGGGACACATTTGATTCTCATAAAATATTGAGGGGTCTATTTTTGTGTAGGCATCACTGACAATCTCTTTTCCCAGATGATAATTGAAAATGTAGGGACTGAAGAGAGGATGTGTGATGAATTGAATCTGTTTTTCAGCCCTTTCACGGGTGGTTATTCCTACATCCATGAGATACTCTACTGCCTCTGATTCTGCTGCATTGTGTTCATGAATCAGTAATGCTGCATTTCCATTACAGGTACCCAGTATACTCAGTGCCTCTGCGATACAGGTATCGGTTTCCACATCGATTGCAGTGTTGAGATTATGATTGATGAGGGAATATGCTTCTTCTCTGTTCTGAAAAATCAAATCAAATCCAGCATTGGCTATTCCTTCGCTGATAAGACATTCTGGAGTGTTGTACACGAATATACATGATTCCATGAATCCTTTATCTCTATAGAGCAGGTGTTCTTTCATGAGATGTTCGGTATGATGTCCTGGATATGCTTCATGAGAAATCAGAGAGGGAAGGCTGGTTATGCGGAGAGGGAGATCGGTATTTATTTCCACTCGGGATGAAAAATTCCCCAGATACCAGTTGTATCCACTCCAGGGTTTATCCTGTACACATACGAAATCTATGTGTTCACCAGGGGGCAGTGACAGTATCTGTGAGGTGCGGGTCTGACATTCTTCCTGAATCAGTGTTACAGCTTCTGTGAGGAAAGGCTGTTCTATCTCTTTTGATTTTCCCCATTCTTCAACAGCTGCATGGAGATCATTGCTCCTGAAAATATCCTGTAAGCGGTCTTTTTCTTTTTCAAAGACTGAATCAGGTATTTTCTCAGGTTGTATATCAAAGAAAAGGGCGACCTGTTCAGTGTAGGGAATTTCTTCCCCCTGCAGTATCTGTAAAGTTGTTTTCATGCCGGTAACCTGTTTTTTGAGATATATCTTCCGTGCCCTGGTGGTATGAGGAATGTGTTCTTCCAGAGAGCGTGCATCCTCAAACAGGTGTTCTGGGGGAATTTTTTCTTCTTTTTCAATAGCTACCTTGAGAGCAGGAGGTCCACAATATGCATCTACAAATCCCTGGAAATGCTTCTCGATACGCAATGCCAGTTGTACATATGCTGTTCCCCAGGTATCTTTCATGTACACAGCTTCTAATCAGTACTTAATAAAGGTTCACGTACACTGTCTGGAACCAGATTACAGGTTATACTGTATCAGTGAAGCAAATAATGCATTTGAAGCAAAAAAACGTATGGAAAGGAGGTATCTGTGTGAATAACCAGGTGAAGAAAACCAAAAATCTTATAAACCTGTCCAGTGATTCACCATTATGAAAAAGGCAGTCGGTCTGATTTTATTTCTCTTCATTTTCGCCTCATCTTATGTTAATGCATCTCATATTCAGGTGACTGCATTTCTCTTCGATCCTGAAGAACCCACGCCAGGAGAATATGTCACCCTCCTCATTCGATTGGCCAATACCCATTATGAGCAGGACTATTCTGTCACCTGCCGATTGTTTGTGGACGGGGTCTTTCATGATGTCAAGATTGTCCCGGTGGATCGACGGTCATCCAGTGCAGTTTCTTTTCGATGGTATGCAGAATCTGGAACTCATGTGTTTGCGGTGGAAATGTCATACTATACAGATCGGGTGGAAGTCACAGCGTCTGCTTCCCAGGAGCTCTTCATTCCAGGGGCTGAACCTACCATAGATTTCTATTCTGAGGCGCTGAATCTCTATTCTATGGGTAATTATCTGAAGGCAAAGATCATGTTTGAACAGGCAAAACGTGTATTTGAAGAACAGCAAGATACAGAAAAAGCATTATCCTGTGAGGAGTATATATTAACGTGTAATCAGTATATAGAGGCAAATCAAATTTTTTCTCAGGCAGAACAGGCATATGAGCAGGATAATTTACCCCTGGCTCTCACCTATTACCAGCAGGCTCAGTTCATATATCAGGAGCTGGGAGATGAAAAAGCAGCGCTCTGTCAGGAAAAAATTGATGAAATCTACACCACTCCACAGACCACAGAGGAGTTCTCCTATGTATACCTGCTGTTGATCCCTGTAGCAGCAGCAATTATAGCCGTGATATACCTGGTGAGAAAGAAACCACCGCCTCCCCTTCCCAGCTATGAACCAGAAAAGAAAATAGAAACCAGGTTATTTCAGGAGGAGGATGTGGAAAAAAAACCTGAGATTTTCAGTAAGCTCAAAAATATTGAGGATAATCTGGATACTGACAATCCTCAGAAATTCAAATCCCTGGTAGAAGATTTCAAAAAGCAGGAAATTCATTTTGATAAAACTGATTTTGATCCAGAAGAGGCTGAATATTTGGAAGAAAATATAGGAAAATTAAAAAAAAGATTAAAAAATAAGGGAAAAATTCTTCAAGACACACAAAAACTCTATGATTTAAAGAAACGGTGTGAAATTCTTCTCTCAGAACCAGTAGGAGACCTGGTAGATGCATATAATCGATATGCTCAGCTACAGAATGCATTCGACCAGATATCTCACTTGGATATCCCTGAACAAGAGGAAGTCCGGGCTAAATTAAAAGAATATTATGAATTCATTCAGAGTGAAGCACGGACTCAGAAATCTGAACCGCAGTAACGACATAGTCAAGACATTTTTTTCGAATATTTTTCTTGACATACTCTTCTCTCCCCTGGGCAGTTCTCAGGTCAACTCCTGTGAGTTCTTTACATAAAATAGATCCATGGATTTTTTCAAACTGGGAAACGAATTGGTCGATTAATCTATCTACTTTTTCTGCTCTTTCTTTATCCTTCCCATATAATCTTCCATATTTGAGTCCAAAAGCCATTATTGAACCAGAAACTGCACCGCATACATTTCCCGTCATCATTCCTCCACCAAACCCGGTGGCAATTCTGGGGATACATTCACAGGAAATATCCAGGTGATCTGATAAGGCTAACAGAACGGATTCAGCGCAATTAAATCCTTTTTCGCTGTATGTTAATACGTCCATGATTCCACCAGGTCCTGAATTGAAATTATTATTTCGGTCCCTGTAATCTCAAAGGGAATATGGGCAAGTTCGCCACATTCCCCACCCTGCCGGAGAAGGGTCTCCCGATCCCACCGGGAATGAGTTTCCCCGTCCCACACAGAATCCCGTTTGAGATAGAGCCATTTAGACTGGCACCACTGGGATCCTGAAATCACAAATAATTTTGCAGAAGAAGAAATGAATACACAGACCCGGTAGTCTTCATAATCGAGATAGTACAGTGTGTCGGGAACCAATGATTGAGTGGGGATGTGGATTTTTTCATCTGAAACAACGTACTCGATAGGATGGAGTCCGGTGAGTTCTCTTTCCTGGATCATCCGGTAGATATTTTTTGGAGAATCATTCTGATCGAATCGTATATACACTACAGAATCTTCTGAAATGAGCAATGCAGGGTAATAACGGACATTATATCGATCATAAATGGCCTGGTTTGTTTCTTTGTCTACATAGATAATAGATACTCCATGGGTTTTGTGAAGTTCTTCCAGCAGGGGTTTCAATCCACGGCAGGTACCGCAGAGTGGACTGTGAAAATACAGGACTGCATGAGGGTCCTGTTCTACAATGGAGAGGATTTCCTCATCGGTGAGTTCTGTATATATCTGAGGAGCAGGAGGGGGAGAAGATGGTACTGATTCGGGTGAAGGGTTATCTTCTGGGTCTGGAACTGCCTGACCAATACATGCAGTGAGCAGCATACAACACATGAGGATCCATAGTGGTTTCATGGTATAGCTGATTGACATCACTTAAAAATTTGTTGCTCGGTGGCCCGGAGTTCCGGTTCAAGAACAGCTATTGAGTACGGTTAATGCTACTTTCTCAGAGTTCTTCGAAGGGTAGAGGGACCACAGTCAACCGTTCAATGTCGGGAAATGTTTCTGTCACTTTCTCCAGTACTTCTGTCCTGATTCTGTGGGCCTGTGTGATGGTGGTTTCTCGTTCTATACCAATTTCCAGTTCCCCCTGAATGACGGGACCTGCCTGTCTCAGACGGACAATATGAGCAGATTTTACCTGGGGAATGCTTTCTGCAATTCGCCGTATCTGCACACTCTTGAGGGAACATTCATGGTCACAGGCATCCAGCAAGACAAAGGAAGCCTCTTTTATGGTGGTGATTCCGATAACCACGATTATTGCAGCAATGATAAATCCCACCACAGCATCAGCCACCAGATACCCTTTAGAAGAAAGAATAAGGGCCACAACAGCAAGGAATGAGGCTGTTCCATCTTTTATTGTGTTAAAGGCTTCCAGTTCCAGTGAGTTGAGATGTAATTTTCTCCCCTTAATGATTTTCTGAATGCCAATACCCCATGCCAGCAATGCAGCCAGGAGGGCTACCACCGCTCCTATCAGGGGTACATAAATGGGTTCAGGATGGACAAGCTGATTATATGCCCGGTATGTTATGTATCCTGCCAGCACAAACATCACCATGGCAGCTGCTACTGAGGCGAGGGTTTCAATTTTGTAATATCCATAATGAAATCTACTGTCTGCTGAGCGTCTGAAAAATTTGAGGCCTGCAAACACCACAAACGACACGAACCCATCTCCAATACAATCGATTCCATTGGCAGTGAGTGCTACACTCTGTGATACATGTTCACCCAGGAACACCTGAACACCACCCAGTACCATGAGCAGAATAATAGTAATTCCTGCAGCTTTTTCTGCATTATTGAGAGAGGTATCATCCATACACAGGTACAACCCTCCCGTCACATATGAAGATTTCCCTGTAGAGGGG
>Ga0180438_10007226_pt1 | contig 14590 bp, 19 predicted proteins | sample SS_ome_12_FD_132455 | JGI IMG/M metagenome (GOLD analysis project Ga0180438, IMG submission 132455) | Hypersaline lake sediment archaeal communities from the Salton Sea, California, USA - SS_3_D_2 metaG | ecosystem: Environmental > Aquatic > Non-marine Saline and Alkaline > Hypersaline >...
AGGGGGCCATACCGGAAACGACGCTGATGGAGCAACTGCAAGAGGCGCTCAAGCCCGCCGAGAGCGAATCCTGATTGTCTCGGTTCGCTATCGCCCCTGCACAAGATCAGAGGCTACCAGAGCTTTTAGACAGATATAACTATATTCAAGGAGACGAGAAAATGGATTGGAACAGCCCATTGGGTATCCTGCGCCGCGCCATGCAAATTGAGCGCGACGGCTACAGGTTCTACAACGAAGCGGCTGAACGGGCCATCGGTAAGCGAGGCCAGAACATGTTCCTCGGCCTGGCCGCCGACGAAGAAAAACATCTACGCATTCTGTTAGTCGAATACAGGGCGCTAGAGTCGGGCCAGGGCTGGGTTGATCCCGCCCAGGCACTCCAGGAAGAGTTCAAACTCGACCCGGCCAACCCTGACCTGCCTGGTGAGGAGTATCCTGAGCCGTCACCCATCTTTACCCCGGCCCGGGAACCGTCACTGAAAGGAGACATAGCCGCCCTGGAGTTCGGTATGGAGACCGAACAACTCTCCTACGAGCTGTACAAGAAATCTGCCGAAAGGCAGACCGACCCGGCTGCCAGGCAAGCCTACGGGCTCCTGGCCAAAGAAGAGAACCGTCACTACGATATCCTGCAAAGCTCCCGTGATTACCTGGTGGGAAATGAGACCTGGTGGGACAGCGAGGAGCTTCCCTTCTTCGAGGGATAGCATCAGGGTCACGCTGGCCACCCTGAGCGAAGCAAAGAGCCTGCCCTGAGTGTAACGAAGGGGTCTCGTTCTTACACGAGAAAACGGGATTCTCCGTCGCTTCCCCTTCGCTCTGCTCAGGGCTTCGGCTCACTCCTCAGAATGACATGATTTAAGGAGCAATGACTTGAAAAAAGTGAAATTGTACGCTTTGAGCACTTGTGGTTGGTGCAAGAAGACCAAGCGATTCCTGGATGATCACAATGTTAACTATGAGTACGAGTACGCAGACCTCTTGACTGGAGCCGAGAAGGCCCGAGTGATGGCCGAGGTGGATCGCTGGAATCCTCGGCGCACTTTTCCCACTGTCGTCGTGGACGACAACGAGGTTGTGGTGGGCTTCAAAGAGGACAGTCTACGGGAGGTGTTGGGGCTGTGAGCTCACAAAAAGCTCAGACCTTATATGAACGGTTGAAGCGCGAGGGAGAGGCGGCGGGCTACTATCTCAACCCTGACGTCGAGTTTGTCCTCGACCTGATGGAAGGGCTTCTGACCAATGAGGAGCGGTACGGCTATTGGGCCTGTCCCTGTCGCCTGGCCGAAGGGGTCAGGGAGAAAGACCTGGACATCATCTGTCCCTGCGACTACCGCGACCCCGACCTGGACGAGTACGGTGCCTGCTATTGTGCCCTGTATGTCTCGCAGGAGATCGCTCGGGGCGAGAAGGAGCTCCAGCCAGTGCCGGAGCGACGGGGCACCGATGGAGGGACGGGTCTTGCGCCCACCCTGGGGCCAACGGCCGAGAAACACGAGGAAGAGTTGGCCGGCCCTTCGACAGGCTCAGGACGTCGCTTCACCCAGAGTGGCATCCCCGTCTGGCGCTGCAAAGTCTGCGGCTACTTGTGCGCCCGCCCCCAGCCGCCTCTCAAGTGTCCCATCTGCAAGGCCGACCGGGATCGCTTTGAACGTTTTGCCTGATGGAAGCGCGATCTATATGACGGTAGTCGGGAGGGAAGGATAGTTTGTGAGCGTGGTCGTTTACACGACACCAACCTGTGGCTTCTGCCACCAGGTGAAGGGATATCTCAATCAACGGGGGGTGTCGTTCACCGAGTATGATGTCAGCCAGGACCCGCAAGCAGCCGCCGAGATGGTGCAGATGTCGGGACAACGAGGGGTACCGGTCGTGCTGATTGACGGCCAGGTGGTCGTCGGGTTCAACCGGCCGCTGATTGACCAACTGTTGGCTCAGCGGCCGACCCGTCCGCCCAGGCTGGGGGCGGCCATTGCCGATGCCAGCTGGATCGCGGCCAAGAAGGGTTTGCCGTTGCCGGACGGGGCCTACGTGGGCCGGGTGGACCCCGGTTCAGCCGCAGATACGGCTGGCCTGCGCCCCGGAGACGTCATTGTGCAACTGGCAGGGCAGGCCGTCCGAACAGATCAAGACATAGATCGCATTATGGCCAACGTGCGCTTTGGTCAGACAGTGGATTTGATCGCCTGGCGGAACGGCCAGACCATCAGGATGACGGTGCGATTTTAGGAACACGAATGGAGCGAATCAGCGAATCGGTGAATCAGCGAATAGCGAATCAGCGAAAGCGAGAAAGGGGCAAAGTATGGGTAGATTGCAAGACATACACACGCCTGTCTTTTGGGCCGAGGGACACCCCGGCCCACTGTCGGCAGAGGGGTGGCAGGTCAGACTGGGCGGGCTGGTTGAGAAGCCGGTCATGCTGACTTACGAGGAGATTCTGGCGCTGCCCAAATCCATGGCCGATGCCCGATTGACCTCGGTGTCGGGCTGGAGTGTGCGGGGCAAATGGGGCGGCGTGCGCCTCAGCGACGTCCTGACCCTCGCCGGGCCAAAGCCTGAGGCCGCCCACGTCCAGTTTACCTCGTACCGCGATATCTATACGACGTGCATCCCACTGGACGTGGCTTTGAAGGAGCGCACCTTGCTGGCCTACGAGTTCGACGGCGAAGCGCTGGATTCCACCTACGGAGGCCCGGTGCGCATTTTCTGCCCCTACTTGTGGGGCTACAAGTCGGCCAAGAGTGTGGTGGCCATCACCTTGGAGGACCATTCGATCCCCGGCTTTTGGGAGGTGCGCGGCTATCCTGACGCTGCACAGATCAAAGCCAGGCAGTTGCTGGACGTCAATACCCAGCGGATGCGACGCATCCCTGGCGGCGAGGTCATCGAGTTCCTGGATTGACCAGACCCTTAGGGTATTAAAGACCCTAAGGGTCTCTACAAGGAGCAAGGGAATGCAAACGCGCAAACTGGGATACAGTGACTTGCACCTGACGACGGTTGGGCTGGGCACGTGGGCCATGGGCGGCGGGGGGTGGGCCTTCGGCTGGGGCCCGCAGGACGACACCGAGTCCATCGCCGCTATCCGCCGCGCCCTCGACTCAGGCATCAACTGGGTAGATACTGCGGCGGTCTATGGCCTGGGGCACTCGGAAGAGATCGTCGGGCGGGCCCTCACTGGTCTGCGGGATAAAGTCATCATCGCTACCAAGTGCGGCTTGGTCTGGGGACGCGGCACTGTTGCGCCACAGGCGGGCAGCACTACCCCCTACGGGCGGCTCAAAGCCGAGAGCGTCCGCCGCGAGGTGGAGGCCAGCCTGCGCCGCCTCAACGTGGAGGCCATTGACCTCTACCAGATCCACTGGCCCAACCCAGACCGGGACATCGAAGAAGCGTGGGGTGTCATAGCCGACCTGATCCGGGAGGGCAAGGTGCGTTACGGCGGCGTCTCCAATTTCAGTGTGGCGCAACTGAAGCGTGTGCAGGCCATCCACCCGGTGGCCTCTTTGCAGCCGCCCTACAGCATGTTGAGGCGCGGCATCGAAAAAGACCTGCTGGCCTACTGTGCCGCCAACGACATTGGCGTGATCGTCTACAGCCCGATGCAGGCGGGGCTGCTGACAGGCAAATTCACCCCAGAGCGCGTCGCAAATCTGCCCCAAGATGACTGGCGCAGGCAGGACCACCACTTCCGGGAACCGGAGCTCAGCGCCAACCTGGCCCTGGTCGAAAGGCTGCGTCCCATCGCCGAGCGCCACGGCCGGACGGTGGCCCAGTTGGCCATCGCCTGGGTGCTGCGGCGTCCCGAGGTCACGGCAGCCATCGTCGGTGCACGGCGTCCCTCCCAGATTGAGGAGACAGCTCCGGCGGGGGACTGGACGCTCTCGGCAGAGGACATCGCTGAGATTGACGCCCTCCTGGCGGAGCGGGAACGGGCGTTAATCTAAGATAATTACGGCATAGCCTACACACATTTTTGAAGAGGAGGTTGTCTGTGTCTCTGCCACGTATTTTGCGTCTCGGTCTGCGACAGTTTGCAGCGGGAATGTTGTCGGTGCTCACTTTGGGAATCCTGAACCGGGTGATGAAAATAGAACTTGGCTTGAATCTGACCCTGGTGAGCCTGGTCATCGGGGCTCACTATTTCGCCGCCGTTGTCGCCATTCCCTTCGGCCATCGCTCCGACAGGCACTCCTGGCGAGGTTATCACCGCATCCCTTACATCGCCCTGGGCACAGCCCTCACCGCTTTGGCCACGGCACTGGCCCCTTTCGCGGTCTTTTCCCTGGCCAGGCAGGGTGGTTCCTTCCCAGTTGCAGCAGCCGGTGTGGGCCTTTTCCTGCTGATGGGCACTGGAATGTATTTGGCGGGCACGGCTTATCTTTCTCTTATCACCGACCTCACTGCCGAAGAAGAAAGGGGCAAAGTGATCGCTATCACCTGGGCGATGATGATGGTCGGCATCCTGGCCGGGGTTTTCCTGGGCGTTCGGGTGATGAATGATTACAGCCCCGAGCGCCTGGTGATACTCTTTCTGGTGATGGCCGGATTGGTGGTGGGCCTCACCGCCCTGTCCGTATGGGGCCAGGAACGCCCCAGGGCTGCTCGTTCTTCGGAAAAGGCCCTGACTCTGAAGCAGGCGTTGCGGCTTCTCACCATCAGCCAGCAAACGCGTTGCTTCTTTGCTTTTCTTTTCGGGGGCATCTTTTTCCTGTTTGCGCAACAGATGGCCCTGGAGCCCCTCGGTGGCGATGTCTTTGGCCTGAGCGTAAAGGAAACCACCCTTTTCAATGCCTATCAAATGGTCGGGGTGTTGCTCGGAATGGGGATGACCGGTGGGTGGCTTGCGAAGCGCCTTGGCAAAAAGGCAGCGACGGGACTGGGAGCAGTCGTTGCTGCCATTGCCTTTGCCTTGCTGGCCACAGCTTCCATAGGGAGCTATCTGCCACTGGTAAGGCCAAGCATATTCATCATGGGTCTAGGGATGGGCATCTTTACTGTGGGAGGGTTGGCTTTGATGATGGACCTGACGGTGAAGGAGCAGGTCGGCCTGTTTATGGGGGCCTGGACCCTGGCCCAGGCTCTGGCCAACGGGCTGGCATCGGTGGGGGGAGGTATCCTGCACGATGTGGGATTGGGCCTTTGGGGTTCGGAAGCTGGGGCCTACGCGCTGGTTTTCCTGGTGGAAGCAGGGGGATTGCTGGGGATTATTGCCCTGTTGCTCCAGGTGGATGTAATGAGGTTCAGAACCGAGGTGGCCAAATTATCCTGGCATCTCCTCGCTGACGTGTCTTAATTATTTAAAGGAGTAAAGTAGATGAAACCCAGTGCAACAGCTTTGAAAGCGATTGAGACCGCGATTCAGATCGAAAAGGACGGCCTGGCATTTTACACCGAGGTGGCCAGGCAGACCAGCGATCCCAATGGCAAAAAGATGTTCAAAACGTTGGCCAGGGACGAAGCAGGCCACCTGAAGCTGTTCGAGGACGCCCGACAGGCGTTGCTCGAGAAAGGTAACTGGCTGTCACCAGAACAGGTCGCCGCTATCAGTCCGGGAGAGTTCAACCACCCGCCCGTTTTTCCAACGGGCGACCAGGCTAAGGCGATAGAGATACCAAAGCGTGAGCTGGCCGCCTTGCAGCGCGGCCTTCAGGCTGAAGAAGCTTCCATTGCTTTCTACTCCCAGGAGATGGACAAGACCGACGACCCGGACGGCAAGGCCATGTATGCCTATCTGCTCAAGCAGGAGGAAGGCCATCGTACTATCTTGCAGGGGGAATACGATTATCTGACCCGCACCGGCTTTTGGTTCGATATTCAAGAGTTTGACCTGGAGGCATAGATTCTCCTAAAGAGGTTGTGCATGGGGGCAAAAGCCAAGGAGACCGCAAGTTGAACTCGGACGAGCTCATCACCGAGCTCAACAAAGCCTACGCCGACGAGTGGCTGGCCTATTACCAGTACTGGATCGCAGCCAGGACATTCGCCGACGGGCGTTCTAGCACCCTGGCCAGGGAGTTGGAGCGGATCGCCGACGAAGAGTTGGAGCACGCCGAAGAGTTGGCGGAGCGGATTCTGCTGCTGGGGGGCAAGCCACTGGCTGACCCCAGGGCCTGGTTTGAGGAGACCAACTGCGGCTACAGCGAGCCACCTGATGACCGGGAGGGGATTATCCGCATGGTGATCGAAGCCGAGCAGTGCGCCATCAGGGTCTACGAGCAGTTGGTCAAGAAGACCCTTCACGACGCCCCCGTCACCTCTCAGTTTGTGCTCCATATCCTGGAGGAGGAATTGGAGCACGAGGACACCTTTGGAAAAATGCTCTGAATAAATATCAGGAGACATGCTATGGACCCTGTTACATTGGCACGAATCCAGTTTGGTTTGACGGCTGCTTTTCATTTCCTCTATCCGCCTGTATCCATCGGCTTGGCCTGGGTCATTGTCTACATGGGATGGCGCTCCCTCCGCACCGGAGAGGCGATCTATGACCAGATGACCCGCTTCTGGGTCAAGGTTCTGGCCATGATCTTTGCCATAGGGGTGGCCACTGGCATTACTCTGGAATTCCAGTTCGGCACCAACTGGTCCACCTATTCCCGCTTTGTCGGCGACATCTTTGGCTCCCCGCTGGCGGCCGAAGGGGTCTTTGCCTTCTTCCTGGAATCGGGCTTTATGGGGGTCTTGATCCTGGGCCGGAACCGCGTCTCGAAAAAGTTCTACTGGTTCTCCGCGCTGATGGTGGCCCTGGGCTCCACCCTGTCGGCCTTTTGGATCATTGTGGCCAATTCCTGGCAACAGACGCCGACGGCCTACCAGATTGTGGGTGAGGGGGCGTTGCAACGGGCCGAGTTGACCAACTTTTGGGCGGCCGTGTTCAACCCTTCCACCTTGCCCCGTTACCTCCACACGGTGATAGCCTCGATTTTTAGCGGTGGTTTCTTTGTGGCCAGCACCAGCGCCTGGTACCTGTTAAAGGGCCGCCATCAGGAATTCGCCCGCCGCTCCCTGACAGCCGGTCTGGTCACCGCGGCTGTCTTCTCCCTGCTGATCCCTGGAGCGGGCCATTTCCACGCGGTGCAGGTAGCAGAGACCCAGCCGGCCAAGCTGGCCGCCTTTGAGGGGCTGTTTGAGACCCAGAGCGGTGCTGCGATGGTCATCTGGGGCTTTCCCGATGTAGAGAACCAGACCATTCGCCTGAACATTGCCATTCCTAAACTGCTCAGTTTCCTGATTGACTTTGATCCCAACAGCACTGTGACCGGTCTGGACCAGTTCCCCCGCGACGAATGGCCGCCCATCGCCCTCTCTTTCTACCCTTACCACATCATGGTCCTGTTGGGAGGCTGGTTCATTCTGCTGCCCTGGCTGGGTCTTTTGCTGGGAGAGAAGCGTTTCACCAATCAGCTTTTCCTGAAGGCCCTCCTGTACTCTCTGCCGCTGCCGTGGGCCGCCCTGGAGTTGGGGTGGATGGCGGCCGAGTTCGGACGCCAACCCTGGGTGGTGTACGGCCTGCTCAAGACCAAGGACGCTGTATCCGTAGTCGTCCCGGCCTGGCAGATCCTCCTCACCCTCATCCTGTTCACTGTGGTCTATGCCTTGCTCCTGGCTCTGCTCATCTATCTCCTCAAGCGAGAGTTTGAGCACGGTCCGGAGCCAACCGTAGGGGCAGGGCTCGCACCTGCCCAGGGCAAGGAGTAACGAAATGAGCCACGAAATCCTGCAAAACATCTGGTACCTGCTCATCGGCGTGCTGCTCACCGGCTATGCCATCCTGGACGGGTTCGATCTGGGGGTGGGAGTGCTCTCCCCCTTTGTGGCCAGGGGCGACCGGGAGCGCCGCCTGTTGCTCAACGCCATCGGCCCCTTCTGGGACGGCAACGAGGTGTGGCTGCTGACCGGCGGCGGGGCCCTGTTCGCCGCCTTCCCCCATGTCTATGCCACCGTCTTCAGCGGCTTCTACCTGGCGCTGATGCTGGTCCTCTTCGCCTTGATCGTCCGGGCCGTCTCCTTCGAGTTCCGCAGCAAAGTGGAAAGCGAGGGCTGGCGCCGGGCCTGGGACTGGGTCTTTTTCATCGGCAGCCTGCTCCCCGCTCTCTTGACCGGGGTGGCGGTGGGGAACGTGATGCGGGGTGTGCCGCTGGATGCCCAGATGGAGTTCACCGGCAATTTCCTCACCTTGCTCAATCCCTTCTCCCTGCTGGTGGGGCTCACCGGCCTGGCGATGTTCATCACCCACGGAGCCATCTATCTGATGGTCAAGACCAACGGAGCGGTGGCCGAGCGGGCGAAGCGGCGGGCTGTCAGCGGCTGGACCGTCCTGGTGATCCTGGCGGCGCTCGCCACCGGCGTGGCGGCTGTGGACGTGCCAGCCCGTTTCGACAACTACTCAAGAACTCCCATCGCCTGGGCTGTGCCCATCCTGGCGGCCATCTTTCTGGCCGTCACGCGGATCAGCCTGCGCCGGGGAGAGGCGGGACGGGCGTTCCTTTTCTCGGCCCTCTCCATCGCCGGGCTGATGGGCATCTTTGGCCTGGCCAACTATCCCTATCTGCTGCCAGCCCGCAACGCAGTGGAATATGGCCTGACGATCTATAACGCCTCTGCCTCCCAGAAGACGCTGACGGTGATGTCCGTTATCGCTCTGGTCGGCATGCCCCTGGTCATCGCTTACACCGCCTACATCTACTATATCTTCAGGGGCAAGGCCAGGGTGGAAGAGGGCGGTTACTGAAAGGAGCATGACATGAAGAAATACGAGTACACCATCACGACCCATACAGCAGAGGACATTCTCGCCAGAATTTCAGACCGGATGGCAGAAACTGAACAGCTGGTGGTGTATTGCGACTCCCAGGGCACGTGTTTTTTTGACGAGGCTCCTAACCCTTACACGGCAGCCATCGTCGAGATCCTCAACGCGCAAGGGGAGCAAGGTTGGGTCCTGGTCCAGGTCGCGCTGCGCGAGCAGGACATGATCTGCTTCTGGCGGCGTAAGAGGTATAACGAATAGCGAATGGCGAATAGTGAATAGCGAATGACGAATAACGAGGGGAGTAAAATGACAACCAACAACATGACGTTCAGGCTCGGTGGGGCGGCGGGCGACGGGGTGGAATCCAGTGGCGCTGGCCTCTGCCAGGCCCTGGCGCGGGGCGGGCTGCACGTCTTTGGCCTGCCCGACTATTACTCGCGCATCCGGGGCGGCCACAACTTTTTTTCCGTCCGTGTGAGCGACCAGCCGCTCTATTCTCACGAGGAACCGGTACACCTGTTGCTGGCACTGACCGAGGAGACGATCCCACGCCATCGGGACAAAATCGTCAACGGGGGCGCTATTGTCTATGATTCCAGTCAAATATCGCCAGAGCAGGTGGCAGGGAACGCGGATTACAAATCCGCTTTGAGCAGAGGCGTTCAGTTCTTGCCGGTTCCTCTGAGCGAGATGGCCAAAGAAAAGGCGGGGACCGAGCTGGCCCGCAACACCCTGGCCCTGGGCGTCGCTGCGGGGCTGACCGGCTTTGACCTCGAGCCCATGGAAAGCGTCATCCGTCAGAATTTTGCCCGCAAAGGCCAGGCGGTGGTGGACGGCAACCTGGCAGTCATCGAGGCGGGCTACCGGGAAGGGCAAAAGTACGCCGCCGATTTCCCCTTCAAGCTGGAGAGGAGGCCGGATGCCCCACCCCGGATGGTGCTCAACGGCACCGATGCCTTTTCCCTGGGGGCGCTGGCGGGCGGCTGTCGCTTCGTAGCAGGCTACCCGATGACACCCGGCTCGCTGGCGCTGCACTGGTTCGCCGCCCGCGCCGCCAAGTACGGCGTGGCCATCAAGCACGCTGAGGACGAGATTGCGGCCCTCAACATGGCCATCGGCGCGGGCTATGTGGGGGCACGGGCCATGGTCCCCACCTCTGGCGGTGGTTTCTCGCTGATGGTGGAGGCCCTGGGCCTAGCTGGCATCACCGAGATCCCTGTCGTCATCTACAACGCCCAGCGGCCCGGCCCCGCTACCGGGCTGCCCACCCGCCAGGAGCAAAGTGACCTGCTGTTCATGCTACACGCTTCACAGGGCGAGTTCGCCCGCTTCATCCTGGCTCCAGGCACCCACGAAGGGTGCTTCGTGGCCGGCTGGCGGGCTCTCAACCTGGCGGACAAGTACCAGACGCCCGCTCTCGTGCTCAGCGACCACTATCTGGCCGTGGCCATTCGCACCCTGGAGCTCGACGCCTTTGACTTTGAGGCGGTAGAGATTGAGCGGGGAGAACTGTTGGCCCAAGAGGACCTGGATGCGCTGGAGGAACCCTACCTGCGCTACCGGCTCACCCCATCCGGCGTCTCCCCCCGCGCCGTTCCCGGCCATCCCAAGGCCGTCTACGTCTCTACGGCCAATGAGCACGACGAATCGGGTGCCATCAGCGAGGAAGCGGCCAACCGCACCGCCCAGGTAGACAAGCGGATGCGAAAGATGGAGGGCATGGCCCGGGAGGTAGAGGGACCGTCCTGGTACGGGCCGGAGGAGGCCGAACTGACCTTCCTCTGCTGGGGCTCCACCTACGGGCCGCTGCGGGAGGCGGTAGACCGGTTGAACGAGAAGCAATCCGGTCGGGCGAACATGCTCCACTTCAGCGCGCTCCACCCCTTCCCCCGGGAGGCGACGGAGGCCGCCCTGCAGCGGACGAAACGGACGATCATGGTGGAGGGGAACGCGACCGGCCAACTGGAGACGCTCCTGCGCGCCCGCACCGGCCGAGCGGTGGACGGCGCGATCCACAGGTACGACGGGCGGGCCTTTACTCCTGAGTACATCCTGGCCCGCGTATCGGAGGAGGTGTAAGATGCTCACTCGCAAGGACTTTGAAGGAAAAGAACGGCCGACCTGGTGCCCGGGTTGCGGCAACTTTGGCATCCTCAACGCGGTCAAGATGGCCCTGGCCGAGCAGAACATTGCCCCCCACCAGATTCTCATTGTCACCGGCATCGGCTGCGGGAGCAAACTGCCCCACTACATGAAGGTCAACGGCTTCCACACCCTGCACGGCCGGCCGGTGGCCGTGGCGACGGGAGCGCGGCTGGCCAACCACGGTCTGCGTGTGATGGTCGTCCACGGCGACGGCGACGGCTACGGCGAGGGGCTGAGCCATTTCCTCAACGCCGCCCGGCGCAACATCAACATCGTGGACCTGGTGCAGGACAACCGGGTCTATGGCCTGACGCGGGGCCAGTATTCCCCCACCAGCGAGCAGGGCAAGCGCACGCCCACCACGCCGGAGGGGTCCATAGACGGGCCGGTGCAGCCGCTGGCGATGGCCATCAGCGCCGGAGCCACCTTTGTCTCCCGAGGGTACTCTGGCGAGTTGAAGCACCTGGCCTGGATCATCGGCGAGGCCCTGAAACATCCCGGCTACGCCCTGGTGGACGTCTTGCAGCCGTGCGTGACCTGGAACCGGGCCTATGCCTATGATTTCTACAACGAGCGGGTCTACAAGTTGGAGGATGAGGCGGGGTACGACCCCACCGACCGGACGGCGGCCTGGGAGAAGGCGTACGAGTGGGGAGAGCGGATCCCCATCGGCATCTTTTACCGGGGCGAGCCGCTCCCTACCTACGAGGAGCAGGTGCCGGGGCTGAAGGCTGGCCCGCTGGTGGAACAGCCGCTAGAAAAGCTGCGGCCGGAGCAGATCGAGGCGCTGCAGGCGGAGTACATTTGATAGAGGGGATGGGAAACCCTTGCGAAGGTTATTTTGCAACCTTCGCAAGGGTTAGGGGGGAACCGAAATGTCTCTGGAGATGCTGAAAGCTATTGCGACCACCGTGGTCCTGGTGCTGGCTCTGGTCCAAGTGCTGTGGATGGCGCAGGTGCGGGGCTATGTACGCCTGCTGCCCTTTGAAAAGAGGCGGCTGCGACAATGGCATCGCTGGGGGGGCATTGTCGTGCTGGTTATGGCTTTGGCCTTGGCTGTGACCTGCGTGTCCGGCCTGGGCTACAGGCTCTACTCAACTCGCGCGCAAGCCCACGCAGCGATGGGTGCTCTGGCGATTTTGGTCCTGCTTCTGAAAGTGGCCATCGCGAACCGGTTCCGCCGCTACCTGCGTTTCACCCTGGCTCTGGGGACAGCGGCGGGCTTGTTGATCCTGGGCACTTTTGTCGCCAGCGCGCTGTGGTATTTTGTTCGGGTAGCTTGATCAGGCCCCTTCGGCCTGAAGACTAACTATTAGGAGGAATGGAATGAACAGAAGCCTATTCGCTGTATTGACCATGACGCTCCTGGTGCTGCTGTTGGGCTCGCTTCTGGCAGCCTGCGGGGCCAAGGATGAGACCGCTGTCCCCACCGCAGAGCCAGGGGGGGGTACTCCGGTCACGCTCGACGGCAAGGCGTTGCTCGAAGAACGGTGCACCAAATGCCATGACCTGGGGCGAGTGGAGCAGGCCAAGAAGACAGAAGAAGAGTGGAAAGCGACCGTGGAGCGCATGGTGAGCAAGGGTGCCCAACTCGGCCAGGCGGAGCAAACACTGGTCATCCAATACCTGGCAGAGACGTACCCCAAATAGTGGGTCGTGGAAGGCAAAGACCCTTAGGGTTTCAGAAACCCTAAGGGTCTTTTCAGTAAACTGATACCAGCGAGACCTACAGGGCAATTACCTGAGCTGCACGCAGGCCTTTGGGATCACTCTCGATGGTGAATTCGACGCGCTGGCCCTCTTCGAGGTTACGAAAGCCCTCGGCCAGAATGGCGCTGTGATGAACAAAAACATCGTCGCCATCCTCGCGCGAGATAAAGCCGTAGCCTTTGGAGCCATTGAACCATTTTACAGTTCCGTTCACTCGTTCGTTCACGGTCAGATACTCCTTTCTGCAAGATTATAGGCCGGAAAGTTTCACTGGCCGATAAAAGCACAATCGCCTGGGCTCGATATAAGCCCAGGCGACAGGAACAGAGAGACCGGTTCATGAACTTAATTCGTCCTACGCCTTGTATTATCTCACATATCAGGGATTTTGTCAAATTGGCAGCGATGCCTGGCAAGGAGAGAAACTGATCTCTTTGCACTTACTTCCCACCCATGATATAATCACCTGGGCCACAACAGTTTTGCACTTTTCAAAAAGGGGTGTCGTTGCGAGCGAAGCATGGAAATTTCACCTTCCCGAAAGCTCCAGTGAGGCACTGCCAAGCAATTTGATAGATGTTTAGACAAATTCTAATTCCGGTGCCGTTGGAAGCTTTCGGGAAGGTCTGCTGCTCAAATTTTCCATCTACTGAGACTGCTGATCAGTTGGGCGGCACAGTTCGTTACAGAATACAGGAGGTCAGGCATGTACTCTCTTGAAACTATCTCAGCCCGAATGATTCGCTCGGCGCAAGAACGAATCAAAGACATTGCTATTCGCACCCCCTTGGTACGTCTGAATCTGGAAGATACGCCCGCTGAAGTATTCCTCAAGTTGGAGAATCTTCAACCTATTGGCTCCTTCAAGATACGTGGGGCCGGTAATGCGATGCGCATGGCCGACAAGGTCCAGTTGGATGAGGGGGTGTGGACGGCAAGCGCAGGCAACATGGCCCAGGGGGTAGCGTGGTGTGCTCGCCAGCTTGGGCTGAAATGTACCGTTGTCGTGCCCGATACTGCGTCCGAAGCGAAACTGGCTGCGATAGAACGATTGAGGGCCAGGATCGTACCCGTTCCCTTTCTGGATTGGTTGGAAATCTATCGCGCTCGCCAATACAAGGGGATGAAGGGGCTGTTCATTCACGCCTTCAGTGACCCGGCCGTGATGGCTGGCAATGGTACCATTGCGCTTGAAATCCTTCAAGACCTACCTGACGTTGACGCAGTCATTACCCCATACGGTGGAGGCGGGCTTGGCTGCGGTGTCGCTGCGGCGTTTCGTCATTTCAAGCCCGATACGAAGTGTTTTGCCGCAGAAGTCGAAACGGCTGCGCCCGTGTCAGCCTCATTCGCTGCTGGTGAGATGGTAGAAGTCGAACACACGCCGAGTTTTGTTGACGGGATTGGGGTACCCTTCTTGTTTCCAGAAATGTGGGCGTTTGCCCGGCAGTTGCTTGATGGTGCCCTGGTTTCAACGCTGGAAGAGATTGCGGCGTCCATCCGTCTACTTGCCGAACGGAATCACGTGATAGCTGAGGGAGCAGGTGCTGCTTCTGTGGCGGCTGCAATATCTGGTCAGGCAGGAAGGGGCAAAGTGGTCTGAGTTGTCTCTGGAGGAAACATTGACGCAGAAAAACTGGCCGAGATTTTCAGTGGGGGAATACCTTGACCGCAGCGGCCAGAAGACAACAACGAATTTGGAATGGAGCGAATTGGGAGCAGAAAACCTGAACTGAGCGATGTCAAACACCAACTATGAGAGTGCCAAAACAAAAGTCGAACGACTGATAGAGCGTTTCGCCCGGCTCAGCGCCCGCAATCGCAAGGGCTACAACGAACCGGCCACGCGCCAAGAGTTCATCCTGCCCCTCTTCCGGGCCCTGGGGTGGAACATCGAGGACACACGCGAAGTCAGCCCCGAAGAAAGGGTGTCACGGGGCTATGTGGATTTCTCCTTCCGATTGCGCGGCATCC
>Ga0180438_10007227_pt1 | contig 14589 bp, 17 predicted proteins | sample SS_ome_12_FD_132455 | JGI IMG/M metagenome (GOLD analysis project Ga0180438, IMG submission 132455) | Hypersaline lake sediment archaeal communities from the Salton Sea, California, USA - SS_3_D_2 metaG | ecosystem: Environmental > Aquatic > Non-marine Saline and Alkaline > Hypersaline >...
CATTTCTTCTTGTTTTCTTTTCTATGACGGTAAATGATCGTTTTCATCAGTTGCTATTAAACCTAAAATAATTAATATGAAGCCTAGAGGATCAATCATACCATAGAGGCCATTTCATGAAAAAGGCTTTGGCAGTTATTATTATAGTAGGGCTTATCTTATTTAATTTCAGAGCTTTTTTACCCGTAAAGAAACTCATGAAATGGAAATATCTCAAATCAGCTGTTTCTGTAGTGGAAAATCCATCTATTACTTGGGAGACTAATTATAAAGAAGCTCTTCAAAAGGCGCAAAAAGAGAGTAAGACTTTAGTGCTATATTTTACAGGCTCTGATTGGTGTCCTTGGTGTAAAAAGATGAAAGAAGAGATATTTAACAGCGCTAAATTTGCTGAAAAAACAGCCTGTTATTTTGTCTTTTGTATGATTGATTTTCCGACTAGATCTTATCTTTCTGTGGCAGAGGAAAAACAAAACAAATCTCTTCAAGAAAAATACAATATAGAAGGGTTCCCGGCGCTTCTTCTTTTAGATACGAAGGAAATGGTGATCTCTAAAATGGGATATCTTCCAATTGAAGGAGGTCAATATGCAGAGGAGATGCTTTCTAAGCTCAAAGACTACCATAAACTTGAAGATAGCACGTTAAAAAATCTTTCTGCAAAAGAGCTTAAAAGGCTTTATGAAACAGCTAAAAAGTTAGGCTGCACCTATTATATAGATAAGATCTTCTCATTAGGCGTGAAAAAGAAAGAAAACGTGGATTTTCTTATAGAAAAGTATCAAAAAGAGCTAAAGAGAAACACTCTTTCCGCGATGGAGATAAGAAAAGAGATAGAAGCCTCAGATCCGAATAATATCCATAAGAGGCATCTTCAGCTTGCGATAGTGGATTTTCATCATTTAGCAAAACAGAGCATCTTGCCTTTAGAGGCTGTTAAACCGCTTATTGCCTATATACAGCAGTATGGAGATAAAGATCATGAAAGCATCTGGCGTTTAGAAATGATGATCTGTCATTTTCTCTCTTTAAAAGGAGAGGATGAAAAGGCTTTAGATCATGCTCGATCTGCTTATAAAACAGCTCCTACTTCTATTAAAAGAGAAATCTCTGATGCAATCGTTCAGTTGAAAAAGAAGATAGAAAGCGCTTAAATAAGAATTTTTCATTGTGAATTGATAGAGAATTTCTTATAGTGTGCATCTTTTCTTTCAATGAAAAAACTAAAAAGAAAATATGTCAGTAGATTCATTCTTTATTTCAAGAGACTTTACCTTTAGCCGTACAAGGGAGTTACCAAGTAGTAGTCCTTCAGGAGATGATGAAAAAAATCAAGGGGATGATATGCAAGGTATTGCTAGAAATGTATTTCAATCTATTTGGTTTATTGAATTTAAAAAGGAACAAGCGTTAAATGCCAGAGCTTATCATCTGCTTGAGGATGAAAATCCTCAGCGCAAGGATATTAGCTGGAAGAAAGTTTGTTGTTATGCAAGTGTGATGATTGTTTTTTGTGTAGGTATAGGTTATCTTTTCGCGCTTTCTAGTGGGGAGTGAAATTTTTTATAAAGAGGAAGTTATGTGTCCAGTTGGTGAAATTATAAACTTTGCTCAAGTACAGTCTGCTTTTCAAAAAGAAGCTCCTACTGATCAAGTAGCTATAACAGTCCGTAGTGTAAGCGCGCAGACTTTGCTTGATTCTCCCAGACAAGAAGAAGAAATGCAGATGGCTCAGCTTAGAAGGTCGTTATTAATAGAACGTATTGAAAGAGATAATTTTGATATAAAGTTAGCTTCTTGTTTCTTATTTTTGGCTTTTGCTCTGACCGGCCTTGCTTATAGTATCTTAAGATTTACTGAAACAAATATAGACAATCTAGGTGTAGAATAAGATCTTTGAAATTTAACAATAATTATTGTTCAATGGATCAATTATCCATCTCAAAATCATTAAAATAATGAGGACATAATGGTAAGAACAAGTGAAATTCCTCCTTTTGAAACTATAGAAGTTACTGTTCGTAATTTTAGAGGAGGATTTCCTTTTAGGCCTTCTGATGTGCGTAATGTTGCCTTATTGGCGATTCAGGATCTTCAAAGAGACCAAAACATCTTACGAATGCCCTTATTAGATCGAGTTCATCTCGATAATGAAGACGAGACCAATCAGAGAGTCAGTCGTGGATTCATTTTGGTGATTATTGTCTTTATTGGTTTAGTGGTCTTTATGATCATTAAAGCTATTCAAATGGCTTCTGAAAATTATTCTATAGCTCCTCCAGGTGCTATTTCTTAAAAAACGCAAGGTCTTAATTATCAGCAACTTGCAAAAAACACTGTCTTTTTCTATTATTAGCAGGTTTAAAATTATTATAACTAATTAATGAAATCTTTATTAAATAGTAATAATTTCTTGACAAATAATTATAATTAATGTAGAATAGTTTAAACCTTTTAAAAAAAAGGGCGTTAAAAACAAAACAAGGAGATAAAAAATGATCCCACCAAGAAAATTAAGACCAGAAGATTTCGATGCAGTTAGTTCACAGCTTCAAGGTATGTTATTTGTTCTAACAGAATCAGAAGAACCAAAAGTAAAAAACGAAAAGTGTAGCTATGAAGAAGGAGTGAGAAGAATAAGAGGAATCATGGCTCAACAACGTCAATTAGAAGCAAAACAAGCAGGGACTAAAAAAAATAAATCTGCACCTGCAAATAAGCCTGCACAAAAGATAGTAGATTGTAGAGGACCTGCAAGAAGAGTAGCGGAATCTGTTGCTTCACTAGCTAAAAAATCAAACCCACTATTGGATGCAGCTAAAGCAAATCATAAAGCCGCAATACTACTACGTGAAAAATGCAAAAACCAGAAATGCGTGATTCTTTAATAGAATAAATCTTCGTAAGCAAAGAGGGTTAGCAGGTAGCAGATAACACAGCATTTCAAACTAACCCTTCCATGCTGCGAAAGCAGCATAAAAAGGTTATACATTATAACCGATCATATATAACGACACCGCAGCTAAAACGAAAAAAAGTTTCAAAGAAATTTGGAATTAAAAAAGTAAAAAACGCAGTTATCCAATGTTGGATGATTAAGGATGAATATTAACTAAAAATTAAAAAAAAATAAGGAGAATAATATGTGCACTCAAGTTCCAGAATTAAGTCAACACACTCGAGGTCAAGAATCCTCGTGGCTATCATCTACTAGCGGCGATAGAGGATCAGATATTGTTGCTAGGACAAATGAAATAGCAAGCCCGCTTTTACAACAACAAGATTCAACTCAGCCATTAAAAGTAAAAAAATCATTCGGAAAAAGAATTTTAAGAGCTCTCTTATATTTTTTAACATGTTTAGGTATAACAGCTTGTTGTGTATGTATGGTCGCGGGAGCTGCAGATGCTGGTAGTGGAGGAGATGTCAATCCATGTCTTTGGGTCGGTAACTGTGTTCCTTATGATGCTCCTCATACAAGAAGGGACAGGTCACCAGTAGAAGAATAAAAAAATTAATAAAAACAAGGAGAAAAAATTATGGTTACATTTTCAACTCACTGGGCAGGGAGTGTTTCAAAATTAAAAAGAAATAATAGTTTGGAACAAGGAATTGAGTTAGGTGATCTTATAGGAAGGTCAGTAACACAGAATAAAAACCCAACTGGTTTAGCTGCTAAAGTAGAAAAAAAGGTAAATGGCAATAGAGGTTTTTGGGGAAGAATTTGGGATTTTTTTCGAAAAAATTTTACGGGTTGTTTTGTTATAAATCCATGTTTTAAAGCAGATTGAGCAAGTAATAATATTAAAAAATAAATTAAAAAAAACAAAATTTGAAAATAAAAAATAACAAGGAAAAAAATGTCGAGAATAATTTTATTGCCAAATGGAGAGCCTCGTCCTGATTCATCTCTTGTAATTCCAACAGGAGGGATCCCAGAAATTACAGCATTCGAAGGGCCTCAACAAGTCGCAGAATATGCAGCAGAGTTTTTCCTGGATCAGTTCCCTCAACCTGATGAAGAATTTATGATACGTTTTGAAAGCCCACCTATAGATACAGATAGAGTATATACATTAGAAGAAGCAAGAAGATATATGCCAAGAGAAATGTTTAATGATCTCAATGCAAGTGTAAATGAAGCAATTAGACAATCAGATGCAATTGAAACAGGAAATAGAACAATAGTTTTTGAATATGATAATGAGCAGGATGGCTATATACCACTCATGCAATATAAAACATTACGGGGATGGTTAAGATTTTTTCTTGCAATATGGCAAGCATTAAAAAATTGCTGCAATCCAAAAGGGCAAGTTCAAGAATTAGAAGAAAATTATTAATAATAAAATAACAATAATAAAAAGCTGCAGAGTATAAACTTGAAGAAAGAAATACTCGCTTTTTCTATGAAAAACTAGCAGAAGAAACAGCTTAATTTAATAAACCTTCCAAGAGCTAATTTCTAAAAGATCTTTAGGGATTTCAGATAAAAATCGAGAGGGAGTGGTAGGAAAATCTTTCCCACTTCTTTTTCTTTTTCTAGCCATACTAAGATTTAAATGTTTCATCGCTCTTGTTATCGCTACATAAAAAAGCCTTCTTTCTTCCTCTAAGCCTGTATCCATAAGGCTTTTTTCATGAGGAATAATATGATCTTCTACTCCAATGATAAAACAGATAGGAAACTCTAGCCCCTTAGCGCTATGAAAGGTAATCAGACGAACTTTATCATCTCCAAAAGATTCCTTTTGTTTGTAGAGATTCTCTTTTGAAAGAAGAGTATTGGAGATAAAATCTTGAAGCGAGGGATTAGGATTTTCTTTTTCATATTGAGCAAGAGCATTGATAGCTTCATGAGCATTTTCTAATTTAATTTGTCTTGCCTTTTCACTTTTTACTTCTTCTTCGATCGCTTTTTTATAGTTAATGGCATCTATGAGCCATTTCAAAGAAGAAAAAAGTGGGGGAGATGCAAATCTCTTTCTAGCTTGTTGAATAATCTGAACAAAGGACTGTATGCCTTTAACAGAGCGAGAAGCAAATTGATAGGTGTTTGGATTTTGAGCTACTTTTTCCAAAACTTTCCAAAGGATCTTTTTCTCTTTTTTTTGGATCTCTGTAAGAGTTAATAAAGTCTGTGTAGAAATACCTCTTCTAGGAACGTTGATAATACGAAGTAGAGATTCTTTGTCTTTTAAATTAGAGATGAACTTAAGATAAGCCATCAGATCTTTTATCTCTGATCTTTCTGAAAACTCTAATCCTCCAATTACCTCATAAGGTATACCTCTAACCCAAGAGTCGTCCTTTTTCCAAGAAGCTCCTACAAGTGCCATTTCAAAGTTACGAGAAAGAGCGTTGGAGCGGTATAAAATAGCAAAGTCTTTCCATTTGAGATTTTCTGACTTTTTCAATTGAATAATTCTATCTATAACAGCCGTAGCTTCATCTTCTTCTGTAGGTGCATGAAAAAGCCCTATCTTCTTAGCTTTTTCTTTTGCTGTCCAAAGCAGCTTGTCATGGCGATTTTTGTTATTTTGAATGACAGAGTTCGCAGCTGATAAAATATTTGGATAGGATCTATAGTTCTGTTCTAACTTGATCGTAGTATCTGCTTTAAATTTAATAATATTGTCAACAACAGCACCTCTCCAACCATAAATGGACTGATCGTCATCGCCAACAACGCAGAGATTATTGTATTTATCTGCCAATAGATGCGCAAGTCTGTCTTGTATGGGATTCGTGTCTTGATATTCATCTATCATAATGTAGCGATACTTATCTTGATATTTAGCTAAAACATCAGGACATTTTTCAAAAAGCTCAACACATAAGCTTAAAAGAGAATCAAAATCCATAGCATTGTAGCTGCGAAGAGTCTGATTTAGCTTTTCATAGATGTCTTTAGCGTATTTGTCTTCTTCTTTTGATCCCAAAGAGGGGATATCTTTTGATGAGAGGTTTCTGTTTTTTGTATGAGAGATAGCTGCATATAAATTAGCAGGTGATGGAATTTCTTCTTTTGTAAGATGCATCTCATGTAAGACGCTTGAAAGTAGTCTTTGCATGTCTCTTTCATCATAAAGACTAAAAGAAGAAGAAAAACCAATACGTTTTCCGTCTCTTCTAAGAACATGCATACAAAAACTATGAAAGGTAGATAAAAAAACATGTTTTGCCAAAATAGGATCTATCATTTTGGCAATTCGCTCTTTCATCTCTTTTGCAGCTTTATTTGTAAATGTAAGACCTAAGATAGATGTAGGAGCTACTTTTTTATCTTCAATTAAATGAGCAATGCGATGAACTATAACTCTTGTTTTTCCAGAGCCAGCACCTGCGAGTATCAAAAGACGGCCCTTCGTTTGAAGAACTGCTTTTTGTTGCTGTTTGTTTAGTTTGAATTTTGTCTGCGTCATGAAAAAAATAATTTTATATTCAATTTATACAAGAAAATCTCTTAAAACAATAGAGCTAAGACAAATTAAATTTTATTTTTTGCACTTTTTAAATAAAAAATATTTTAGTTGTTATGCTTTTTTATTAGCAGCTTGTTTAATTGTTTAAAGTTTGTATTTTAGGTGAAGTTAATTGTAATTAAATGCTATGCTTCTTGTAATAAAACAAAAAATTTTAATGTATGTTAGTAGCTAGACGAGAAATAATTACAGAAGATTTTTTATCTCAGTTTCAGCAAATGATTACTAGTAATGAAGAAGCATTCCAAGAAGGATTTGCTGAATATCTTTCAACCGTAAGAAAGATACGAGAAGAAAATGGAACATATTTTTGGCAGTTTGCTCAAAAAGAAAGAAATGCAAGATTCGATGAACTATATTCTAGAGCTATTCAACTCTTAACTTTTAATAATAATCGAGAGAAAAGCAGTTTAATTGAATCGCATTTAACGCCCCCTGATTCTTGCAGAGAAATAGCTAGTAAAACTACGCAAATTGCTACTGCTAGTTTAGCGGGTTTTGGTGGATGGGCTGCTAGTTATACTTTTTACACCCGACCTATGACGAACCTTATTCTGCATGAATATGGTCATAGGTGGGCTAATATGCTTTTATATAAAAATGTAGATCCCTATGTAAGCTCGAATGCTCTTTATTGGCTGCAAAATCATGAATGGTCAAAATGGTTGAATGGCGTGAGAGAAGGCGGACCTGGAAATTATACTACGTGTATGATGAATCCAAATGATTTGACGCCTTGGGGACGCTTATTATCTCCCCAAGAGAGACAGCTTTTTATTTTGGGAGGCGGTTTAGGTATTGAGCTAATTGCAAATACAACCATTGCAGGTCTTGGTCTTTTAGCTATAAAAAAGAAAAGAAAAGCTCTAGGTGCTGCTTTAATTGGTGCGTCTGTCGTATCTCATAGTGCAGCTCATAGTTATATTCGTAGATATCAAGACTATTCTGTTGAACAGCTTGCTTTGTCTGGAGGTGATCCTCCACGTATTGCCTTTCTTTTAGCTGATATGATGAACTGCTCTGTTAAGCAGGCCTATCAAATCATGTCAGTTTCGTATGCTCTATTTCCGATAGTATTTCTATCTGCTCTTTCGTTTCTTCTATGGGAAACGCAGTCGAATATTCCCAATGATATAATACTTCAGCATATGCTTACTGCTAAATTAGATAATTTGCCTATAGAAGACAGGATAGGATATCAAGAGTTTGCACAAATACTCACAGAGATTGAAGTAGAGATGTTAGATGAAAGAACACATTTATCTCAGATGGCTCCTGGAAGAGAAAAAGAACTGCGAACAAAGCTTTTAGCGGGCGGGGTTTATGAAAAGCTTTTAGAGAAAGTACAAAGCAATCCGAGGACAAAAGCACTCTTTAAAAAGATACAGGCTGAAAAAGAAAAAGAGCTAAAAGGAAAAGTAAATAGCAAAGTACCTTCGATGTATTATTTAAGAACAATCGCAGGTCTTAGTGCTATGATTGCTTATCTTTTAATACCATTATGTCGAACCTTTATGCCTCTTTATACTTATCTCATAACTGTGTTTACAGGGATCTTTATAGTCGGACAATCCATTTGCTTGCTTTTTGATACTCTGCAAACAATAAACGACGTTATGAACGAAAAGTTCTCTAAAAAAGCAAAACTTTTTAGCGTTTTAAAAACAGCTACAAGTATAGCTTTATTAGTGGTAACTATTGTTACACTTATTTCTCCTGTATTTAGTCTTTTCTTTTTACCGATTTTGACCGCTTTATTTATCTCTCAGATTGCTTTTTCACATCTATACCACGTAGAAATCAAATATTTATCAAAATTCTATGCGGAAGTTTCATTCAACGATAATTGGATACAGCAATATCAAGATGCACAAAGTTTTGTTCAGGAATTAGAAAGCCAACCAGGTATTATTCTCGTAGAAAAATGGTTAAATCTTGTTCGAAAAAGAGATGGTGAATCTTTCGAAATGTATAATCTGCGCCTAGAGGAGATGCAAAAAAACGTGGAATGGCTGCAGATGCAAGAAAAAGCTAATAAAATGAGATTATTAAATCCAGATCAACAAAGACAAGTTAATCCTATGTTAGAAAGATTTAATCCATATCAAAGAATTATTCCTCTTATGAAATATCAAATAGTATTTGCAAAGCATGTTCATTCAAGATGTCAAGAAATTCTATTTTCTCTAACTAGATTCTTTGCTTCCCCAAATACTTCAGCTGTTCAAAGTCAGTAGACTTTATTTAATTTTACTTATTAGAAATAAATATTCTTCTTCCAGATCAAAAAAAGTTGCTTTTTTAGCTAGAGGAGTGGGGCGGATATTTATATCTAGATGTTTGGTAATAGATAAATAATTCCTCCGAAAGATTTCTCTTATCTGTCTTTTAAAACGATTGCGAAAGTGAGCTTTTCCAAACTTCAACGTTGCAGAAATGCCAAGTCTTGAAAAATCTTTATCTGTAAAAAGATAATCAATATTCATCATCTTTCCAAAAAGATGATTCTTTGCATAGATAAGAGACAGAAAATCTCTTTTCTTTCTTAGTCTGTGTTTTTTTAGATATTTCTCACTCACGCGGATAGAGACTTGCGACCTTTTTTTCTTCTGCTTTTAATGACTTTGCGGCCACCTACTGTTTTCATGCGGCCTCTAAAGCCATGGGCTTTCTTGCGTCGTCTTTTACTAGGTTGATATGTACGTTTCATAACTTATTCTTTGAAAAATTTATTGTAATAATCTCCAAAACAATATCCTAAAAGTGTTAATATCTTCAAGAGGAAAAAGTTGATAAGAAATCCGATATTGAGTATAAAGTACCTTCTAAATACCTAAAGAAAAGGCAAATGAAATGAAAGTGAAAGCTTCTGTTAAAGCAGATCCCTCGAAAGGAGACAAGATCGTTCGCAGGCGTGGTCGCTTATATGTGATAAATAAACATGATCCCAATCGCAAGCAGCGCCAGAAAGGGCCTGCTCGTAAAAAATAATTTGAAGGAGATATATGGCAAAAAAATCATCTATTGAAAAACAAAAAAGAAGAGAAAAACTAGTTAAAAGAAATTGGGAAAAAAGACAAGCCCTGAAAAAGATCATTTTAGATGTGAATAGTTCAGACGATGAAAGACAATTAGCTATAGACAAGCTGAATAAGATGCCTCGCAATACTTCACCTGTACGTCTTCGTAATCGTTGCCTTATGACAGGTAGATGTAGGGGATATCTAAGGAAGTTTAAAATGTCTAGGCTGTGTTTTAGAGAACTAGCTTCTGAGGGTTATATTCCCGGAATTACTAAGTCTAGTTGGTAGAGATTTTTTTAAGATCATTAGATCCTTAATTCGTTTCCAATCCTTCATCTTTTCATGCCAAACAAAGGTGGAGGGTTTTATTTTTTTCGCTACCCATAAATCTTTAAGACGGTAAAAACTAACCGATCCCTGAATATTTTCTTCATCATCCAAGTAGTACCAAAAAGTTTTGTAGTTATAAGGAGTGGTAAAAAATAATTTTTCTTCATTTGAAAGAAAAGCCTGCTTTTTGGTTTTCTTCTTGTAAATCTTTTTTTGATACTTTTTTGGTAGAAAATATAAAACGATTAAACACCAAAATCCAAATAGAAGACCCAAAACTGCCCATAGCCAAGGATTGCGTCCTTTCTTGTGGGCAAGCCTCAGGGAACAATAACTAAAAATTATACTTACAATCAGAGGAAGGTAAAGTTCAATCATAATAAGAGTTGTTTTTTAGGTAGTATAAAAAATATAGCTTTTCTTCTCATCTAAAAAGAATCTTTTGAGAAAATGTGGTTTCATCTATGATAAGTATACAAAAATCCTAAGGGGATAAAAGTATGAAAAAATTACTTAAACCTCATGAGAAATTAGAAGAAGAAGATCTTTCTGAAATAGACACAAAGGAACTATCGCTTCCTGAAACTACTTTCGTAAGAGACATAGAAAGTAGAGTTTTTCAAGCAATCGTATTGCAAACACTTGCAAAAATTGATGGTATTAGTTTTTTAGGAAGCGGACTTATTGATAACCTTCTAGGTAGAGATAGCTCAGAGAAAGTAAAAGGTATTTATGTAGAACAAGATCAGAAAAAACATTCTGTTCAAGTTCGAGTAGAGGTAAATATCGTCTACGGTATTTCTATCCCGGAAAAAGCTGAAGAGATACAAAATAAAATTGTTGCTGAAATCAGCAATCTTACAGGACTTCATGTTTCTTCTGTTCATGTTGTATTTAAAAACCTCATCACACATAAGCCTGAAGAGGTAATTGAAGAGCAGGAAAAAGAAAAAGCACAGGTCCTACAGGAAGATGAATATAGCGACGGTTTTTAGATGAGACCACATCATCTTTTCTTTTCTATACTGACACTTGTTCTTTTAGTTTTTTTATTTGGTATGAGCTTTCTTACGACAGGGGCTTATTTTGCTCAGAATCTAAGGTTTTACCTATCAGATACTATGCAAAATTCCCCTTCGATTTTTCTATACACTTCCTCTATCTTTTTTCTCTTGGGAGTCTTTCTTCTTATTGGATTTACTTCTCTTCAAAAAAATCGTTTTTTGAAGATAAAGGTCAAACCTCACTCATTTTCAATAAATCCAGCCATTTTGAGCCACTCTATACAAACTATCATGAGAAAGTACCTCTCGGATAATAGCGTCTCTGTAGAGGTAATTTTGCTACCTTCTAAGAAATTAGAGGTTATTTCCTATCTTCCTGATATAGAAGGGGATGCAAAAGAGAGCTTTTTAAATTGGGCTCAATCGGAAATATCTTCTCATTTACAAAAAAAATATGGATATTTTAAAGACTTTTCTTTAGTTCTTTACTATCAATAGCTTAGCTGTCTGTCTGCAAATATAACTCTTTCATTCTTAGTAGCATACAAGAAAGTATCAACTTGATTTTTTATTAAGATTATGTTAAAATATTTAGTGGGAGCAAATGTATAAATAAACAATAAGTAAGAATTATGGTGAGCACAAATATTGAAGCTGCGACTCCTCCTGGTAGAACGCAGACAAAAGTAAAACCAAGAGCTAGAAAAAGACAAGATAAACTAAGTGATTCTAAAACGAATAAACTACGTAAAACTATAGGTCCACCTTCTTCACCGGATGGTGGTTCTTCTTTATCTAGAGGAAAATCTGCTTCCTTCAGAGAGCAAGGATATCCTTTGGGTTTACAGTTTAGATTAGCTATCCAAAAATATAGAATGCTTTCGCAGCTACGAGGGAAATTGGTTGAATTTTTAAGAATCAGACATAATCCTTCTATGAAAGAAACGACATTAAGGCTCCATAATGAAATCCAAATTCTTGGTCGTTCTGTAGAAATTAAAGAACTTATTGGAAATACATCTTGTGCTGATCCTGAAGGGCAAATTCAAGAAGCTATCGATATGATGACAGATCATATTTTTTCATTGGGATTGAAACTCTTAATCGATCGAAAGGAACAAATCGAAGGAAAGGATATTGATATATTTAAAGAGGTCGTAAGAAAAGTTAGATCAAAAAAATCTTTTCATGAAAGAAAAGAAATCTATAGAGCACATCCTTCTGATTTATTAAAGAATTTATTTACAGCTGGTGAGACAATCCTTTTCGGACACGAGCTACTTCAAAGTGCTGAGTTTGATATATATAATGCATTAATCTCTGAAGAAGATATCATAGCAATGGCTGACCCAGATAGGAGATTCTTAGAGAATAGAGACTATCAAGAAGCCATCTATTTTCAACTTCATCACCTTTTAGAAAGTAAGTGTTTAAACAAATCAGAAGATCCATCATTTGTCGAATCATTTCAAGAATTAGTAGTAGTAGCTAGATGTCTTCCTTTAGAAAGAAGAATAGCGTTTTTTAATGATCATGCTATGAGAAAAAGACCATTATTTGATCTCTTTACAACCAGAGAAAAAGAAGAGATACTTTTCTCTAATAAAAACCCTCTTCCAGTTATTAGAAAAATACATTATGGCTACTTTTTAACTCCTAAAGATTATAAGCATTTTGCTCTTAGCTTAATCCATACAAGTAAACTGTTTGATATTATTCCATTTTCTTATTTCTTAATTTTTCTTTGCGGTTTACCTGAAGTGGATATTGGACGATATGGAGATATTTTCATAGATCCTAATGATCAAAGAAATTTCTTGAGAGAGACTTTGCTCAGAGGAACTCCACCAGAAAAACTTTTTAATCAAAGACAAAGAATGCTGACAGTAGCTAATAGAATCTTTAATTAAAGATTCAAATAAATTTTAAAGTTAAAAAAATAACTTCGATGAGTAATCGAAGTTTTTTTTTGTCTTCATATATTTAAAAATTTGTTAGTTCTTATTTAAAATTTTTACAGAATATATTTTCTTTTTTCTTTTACAATTTAAATAATAAATCTTTTATTATTAGTTATTTGCAATTATTTTAATCTTGATTATTTAATCTAGGATAATTATAATATTTAGATCGTTAGATAATAAATAATAACAAAATAATAATAGGTAAAACATGTCACAGCTAGCATTAGCAGAACAGCCAGTTCTTACATTAGATGGTTCTCGTGGCCCAGATGTACCACAGAAAACAGAAGTAAGATCTTATGATGTTAGAGATACACAACAAATGCAGCGTATCATTTCTGGACTAGAAACTGATGGACAAGATGAACTTGCTGAATTTGCTCAAAAATTATTTAGTGCTCCAGCAGATCATGCGCAAAGGAAATTAGCCATACGTGAGGTCGAGCTTATTGAAGAACCAGTTGAAAAACCAATTGAGCAAGTGCAGGATGAAGAAACTGTACAACAACAATGTGAGAGACTAAAAAGAGAAGGAAGGGAAGCGGCACAAAGATTGCAAGCGTTTTATGAACAAAGCGGACTTGAAGCTTTTTATGAAAATTTTCAGCCAGACGAACCTTGCTATCAATGGATCATTGATATTTTTGTTTGGATTCGTGAGCTACTGCAAAGTCTTATTAATGGTATTAGTAATTTATTCTCAAAAAAAGAAAAACCAATAACTCGAGAACAATGGAAGCAATTCCAAAGCAATCGTGAAGAAGTACAAAGAATATGTGACAGATGGTGTAAACCGCCTGAAGTAATCCATCCTCATGCTATAGATGCTATTCCTAAAGAAGATATTGATGAACTAATGGAATTGGTTAATAGAGACAGGCTACCTATTTTCTCTGAAGGTCTGAATAGATTAAGAGTGCTTAGAAAAAAAATTCCACTTGCAAGAAGACTGCTTATATTTTGCAAACTAGATGAAACAACTAGCGCAAGACTGCCAGAAGATAATAGAAGAGGACTTCTTCTTTCTGAAACAGAGAAAAGTGATCTTTGCTTCAGAGGAAATGTTGATAGAGTAGAAGGCCTTTCTCGAGAGCAAAGAGAAGCTATTATGGTAGCATTAAATGATCGTGCAACTATACGAGTATTGTTTAGAAAAGAAGATATTCATGAAATACTATCAGACTTTAAAAGATCAAGATTTGCTGAAAAACACTTGCAGAATTTCTTTAAAGTTGTTCCTTTTGATCTCTGTTTAGAAATTGTTTACGGTGATAGATGTTTAGCTGAAAAGCAATATCAACTTGAACTACCTGAAATTGTACGAAAAGAAGGCCTAGAGAGAAGATTTACAAATGAGCAAAAAACAAATATCTTAATTTTTTATTCTTTAACAGAGACAGAGAAAAAAGCTTTCTTTTTGAATGTTTTAGTGCAACGCATACTGCCAGATGATCTTCATCATATATTTTCTTTTACAATTAGACATAAAATTTTTCGATCTCTTGTAGCGCGCGATTTAGCAGATAGACCCATTGAAGGAATATTATGTGGGTTATTTGCAGAAAAGGAAATGCAATATGTAGGAAAAGATATTGTTCTTAACCTTCTGCATGAAGGTAAAATTGGACCTGATGAATTTAGAAGAGCTGTAACTTTTGATGAGAGAGAAAAGTATTTCCTATCAGGAAAATATCGCCTTCGAGATCTTTCACAAATTTTTTCAGAAGCAGAAAAAGAAAAGATTTGGCAAGAGCATGCACATAATTTAATTTATGTTTATGAA
>Ga0180438_10007230_pt1 | contig 14582 bp, 32 predicted proteins | sample SS_ome_12_FD_132455 | JGI IMG/M metagenome (GOLD analysis project Ga0180438, IMG submission 132455) | Hypersaline lake sediment archaeal communities from the Salton Sea, California, USA - SS_3_D_2 metaG | ecosystem: Environmental > Aquatic > Non-marine Saline and Alkaline > Hypersaline >...
GAACCAAAAAGAATACCTAAATTCCACATAAAATGTAAAGAATGTAATTCTTATAATATAGAAATATGTGATAAAATACAATCAGGTGTAGGTTTTAGAACTAGTGATAATAGTATATATACTAGATATAGAATACGTATAAAATGTTATGAATGTAATGCTGATTATTATACAAGTTACGTGGAGTAGAATATGTTTTAAGATATTATAGGAAAACCAAAAACAAAATCAATATTTAACGCCAAATTAGAAAAAAATGGTACTATAGTGGATGATGCTATATTTGATATGTCAGAATGGAAAGCTACGGGTATGGGATATATTATATGTGAAGATCTAGAAATAGGAAACATGAATTACTTTGCAATATTACTTCCTTGTTCTGAAAGTAATAATTCAGTGCTTGTGACTAGAGCATTACTAAAACGCCTACCAGATGGTAGAATAAAATTCAGTACAAAAGGGAACTTCGATGTTTGATGACCTTATAAATAAAAAGAAGAACGCAATCCCACATCAAGAATTGGGAATTATATGTAAACATTGTGGTTCCACTGATACAGCCGGGTCTATAAGATTTTACAGAGGAAGTACTTTTGGCATTGGAAATAAAAAATACAAACCATATAAACAATATATAAGATGTTATAATTGTAATAAACAATATTTATACAGAGGTAAAGAAGAAATAATAGAGGTGAGTAATGGTATTTGAAGACATTATAGGAAACAGATCGGTTAAGAATAAGGGTGATGGAGATAGAACATGCCCGGTATGCGGATCATATAATATAGTTAAAGAATTTAACAATTTGTCTACAACTCAATATGTACAAGAATGCCAATGCATGTCCTGTTGGTCAGAGTGGTCTATATTGTATAAGTTTAGAACTGCTAAAACCAATAACCATGAAATTATTGACATACGTGAGGCAAAATAAAGATGTTCGAAGATATAATCGGCGGAGCAGAAAAGAAAAAGGATGATATAGCTGACGTAGTAGTAGGAGACGGAATAGTAACTTGTCCAGTTTGTGGTTCAGACGATATAACTAAAGGGTATCCTATATATCTTCCAAATAACAGTACAGATCAATATTGTGAATGTAAATCATGTAGTACAACATGGTCTTTAGTACATGAACATAATAATAGTAAGTATAGCTTTAAAGTACACAAAAAGTAATAGGATAAATTTTGATTTTGATTATTTATTTTTTTTAATAAGTGAGCCTAAAATGAGTTTACACCCCCGCAAAAATTTTTTTGGTAGAGTACTATGTTATATAGGTATGCATAAGTATAAAAGAGGTGCTCAGGTAGAGGATCTGGTACTATTAGAGTGTGAAAGGTGTGAGTACCCTAAAGTTATAGAGATAAAGTTATATAAGTAACTGAGTGACCATGGTTATAGGAGGATTGGCGAGTAAAAAAATTCAAAAACGTAAGAAATTACGATGGTCATATGTTTGAATTCTCAAAATTAAAAACAAAAATTTATTAATAATGAAAAATATAAATATCGACGAAATAATTAATATAGAAAAATTAGAAGATAACGAGGATTATAATTTTTGCTTCAAATCCCCTGGAAGATTTATGAAAGAGGTAAATAGCATTCTAGGAAATAACGGTGAACCTTTATCTGTTACCATATCACGGTGCTTAAGTTTTTGTAGAATGTGTAAAGAAATAGAAGATAAGAGTGGAGAACTTAGGTTCAAACTAAATAACAAAACATATAAAATGATGTTCCCAAAATAATATTCGGGAGTACTATATTGAACGACCACGATAGGTCATCGAGGAGGAAAATAACAGTGTACACTTTTCTAAAATGTATACGGTGTAAATGGGTAGACTATTTAGAAGATAAACCAAATAGATGTCCTGTTTGTGGCTCCAGAGTTGAACCAGGTGAGGATGTGTTTTCAAATGAAACTGTTCAGTGTCCTATTATGGATTATAGAGGTCAAAAGAAAAAAGTAGCTGTTACCTTCAGTATGCTAGAAGAACTATTTAATAAGATTATGGGTAAAGATATAAAAAATATATTTCCTGACGAAGGAAACAGGCTTAGAGTAACATTTATGATGAAAGCTTACTTGTGGACCTTGCTAAAAACGTTTCCGAATATGTGGGCAAAGATGGGAGTTCCTATACACGGTTTAAAACAAGTTATGGCCTTGCAGATGCAAGATCCTGACATATTTAAAAAAGTAAAGAAATAATTATAGAGGGTATTGTCATGTATGAATATAAAGCTGAATACCTAAGTAACTATGATGGTGACACTATAAAATTTATAGTGGATTTGGGATTTAGTACTTTTATGAAAATAACAGTCAGATTATCAGGTGTTGACACACCAGAACTGAGAGACTCTGATCCAGTTATGAAGGCAAAGGCGTATGAAGCTAAGGATTTTGTACGCGAATTATTAATAAATGCCAAAGAAATAATCATTAAAACTGAAAAGGACAAAACGGGCAAATACGGGCGTTATTTGGCAACAGTTTACTATGACGGCACTAATTTAAACCAACAGCTGGTGGACGCGGGCATGGCTGAGGCATATGAGGGATAATTGAAATGGATAAATGCACGGCGAGAATAAAAGCTGAAACAAATAACCAGTATGCTTTTGTTGGGATGGGCACCGTATCTCTGGACGGCACGTATACAGTGGAACAACTAAGAAAAATAGCTGATTTGTTGGAAAAACATTTAGAAGAATTAAAGGAGAATTAAAATGGATTTAGAGAATCAAGTAATAGAGGTTTATAGAAATGATGAATGGCTGCCAGCATCTATGGGAGATTTAAAACCAGGAGAAACTTTTAGAATTAAGCCGCTTGAGGGAAAGTTGAAGTACAAGGAATATTTACATGGCAGTAAAGGGGGAAATTACGAAAGAGCCAGAGAGCTTGGATTAGATACAAGCGACGAGTTCATGCGTAAATTTGCCTATTCGTTGTGTGAGGTTAATGTCGACATGGAGGTCGACACCAAGACCGGGGAGACTTGGATACTGGGGGTTAATGGTGTAGAACTAAAAGAACCAGTGAAAGGATAGAATTAAAATGGGTGTTTTAGCGTGTAATAGATATGGATGTAAAAATATAATGTGTGATAGATATTCACATAAATATGGATATATATGTGATAAGTGATTTGAAGAGTTAGTAAATATAGGCGCTGATGATAATATTGAAGAATTCATGGGCGGAACTATTGAATACAAAAAACCTGAAATAGATGCTTATGAATTATTTAACGAAGAATTTCCTATGAGAGAATTATACGAGGTGGATTAAAATGTATGAAGATATAATAGAAGAAAAAAATACAGAACATAATAGTAATCAATGTTATGGTTATGTGTGTGAGAAACACGGTAAGATAGGTGATGCCACCATGACCATATATAGTGGTCCAGTGTCTAGCACTTATTGTTTATTGTGTTTTAATGAATGGATTGGTGAGAACCTTACAGATCTTAGTAAGAAAGGGAATTAAAATGGAATTACCAAATGAAGTATTTATAGACGACTTAATTTTTTTGGCATACAGAGGATCTGTAGCGCATAATATGTACATTCCTAACTCTGATCCTAACAGTGTTGATGATATAGACTTAATGGGAGTTTTCATTGCTCCTGATTCACACTATATTGGTATAAACAAGTCAAAACAAACTATAGAGAAAAATATAGAAGTAAAGGGTCTTTTATACGATTGTGTATATTATGAACTATCACATTTCGTAAGACTACTACTTAAAAATAATCCTAATGTTTTAGGTATGTTATGGCTTAAAAAAGAACATTATATTACCATGACCGAAGGGTTTAGTTTGTTGATAGATTTTAGAGACATATTTAGCAGTAAAGTCTCCTATAATTCATTTACTGGATATGCATATAGTCAATTAACTAGAATCGAAAAGCACAACAAAAATGGGTATATGGGAGAGAAGCGTAAAAAATTAGTGGAAAAATATAATTATGACACAAAGAACGCCGCTCACCTGATCAGATTATTGAGGATGGGTGTTGAATTCCTTGAAACTGGTAAAATGACCGTTTACCGAACGGATGCCCTGGAACTGCTAGAAATAAAAACTGGTAAATGGTCGCTGGAAAAAGTTAAAAATTACGCGGAAGAGTTGTTTGAACAAGCAAAAATTGCTAAAGAGAACTCTTTTTTACCAGAATTACCTAATAGAGAAATAGCTAACAAAATTGTAGAATCTATTATATATAGAAAGATAATGGAGAGATGGGACTCTTATACTTCGAAGACGGAAAAGTAATAGCCGATAGCAATGACATAGTGGTGTACGAAATGGACGGGGTCCGATATTTAGAACAGGGCCCCGGCCATAATCTTTGGGCAGATAGTGATGAGATAAAAGAATTAGCCGAACAAATTGGCGATAAACCACGAGGAGATTGTCTTGAGATAGGACTAGGCTTAGGTGTTGCTTCAGAATATATATTATCTTGCCCCCGAGTAAAAAGTTTGACTACTATAGAACTTAATTCCGATGTTGTGTATGTATACTATGAACTGAACAAAAAAGATGATAGACATACGATAATATGTCAAAATGGTTTGGATTACATGTTAGAAACCGAACAAAAGTTTGATTTTGTGTTCCTTGATATGTACTCATGTATCGATGAAGACACATTACCCGAAATAAAATCCTATGTCAATGCGTCCAAAAAGATTTTGAATGATGGGGGAGAAGTAATGGGGTGGTTTGATCCATATACTCCTGTAGAATTTGCCCAAGAATTTTTTAGATGTTTCGATGCATTATACCTAGGAGAAAAATAATGAAATATTTTAAGGTATTTGGTGCAGAAAGAACCGGAACCTTATATTTAAAAGCATTAATAGATGAAAATATTAAAGACACGTATACATTCATTAATGAATTTGGATCAAGGCATAAAGCTCCTCTGACTTCAGACCAAATGAGAGCATGGGTAGTAAGAAACCGAAGAAGTGCTGGTGCCAGAGTAGTTAGGTTGTTGCCAAAGATGAGCAGGCATCAGGTAAAAATATGTCCTATAGTTATTATAAAAGATCCATATGTATGGTACAAATCTATAAATAGGTGGCGCAGAGGTCGTGGATTAGATATAAATAAAGAGTACAAAATGTACATGAATGCCTATACTTCATTCATGAATCTATTAGTAAACACAGAATTATATGGTAATTTTTACACTAATGGTATACATATCAAGTACGAAGATTTATTAAAAGATCCAGAAGATATGTTGATTGTTATATGCGATTTCTATGGGCTGCCCAGGGAAAGTCTAAGAAAAGAGCTAATAATACCAGATAAAATAAAAAATTCTAACAAATTTACTGAAAAAAAGAAACAAATGTATTTATCCAACGGGCCATATAAAATGGCCATGGAATTAATAAATCAAATTACTTTGTTGATTGACTGGGATACAATAGGAACTTATTATGGATATTATCCAATGGATCCTAGAGACTTTGCTGAGTTAAGTAGAGGCGGTAAAGCACAATTAACGTCGGATATGTGGAAAAATGAAATCGTCCCGATATTATCAAAATATGGTGCAGATCGTAGGATCGGTGTCAGAGATAATCCTATTTTTTAGTGGGTTTTTTCTCGGCAAACAAATGTTCGTGATAGCGGCTGCTTTAATGGTTGTTAAAATAATCAGCAAACTATCTATATCAGAACTAATGTATAGAAGAATGAAAGCCGTTGTTAGAGAGGAATCAAAATGAAAAAAAGTATAAAAATAAAAACAATGTTGCCTGGCCCAGAATCTATGACAATATTATCGAAAGATGCAAAATACATATCACCTTCTTATACTAGACCTTATCCATTAGTGGTAGATAACGCAAAAGATGCATGGATAACTGATCCGGATGGTAATGTATTTTTAGATTTCGCTGCAGGGATAGCCACCTGTGCTACTGGACATTGTCATCCCAAAGTAGTAAAAGCTATAAAGAAACAAGCTGATAATCTTATACATATGTCAGGAACGGATTTTTATTACTCGGCGCAATCTGATTTAGCTGAAAAAATATCTAATATGCTTATCTGTATGGATGCTAAAATTTATTTTGGTAATTCTGGAACAGAAGCTGTGGAAGCTGCTCTTAAATTAGCAAGGTGGTATACTAAAAGACCAATTAATATAGCTTTTCACGGGGCTTTTCATGGTCGTACCATGGGATCACTTTCATTGACTGGCAGCAAATACATACAAAAGAATGGGTTTTATCCAATGCTACCAAACACTATACATGTACCTTATGGATATTGTTATAGATGTCCTTATAACTTAGAATATCCTGATTGTGATATTGAGTGCGCAAATTACATAAGCAATACCGTATTAAAAACTATAGCGCCTCCGGATCAAGTTGCTGCTATTTTTGTAGAACCTATACAAGGAGAAGGCGGGTATATTGTACCACAAAAGGAGTTTTTACTAAAATTAAGACAATTATGCGACGAACATGGTATATTATTAGTGTTTGATGAAGTTCAATCTGGTATGGGGAGAACTGGTAAAATGTTTGCTATGGAACATTTCGGAGTAGTGCCTGACATCATCGCTTTAGCCAAAGGTATAGCTTCGGGAATGCCTTTAGGGGTTATGGCAGCTAGAAATGAGATAATGAGCTGGCCACCAGGATCACACGCTTCTACTTTTGGAGGCAACCCAATATCATGCCGGGCCGCTCTTGCTACTATAGATCTACTCCAAGGGGGGTTAATAGGTAATGCGCACGAGATTGGCATGTATATGCATGGTGAATTACACAGACTCGCCAATAGATATTTATGCATAGGCGATGTTCGTGGAAAAGGTTTAATGTTGGCAATCGAACTAATAGATGATCATGGTAATAAGAATTCCAAACTAAGAGACGAAATAATACAAATGTCTTTTGATAGGGGGTTATTACTTTTAGGGTGTGGTGAAAATAGCATAAGGTTTAGTCCACCTCTGACTGTAACTCGTCATCATGTAGATATTTGTATAAATATATTAGAAGAGATCCTCGATGAGGTCTCATAAAAATTTCATTTAAGGAGTTTTTTTATGAAGATATTAGACGAGATTCACGGATCAATTGTTTTATCTAATGAAGAAATAGAATCGGAATTAAATAATATTGGATGGACTAAAGTTATAGATGCAATATCAGAAACTTTTATAGAGGAGGCACATGGTAGAGTTATTTCTCCGCCGAAAACCATTATTAATTTTACTGAATGTAATAACGATTTTAGAATGATGCCAAGCTATATGGAAAAATATCCTGATTTTTGCGGTACAAAGATTATAAGTGCTTGTAGTGATAATCCAAAAAAATATGGATTACCGACAGCGATGGGTATCTATATACTAAATGATAAACGGACACAAAAAAGTTTGATGATATTTGATGCTGCTATAACAACTGCATGGCGTACTGCGGCTGCATCAGCCGTAGGTGTAAGAGAATTATCATATCCAGATTCCAAGGTATTAGGTATTATAGGGTGTGGTCGTCAAGCGCATTATCACATCCCCGCTATTCTATCGATAAGAAAAGACATAGATGAAATATTAATAAATGACTTAAACGAAGATAATATGGAAAAATTAATGGATGCTATGGATAAGTACAATATTAAAAAAGCATCTAAAGTGGATATCTTAAACACCTCGGATATTCTAGTTACGATGACACCTACAACAAAAGCACATATACTAACGAAAGACGTACCAAACCGAAATATGATGATATGTGCAATAGGTGGCGACTCTGAGATTAAAATGGAGTTTGAACCAACTATATTAAAAAAAGTAAATTATTTTTGTGACAGCTTAGATCAGGTTTCACATACTGGCACCGTTTATAACGCATTGAAGGAGAGTATAATTACCAAAAAAAATCTTAAGCCACTCGGTGGTTTAATGATAGGAAAGGAAAAATTAAATAAGAAAAAAGTTAAGATGTTCCTCAGCACCGGCGTGGCTCTGGAAGACTTGGCTATAGCTATATTGCTATATAATAAGGTAAAGAACAAGACTTAACAACAAAATATTTGTTAGGAGGATAAAATGTATAATGTACGTGTAATTGTTTTAAATCAAGACTACTCATTTCTAAATTCTATATCTTGGCAAAAAGCGATGAAGCTTTTATACAAAGGTAAAGTTACTGTGGTAAAGTATGCTAATATTACGGTAAATACCGCTGAGAATATAATAATGAAAATACCGGCCGTAGTAAAATTGATGAAACTAATACGTACTATTTATCGTACCAAAGTTCCTTTTAGTAAAAAGAACGTAATGATACGGGATAACTTTACTTGTCAATATTGTGGTAGAACTGATGGGTTAACAATAGATCACGTAATACCATCATCTAGAGGCGGTAAAAATACATTCGAGAATTGTGTATCCGCATGTAAAGAATGTAATAGTAAGAAGGGAAGCAAAACTCCTTCTGAAGCACAGATGTATCTAAAGAAACAACCTGTACAACCAACGATAGCAGAGTTCACTCGTGTTAAAGCTGTTAAGGCCGGAGTATTTAACTTGTTAAAAGAACTAGGAGTATATTAAAGGAGGCGCATTGATATGAACCCTATACATATAGTGATTATTTTAATGCTTGTTGGTGTAGGTATCTATGGTATTACCAGATTTATAAAATCTAAAAAAGATAAAAAAGAGGAGGAGGTAACAAACATTATGCCAGGGAAACCTAACAGGAAACCAATTAAAAAAGCTTTACTGGTAGGTATCAATAAGTATAAACCAGAACTGAATGCTGATCTTAAAGGGTGCGTTAATGATGTAGAGAATATGAGAGAATTGTTGGTGAAAAGGTTCGCATTTGATCCTGAAAATATTAGGGTTGTTATAGATGATAGAGCAACTAGACAGGCTATTATTGATAGGATAAAGTGGTTGATTAATGGATCTATAGCCGGTGACGAGTTAATATTTCATTATTCTGGGCATGGAAGTCAGGTCAGGGATAGAAATGGCGACGAACTTAATGACCATCTAGATGAAATTTTGTGTCCTCACGATTTGGATTGGAATAATCCACTGACGGATGATATTCTTGCGGATATACTCTCAAAGTTACCTAAAGGAGTATTTTTCACTATGGTATGTGATTCCTGCCATTCGGGCACGATGACTCGTGGTAGGCTTGGTAATCCTCATGGGGAGATAGCTAGATTTATTATGCCACCTTTTGATATAAGATCCAGATCTCTCGATAGAGATTTAGAGAAGCGCAAGATAGGTAAAAAGAATAATAGAAAGAATAAGAAAAATCGTAGAAAAACTAAAGACACTGGTCAAAGACATGTGCTAATATCAGGATGTAAAGATAATCAAACTTCTGCCGATGCATTTATAGATAATAAATATCAAGGCGCAATGACATGGGCATTAACTAAAGCCATTAAGGAAAATCCAGAATTAACATGGAAAGAAGCGCATGCAAAAGCATGTAGGACACTAGAGGTTATGAAATATACTCAAGAACCCCAATTAAGTGGTAACGATGACCTTACTGGTAGAAAGGTATTTGGCGGGTAAGAACAAAAATTTCATATAGTTAAATAATAAGGGGAGCTGACAGTAGCCAGCTCTCTTTTTATTTGTCTAGCAAAAATAAAATTTTATTCTATAATATATATGACGACCATGGTAGAGGATAGATATGAATGAAAAATCATTACTAAATGAAATAAATAATAAATTAAAAGAAGGCATATCCGTAGATGTAGATATACGTGTATTATTATCAATGTGGTTTGGTAATAAGGGATTTAATGATAACGATGTATATAATAAATTAAAGGAATTTTCAGAAAACAACGGATTGGATTATTTAAGCGTTCTACAAGGTAGAAGAGTAATATCAGTAAGATTCTGGAAGATAAAAACAAAAGAATTACTGGAGGAACCAAATGAATTACAAGATTAAACCTTTAGAATGGGAGTATGAAGACATATCTGGAATATATGATGATTTGGAAGGGGAGTGGAGTGCTTATAATGTATTTGGGTGCTTTTTCATAAAGAAGTACAAAGACAAGGATGAGTTGTTAGTTAGTTGTGTTTTTTATGGTTCTGATAGAACGTACTATGATGCAAACTCATTAGAAGATGGCAAACGTATTTGCGAAAAAATATGGGAAGATAGACTTAAAAAGTGCTTAATTGAGGATAATATGAAGTGGCATGAATCGTTTAGAGATCAAATGATAGAGTGTCGAGATAGTGGGAACTCATTCATAATAAAGAACCCAGCAAAACCGAAAGATAGTATAATTGTATGCGCATATTTCAAAACTTATTGCCATTCCAAGGCTTGTTTAGATAAACGATGTGCAGAAGAATATAAAAGAATTAAGGATGATATCTATTAAAATTAAAGAGGGAAATAAATAATGAAAAAAGATTCTCTTGGGGATAGAATGAAATCTAATTATGAGAATAGATATAGAATAAAATTATCCCGCAGAACACCGGTTATTATAAGATTAGATGGTAAATCATTTCATAGACTAACTAAAAAATATGATAGACCTTTTGATGCTAGATTTCAAGAAGTAATGCAAAATACAGCTTTGAATCTTTGCTTAAAAATACAAGGAGCTAAATGTTCATATACACAATCAGATGAAATATCTATTCTATTGACAGACTTCGATAAACTTACAACCGATGCATGGTTTGATTACAATCTACAAAAAATAGTATCAATATCAGCTGCTGAAGCATCTGCTTATTTTAGCAAAAATCTAGAGGGAAGTAAAATAGCTGTGTTTGATAGCCGAGCTTTTAATATACCTAAAGAAGAAGTTTGTAATTATTTCATATGGAGACAGCAAGATTGGATACGTAATTCAGTATCTATGTTAGCTCAATCCTATTATTCGCACAAAGAATTGCATAAAAAGAATTTGTCAGATATGCATGAAATGATATTCAAGAAACGAGATAACTGGGCTAACTTAGATGCAAAATGGAAGAATGGTGTATTATTATTAAAAAATGATCAAGGTGATTGGGAATCAAGATCCGATGTTATATTTACAAAGAACAGAGAAATAATATATCAATTAATGATACCTATTGAAGAATAAATTAATAAAGGAGAATTAAATGCCATACGTAGTAAAGAAAAGAAGACCCGATCTTGATAAAGTTGTAGATCTTTTAGTAGCGTCTAATTTGGTATATGGAGAATTCGAAAGTTTTTTATATCACCTTGCATTTAATGTAAGATCATTGTGGTCGTTCCGTTTGTCAAAAGCATTAGAGATGGTAAGAAGTGTGGGAGTAAAACCTAATGGCGATATAAATTATATAATTTTTAAATACTGCAAATATCATATTGACCCATCCTATAATAATTACAAAAACTTTATGGGTGAAATATATAGAGCCGCAACCAATTATACAGGTATTTCCGATGCTTACAAAGATGAGTATAGAGAATCGGAACAATGGATTAGAATAAAATTACTAACGCCTTATGAGGAAAAAGCTATTAAAAGAAATGGAGATGTGTAATGACAATATATTTTGAATGTCCTTGGTGTGGTAGGGAGGACGATATTGAGTTTGAGTATGTACCAATAGAAAATTATTGTAGTTATTGTAATGGTAAGATAGCAATATATATTTTAAAAGGATGGGGGTCAGAAAAAAAGAATGAAATTTGTAAAGAAGAAACCTAAAAGCGAGATAATATATCTGGCTTTGCCATATATGCACGAGAATAAGTTTATTATGGAGTTCAGGGCTATGGTATCTGACGTTATATGCGCAGATCTGATGAACAAGGGTCATATAGTTTATGCTCCTATAAGTTCATGTCATTACATAGCTGTAAAATATGGGCTACCGAGGCAATGGGAGTTCTGGGCTAAAATGGACGAAGAGTTTATAAAAGTAAGTGGTAGTATTAGTAATTACCCTTAAAGGATGGAAAGAATCTGTTGGTGTTAAGGCTGAAATGGAGATAGCTAAAAAATATGGAGTACCAATAGAGTTTATAGATCCAGAGCCTTATATTAGTTTACGTAAATTTTCTAACCCGCCGAAATCTGATAGTGGTATGGAGGAAATTGAGGAGAATAAACATGAGTAAAAAAATAGCAAATGCAAGAAAAACAATGGCGGAAGCCTTCGAAAAAGATCCTGGTTTTAGAGATGTATACCAAGCTAATATAACCATGTATATCTGGGATAGGAAAAGAGAAGGCAAAACATTTAATAAAGAACAATGTAATGAAGTAGCTGATGGATTGATAAAATTGATTTTTGAATCGTAAGGAGAATTAATATGAATGAGGAATTAAATGAACTTTATAAAAAAATAGAAGCTCTGTTTCCTAATGTAGAAGAATCGGAACTAATTACAGGAGAATTATCAGAAATAAATCCAAAGAAACGGCACTATATTTATTTAGCCGGAGCAATTAGTGATGATATGAGGACGTATGAATGGAGAGATGAATTTACCGAATCATTTAAGGATGAACCAAGAGTGGTTATTGTAAATCCTTGCGCTAATCAAGCGGAGTTGGCTCTAAAGAACAAAACCAAGGGCGGGCTAAACTATGTAAAAGCTATAACCAAAGTTTCGCAAAAGATATTACGTGCTAAAGACTATCAGTTGGTCAAGATTAGCAACATCATCGTTGTGCATCTTGGTTTCACTACGCACGACAAGCCTCTTGTAGGAACCATACAAGAATTAGCATGGGCACACGACATCTTTTATACGCCCATTATTGCTATAACTTCTGGCATTGACAATATATACACCAATCACCCATGGGTCGACGAATGTTGCAGTGCTAAAGTTGAGACTGTGGCGGAAGCCGTGAATATAGTAAATACATTCTTTATGGACTATTAAATGAAATTCTTATTACCAATACAAAAACAACAATATGGTCCAGCAAAAGATTTATTTTGCGCAAAATGTTTAACCCATGAAAGGCATTTCGAAGGGGGAGGGAGTTGGTCTCCAGATTTATGTCCATGTGGATGTGAGGACACTATTATATGGCACAAAATGAGTTTATCACAAAAATTTATAGCTCAAAAAGTTTATTGGGAAAATGAAGAGAAAATAAAGGATATTCAAGATGGATAAACTGGAAAAAGTTAAAAAAATAGAATATCTAAAGGATCATTCCGCATGTACAGACCTACAGCGAAATGCGCTTGGAAAGATGTTTCAGAGAACACTACGAGAAATGTTCGATGAGTTGTGCGAGGAATATAATATTTGTAACATATGTGGTAAAGATTTAAAGATGAATCAAAAGCTAATGATCGATCATTATCCAAGCACATTTGTTTATAGAAATATTTGCCCAGATTCAGAATGTAAATATAATAAAATCTTAATAAGAAGGCTACGAGAACAACCTTTTTAAATGCAGGAGAATAATATGAACAGACCACGGTATATTAAAGTTAGATTACATGGTGGAAATAGTTATATTCAACCTGTCAGCGAGATATTTACAGCAATAGATGGCGAGTTAGACGGTCTGTGTATAGGAGATAAAATAACATTAGATTTTGAGGCTGTGGATATTACGGACGAAGAGTATGAAAATTTACCAGAATTTGAGGGGCATTAAAATGAAATTAAGAATTAAGGATATTAAGTTTTATATTAAAAGAAAATATGCTGATATAAGAAATTTAGATATGGGGGGGGTATCAAAAGCTATTTTGGAATAAAGATAATATTATAGAATTTTGGCTAGAGGGATTCAATAATGAAGGTCTTGACAAAGCCTTTGTTCATCTACATGAGATATATAAAAATATTTTGCGAGAAGATCCACAATGGCATTATTTTTACGAAGATCACTATAGTTTAATTAGATGTTCTTACAAGTATTGTTATAGGGTTAAGAAATATCTTGATGATAATAATATAAGATATGAATGGCCTATAAAAACATGGAATGAAAACACATACATGACTTGTGAGTATAAGCATATTTACACTGAATTATTTCATTTATTTTCCACCTTGGTTATGGAAATGTATGAAAAGGATGATGGTATCTATTTATATCACGCATCTGATAGGATTATACATCCATTTCTAAATCATGCATTGTATCTAGCAGTTATATCTGGACAAACAGAGTGGTATGAAGAACGGGGGTTTGACGTACAGGAGTGGGAATCTATAAAAATGATGGATTTAGCCAGAGGTAGGGCTCACCATATAGGTGTGATAGTCGGTGAAAAGAATGTAATAAAAAGAATCACTGAACGAGAGATGGAAAAAGAAAAGGAGGGTCTAGCAAATTCGGAATAATATTCTATAATATTGATAGGGACAATTCCATAATTGCAGCTTACGCTGACGCCGTGTAGGTAAAATTATATAGGAGCTGTCAGTTATGGAATCAATACTAAAACAGGGGAAAAATATGGAACTAAAAACAGGAGATATAATATTTACCTCCAAAGAATCCATAATAGTTAGATTTA
>Ga0180438_10007231_pt1 | contig 14582 bp, 13 predicted proteins | sample SS_ome_12_FD_132455 | JGI IMG/M metagenome (GOLD analysis project Ga0180438, IMG submission 132455) | Hypersaline lake sediment archaeal communities from the Salton Sea, California, USA - SS_3_D_2 metaG | ecosystem: Environmental > Aquatic > Non-marine Saline and Alkaline > Hypersaline >...
AGTCGTTGATCGTTCGTGGGCCAGACGAGAAAACAGTCGAGGGACGTGGACGGGAATGGTCAGGGACCCACCGCCCGGAGGGCGTCTTCCTTGCCTGGGGTCCCCGAGTCAAGCACGGGGCCACCATTCAGGGCATGACGGTGTATGACATCGCGCCAACGGTTCTCCACCTCCAGAATCATCTGATTCCGCCGCACATGGATGGCCAAGTGCTGACACACATCTTCGACTAGAAGCCATCTCAAAAACATCGCCTGAGCAGGATAACGAGACATCCTAGCTGCACGAATCCGAGGTAGTTCATAGGGTAACGCTCATGCCGAACCAATATGCGCCGGAAGTTCTGAAGCCACGCAAGATTGCCGAAGCTCTGGGTGTGACCCCTGCAGCGGTCAGCCAGTGGATGAAGCGAGCTCGAGAAGGCGGAGTGGCAGCGCTTCGAAACCGCAAACGGGGTGGGGTCAGGCCGAAGCTGACAGAAGGGCAGCTCAAGCGACTACCAGAGCTGCTAGGCGCTGGACCAGCAGCATATGGCTTTCGCGGCGAGGTATGGACACGGGCCCGGGTCGGAGCAGTCATCAAACGTGAGTGGGGAATCTCGTACAGTGATGTCCACGTGGGACGGCTGCTGCGCAAGATGGGTTGGAGTCGCCAAAAGCCGCTAGAGCGGGCCAGCCAGCGGGATGAAGAGGCCATTGCTCGTTGGCGCGAGGAGACCTGGCCCCAGCTCAAAAAAAGGCGATCCGAGAAGAGCGAACGCTCGTCTTCGTAGATGAATCGGGGTTTGCCTTGCTGCCTGCAGCGGTGGGCACCTACGCTCCTCGCGGGCAGACGCCGGTGCTGCACTACCCGTACTGGGAGCATCTGTCGGTGATCAGCGCGATTACGTCTGAAGGCGAACTGTACACCATGACGCGGGAGAAGGCGTTTGATGGCCAAGCCATCGTGCAGTTTCTGAAGCACCTCTCGCGTCACGTCAGTGGCAAGTTGCTGATCATCTGGGATGGCTTGCCCGCTCACCGCAGCCGCACGGTCAAGGACTTTCTGCGCCAAGGTGGTGCGAAACACCACTATCTGGCGCGGCTGCCGAGTTACGCCCCAGAACTGAACCCCGATGAAGGGGTATGGCACTATCTGAAAAACGTTGAGATGAAGAACCTGTGCTGTCATGACCTCCACGAACTCAGGGATGAATTGGCCAAAGCTATCGCTCGCTTGCGTCGCAAACCTGATCGAATCAAAGGATTCATACGCCAAGTTCACCTGGGTGTCTATGTTTAGTTTCATATGTGCGGATCAGTAGAACATCACGATCGTTGATCCGGGGCCTGCCGCGACCATCAGAGGACGGCGCGGCGCAACTGGTATGAGCGGCTTCACTATCTCCCATTGCTCGTCTGTGAGATCCATCGGCTTTGCCTCCCAGCGAAGGTTGCAGCCGATTCTACACCATTTTTGAGATAGCTTCTAGTGTGTCGTCAGGGCTAGAGGCGCGGCTGAAGCATCCGGGGCAAGAAGGACCTTCAGCTGGCCAGGCCGATACTTCAGACAGGATCGTCTGCATCCTGCTGAATCGACACACTTGATTGACATTGCCCCACGCGATCAGGGTGCACGATCCGCTGGTATGCTGTCTCTTTGCCCAACCATGCTCGCACAAGGAGAGCGAGTCGGAGTGCAGCCCCAGCCACTCAGATTCCGATGCTAGCGCTGTGCTTGACCTGATCCGCGCTGCATGCTATCCTTGGGTGCAAGTGTTCTACTTGGACAGACCCAGGATCCCGCCATCACCAGGGAGCATCTGAATTGCGGACTCAGACTGCTGCGGATTCCGTCCACAAGTACATCACTTGAAGAAGTCCTGAGGACTCGGCAAAACGAACGGCCTGCCGGGAGCGCAGACCTACTAGATGTGGTATAGCTTCGGGCTAATACCACAGCATATTGTGTACAGCGGATTCCGATAGTGCTAATGACTTAAAATCCGCTGGACCATGGTCCATGAGGGTTCGATTCCCTCCCGCCCCACACACACCCTACCCCGTAACCAAGTGCTCCACACACCGCACTGGCTGAGATCAGGTCCTCCCTGCCGGGAGGCTCCTGTCCGAACCACGAGTGTCCTGCGGACTGGGCACAGACCTCACCTGGCTCAGGCCACGGCGCATTGTCACGCTACAGTCCCCCGGCGTGCGCCCCCGTCGCTGGGCCAAGACCTGGTGATTGAGGCAGTTGCTCATGGGCTGGCCGTGCAAGAAGCGATGGATTCCCTCCGCAGCCACCTCAGCACAGTACTGCAGCACCAGGACCGGAGGCCTCTATCTCAACACGCTGGTAGCCGTTCACCTGCTCACAGGCTGGACAGAATGCGTGCGTATCTGGGGCGCACGTTAGCTCAGCGCGGAGTCACCATCGCCACCTGCGGCTGGGCACCGCCAGCTCCACCAGTGCCCTGGCGGCACAGAGCCAGTCCACCAAGAGAAAGACCGGCAGTTGCACGAAAGTCAAAGGTGGCACTGTGACGCCCAGAAGGCGCGCAAACGCCAGGCACCGCAAGCCCGCGGCCAAGCTAGACGCCGCAAGCAACAGCCAGGCGACAACAGCGATCCTCCCCAAGAGCACACTCGACGGCAGGAGCAGAAACCCGCCCAGGCCAGTCGCCCACATCCGCAGTACGTTGCGTACACGGACACGGTCCCCATATGCCCTGCCGTGCAAGAAAGAGTTCCGCAACCAGCGCGACAGACGCTGTGAATGCTGCAGGAACGTGTCCGAGTACGCTGTCTCGCAGACACTGTCAGGAACGTACCTGATCCGATACCCTGCCCTGCGTAGAAGAATGCTCAGCAGATAGTCTTCCCCTATGGGATCATCCGTGTCAAAGCCCCCAACGGCCTCCAGGGACTCGCGATGAACACACCAGTTCGCGCCGAGGACCGCTGGCACATGCCTGCCACGTTTGGCCGCTCTGTACAGATCTACGGCCCACTGGTAGATAACGAAGGGTCGGTCCTGTTGGCCGGATCGTGGTTTGCATGTCCCCGTGCAGACATACTCCTCCTCTTCCACCAAGGGAGCTACTATGCGTAGCATAGTCTCGTCGGTCACTAGACAATCAGCATCGGTAAGGTAGATCAGCTCGCCCCTGGCTCTTTCCCAGCACCGCTGCAGCGCCCGTTGCTTGCCCTCCCCCGGCAACTGCTCCAACACCACTACGTCCGTGCCGGCGTGCTCAAGCGCAACCTGATAGGTACCATCCTCGCCCCCGGCACAGATCAGCAGCTCCTTGTCCGCATAGGATAGCTGGTCGAAGGACTGGATGTGCGCGGCGATGGTGTGCGCCTCGTTCCACGCCGCCACCAGGACGCTCAACAGGGGCATGGTGGTCAGCACCACTGGCTGCGCTGGGGCGGCGCGCAGCCGTGCCGCGCGCGCACGATCGCCCCGCCACTTGCGTGCGTTCCGCACCAGCACAAAAGCCAGGCCAGTGGTCAGGATCCAGCCCGCATGCCTGTTGAGAAACACCCACCACACGCCGATTTCCATTGCTGTCACTTCCACAGCAGGTCTGTCGCACACTTGCGCAGACAGCATAGACCCTCGCGCCAGCAGTAGGCGACGCAGCAGCGTGTTCCCTGACTTGCGCAAGGCCGTGATGATCACTGCTACAGTGTGTCTTTCCGCCGCCGCCATCCGCTTGCCATCACGCACAGGCTAGCCCAGATCGCAAGCGCCCAGAACCGTAGCAGCATGGGAGTGTATCGCAGCGCCGCACACACGTTGCCGTCCCGCATCTGCTGCCGCGCGCTCCCCCAGAGCACAGCGAGGATCCGGTTCGAGTGGCGCAGCTGCCACCAGCAGTACTCGCTGAGGCCGATGCGCTCCCTCATCACGGGGCCCCACCTCCGTCTGAAGAGCTCGAACCCCTGAATCACAGAGGCGGGGGCCTTGGACAATCTCGCCTGGGGATGCCAGTGCCAGACTACGAGGGCCTCATTGCAGGCTGAAAAGAGATAGCCCCTCTGGGATAGCCGCAGCAGGAGATCGATGTCTTGACCGCTGCTCAAGTCCTCATCGAACCCGCCTATGTCAAGCAGGGCAGAGCGTCTGACAATGAAGGCAGAAGTCGTCTTCGGTCTGCGGCCCCCCAACAGGTGCTCAAAGACGTCACCTTCCGCCAGCGTCTCTTGCGGCTGCGACACCTTGCCCGTCAAGCATTCGTGCACCTGACACAGGCAGTATCCGACCGCTGCCTGTCCGGGACTCTGGCGCGCCAGAAGGTCCATCTGCACTTCCAGCCTCTGGGGCAGCCATTCATCATCGCTGTCCAGGAAAGCCACCCATTCACCACGTGCAGCCTCGATGCCCATGTTACGCGCCTGTGGTGCGCCCTGATTCACGTCACTGCGCACGACCCGCATGCGCCTGTCACTAAACCCCCGAAGGATCTCCTCTGTGTCGTCTGTCGACCCATCATCCACTACGATGAGCTCATAGTCCGTGAAAGTCTGCACCAGAACACTTTCGATGGCACGCCTGAGCAGCCCCGCCCGATTGTATGTCGGCACCACCACACTTACGCGGGGGCCACCATCACCTTCTTGAGCAGAGTCGTATGGTTCCCAAGACGCAGCCATTTGTTGCCTTCGTTCAGCGACTCATCTGAGGCTGTCGAGCACCTGCGCTGCGGCATCGATCAGCTGACGGGGCATGTGTGGCTTTGTCAGAACTCGCAGCGTGTGGACGCTGCGTTGAGCGTAGTCGAGCAGAAATGTCGCATGGCACAGCGCGACCGCCTGCCGGTCCAGGTCCTCCCCTCGCTCGCGGTAGCCAGAGAGGAACGCGTCTTTGCCCCGCTCTATCCAAGGGGCTGGATCAGGCCGCCGCAGCCTAGATCGATCCATGCAAGCCAGCAGACTGCCAACGTCCCAGGCCGGATTCGCCGAACAGACACCGTCAAGAGCCATCCAGTACGCGCGGCGACCACGTAAAAGCACATGGCGCAGGTTGAAGCTGCCGTGACTGACCACAAGCGCACGCCCGAGGACGCTGTCCGCGACATTCTCAATCCGGGCCACCAATTGGGCATAGTCGGTTGCCAGATCGCGGTCCAGCGCAGCAATGAGCGCTGCACGGCCCCGTATCAGCCGTAGCCGTTCATGCAGCACACGTCGCGGAACCTGGAGGTGGACACAGTGATGGAAAGTAGCTAGCTGCCTGCCGAGGTCACGCATCCACCGCAGGCGCCCAGCCTCGCTCGCCGACATGTCGAAAAGGTACTGCTCCGCCGGCAGCCCCCGGACTTGGTACATCACAACCATGTGCAGGTCGGGCCAGTGCGCCAAGATCGGTGGTATGGACGGCATGCCTATGGTGCCCAGGCTGAGATCATACAGTTCGCCGATGACTCCCGCAAGCCTGTCGCTCCCTGTTCTCAGGATCTTGCCGAGAAAGGTCTGCATTCCCTGTGGTGTGTGCACATCATAGCGCATCACACATCGCTTGCCCGGATGGTACAGGACGGGCACCACTGCACACCTCTCCGGGGTGCCTCCGTCCGCTGAATCGAGCACCGAGGCGAAACGGTCGCGCATGATGTTCGCATCAACTGCGAATGCTAGCCACGGTAGATCCGGATCGTCGTTGAACAGCCGCAGCGACATGCCTTTGCCGACACACTCCACGACACCGATGGTCTGGCACGCGGGCAGCCCTGGCTTCTGCACCGTCAGGTCATAAATGCTCCGGCAGCGGAGCGCTGGCTCATACGCAGCCCTTGCCAGCCGACAGCGTCGGATCGCCAACCCGGCGTCTGACCCGCCATTCAGATGCGGCCACTGCTGCTCAAAGAGCCGTGCCACCGCTCGCTCATCCAACGCCTCCTTCAGGCACGGCAGTTGCCGGTCGAGCCTCTGGAGCATCTCTGCCCGTCGGTGGCGAATGTACGCTCCGCATACCTCGGTCTCAAAGCGAGCCAAGGTGCGCCGTAGCGCTCTCACGACTCGTCTGACCATACGTCGAGCTTGGCGCCCAATGCGCTTGGCGCTCCTAGACCTCCGGGCCGTGACCGCACGCCTGCCTGGAACTCTCACTGCTGGTTTTTGACGATTGCCCACTGGATAATCTCCGCCAGAGCTGCGATGCGCTTGCTGAGGGAAAAGTTGGCTACAATGTGCTCGCGCCCTCTCCGGCCCAAGGCCGCCGCCAGCGAGGGCGTCCGGGCCAGCTCGATCATGCGCCCCGCCATGGCATCGATATCTCCCTCCTTCACCAGAAAACCGGTCTGGCCGTCGATGACTGCATCCTTGATGCCACCGTGGAGCGTGCTCACCACGGGCAACCCCGAAGCAGCGGCTTCCAGGATAGTGACAGGGGTGCCTTCGGCATCGCCGTCGCTCGTGCGTACCGAATGCTGTACGAACGCGCGAGCCGTACGCATGGCCATCGCCACCTCAAGGCGCGACCGGACACCCGGAAAGGACACGCTCCCATCCAGGTGCAACACCGTGACCAGCTGCTGGCAGAGTTCTAGCAGCGGGCCATCTCCTACCATCTGTAAGCGCGCCTGGGGACACGCTTCATAAACCTGTTTGAAAGCGAGCACCGTCAGGTGAGGAGCCTTCTTGTCCACAAAGCGACCCACCGCAATGAACACTGGAGGTGCAGCAGCAGGATCGGCTCCGCCGAACCGCCGCGTGTCCACGCCGCAAGCATTGTAGAACAGCTTGTCCCGTGGCGCTCCCAGCGCAGCCAGCGCTTCCACCATATCCCGCGACACCGCCACCATGGCCGCTGCCCTGCCAAACAGCTGGCGATAGAGAGGAAGATAGCGATCCAGCGACCTCTGCTTGTACACGTCAGAGCCATGGAAATGGACTATGAGCGGCACGCCCGCCGCCGCGCAAGCATCCATCACTTCTGCCCCGGTCTGGCCGAATTCGGCCAGCGCAACTTCAGTTCGCTCCGTGGCCAGGTACCTACGCAGGGCTCCCTGGCTGAAGGGCTGGCCGGGCATGTTGAACAAGTACCGGAGCATGAGGTCCACGCCCCGCGCTGCATACGATACCAGACCCCGGCCGTCGCCCGAGCGGTTGGGGAACACGCCGCCAGTCAGTGAGATCTCCAACAAGCCCAACCCACTCAACTCCGACGACGCGTCGGGGTCTGCCCGCGGGCTTCCACCGTACAGGACGTGGACGTTGGCCGGCAGATGACAGATATGATCGCGCACGAACGTCTCTGAATAGGCGAACTCCCGCGGTGCCAAGATGCACACCTTGCGCTTTGCAGGCATAGCCTTGGTCGCGGAGAGTTGTGCCCTGCCAAGTGGAGCCCGATGATTCACGCAAGCAGCTGACAGTTCGCCCCGCAACTGGCACAACTCTTGAAACATGGCGGAGGCAGCTCGGTTTGCAGTGACGAGCCCAGAGATCCAGCCCGGCACGCGGGTCTTCATCAGCTCCGGCACGTAGACCGATCTGAAATCAAGGGGCTGGAGCCCGACCTGCCAGCGCTCGCTGATGACCAGGTTGGCCAGATCCTGACCTGACGAAGCGAAATCATCCGGGGCCACAACGAGCAGTACCCTTTGGCGCTGCGCCCGCGCAAAATCCAGGATGCAGCGGGTGTAGTGTATCCACAGTTGCAGCGCCATCTGCGCTCTCTTGAGGGGGTTCTGGGTATGCTGGCGCATGTCGCGGCGCCGCTGCAGGGAGAAGACCGTCTCGGCCGGTCGACGCGCCACCAGTACCCAACGCGCACCGGGAAGCAGGCGGTCCCAGAAGCTCAGGAACAGGGTCGTGCGGGGGTCCTTCCAGCCCCAGACGGCCCTTCCTCCGAACTTGCCTGCCAGGAGTGCCTTTGCCACAGCTTCGCATTCCTCTGGCACCCGCAGGTGTTGAAGCGTCTGGTAGAGCTCCCACCTGGCGCCGTTCGCGGCCAGCAGCTGCTCATGGAAGTGGATCACATCGAGATCTTCGAAGTATCCATCGGGGTTGAAACGCGAAGGGCCTTTCAGCCTGTCTCCCAGATAGAGACCCGCCCAACCCAAGGCCTGGGCCACCAGCGATGTCCCAGAGCGGTGCATGCCTGTGACTATGATCGCGTTGCCGGTGAGGCCGTTGTGGGCCGATCCCTTGTCGCTGTGAGCTGATGTCACATCTGGATGTTTCATTGCCGCCGGGATCGCCATCCGCTACAGATCACACACAGGCCCGCCGAGATCCAGCGAGACCAGAAAAGGAGCATCGTAGGGACGCAGCGCAGCGCAGCACCGAAGTTCCCCTGGCGCATCTCACCTCGCACGCTGTCCCAAAAGAGACCGAGGATGTGACGCGTGCGACGTAGTCTCCACCGGCAGTACCCACCGTAGCCGATGGACTGCCACATCACGCCCCCCCATCTTTGCGCGAATAGCTCGAACCCTTGGACCGCGGCGCTGGGATCCTGGGACAACCTGGCCTGAGGATGGAGATGCCAAAGCACGAGAACCTCGTTGCAGGCCGAATAGCGATAGCCTTTCTGAGCCAGCCGCAGCCAGAGATCGATGTCCTCACCGCAGGGCATGCTCTCATCGAACCCCCCAACGTCGAGCAGCGCGCCACGCCTGACCATGAATGCAGAAGTGGTTTTGGGCCAGCGGCCCCCCAAGAGGTGCTTGAGCACATCGTCTTGTGCTAGCGTATGCACCGGCTGCACTACCTTGCCTGTCCGACATTCGTGTGCTTGAAAGAGGCAGTAGCCGACGGCAGCCTCACTGGGGCCTTGGTGTGCCAGACGTTCCATCTGTAGCTCCAGCCTCTTGGGCAGCCATTCATCATCGCTGTCCAGGAAAGCCACCCACTCTCCACGAGCAGCCTGAATGCCCCTGTTGCGCGCCCGTGGAGCGCCCTGGTTGACATCGCTGCGCAGGGTCCGGATACGCTGGTCAGTGAATTCCCGAAGGACCTCTTGCGTATCGTCTGTTGACCCGTCATCTACAACGATCAGCTCATAGTCCTTGAAGGTCTGTGCGAGCACGCTTTTGACAGCACGCCCGAGCAGTGCAGCACGATTGTAGGTTGGCACCACCACACTCACGCTTGGGATTGCATCAGGTAATGCAGAGCCGTGCCCGATGCGCGATCCTGAGTCTGTCAATTGCGATGCTCGCCGATCGCCCACTCAATGATCTCTGCCAGAGCTGCGATGCGCTTCTCCAGGGAGAAGTTGGCGACGATGTGCTCGCGCCCCCGCTGACCCAAAGACGCTACAAGGGAGGGAGTCTGGGCCAGCTCGATCATGGGCCGGCCCATGGCGTCAGTATCTCCCTCGGGAACCAGAAAGCCTGTCCGGCCATCGATGACTGCCTCCTTGATCCCGCCGTGAAGTGTGCTGGTCACTGGCGATCGTGAGGCGGCTGCCTCCGGAACGGAGACGGGGGTTCCTGGACTATCTTGTCCAACAATCCCTTCCACTCGGGCTGCAGTGGCGGGCCCGCCGTCAGATTGGCCTGAATCATCTCTCGGAAATCGTCGGAGTAGCCTGTGAATGGCTCGCGCTTGCAGAAGCGCAAGTGCAGGAAGCACGGTTCATCGGCCCGTTGCCCAAAGCGCCGCGCGATGGCCGAAGGGCGCAGATATGGAGACCGTAGGGTTTCGCACCACCACACGTCGTTGGTGAAACGTGCCCCAAGGCGGGGAAAAAGCCACCACTCGGGATAGGTATGGCTCATCGTACTTACCCACTTTGGTACCTGTGGGATGGTCAGAGGCTTGATGATCTCCGCCGCATCTGACAACCTGGCGGCGATGAGATGGCGCCTGTCGGGATGCACATTGACTCCATGGAATGCCAGCGCTGCGGCGCTCGACTGGCGCCAGGCCTGCAGCGCCGCAGGCAACTCTGCCGTGGCGATCATGTCGCCATCCCATTTGAGAACATAGGGCATGCTGCATTTCCGCAGGCACCAGTTGTAGTAACTCGAAAGCAGATGCGGTGAGCTGCGCCCCTGTGGCGCGGAGGCCAGCTCCCAGTTCTCGCGCCCGCGCCTTCGGATCTCGTATGGGTACACATGACAGGAGAGCTTGCCGGGATACTCTCGCTTGAGCGCATCAATGATCTGCGCCGTGCCATCGGAGCTAAGGTTGTCGACCACGACCACCTCGTCGACGAGGTCGACAATGGACTTGATCGCCGGATAGAGAAACTCCTCCTCGTCCTTGACCCGTACCATAGCCGATATGCGCTTCGGACCCTGCAGACGCAGCAAGACGCGCAGGGCAGAGTAGGCTGGTCCCCACAAGACACTTGCTGCGATCCTGGTCCATGTGGCGTACACTGCAGACGGAGCCCGCCTGCGCGGATGCGCTGGTGTGTGGTCGGTTATGCCACCGGTCACCGGTCCACACCTCCCCTCTGACTAGGTCTCTCGTCGCCTGCTTTAATCGGACGAGGCCATCAACTGGCTTCGCTGCAGTTCGTATAGGGTGGCGTAAAGCCCCGCCTGAGCCACCAGTTGTTCGTGCGTTCCTGACTCCACCAAGCGCCCTCCCTCGATCACAAGGATTCGATCGGCCATCTTGACCGTGGAGAAGCGCTGCGAGATCAGGATGGTCGTCTTGCCTTCGGCCATCTCTCGCATGCGGCTGAAAAGGTCGAACTCGGCCATGGCGTCCAGATTGGCCGCTGGCTCATCCAGGATCAGTATGTGGGGATCGCGAGCCCAAGCTCGTGAGATGGCCAACTGCTGCCACTGCCCCGCAGAGAGATCGAACTCACCGAACTGCCGACCCAGCAAGGTGTCATAGCGCTGGGGCAAGCTCTCGATCAATGCTTCAACCCCGGCATCGCGGGCCACCTGCACTGTCTGGTCCATGTTGCCCAGCAGGCGCTCCCAGTCGCCATACTGAATGTTCTCCGCAACTGTGGTCTCATAGCGGTTCACTCGTTGGAACACCATTCCAATGTGGCGATGGAGGTAGGTGAGCGGCAGCTGACGCAGGTCGATCCCGTCAAACAGAACACAGCCAGAGTCGGGATCGTGGAAACGGGCCACCAGCTTCACAAGAGTCGTCTTGCCGGCACCATTTTTGCCCACCAAAGCCACGATCTCACCTGGCGCGATTTCGAAAGAGATGTCAGTCAGGGCAGGTTTTCCCGCTCCGGGATAGGCGAAGGTGACGTTCTGAAAAGTGATCGCCCCCCTGGCCATGGGTGGCGTTCGGCCAGGAGGGGATGCCATGCGCGGCTGCACATCCAAGAATTGGCGCAGTTTGGAGATGTGGAGAGCGTTCTCCATAGTTCTCGTGATATCCAACACGACGCGCTCCAGCACACTGCTGAGGCGCATGCCGGCGGTGCCGAAGAGCACGATGTCACCCACCATCAGCCGACCCTGTACAAACTGCTGATAGACCATGGCCATGACGGCGAACAGAGCTGCAGTACTCAGAACAGAAAGCACGGAGTTCCCGATGAAGGCGACGGTATGAATGCGCCGGTCCCGCTGGCGGAACTCCTCCATCACGTTGCGAAAACGGCCGATGAGGACCGAAGCTAGATTCAACAAACGCACTTCGGGCACAGAGTAGTGGCTCATGAGCAGAGAGGCAAAGTAGCCTGACCAGCGGCGCTTGGTCGCCCGGCCTAGCTCCTCGCGGTACCTTCTCATCGACGTGCGCCACTGAAACGCGGACTGTGCTAGACCGATGGGCGCCCAAAGGAGAAGGGCAAAGGGCTGCACTGCCGCCAGGACTGCGACCAGAGATACGGTCTGCACCAGTCGCGTGCCCAGGGAGAGAGCAGTTGTGAGGAACACTGTGAAGCGATCGGAAGTGTTGCGTTGGGCAAGCTCTAGGGTGTCCTGGAACTCGGGATCCTCGAATAGGGCTACGTCCAGGCGAGCGGCGTGCTGCAGGATCATGGTGTTAACTTCCAAGTCTACGTCACCGGCCATGAACTGGGTGAGGAGAACCGTGCCGGCTGAAACCAGCGCCTCGGCGACGCCCAAGGCCAGACCCAGCAGCAACCAGGGCGCCAGTGCACCAATCCCCGCTCCAGGATTGGCGGCGGCATCCACGGCGCGGTTGATGAACTCGCGCATCACCAGTGCTGACGCAGCGGGCAGCAGGCCTCCGGCAAACGTGGACAGTGCCAGGCCCACAACGATGGAGGCATGGGTGTGCCACGCGGCGTGCAGGGCCCACCGACCGTTGTCGACCAACTGGGCGAGGTTGTCCCAGGACAGGCGCGCAGCGCGCGTGCGGATAGTCTTACTCGGATCTTCAGAGCGTTGGGCCATTCACGGCTCCTCGCCTTCCATACTCCACATTCTCCCGTTGGAACGGTGATCTTCGACTACCTGACCATCGGATCACTGGCTCGCCACCGACGGTGCCACCTAACAGAGGTACAACCCACCGCGACGCCAGCCCCTGCGCCGTCGCTTGCCCACTCCTTGCTCTCGCCAGCGCGGCTCTAGCAAAGCCCGGTGCCCCCACCAAATTCGTCACTTAGGATGACTCTGGCCAGATCTGTGGGGGTTCCCATCTCTCTCATCGAGCCCCGACGAACTGCTGTTCCTACTCGCTTGGCATTGCTAAGCTGCGACGCCAAGTCATTATCCAGATCCAGCACTAGGTTCTGGGGATCATCCACCCCTAACTGTCCAAGCACGGCCATGGCAACCTGCAGGTCGGTCAGATGTTCCACTGCTGTCTCGAAGAAGTAAGAGACCTGATACAGACTCTCCAGCCTCTCAGGAACGTCCGTGTCGGGCGGCATGAGCAGCAAACCCTGTCCTCTCGAGAGGACCAGTGCGATGGCCGCTCTGGTGTTCCTCGTAGTCTTGACCACAACAACATCCGCTTCGGCCATCAATTGATCGTGTTCCCTTTCCGGTACCAACCCAAGAGCTGCCAGATTCTCGGGCAGTTCACCATTGAGGATTCTTCCTACCGAACGAGAATCTGTTCCCTTTCCCACCAGGGTTACGCTCATTCGCGGGTTGTCGGCGGCCATTGCAGCCAGGCTGCTGACAATGTGCTGAATCTGCGAATGACCCGACATGCCCAGGGTGACAAGAACCGAATCCACCTCGCGCCCTTCACGATCCATGCTGGCAGCGATCTCCGGAATGACAACAACCCCATGTTTCTCGACCAGTTCCCTCGCCTTCCTGTCCAGCCGATCTGCCCTCAGATCACTCGCTGGAAATGCAGACATGTACAAAGTGATCGCCCTTGCTGGCAGCGCGTGTCTGGCGCAGATGTCGGACACAATAGCCTGAGCGAACATCTTGTGTCTCATGAACTCCAGTCCGTCAGCGATCCGCAGTCCAGGAAACCTCTGCTTGGCTTTCTTCAACAGGCCTTTTCTGGCTTCGAGCAGCCGGGACTGGATCTTCTCAGGTACATGGTCGGTAGGATCAAGGATCAGGTAAGCGAGTTGAAACAGGCGCATGTTGCCGCGGAGCCGCAGTCTGTTCTCTATCATCCAGTCGCATAGCGCTCTGAAAAGAGCCGGACCCTCGTGTCTGGCATCATTCGTCCAAAGCACCTGGCACCCAGACAGGACTGCTGCCATCGCAATGGCCAGAATATGCCGGTTCAGGACAGCACTCAGCACAACTGTCTGAAAAAAGCCAGCAGCACCCGGGTCCATGGGGAACATAAGGGCATCGTCAAGACAGTAGCCTGGTTCGAAGAGTTGTCGCCACGGAAGGGCTGCGCCTTCTTCAAGCTCTCTCGCACAGAGCCTGACGTTGTCAGTATTGGGAACAATAAAGGTCAGTCCTGGCCGACCGGCCTCCAGAGAAAGCACCTTGTTTAGACCGACCATCCGTAAGGTATGGCCCAGCTGCTGGGCAGTCTGAAGGTGGACAACCCCACTTCCCGAAAGGACGCTCTCCAGTACCCTGGAGACGTGATTGCCTTCTCTCTGGAGGACACCGGATATCGCCTGGAACCTGTCCATATCGAAGCCGACGGTAGTCTGAAAGCCCCCGGGCATGTCCGCATTTGGCTCAGCACTGATTCTGGTAATGGAGCTAGCAATGGCGTCAGTGGGTCTTTCGACAACAACCTCACGGCCGAGCGGGCGCGGTTCGAAGGTTATCACTGCCTGAGGCAGACTTGAGGACCATTGACCGACAACAGCATCTTGCAGCCAAAACTGGTCCTTGTCTCCAGTGAAGGCAGGCGTGTTACGTAGAGCTGTGAGATCGACACCATTCTCGCGGAATCTTCTGGGAATAGAGAAATCAGCCAATATTGACGTGATATCGAGGGTCACAGTGATGGGCCTTTCATGTTGGCTGAAAATTGCTGCCGGGAGTCTGCTGACCCGTGCAAAGGCTCAGTGCTGCGATGGGCACTTCAAGCAAGTGTCCGCCAGATCACGCCCGGCCTCAATGGCCACGGCTCAGTCGTCACGAAGCGCAAGCACCAACTCGGCATCCTTATAGCGGAAGGGGTGCTCAAGGGTGCCAGGCGGGTGCAGGTTGACCACCAGTTTCACCGAGCCGACCACAACCTCCCAGTAGAGACTGTACACGACTTTATCGGCGATACGCTTCTCCAGCGACTGCCGGTCACCAGCAGACA
>Ga0180438_10007232_pt1 | contig 14577 bp, 11 predicted proteins | sample SS_ome_12_FD_132455 | JGI IMG/M metagenome (GOLD analysis project Ga0180438, IMG submission 132455) | Hypersaline lake sediment archaeal communities from the Salton Sea, California, USA - SS_3_D_2 metaG | ecosystem: Environmental > Aquatic > Non-marine Saline and Alkaline > Hypersaline >...
CAACAGTCAACGCGAACACGATGCCGAGTGATATGATGACTATCATTTGGTCTGTCCTCTGGTCTGTCAGTGGTATGGCGGTACCCCTAGAGGTATCGCCCATCTTTTCATCCTCTCTCAGACGGGAAGAATCAGTTTCCTCCCGATCTCTCGCGATCAAGTTCACGAACGATAGTCGTTCAGGCGAACTTGATATTGGGGGAGGTTACAAAGCTATAATATAACCCCTTCCCAATTTCGCTATTTAATCGGTTCTAGTGATTTTTCACGCTACTCGTAACTAAATCGTTTCTTCTGTTTTGCAACTATGCAGAGGGGTGGCCTGTCAAGATTGGGAATCTGTAATATTTTCAAGTTCTTTCGAAAAATCGACACAGACCTAATTCTTCAACTCAGACATCGGAATTGGCTCTATCCACCAATTTTCTTTTTTTCGTCAATATTTTCGATATATGAAAACTCTGAAATCGTAAGAGATTCAAGAGATGTCGAGATTTTGTTCATATGCCACATATTTTGGATTACAAATGATGACGTAACAAAGAGAATCTGACGATTAATCGAAAGCATGAAAAAAGGTTCTTGAATCGTATGGTTTGCCAGTTGTCAAGCACTCATTTCAGATGATGATCCATGAACAAAGTGATTGGATTAATGGAACCTGACCAATGCGGCTTGATGCAATATTCTGCTCAATAATATTGCTAGGTCATTTGGCGCGGAATTGTTGTTATTCACTGTCGTACTTGGTTATCCTTTCTCACTGGTGTCCGAAAATGACATGATGAAAGAACACCATTTATCCTTCAGTTTAATATATTCTGCATCTCCTGCAACCATTACATCCCTCATCAGTCGGGATGCATCTTCCTGTTGGTGCTTCGACAAGCTGTTCCAGAACTCGGAATTAGTAATCATCAGTTCTGAGCTGATTTGGTTCTCTCGTTCTATTAACTGCTCAAGCATGCTTAATGCATCGTTCATTCTTATTTCAGGAATACTCACCCCATATACTTTGAGACTCATGATCATATTGCGTAGTCTATCCTTGGCAAAGGTCCGCATTCCACCGTTTGCTTTTATCATGTCTGCGATTCCAAGACGGTATTCTCTTGCTGTTGCTCGATAGTAACGCTGAACAATTCCAGTTATCGTCTTTTCAGTCCGAACCTGTTGGACTAGACCAACACTCTTGAGTCGTTCGATGTGGCGTAATACATTTCCTGGATTCTTCCCAATGGAATCTGCGAGCTGCTTGACTGTCATCTCTTCATTGACAAGGTACTTGAAAACAATTAGTGCACGTACTTTGTCAAAGAGAACTTTGATAGTATTTGGGTCGGTGATAATCTCCAAATCTTTCATCGGATAAGGCACATTCTCTGAATTCATCCTACTGTGACCCCTCCGTATGGATTTCCTGTTCTTCTTCTATATTCGGATCTGAAATGATGAGATAGGTTCTCGATACTGAGAGCACATAGATTGGCAATATTAACAGAATAAGCACGAGAGCAGACGCAAGTATGTAGAGGTCATATACTTGGTCTGTCAAAAGTATGACATCAGTGAACTCTTGGATAATAACAGGTCCGAGTAATAACAAACCCAATGATGAGAATGTACCCCAAATCGAGAACACCGCACCAGAGTTATGCCAAGTCAACTTTAGTGAGTTCTTGATCGATGAGATAACAGACATCCCATCAACTATTGATGGAAAGACCATGGATAGCATTCCCGAGCAGAAGAGAAACCATAAAGCGGCAATGAAGACCAGAAATGTGAGTGTTGTCGTGTCAGGCATCTGATCTGGAAAATAATATGATGCGAAGATGTACTCGATCCCTATTGGTACGATTATGAAGAAGAACTGAATTATCCCTCCAGAGGCCAAACGGGAGAATTTCTGTCGATACCAAAGCAATGCTTCCTCAGCAGTTGCAGTCCCACCTTCAAAGACCTCCTGCCCAATTCCAAACAGTGCACCCAGAGCAATCAAAAACGGTGCTAATAGGGCGGAACCTGCGAACAGAATTATACCGACAGCCTCGACATCATTTACGCCAGATAATGCGTCTCCGATAGAGTCGAAGACATCGAATATTTCGTCAAATGGACCATAGTAAATCGAGAGTGGTATACTTCCTATGAGCACAATCAACAGAAACAAAACTATGGTAATGACAAAGACACCCAGTATTGCCAAGAAGATAGAGAGATAGTAGGTTCTTGTGTAGTGCACACTAAGCTTGATTGTCTCAATATAATTTCGCAGATTCCACTTGCCCACCCTTTTCACGTCCGCTTCGACCTTCTGTGTACTATGAAGATACTACTAAGTCCTACGATTCCTATAATTGAGAGTGTAATTATAATCAAATCTGAACTTGATTGGACTCTTACATCCCCCACACTGATCGTGAGGTCTAGATTATCAGATGGAATTTCAGCAAATTCGAGCACATTTTGAAAATCAGTAGGTGTTTCATCGGACATAAGCGTCGTAATCAGAAATACTTCTTCAGCTCCACTACTGTGAATGAATTCAGTGATTGTTTGGGATGATGATGGGTATTGAAATTGTGAAACATACGATCCACTTGAGTTGACCAAGGCAACAACTATACCAGCACCGTAAGATTGTGATTTACTGATTGAGATTGTGAAGTTATCAGGTGGAGTAACTAATCTGTATACATTAAAACCATAATGGGTGTGCTCAACATCCTCTCTTATGAACGGGAGGGGTTGCAATATTGTTGTCACATGTTGGATTGTATAGTTCAGAGACTGGAATCCATAGATGCCATTCTCACTCTCAATATCATCTAGAACACATGCCGTGATGAAATCAAGGTACACCTCGTTGAAAGTCATGTCATATCCTGCATTAGAAAGTGCAATTTCAACTGCTGCTGGACCATCCTCCCGAATTCCTACAAGGTCTTTCACAGTATCCAGACCGAATCTGTCAGCAAGATAGTTCACATAGAGATATGCTTGACCATAACTAGCGTCCCAAAGGCGACCATAAAACCGGTTGAAATGGATGAGAGAAACCTCTGGATGCAATGTGTAAGTAGTTGTGACTGCATCTGTTATGTAGTACCAGTATCCTGTGTAATCTATCGCAAGATTTGCCAATCCCTCAAACAGGAATTCTGCTTCATCTATCTCATAGTTATCCCATATCAGGTGATTGAACTCATGGATGGTAATGAGCGCGGTCTCATTCTGGTCTCTTTCTGATTCAATGTAGATCATTTCCCTTCTATTAGAATAGGGAAATGGGCATTCATCCCATGGGACGTGAAATCCCAGATACGCATTTCCCATATACCGAACCAATGGCACGAGAAAGAGGGTCACTCTTGGATCTCCATCAATATCTCCGAGATAGCCATCTGGACTTCCAGCAAGCTCAACAGCATTGGGATAGATCTCATCATCGAATATCTCCCTTAGTTGACTGCATTTCGATATTGCTGCAGTTTCTCCGAGTAGTTCTATCGTTTCATTTGCCATATAGACATAGCAGAAATCGCCAACAGAGAGAAGAGTAGCATTCACAGCGGTCAACTCCATTGACTCTGGTCGTGATAGGTAAGTCCAGAAAGCACATTGTTCACCAAAGGACTCGGTAGTATTTTCGTAGTTAATCAAGACGCCTGGAGTGAACATAGGTGCGAAATAGACTGTTCTTACCTTGTCGTTATCATAAAGGAATTGAAATGTGAATTGATATACAACTCCTGCAACGAAATCACCATAGACATCCATCGACAACATTCCATGAAATGGAGTCGTATACGCAGATTCATTCGTCTTAGTATCGAGTGGGTTGAGCCCGGTAACAGATGGTTCACACGTCAGTGTTTGAAGTAAGAGCTCCTCATCAAAAGGATCCATTAATCCGACAACCCTAATGCAGTTAGGCCCCATTCCATCATCTCCGATAGCCAGACACTGGATATCATAATGTTCCGTTGCTGCTGGCTGCGTAAAATGGATAGCGACCCCAATACTGCTGAGTGTTATAATCAACACAAGAACGATTCCAATCTGTGCTCTTTTTCCCGGAAGATCTTTAATGATTGATGACATGAATGCAAGAACGTTTGCGTTTATTAAAAACGTTTGCGGTAAAAGCAAACGTTTGTTTGTTTGGTTGTGCTGGTTTGAATTTTCCCTATTGGGATTCATCAAGAAAAAGCGGGTGGGGAGTAATCAAATCCTGGCCCATTGAATTCCATGCTCGATTGAAATATGTCATAGTGTTCACCTTAGGCACTTCAGCTATAATATCCACAGCTACATCTGCAGCTATTTTCCCGGATTCAACTGCATAGGGGATTCCTTCGCCAGTATTGGATTTTACAAAACCCCCAGCATCTCCAATCAACATTATTCGATTGGAATATGGTTTCTCAATAATCCCACGTACGGGTATTCTAGCTGCAGTCTGTCCGACTAGGTTGCATTTCACACCGTTCCTTTCCTCGAAGGACGTCACGAATTTTCTCCAGTACACTTTGAGACTCGAAACCGCAGTTACCAACGCCCCAATTCCAAAGCTAAACTCATTCTTTTTAGCAAAAGCCCACGCATATCCCTTCGGTAAGAATCCAATATAGAACTCAAGGGTAATTCGCTCCGAACCCGCAGGATCTCCAACGATTCTCAGGATTTCTGAGGGGTCCATCGGAACTGCTGCCTCTATGCATAATGCGATCTCATTATCATCCCAACGAGTTTTCAATCCAGTCTTGCGAGCTACAGTGCTATTTGGACCATCAGCGCCCACAACTAGTTTTGCCGAGTAGGATTCTTTCCCTGCGACCACAACAACCTGGTTCAATTCTTCAGTGACATCAGTTACTCGAGCGCCCTGTTGAACGGTAGCCCCAGCCTCAGTAGCCTTCTGAAGTAGAAAATGGTCAAAGTCTTCTCTACGAACAGTATAGCCTCCAAGATCAGGTTGCAGATAAGTTTTGGATTTCCCCGAAGAGTAGTAAAACCGTTGACCACATAATTCTCGTTCCACAACTTGTGTGAAATCAAGATCGAGTGCATCATTGATTCGTAAGGTTAAACCGCCTCCGCAAGCTTTTCTTCTTGGATGTTTCTCCTTTTCCAGAACTAGAACCTCCAACCCAAGTTGAGCCGCTCTCCTTGCGCATGTGGATCCAGCAGGACCACCACCCACAACAATTAGATCGTAAACCATCTGATATTCACTAAACCATTCAGTTGGTTAGCTTCTTTTTGTTTTTATTGAGAGCAGGTTGTTTGAATTAGTACTCTTCATTCTCCTCTAACTCGGAGTGGAAAATTGGTTGTCGAAGAAAAAGAAATGAATTGAGCTGGTTGTCACACGAAAACCAGCTCATTCTTACCCAATCTATTTCATGGTCTTGACCCATTCGTAGACTGATTGGAAATTAAGCAAAAAAGAAGGGAGTAGAGTCAGTATTCAGGTTTCATTTCAGCACTCGATTAATTTAGCGAAGCGCTAAGATTTAGCCAGAAATTCAAAACCGGGCTCTTTTCTCAAAGAATCCAAGTCTGAATCCTCACGAGCCCACTTTCTCAGAGATTCGTCATTCTCAAGAGCAGTCTTGAGAAGATCCATAGCTTCTTCAATCCGTCCCATTAACGCATTATAACGCGCGAGATTGTAGTACGCCAAGTAGAGTTCTTTTTCGTCACCCTCAACTCTCAATGCATTCTCAGTTGCTTCAATCGCACCATCATAATCTCCAAGGGCTCTTTGGGCATGCCCAAGGTTCAGCCAAGGCCAAAACTCCTCTGGTTGAAGATTAGTCGCAGTCAAGAAAGCTTCAGCTGCAGATTCAAAATCCTGTTTCCGAGACAGAATATGGCCTAGTTCTAACCATAGTTGCCAAGAATCCTCATGTTCCTCAAGCGCAACTCTGACGAGCTCTTCTGCATCCGTAATAAGATCGTTTTCTTGTAGGTCCTTTGCGCGCTTCACCAGTTTCTCAATTTCGCTCAATGGACCACCAGAATTCTTGTGTTTTAAGAGTCATAATTAATAAACAAGACCTTGCTTTTACAATATGCGGTGAGTGCGTTTTATAATACAAATATCTCTAATCTTGCTTCAAATGCATTTCTTGATGACGATGGCATCGAATTACTATAATTATGCTTGAATTCGAGGCGAAGACATTTTGAATGATTCATCAATATCTTGCTAAGAATGTAAAAAGAGAGTTGGTAGATCCAACTCTCAGGTTCATCCTACTTCATGGTCTTGACCCACTCATAGACAGGTGCACAGAGCTCCTTCATGCGCTCCTTTTCTGGGTTCACAGGATCGGATTTCCAACCGTCTGCAACTTACACGATTATTGCTTTGATTATAGAGATTAAAAGCACCCTTTTTTGGCGTGATTGTCATGGCATCCACTGACAATTATTATGTTCAAAAAAAGGACCACTGGCTGAAATTTTATCGCGACATAATGGAAAATAAAAGAGTCCAACACTCTGTGCTTCAGAAATATTTCACTCCCAAAAAAATCGAGGATTTGAAGTCAAAAATGCAACAGCAATTTGAAGAGCTGTTGCCACAAATCCCAGATTTTGGTAGAAAACAAATTAGCCAATTCTCAACGGATATGGTTAAGACTGCACTTTCATTGGCGTTTTATCGTGTCCTAAAAGAAGAAGGATTTCAACTTCACGAGATTGGGCATATTATCTATGGAATTAGTGAAGCCTTCTATGGAAGCATGAATCCTATTAAGAAATTCATAATGCGTAGGTTTTACCTCTCTTCATCTACTCATAGGAGAGCCAAGAAGGCGATCGAACAGAGGAAACTCCCTCTTGATCCTGAGGACTATCACTGTACTTTTGTTGAAGGGGACCATGAGAATCTACTCTTTGGGTTGGACTACACAAACTGTGCAGGTCTGCATTTCCTAAAGAACCAGAATGCGTTAGAATTGGCACCATACCTTTGTCTATGTGATTATCCAATATATAGAGCAATCGACATAGGTTTTAATCGCAGTCAGAATCTAGCGATTGGTGGAACGGCATGCATGTTTCGCTGGTATCGTAAGTATCCAACTGAGATTGGCTGGCCACCTGAAGAAGTGACTGAATACAAAGACTTTGAGTTCATGGAATAAGACTCCTTCATGTCCTCCTTCCCTGGACTTGACCCATTCGATGACCGGCTGACAGATAGATGATTGAATCACTAATCATTCATTCGTTTCTTTAAGAACACTTTTGCTAAGATAAGAGTAATCAGAGGATACAGTACTGTGGTTGCGATGAAAAATTGACCTACCAATAATTGTTCGGCATTCATGCTATGAAAAATGAATGCATAGCCAAAAGCATCTATCACATAGTGAGCAGTAACACCGGGTAGAAGACTGTCACATTTGATATTTGTATAACCCCAACTAAGTCCGAAGAGAGTAGACATGATGAAACCGAAGATAGCCATCGAATAATCACCACGTAATGCAAAAGCAATAGTATGGAATAAGCCAAACAACACACTGCTAACAAGAATAGCCATTGTATCAGAATATTTCGTTCTCATTATGTTCATAATTGCACCGCGAAATGCTAGCTCTTCCCAAATAGCTGGCACTATTGCATAGAGAAAAACTATCCAACCAATTCCTGTTTCAAGATCAATAATTATGTTGAAATCTATAACTAAGGTGCCTAATGCTGTTCCGATGAATATACAGATTATAAAGTAGCAGAATGCGGAGATGATTCCTGCTAAAATTGTCCTATTCAGTGAATCACCTTTAGTGGGCATAATGCCACGTAAATATTCTTTGAGATGTGGACGACGGAATGATAGATGCAGCAGTGCGGGAATGATTAGAACAACTATCACCGCACCTGAAAGAAACCGTACAGAAAAATCGATCAGATAGCTAATTTCTGATGATAATCCTGCATTACGACAAAATGTAAAAATTTCAAAGATTTCATTTAAACTCAAAATTAAACTGAAAATCACTGTGATGACGATTCCAGCAAGCAGTGGATAATTTGCTAGGACTCGTTTTTCTTCTATTGAACTCATCACTTTCATTCCTTTCAAAGTACTATATCGAGAGAATTGATTCATAACAATAAATAACCACTTCTTAGCGTAAGAATTCTGGATCGATTGGAAGAACTATAAACCTCTCTTGATGCTTAACCAAAAAAAGAAGAAGAATGAGCTAGGAGTCAATGACTCCAGCTCATCAGTATTCAAAATTACTTCATGGACTTGACCCATTCATAGACAGGTGCGCACAGTTCCTTCATACGCTCCTTCTCTTCGTTCATGGGTCCCGGCTTCCAGCCATCTGCAGGCTCGAACCACCAGTCTGTGACAGTGCCCTGACGTTCATCCTTAGGCTTCCACACTACTTTCACAGGCATACCGAACTCGGCATCCCAGGGATCCAGACCTCGGAGCTCATTGGCGATGGCAGTCTTGCAACCGTCAACGATGACATAGGCAAGCACAAAAGGCAGTCGCTTGAGGCTGCTTTTTCCGCTCCACCCAGCAATGGTGAATGTATGAACGATGCCTTCTTGCTTGAGTTGAATCCACTCAGTCTTTTCGAGGTTATCGTCAAGTGACCAACAATTCACTCTCGGTGGGAAGAACTTGTCACCGCACTTCGGACACTTGGTTCCCCAGAACTCACCATCAACGAAACCCTTACCGAGCTTCGAGACCTCTGCATACTTCCAATAATACAACTGGTCATAGTGCAGAAAGACCTTGAACTGCTCCTCAGCTGTGTCCCACTCATAGCCCATAAACCCGATACCAGTCTCCTTGACATCTCCGCGGAACTTGTCAGGGTATGACTCATCGTATTTGACTGCATTATGGTCAGGGATCTTGTGCATTCTCTTGTCCTTGGTCATTTCTATGGCCTCCTCAGAATGAAGTTCGAGATACTGGTCCCAGTACCCGCATGACTGTTGACAAGACCCGTGTTGGCGTCCTTCACATAGGTCTTGGAACTCAGGTGTTTCTTCGGAGCTGTGTCATTGAGATGCATCATGCATTCGACAGCGCTCATGATCCCGGTCGCCCCGACGGGATGACCATAGCCCATGAGACCACCACCAACATTGGTCGGAACCGCTCCATCAAGGAAGGACTGCTCATCACGCATGAACTCTTTGACATTTTCCGTGGTGCACCAGTGGAGAGCCTTGTAGATTTGCACCTCAGAGGAGCTGAAGGCATCATGAATCTCAGCAACATCGATCTCCTTTGCAGCATTCTTGTACTCGATGCCTGCCATGTCGTACGCGTCCTCTCCAGACTTCCGACATGCACCAAACTCTGTCATGTCAGGATATCCTTTACCATACAACTCGTTCCAACCTGGGAAGTCAATACGGTCACCTGCACGGATGGTACAGCTACTGAGGCCAGCACCAGCAATTTCAACATAGGTGTCTGGTGCGTGTTTCTTTGCCCACTCCTCACTTGTGACGAGAGCAAAGGCTCCACCACGGCTCATGAGACAACAGTCCAGTTTCTTTAGTGGGTAGCTGATAAGTCGGCTCTCCATGACATCATCAACTGTGAGGGTCTTCTTGTAGTAAGGCGACTTTGGATTGGTATAGTCACTCCGATAGAACTGAGCCTTCGGGTTGTCAGCTGCGTAGTTTCTGTTCTTCATGGCAGCCAGAGCAAAGTCCTCCTCTGTGAGACCGTTCTCCTTCATGAACTTGTACGCCATCGCAGCATAGTAGATTGGGTAGATACCGCCAGCAAGCGCCTCATACCTCGTGTCTGAGGCAAGCGCAATGAACTCGCTACCCTGTGACTGGGTGACGTTGTCCATGGTCTCCCAACCGTATACTCCAACAACATCAAAGAGCCCAGACTTAATGGCCATGAAGGCGCCATAGAGTGCTGAACCTCCTGTGTTTCCACCGTTCTCAATACGCACGTGGGGCAATCCGACTAACCCAAGGTGGTCATGTACCACCCATTCCGGACAGAGCTGTTTGCCAAAGTGTACTGAGAAGTGAGAATATACCATAAACTGCAGGTCCCTGAGGGTAAGGTCAGGGATGTCCTGCTGGGTCTCCACAATACAATTGGCAGCCATGGCTTCCGGTGTTATATGCATGGGATAGTCAAAAGGTGTTGCAGCACCACCTGCGATGCACACTTTTCGACTCATAATATATCACTGAATCCTTGTTTGAACGCCGACGAAAAGGCGGCGATACTGAGCAATCCCAATTTTGTCGGGTACTTAACAGCTTCGGCTTTGAAGTTGAAACAGAATTCAAGAACGAAATCTGTAAAATACTTCATGCAGAGATTAGCTTGAGATTCAACAATTAGCACCTTCAACAACCACACCCCCCTGTTCCAACCCCTCGAACGATCATAGACCTACTGGCCCTAGTGATCTTTGTTACTGGATTAGGAGTAGTTATGATTATAGCTATACTGATTGTACTTCTCAGAAGACCCACTGTAGGTGAACTTTCTCAAATACGGTATGATTGGTGATTGACCGTTTCTACTGACTTCACCTCTTCTTCAACCATAGGATGACTACGATTGCTAGTGCCAATCCAATCCCACCAATCAAGAGAACTAATGGATTCATAGATGGCGGCTGTTGAGGTATGGTTGTTTGCGATGTGCCAGAGGTGGGTGTTGTAATTTCAGTGGGGGAGGTTGGAGTAGGGGTTGTTATCGAAGTAGGTGTGGTTGTCGTTGATGTTGATGTGACTGTGATGATGACCTGATCTACGGGTGGAACGATTGGAAATAGAAATGAAGGAAAATCGTACATGATATGCACATACAATGAAAGAACATGTACTCCCGACCCTAGTGAATCAGCAATGTATGTGATGTTTGTGCCGTCCCAGAGAGAAGAATAGAGCAATGTGTCATTGTCGTAAATCTCGTAACTCACTGGATGAAGAGCATAGGCGTTCCATTCAAGAACGTGCCCAGTTGTTCCCTCCTCAAAGGTTAGATCATCTAGTGGATAGACAAAAGCAATTGGTTGTGGATAGTGGTCAACACTACCTGCAGATCCCTGGATATTGACCACACCAATGTAGATTGTGAACCAGTAGTTGCCCACACTGACTGCGTCATCCCAGGCATTGTTGTCACCATTGTCCACAGGACCTTGCCAGTAGAACTCGTTCCTGAAAATCGTACAATTCTCACCTGAGATGTGGAAAGGTCCCCAGCGATTATAGACAAAGGCATTCCCCTTGATTATCAGATTGTTAGCAAAATGGAAATACATCCCATATCCTTCGTTGAAGGCAACAGTGTTGTTTTCAATGATACCAGTGTTAATTACAGTCATATCATCAAATGATCCGTGGAGCCCTGCAAAACCAGCATTGAAGGAGATGTTGTTTTGTGTCCAATTGTTGAAACTAGGTGTGCCTGTATGAGTTGTTCCGAAATAGAACTCGAAACCAACATCAGAGCAATTCGTTATTGTGTTCCCTACAAAGGTATGGTTGCTAATGAGGTTGGAGTAAATCCCATCCACATTGAATGAAAAGTCATTATTTGTAATCACCGACCCCCAAGTATGGAGTTCCAACATTCCATACAATGAATCGGGTCCAAGGATGTTGTTTTCAATTCGAGTTCTACCTGATGATGCTACCAGAACACCACCTAAACTATTGAATGATAACTGGGAATCAAGTAGAGAGCAGTTGTTTGAGTATGATATTGATACCCCAAGACTGGCTTGTGAGTAATTTCCTCCACGAACCGTGATATTATTGCACTTGACGAGGATGACCTGACCATATTGGTCATTCTCAATAACAGTCGAGTTGGTATTGAAGAAATAACCAAGTTCCTTGCCATTGACAGTGTTGTTTGAAATCTCATTATAGTAGGGTGATGGTAAGTAAGAAATTGAGTTCACCAGACCACAGTGTGTAAATGTGTTATTAACAAATAGACCATCTAATCCAGTCCAATATACACCGCCTTCAAATGTAGCATCGGACACTTGATTGTTGGTTATGTTAGCATATTGGGCATCGAGTTTGATTCCACAACCTGTTGGACCAGTGATGGTGTTATTATCAATTGAGATTGATAAGGACGACTCTATTTTGATACCAATGTCAAGACACTGACGAAGCGTGTTATTGTAGATAGCACAATTACTGGAGCTGTAGAGGTAGAACCCATCATTCTTGTTGGAAGTCACTGTGCAGTTTGTAATCCTACAATCATCAGAGCGCTCCAACAAGACTCCAATTGACCCGTTTTCGAATCTTCCATTTGACACTGTGACATTGTCACCCTTTGATAGTATGACTTGCCCATAGGGAGAGGCATCGATAATTGTGTCTGAAACACTTTCGAAATAGCCTATAGGCAAACCGTTCATTGTATTGTTAATGAAAGTGTAGAGGAGAGGAGAGGTACTCTCTACGAACAATCCATCATGAATGAACTGGTTTGAAGTTAGATTACATTCTTCACTTGATTTGATGACCAAACCGTAACCAACATTGGAATCGAATATATTCTCTAAAAAGTAGGAATCGCCTGAGTTACTCAGTTCAACCCCAATAGCGGGATTGTCAAAAATTTTGTTTCCGCGAAATGTAAGATTTCTCGAACTCGAAATGAGGATTGCCTCATGATTCTGTTGTCCGGTGGTTGAAACCGAATTGTCATCGATAATCGAGTTGGGGATTGATGATGCAACTATACCAAATTGAGAAAAGCTCGAAATCGAGTTCCCAGAAATCGTTAGATTTGCTGAGCTCGTTATTCTCATTCCGTCTGTTACGCTACTAATGTTGCATTGACTTACTACGCAGTTGGGCGAGGATGTCAGCCTCACGCCCCAACCTTGAACCAAGACACACTTCTCAACACGACCATTTGTGACATTGTCGAACTCAACTGAATCGTACCCAGCAATGTGACACCCTCTAATCACAAAATGTACGCGAGTGTCACTCACAAAGATACCATTCTGTCCTTCAGTGATGTTCAAGTCCTCAATTAAGTAAGGATTAGACTCTGATCCATTGCCAGGAAATCCTTGGTCAATAAAATCAGAGGCCCTATTGATTACAATTGGATCGTGATGAGTAAGGTCGCTCAAAATAATGGATTGAATATTATCGACCGGATTATGAAAATAGTAATGAGAGGGTGATGCAAGTCCAGCACTAACTAAGGAGATCACAAATAGAACGATTACAAACCAATTTGATTTCTTCATGCCCTTTTCCCTATGCACCTATTCCTACTTCAACAATACTTAACAGCTTCGGATGGCTGGAATGCGGTATCAATAAGAGATGGAGTTCCAGTTCTTTCTTGAGATTCAATATAACATTGATAGAAAGAAGTAACTCCAAGACATGCACATTTCTTGCGGAAAGGCATGCTTGGAGGAAACTAGAATACTGATGCTACGTGGGCTTTGCATGAGCCCTTACAATCGATTCAATCTTATCGAGTTTGGCTTGTATTTCAGGATCCTTGATGTTAATGACGACTGAAACATCAATATCTGCAATCTCTTGCTGACCCTTCTTGTTTGTGTAAGGTACATCAACCTGGAAGTTTACTCGGTCATTCTGCGTTGCTCTGAATCCCTTGGCTTCTTGCTCGATGTTGTAGCCACCCCTGATTGGGTAGAGCACTCCGTAGTTCACCATTTGGTATCCACTGTCGGTGATTCCCTTGGTTATCTGTTCCATGATCGACTTGTTGTACATGTAACTGCCCAGTTGAATAAGGCTCAGAAACGCAAACACTCCGCCTCCGCTCACCCTAGCCTTCTTGGCTTCCTGTACACCAGTTGCGATGATACGATGGTCTGATACGAATACCTGACCCTTAATCACAGACTTGCCCGTTTCAACCCAACCATCTGCAATCACTGCGAATTCCTCACCAGGTAGTTTGCAGAAGTTCTGGACGAAGAATCTCTCGAATTCAGCTAGTTTGTCTGCTTTCCTTGCACGCATCATCTTATCAAAGAGAATGTATGCCTTCTCTGAGAACATCGCAGGATCCACTAGAATGGCATCCTTCATAATCTCACCAAAAATCTGGAACTCTGAAGGATCGATCTTTTCAAACACTTTTCTCAGCTCATTTCCAACGTCGCCAGATTTTCCCTTGTTCATTTTTTCAAGGACTGTGTTCCTTAGTTTATTATAATCTACACCCATGAGTATAACCTCAGAATAGAAATGAGTCTGAAATAATACATATTAACTGAGTTAGCACGAATAGGGGAGAGAAGGTATGCAACAGTTGGATTGCTATCTAGAATAGATTTGACTTTATTTTATACCGCGGCACTTGATAGCTTCGGCTGACAGTGAAGATACATTACTCGCTCATTGCTAACACTTTGTTCGTTCGTAGCAATGATAATTTTTATAATAATTGTTTAATTTTTTAGATACTTTTATAATCATACCTTCATTGGAACTATGTGGAACACAGACACCACCTGAAACCAATGACCCATTAGTTATGAGTAAGTCATGAATAAGACC
>Ga0180438_10007233_pt1 | contig 14577 bp, 12 predicted proteins | sample SS_ome_12_FD_132455 | JGI IMG/M metagenome (GOLD analysis project Ga0180438, IMG submission 132455) | Hypersaline lake sediment archaeal communities from the Salton Sea, California, USA - SS_3_D_2 metaG | ecosystem: Environmental > Aquatic > Non-marine Saline and Alkaline > Hypersaline >...
ATCCCGGAGCACCTGTCATATACGGTTGCGTGGCTACTTCGGTGAGTCTTCACGATGTCCGATACTTGGGCGGTCCTGTAGAGAGCGGAATGATCAATGCAGCCACGGCTCAATTAGCTCGATATTATGGTTTTCCCTATTATTCCACGGCAGGTATTAGCGATTCTAAAGTCCTGGATGCACAATGCGGATATGAGACGGCCATCAATAACCTTCTAGTGGGATTGGCTGGCGGCGATTTGGTTCACGATGCGGCTGGACTCATGGAGTTTGCCACATCCGTCAGCAAGGAAAAACTGGTCATTGACGACGAGATACTGGGCATGGTTCTCCGGGCCGTTCGTGGCATAGACATCAGCGAAAATACACTGGCAAAAGACGTCATTAAATCCATCGGTTCTGGCGGTAATTTCATCGCCCACAGGCACACTCGGAAATACATGTATCGGGAACACTATACACCGCGTTTGAGCAATCGTCAACCGCGTGAACTCTGGCAAGTGGAAGGGGCAAAAACAACAGCAGAAACAGCCCATGATAGAGTGATGGCCATCCTTTCGGAACGGCCCATACACTACATCAATGAGACCGTTGATGCTGAGTTACTGAACACATTTCTTCATATCGAAGCCGAATACCTGCCGATGGAGGTAAGCGGATGATTATTATTGGAGAGAAAATCAACGCCTCTCGAAAATCCATCGCCAAAGCCATTCTTTCGCGGGACGCCAGCGTCATACAGAATCAGATAAAGAAGCAGGATTGTGCGGGTGCCGATTATATCGATCTGAATGCCGGCACGCGTGTCGGGGATGCCGATAAAGAATTTGACGACATGCGGTGGCTCATTGATCTGGCTCTCGAATCAACAGATAAACCATTGGGCATCGATTCTGCCGACCCACGTATTATCCGTAAAGCAGCAGAGTATCTTGAAGGTAAACGGACATGGCTGTTGAATTCCGTGAAAAACGATAAAGACGTTCTCGATACACTGATGCCAGTAGCAGCTGAACACGGATGCGCCGTGATTGCATTGTCCATGAGCGGGAAAGCGATACCCGAAGATGTTCCCACACGCATTGACAACTGTCGAGCCATTTTTGAGTCAGCGAAAGAAGCCGGAGTACAAGAACAGAACCTTTTTTTCGATCCACTGGTCATGCCCATATCATCGAATACTATATACGGGAAACTGGCGATGGATACGTTACGGGGACTGAAGGAAACGTTTCCTCAATCTAAGACCACCATGGGTATTTCAAACTGTTCCTTTGGGCTTCCTCATCGATTCCAAATTAATGGAGCTTTTCTTCTAACTGCCATTGTCTGCGGCCTGGACTCGGCTATTTGTGATCCCACTCACTCTGAAACGAAACACGCTATCATCCTGGGAGAGTTGGTGAGTGGTAGAGATAGGCACTGTCGTAGATACACCCGAGCCGCGCGCAAAGGTGAATTTACAAAAGATGCCACACATCAATAATCGATTTCTCAAGATAAAAATGTCGGAGAATCAAGAAAAATTAAATCCTTATGCCGATGCCGTGAAGGCAGCTTGGAAAGCCAGGGAGGCGAGTCGGACGCTCCGAACGGTTCCGACGGTCATGAAAAACCGGACGCTTCATATTCTCTCAGAACTCTTGCAGAAACATATGAAAAGCATCGTCACAGCGAATGGAAAAGATTTAAAACAGGCTCGAACGTCCGGTCTCCTACAAGCCCATATCAATAGGTTGATTTTTGATGCCCCCAAGATTGAAGCGAGGATTCGTTCGTTGGAAAAAATCCAACGTTTGCCCGATCCGGTGGGTCGGATGGAAAAAATGGGAGTTATGGAGAATGGAATCACGTACGGACGTATGCGCGTCCCCCTGGGTGTGATTCTGATGATTTACGAAGCGAGGCCCCACGTCACTATCAACGCAGGGGCCTTTGCTTTAAAATCGGGTAACGCCATCATCCTGAAAGGCGGCTCAGAAGCCAGCCATTGTTTAACACTTCTCTCCCTGCTCTGGAAAGAGGCATTAACCCAGGCCGGGATTATCGCCGATGCCGTCCAGGTCGTTACCCTCAGTCATGACGAAGTGACACATTTGCTCTCACAGTCGAACCTCATCGATCTCGTAATCCCTAGGGGCGGTAAAGGACTCATTGAATCGGTTTGTAAATCATCGAAGATTCCAGTGATCAAACATTTTGAAGGTAACTGTCACGTCTATATCGGCCGCCATGCGCATCGGGAAAAAGCATTGTCCATTATTCTCGATTCCAAACTTTTGATGCCAGATGTTTGCAATGCGGCCGAGTCACTGCTCATCGACCGATCGATGATCGACTGGCTACCCGATTTGGTCGAGGAACTCCATCACCATGAGATCGAAGTCCGAGGCTGTCCGGAGTCTATTCAACGGGTCGATACATTGAAACCTGCTACGGAGGAAGATTATGGTGCCGAATACTTGGATACTATTTATTCGTTAAAAGTGGTAGATGGTATAGATGAGGCCATCACGCATATCAATAACTACGGATCCGGGCATACGGATACAATCGTGACAGAGGATTACAGTGATGCACAAAAATTCGTAAAGGAGGTGGATTCCTCTGTCGTTTTGGTGAATGCCTCTACCATGTTCTGCGACGGGGAATCGTTGGGCATGAGTGCAGAGATTGGCATTTCCACAGATAAGCTGCATGCCCGCGGTCCCATGGGGCTGGAAGAATTGACGAGTTACAAGTTTGTCCTCTGGGGTAAAGGACAGGTTATGGGTGAATGAAGACGTATGAAAGATATCGCAGACTATTTTAAGAAAGGTTTTAAGAGAGCGATAAAAGAGCGTAGCGGTGCCCGGCGCATTGGCGCTGAACTTAAATTCCCCATGGTCGATGGAGAAGGAAACGCCGTACGCAAGGACGATGTGAGGCGTCTCTGGCAATTTCTGGGTGAAAAAGGATGGCATTTGCAGACCGATTCTTTTACGGGTGACATTGTAGGAGCAACCATTCCCGGACCGATGAATGATACGGTAGCTTCCAGCGAAACCGGTTTTTGTAAAGTAGAATTTTCTCTGGCGCATGTAGACAACATCCATGAATTGTCCGATAGAATCCACTGGCTGCGGAGGCTGCTCAGAGAGTATTCCGATACCAATGATAAATATCTGTTGGGTTTTGGTACTCAGCCGAAAACCCCTCCCGGTAAACACCTGAAGATGGAAAAAGCCCGAAACGTGTTCTGGGAGAAAGTTTTTGGATCCAACAGTCATATTCCTCCAGAGAAAGGAGATGATGTCCACCTCTTCACGGTTTCGGCGTCCTCACAAATCCATCTGGATGTATCGTTCGATGAGGCAGTGAGAGCCGTTAATGTATTCAATGGCCTCTCCGGTGCTCAATTGGCCTTAACGGCCAATTCAAATATTTGGAAAGGGGATGTCGATAATAACTATAAATGTGTTGGAGAAATGTTTTGGGATTGGTGGAATCCTGGGAGCGAACGTTTTGGCATGCCCCATAAACCTTTTAAGAACCTGGATGATTATGTTCGCATTATCGGTTCCATGTCTCCCGTTTATGTAATAAGAGAGGGTATCCCTATCGGCCTTCCAGATTATGAATCCTTCAATGATTATTATTTTAATGATACGGCATGGGGTATTAATCCCGAAGGCGAAAAAATCCGTATCACTCCGGAACCCGCAGATATAGACCAGCATTGCACGTTTTATTGGTACGATGCCCGTATCTCTCGGTATTTCACTCTGGAAAACCGGCCCAACGATCAACAACCCCCCGACGATCTGGTTGTTATCGCTGCCATGAGTACCGGCATTTTATCGATGCTGAACGAAGCAGAAGAAGAAATTTCGAAGTACGATTGGAATCAGTTAGAACAGGCTCGCGTCACAGCTTGTAAAGATGCCTTGGAAGGCCAAACAGATAAGATTTCATTGTTTGATTTTGCATGGAATATGTTAAGTCTGGCGGAAGAGGGGCTTAGTCGCCGTGGCTTGGGAGAAGAGATTTATCTGACTCCCTTGCATGAAAGATTAAACGAACGCTGTTGTCCCGCTGATGAAGCCGAATTGGTTTTCAAGGAAAGGGGCATATCCGGCCTGTTGGAGAAAAGGAGATTGTGAATTGGACGTAAGAACTCCAATGTCCCGACTGCCCGAGTTTATGCGATTCGACCGAGGTAATAGGGCTCGATCGCCCGTTTTTTTGGTGACGAATTCCAGCAATCCATTCGATCCGTTAAATACTGCTCATCAGAAACGATTTAATGACGGTCTTACTGACATTTTATTTGGATTGGATGGTTTTCAGCCCCGGTCACCTGTTCTTATAAAAGTGCATATCGGAGAATCCAACAGCAACACGAGGATGTTGCCGGTCTATACTGAAAACATGATTAAATACCTACAACAAAATAATATCGATAATATCTTTTTTGGTGATACAACTGTGACGTACTCCAGCTCACGAGGTTATCGTGAAAACGGACCCAAAGCCCAACCCTACCTCGCCATGGCAGAAAAGCATGGCTGGACGAAGTATGCACCGTTCGTCGTTTTGGATCGGCCCGAGACGGGGCCGATGCACGGTTTTGACTTTTACGAAGAAGAAATAATTCTAAGCCAAGACGCTAGCGGTCGTTTTAAACGATTTTCCCTATCAGGCGGATTCGCCAGAAGCGACAGTGTTATCCACCATGCCCATCTCACCCTCCATGGATTGGCCCATGTAGCGCTTTGCGTGAAAGGACTTACTATGGGTCTTTCCGGACGAACGGGAAAACACACCATGCATCAACATTATTATCCATCCATCGACGAGGAGGAATGCAGCCGCTGCCTTCTCTGTGTCGAGACTTATCCCGAGGAAGCATTAACGGAAGATGAAAATAGCGTGCCAATACGGCGACCCGATAGATGTATTGGCTGCGGCGAATGTATGGCCGTTTGTCCCAATAATGCCATCACGATGGAAGGGCAAGAGATCACCGATTGGGCAAAGGGCGAGGATAGTCTGCCTTATAGGATGGTCAATTATTTGATAGGAATGACGGTGAATCGATGGGAGCACATCGTCCATGTCGCGCATCTTTATAACATTACACTGTTATGTGACTGTGTGAATCAAGAGCAGACATCCATTTGCAATGATATCGGTTTTCTCGTCGGGCGTAATCCATTCGCTGTAGATCGGGCTGACCGGCAGATCCTTGAACAGAGACTCGCTGAGCAGGGTGGTAAATCCATCGCTGCCTTTCATCCCGGCGATACGGGTTATAAAATATTCGAATATGCACAAACGACCTATGGCGTTATCACGGAGCCGGAAATCGAAGTCATCAAGGTTTAGGAGACAATGCATGAATGATAGCTACAGGATAGCAACTCTGGTTGATTCCAAATACCGGCTCCGCGAAGAACAGATTAAATGGCTGCACGATGCCTCCATGGCCATCCTCGACGATCCAGGTATTACCAGTTTTAACGAACGCGCTACGAATATTTTAGATCAAAATGGATGTTCCGTCCGGCGTGACAAAGAACAAAATGCTTGGCAGATACGCTTTCCTGCAAAAGTGATCGAACGTGCCCTGGAACGTACACCCGGGAAAGTCGTTCTGGGGGCGAGGAATCCCAAAAACAAGCTGCTTCTTCAAGCCGAGGTCCCTCGGGTATATTTTGGCACCGGTTCCGAGACGAATGTATACCTCCGAACCGAATTCGCTGATTATATCCAGAAAGATAATCTGCAGGCCGTCAGGAAACTTCCGGTTTACATTCAGGAGCGAGGGACGATCCGTCATCTGTGTCAGGCTGCGAAACTCTGCAATGCTCTGCCCAACGTGGATTTCTACATCCGCAATGTCAACATTCAGGACCCCGAAATCACGCCTGAAAACAAAGATGTGCACGTCTTCCTCGCTTCCCTGATGTACATGTCCAAACACGTGCAGGCCGGGTTGGTACACATCGATCGATTAGACGATGTGCTCAAGCTGGCAGAGATCATCGCCGGTGGACCGGATCAGTTCAAAAACAATCCGTTTATCTCGTTCATCACGTGTCTCATCAAGAGTCCACTCCAGATGGTGGAAGACACAACAGAGAAACTCATAGCCATCGCGGGACGGGGAGTGCCGGTGGTCATCTCCAGTTCACCCCAGGGCGGATCCACGGCCCCCATCCGTGAAGAGGGCATGGTTGCCTTAATCAACGCAGAAATTTTAGCCGGCATCACTCTGGCCCAGATGGTAAACCCCGGCACACCGGTTCTTTACGGTGCAGTACCTGTACGAGCACGGCTGGACACGCTTCACGATCTGTACGGCGCACCTGAATTCATCCACTACAATGCCGACTGCGTCCAGATGGCCAGGCATTACGGCATTCCCTGTTACTCCACGGCGGGTGTGGGAGACACTAAAACTCCCGGACTTCAAACCACTGTTGAAAAGGTTTGTTCTCAACTGGAGATAGCAGCTTCCGGGGCCCAGTACATTCATTATGCTCTGGGACTCCTGGATAAAACCAATGTGTTTTGTCCTCTTCAGGCCGTGCTCGACGATGCCCATATAGGATTGGTGCGTCAGATTTTGCGCCGACCCACCTTTGGCCAGGAGGACTCCCGATCGGCTGTCCAGGAAATCCGGCAGGTCATGGGATCTTCGACCCGGCTTTTTGCCAGACATATCCGAAAGGCCATGCGACGGGATCTGGTGAGTCCGCCGTATCCTTTCGAGAGTCGTAACGATGAAGACCGGGTGTTAATACAAGCGTATGATCGGCTCCAGGAGATATTAAACGGTCCGGACGAAAAGCTAGAACAAGATGTTGTTCAACAAATCGTTGAAGCTGTTCCGGGTCTATTACCTATCTCGAGATTTAAACCTGAACTCGAAATGTCATAAGCGAGGAGAATCATTATGAGTAAAATTCTTGAGAAAATAAAGGAAAACGTCGTGGCAGGCCGACTCGATAGTCAGGATGAAGGTTTTGACGGCATGATGGAAGGCCAGCCCGGCGTCACCGAACTTGTCCAACAGGCCGTTGAAGACGGACTGAATCCCAAGGACATCTTGATGGAGGGATTGAATCCGGGCATGGAAGAAGTGGGTCGGTATTATGAGCAAGGCGAATACTTAATTCCCGATATGCTGGCAGCAGCCGAATGCGTCGGAGAAGCCATGACTATCCTTAAACCGCATTTGGCAGGGGAAAACATCCAAAATCGGGGCAAATTTCTTATTGCCACGGTAGAGGGCGATCTACACGACATCGGAAAGAATATTGTGGCCACGATGCTCAAGGGCTCTGGATTTGAGGTTAAGGATTTGGGCACGGGCGTTTCGTCTGAAAAAATCGTCAATGCTGTGAAAGAATTCGGTGCAAATTATCTTGGACTTTCGGCCCTTTTGACCACAACCATGGTGCGCATGCAGGAAGTTATCAATCTTTTGAAGAAGGAAAATATCCGAAAGGATGTTCAGGTGCTCATCGGAGGCGCTCCAACATCGGTGGCGTTTGCTGAAAAAATCGGTGCGGACTATTACTGCACGAATGCCTTCGATGCTTTGGACAAGCTTAACAAAGCATAAGCGACTAGCACGAGATGAGTCCCGAAAGCCAAAGGAATGACCCCTATACCCAGGCTGTGACCAGTGGAAAATACGACCGTGAAACCGGTCTACGCGGCAAGTACGATAATGTCCGAGTCTACTGGGAAGATGAAGTGACACGTTTTTTTCTTCGGCCCCATATCGAGAAGCGATTACAGCACGTCTCCGAAAAAGGGAGGGGACTTCGCATTCTGGATTTAGGTTGCGGAAGTGGTGACGGTTATGAGATGCTGATGGAAATCAAGAAGAGGGATAAATCCCTCGATAAAAATAAGATCAAGTTAATCCAAGATGACCGCTTGGCACACTATAAAGGCATCGAGATAAACAAGGACCTGCTGGCCCAGAATGCAACACGTTGGGGAGAGAATCCCAAAATGGACTGCTGCTGGGGAGATTTCTCACAAGGCTTACCCGTAGAGAGGCAAGAACCATCATTCGACATTTACTTCACCTCTTACGGGGCGCTTTCTCATTTGAATGAAGATCAAACAGTCCGTCTTTTTTGTGATATCTCCCACCATGCTGAGGATGGTGCCCTTGTCGTAGGAGACTGGCTGGGCCGATATGCGTACGAGTGGCAGGAACTGTGGAACACAGACATCTCCAGTGAACAATGGATGGACTACTATATATCTTATATATATCAGTCCGAAGTCAGAAAGAAGGTATCACTGACGCCCCTGCATTTACGGCTGCTTTCCCAGGAAGAAATAGAAATACTCATAGATAGGGTCCGGTCAGAAACAGACGATCAGTTTAAAATCAGTTCCATGTTCGACCGAAGTCTTTTGATTGGAAGGCACACCGATACGGGGGATTACAATTCATATCTCAAACCCCTGCGGCAAGCTGTGAACGCTCTTTTCGAGAAGAATATTCGTACCGATCTTCGAAAGATGCTTATCGATTACCATTCCCATCCGGATACTCCTGAACCCAACCATTTCTTCGAGAACTTTTTTCTGAACTGGAATGCCCTGGTTCGGTATACGATGTTTCTCTGTGGGCTAAAAGATGGCAAGGAATCCTCAGCGAGAGATGCAGCACTTAAAAACGCAATAGCTTTTATGGATCGCGTCTTCGATGCGGCAGGTCGATTTGACATGGACGATCCCCGAGCCGATTTTATCGAACCCCATCTGGCTTATGCTCTGAGAAACTTGGAGATGTCTTTGCAGAAGGGTCAGGGTTACGGACACGGCTTAGTCGGAATTTTTCAAATAAAAAAATCATGATTCTATTCGAGAATGTTTCAAAGGTTTATGACGGCGGTGTATCTGCTGTGAAGGACCTCTGCCTGCAGATAAGGAAAAACGAGGTTCTCGTATTCCTGGGAACGAGCGGTAGCGGTAAGACCACATGCATTAAAATGGTAAACCGTCTCGAAGAGGTCACGTCCGGTCGGATCCTGGTAGATGGAATCGATGTGAAGCAGTACGATCCTATTACGCTTCGGCGTAAAATGGGGTACGCGGTACAGCACATCGGACTACTTCCTCATATGACCGTGGCCAAGAATATCGCTATTGTACCGCAATTACTCCACTGGGAACAAGATCGTATCGATCACCATGTCCGGGAATTGTTGGATATTGTGGGGCTCTTTCCCGATGAATTTTCCGATCGATATCCCCATCAGCTTAGCGGGGGGCAGCAGCAGCGTGTGGGTGTCGCCCGGGCTCTTGCGGCCGATCCTGCTATCCTGCTGATGGACGAACCTTTTGGTGCCATTGATCCCATCACGCGGTATGTACTCCAAGATGCTTTCCTGAACCTTCAAAAGTCATTGAGGAAGACGGTGGTCTTTGTGACGCATGATATTTTTGAAGCCGTAAAATTGGGCGACTGTATCGCCCTGCTGGATGACGGTAAACTCCAGCAGCTTGATACGCCGGCGCAACTCATCCATAAACCCGCCAACCGATTCGTTCAGCAGTTCCTGGGAACCCAGCGATTCCAGCTCATGCTGCTGACTCGGAATCTCGGGGAGATTATCGATACGAATAGCTTAAAAAAAAGCGATGAGCGTCTACCCGAAGGATTACCGGCCACTGTTTGTTTAACCGATTCCATCCTTGATGTGCTGGATACCTGTAAGAAAGATGAGTCGGCTTTTTTGGTTATTCAGGATGACGAAGGCGTCGTCGGCCGTTTAGAAAAGAAAGATATCATGACAGCGTTATCTCGTCTTCTTAAGAACTGGGTGAATACATGATTCAACAGTTTTTACTGAGATTCGGCGAAGATATCGGTGTGCACACATTTCAGCACATTTATCTAACGTTTATCAGTTTGACGTTGTCTGCATGTATCGCCATTCCACTGGGTATCTTTCTGACGAAAACCCGGCATAAAAAATTGGTGGGCGTTATCATGAATCTGGCCAATATTACCCAAACCATTCCAACATTGGCCCTCCTGGCATTGACAGTGACTTTATTTATTGTGGTCAACCGGATTGCTGGCGGTGCGGAATGGTACCGTGAAGGCGGCCTGATTCCCACCATCGGGCGGTTGCCCGCTATTACTGCCTTGGTGCTCTATGCCTTGCTCCCTATTCTGCGAAACACCTATACAGGGATTAAGCAAGTCGATTCTGCCCTGTTGGAAGTGGCCAGAGGCATGGGTATGTCCCAACGTCAGATTATGACGCAGGTCGAGCTTCCCCTGGCGTTGCCTTTCATGATGGCTGGCGTGCGCATTTCAGCCGTTTGGACCATCGGTATTGCCACTTTGTGCGGTTTGATCGGGGCGGGTGGTCTCGGCGATCTGATTCTAATCGGTCTGCGGAGCAATCGGTTTGATTATCTATTAGCGGGTACAATTCCCGCCGCTATTCTAGCACTGATTTTCGACGGACTGATGAGCCTTCTGGAACGGTGGTTAACTCCGATCGGTCTTCGAACGGCCGGTGGTATAGGATGATTGTTTTTCCTATCAATGTCGTTCTTACATTAAAAAAACACCACTATGTCTCTTAAGAAACGTATCCTAATTATCTTTTTTATATTCGTTGTTATCGATGCTTTTCTAATAGTGTTGTCGCCACGGTCATCGGGTGACGCTATCCAGGCTGCATTTGATGCAGAATTTTTCTCCCGACCAGACGGGTATCCTGGACTGATCAAACATTACGGTTTCAAGTTCCGAATCCCTCCCCTCCAAATGGACCCGGGCTTGATGTACCGCGCTTTGGCCAGTGGCACCGTGGATGTAATAGACGGCTTTGCCACCGATGGTCGAATTCTAGCATATAATCTTGTCACCCTTTATGACGATCAAGGTTTTTTTCCTCCTTATCATGCGGCCCCCTTGATTCGAGAGGAAACTCTCAATGCCTTTCCAGAAATTGAAGACATACTCCGCCTAATTGCAGAACGAATCGATGATTCTACAATGCAGAGACTCAATTTGCAAGCTGATGAAAAAGGACGAAAAGCGTATAATATCGCCAAAGAATTTTTAATAGAACATGGTTGGCTTGGAACGGCAGCCCATCCACATGTATCTGAGGAAAAAATCATTGTAGGGGGTAAACATTTTACCGAGCAGGAGATCGTGGGCGAACTCATAGCCATACTACTAGAAACGCATTTGAACGTTTCAGTAGAACGTAAACTCAATATGGGCGGTACAATGATCTGTTTTAATGCCCTTAGATCCGGCGATATCGATTTGTATGTGGAGTACACGGGAACAGGACTCATCAATATATTAAAAAGGAATGTTATCACTAATCCAAATGAGGTGTACACAAATGTTAAAGATGCATTCAAAAGAGAGTTTCAGTTGGTATGGTTGAGGCCGCTAGGTTTCAATAATACGTATACACTGACTATGAAAAAAGGATTTGCCGAACAACTTGGCATTGTCAGTATATCTGATTTAGCCCGATATATTAAAGGTAATTAATGTCTTATTATATATAAGGGCAGGTACAGTAGGTACAATGATAATTGGCAGTTAAGGTTATTTTAAATTTTATCCAAATGCTATATCAAATATCTGACAGAAAGGAGTCAATTGTAAACCATGTTGAACCAGCCAAAGATTACGAGTATAAATGATTATGAGCCTCTTATTGGATCAAGGTCGTTAGAACGCATACAGGAAAAGGCAAATTACTTAAAAGGGATGCATGTAGCTCATGTCAATTCGACTTATTACGGTGGCGGTGTTTCTGAAATGTTGTCTTCTCTCACAATACTGATGCATAGTGTGGGAATCCAGACAGGATGGCGGGTTATTCAGGGATCGGGAGACTTTTTTGGAATTACCAAGAAAATGCACAACGCTTTGCAGGGATCGAGTATTCATCTTACCGAGATGAAGAAGAAAATTTATCAGGAGGTTATTTGGGAGAATGCCATACGCAATCATCTGGACCACCATGTCGTGATTATACACGATCCCCAACCCCTTCCTCTGATTGATCATTATCAAAAAAACGGCCCGTGGATATGGCGCTGTCATCTAGATTTGTCCAAGCCCAACAGAGAGCTTTGGAATTATCTTCTTCCCTTCATCAGAAAATACAATGCGATGATTTTAAGTATTAAAGAATACAAGAAAAAGGTTGCAGTCCCACAATTCTTTTTCATGCCAGCCATTGATCCTTTTTCTATTAAGAACAGAGAATTAAGCCAGGAGGAGATAGACGAAAGACTTCATCATTATGACATTCCCTCTGATCTCCCCTTAGTCGTTCAAATATCACGATTCGATCGCTGGAAAGATCCGCTAGGTGTTATCAAGGCATATAAAATTGCGAGGAAAACAACGGATGCTACGTTGGTGTTGCTGGGAGATGTTGCAACGGACGATCCCGAGGGCGAGGAAGTCTATCAATCCCTGCTGGAGCACCAGGAAGAACGAATCCGGATTATTAGTCGTGAAGATACGGCTTTGGTCAATGCACTTCAGAGCCGGGCGGATGTGGTTCTTCAAAAATCGATACGTGAAGGATTCGGACTGACAGTTTCAGAGGCAATGTGGAAAGGCACTCCCGTCATTGGAGGCAATGTGGGCGGAATTCGATATCAAATCGATAATGGTGCGAATGGATTTTTGGTATCGTCCATAAAAGAGGCTGCCGATAAGATTGTGGTTCTTCTTCGGGATGAAAAAATGAGAAAACGCATGGGTGAAAATGGTAAGCAAAAGGTTCAAAAACACTTCCTACTTTCCCGTCTTTTAGAGGATTATCTGGATCTCTTCAATTCTTTCGAAACCATCTATCGAATTCGGAAGGCTGGACAGTGTATATCTGATTAAAAACATTTGATTTACTCGTCCAATGTTTTTCTGAAACAGAGTTTGTGAATTTAATTGAAAACCATTAATTTATTCATTATGTATCTTGATATTATTTAGAGATTGAAAATTCCCTAAGAAGAGCTACATCGGAAAGGAGTTCGAGAAGAGGTAACGTATTACACGGGGGAAAATAAAGTGTTTCCGAACGCTGATGTCATGGATATCCTTTCAGTGATGAGATGGTCAGGAGCCAGTCGCTAAATGGTCACCAGCGGCAACAAACCCGTTGGTATTATCGCGCTGAAAGATATTCTCAGATTAATCTCCTTGAAAGTGGATATTGAAAATGAATAACGACACCATACACAAAACAGGTGAAGGCATGACTCGAATCATTTTAGTTTCCAATCGTCTGCCGGTCAGTGTAGAGAAAAGGAAAGGCCAATACCGATATCGTCAAAGCATGGGAGGATCGGCGACAGATCTGTCAACATATCATTTTGAACAAAGCAACTTATGGATTGGATGGAGTGGTCTGCTTTCTGGTTCTGTGGATTCAATAGATCGAAAAAAGATAAATAAAGAATTACGATATAAATATCATTGTCTGGGTCTGTATTTATCAAAGATAGATCATCGATTATTTTATTCTGGCTTTTGCAACAAAACCATTTGGCCGTTATTCCACTATTTTACGGACTTTGTGAAATATGATGATAGGTACTGGGAATCGTACGTTCGGGTGAACGAGTTGTTTTGTCGGACTATTATGAAACATGCAAAAAATGATGATATAATTTGGATTCTCGATTATCATCTCATGCTCTTGCCTCAAATGATTCGTAAACACCTGCCCGACTGTCGTATCGGATTCTTTTTACACATCCCATTTTCTTCTTATGAAATTTTTCGCCTACTCCCCTGGCGCGATGAAGTGCTGAAGGGACTCTTAGGTGCGGATCTTATTGGATTCCATACATACGATTATATGCGTCATTTTATATCGAGTATCCGACATATATCGGGCTTAGAGCATCAATTCGGACATATACAATCTCAAAATCGTTTGATAAAGGTTGATGCGTTCCCCATGGGTATCGATTATGATTGTGATATGTCAGTTCTCGAAGGACACGGCTGTACCATGTACTAGTTTCTCTTTCTATATTTTTAAAGGTGTTTTTATAGTATTTGATGCAGTAATAAAAACAATAACATACTTCACCACTTACAATGATAGACGCACCGTCCCCTTGGGGACGCTTTTTCTGTCATTGATTTAATACCCCGATTCGATGTTTGATAACTTAGCGGGATTATATCTAATGGAAAAAATCATGAATGTGGAGCATGAGGTCGAGAGTTCAAATCTCTTCGCTCCGACTTAAAACAAGGAGCTAACTGCCGGAGCGCCGGCCTGTCACGCCGGAGGTTGCGGGTTCGAGCCCCGTTGGCCCCGCCCCTTTAAACCCTTGATTTTTAGAGTCAAGGGTTTGTTTTTTTTGCTTCTAAAAATAATGGCAAAAATAAGGGGGTATCAACAAATAGCAACAATTATATATAAAAATTGCCCCAGTTTTTGCCCCACTTTTTTAGGGGGTAAATTGCAAGATGCGGGTCCTGCTGGATTGGAAATAAAATGTACATAGAGAAATACATTTTTTCAGACTATGTACATTTCAGAT
>Ga0180438_10007234_pt1 | contig 14577 bp, 12 predicted proteins | sample SS_ome_12_FD_132455 | JGI IMG/M metagenome (GOLD analysis project Ga0180438, IMG submission 132455) | Hypersaline lake sediment archaeal communities from the Salton Sea, California, USA - SS_3_D_2 metaG | ecosystem: Environmental > Aquatic > Non-marine Saline and Alkaline > Hypersaline >...
TAAAATCTCTCTTGAAATAATATAATTTTTTTGGATTTATCCATTGCAAATTCTAAATAAATTAATTCTATTGAATCAAATCATTGAAAACAACGACATTATTCCCTTTATTTCTCTTTTACACGAAAACATTGATCATTAATGTTCAGCTTTAATGCATGTATAGGAAATATAAGGAAACGAGCTAATAAATGAGAAGCAATTAGGAGAAAAGAATAAGATTTAAATATTCTTTAGTCAAAGTATAACTATTATCAAAATCATGACGAGTATTAATTTCTGAAAAATGTTTAATTTGGTGAGCTTATGAGTAATAATTCAATTATTTCAAATTTAATCAATATATGTGGTGAAAAGAATGTATCTAATGATGCCTCCGTACTTGAAGCCTATTCATCTGACATGAGTTATGTTGAAGCAAAGGCTCCATTATGCGTAGCATGGCCTTCAAACGCAAAAAAAATTGAGGAAATCGTGAAATTAGCAAATAAATTATATTTTTCAATTATTCCTATTAGTTCAAGCGCAGGACCTAGACTCCACGGAGATACAATTCCACAGAAAGATAATTGTGTAGTGTTAGATCTTTCGAGAATGAAAAAGCTATTGAAGCTTGATAAGAAGAATCGGGTTATGATGATTGAACCTGGAGTTACGTTTGGTGATATAATACCTACACTCGAGAAGAAAGGTTTGAAATTAAACATTCCATTACATCCTAGGGCTTCCAAATCGGTGCTTGCAAGTACCCTCGAAAGGGAACCTGTCACCATTCCCAGACACATGTGGGATAGTTCTGATCCGTTGTTATGTACAGAAGTTATTTTCGGAACGGGCGATCTTTTTCGAACCGGCACGGCGGGAGGACCAGGTACAATAAAACAACAAGAAAAGGCGGGAATTGCTCAATTAAATCCAATGGGTCCGACTCAATTCAGTCCTTATAGAGTCATTCAGGGAGCTCAAGGAAGCATGGGAGTTGTAACCTGGGCGACAATTAAATTAGAAATGAAGCCTACAATTCAGAAGGTTTATCACCTTCAATCAGATGATCTTCAAGAATTATTGGATTTTCACCACGACTTAATTAAATATCGATTATGTGACGAGCTTCTTATTTTAAACAATTTAAATTTAGCATGTCTTTTGAAACAAACACCTCAAGAGATTAACAACCTAGCAAAAGAATTAAAAAAATGGAACTTAATTTATGTTCTTGCAGGGCGAGGAAAATTAGCAAATGATAAACTTGAATATCTTATGGGAGATATTGCTGATATAATGGAAGAACAAGGGCTCGATCCTTCAAAAGAAAAAGAAATTATTAACGATACTAACATATTACGAGTATTAAGACAACCTGATACAGATTCTTGGAGAATGAGGTTGAAAGGTGGACATCAAGACATATTCTTTTTATCTAATTTTGAGAGAATTCCCGAATTTGTATCGATAATGGAAAGCCAAAATTCCTATGATTTAGGCGTTTACATACAAGCATTAAACCTGGGAACTTCGCATCATTGTGAATTTAATATTTATTATAACCCTAACAATGCTGAAGAATCAAAACATTTAAAAGAAAATTTCTTAAAAACATGTACCAAATTAATGGATGCGGGTGCGTTTTTTAATAGACCATATGGTCCTTGGGCTAAAGAAGCGTACGAAAGACACAGTGCCTCTACTCAATCAGCCCTAAAAAAAGTGAAAAAAATATTTGATCCAAATAACGTGTTAAATCCCGGAGTGTTATGTTTTGACGATTAATATTAAAAAAAGAGGAAGATGAGAAGAATGGATGAAGAAGAATACGAAAGAATGATTCAAAGGTGCCTTCGCTGTTCTATTTGTAAATGGGTGCCTCAAATACAAGTAAAGAGCCAAAAATATGCTACTATTTGTCCGGCCATGGACGAGTATAACTTTCATACCTATAGTGGTGGTGGAAAAATCATATTGGCATTATCTTATCATTTAGGGCGGATTGGTCCCTCCGATGAACTACGAGATATTGTCTACAAGTGTACGGAATGTGGTGGTTGTGCCGTTTCGTGTAAATTTTTAAACACCTTAGAACCCCTTGAAATCATGTGTGAGTTTCGAGAAAGGTTAGTAAAAGACGGATGTGGTCCGATGCCTGCACAACAGAAATATATTGAAGCCGTGAAAAAAGTAAATAATCCCTACAATGAACCTCACGAAAGTAGGAAGGAATGGCTTCCTAAAGATATACAAACCGATCCTAACTCGAAGGTTTTATTTTATGTTGGGTGTACTGCCTCCTATCGGAGAAAAGAAATGGCAATTGCCACGGCTCGGATCTTGAATGCTGCGGGAATAAAATTCCGTCTTCTTGAAGACGAAACATGTTGTGGAAGTCCTATATTAAGGACGGGAGTTAAAGACGCCTTTTTAGAATCAATGAACAAGAATTTAGATGCTATAGAAGCATTGGATGTAGACACGGTGGTGTTTACCTGCGCTGGTTGTTACGATACTTTCAAGGTTGATTATCCACTGCATCGAAAATATAATTTTGAAGTCAAACACACTGTAGAATTATTTGACGAGTTAATTCAAGATGGAAAATTAAAACTAACTACAGAAGTTCCGTTAACAGTTACGTATCACGATCCATGTCATTTAGGTAGAAATGCCGAAAGATACGAAGAATGGGACGGCGATGTTGTTGAATTGATGCCCCTTGTTAATATTAATATTCCAAAAAAACCAAAACGTTGTGGTGCTGAAGGTGTCTATGATCCTCCGAGAAATATCTTAAAAAGCATTTCTGGATTAAAATTAAATGAAATGGAACGAATAATGGAATATTCCTATTGTTGTGGTGCAGGAGCTGGCGTAAAATCTGCATTTCCAGAGTTTGCCTTAAAGACTGCTCAAATAAGATTAGACGAAGCAGAAGATACTGGTGCTGAAATTTTAGTATCTGCGTGTCCTTTCTGTTCAACCAATTTACAAGATGCTATAAAAGAAAAAGGTTCTAAATTACAATTTTACGATATAAATGAGTTGATCTTGATGGCGTTAGGGATGGATATTAAAAAAGTAAAAGAAAAAGCGGCGGAGGTGGCGTAAATGGTATTAGAAGAGGATACTTTTAAGGAATTTGAAAAAGCTGTTGGCGTTGGAAACGTCAACGATGGCGAAGTTATTACCGATGCTTACGCTTACAATTGGTGCATGGAAATGTTTAATTACATGGATGGAAAAGAACCATTACCTTATTCATCTCGCCCTAAAGCTGTAATACTGCCTTCTTCTACGGAAGAAGTTCAAAAAGTCGTGAAATTATGTAATAAATATGGAATTCAAGTAAAAGCACAGAGCACTGGTCTTGGTCCGTGGAACTGTGTATCCTCCAACAATAGTATCGTCGTGGATTTACGCAGGATGAATAAAATCGTTAAAATTGACGAAAAGAATCTTTATTGCGTTGTCGAACCATATGTGAGTGGTGCACAATTGCAAGCTGAAATAATGAAATATGGATTAAATTGCCACATGCCTGGAGCAGGACCCCAGGTATCTCCTCTTGCGAGCGCAACAAGTATGAATGGACCTGGATTTACTTCGCCATCTACTGGACATAGTTCAAGGAATGTGTTAGGAGTGGAATGGGTTTTACCAGATGGAGAAATCATGAGATTGGGGTCATGGGGGATGAAAAACAATCCCGATTGGTTTAATGGAGATGGGCCTGGACCTAGCTTGAGGGGAATAATGCGCGGGTGGGCAGGGGCTAAATCAGGTCTCGGAATATTCACGCGAGTTGCTGTTAAGCTCTTTCCATATCCATGTAGTACGGATTTTGAATTATCTGGACATTCGCCAAATTACGACTTTAAAATCCCTGACTTCATGAGACTTTATGTAATGGATTGTAAGAATTTTAAAAGGTTGGATGAGATAATAATCCAAGTAGAAAAAGAAGAAATTTCTTTCATGTGTAGTTACTTATCTGGACTTGCTGTAATGGCGATCTTTGCCAACTCTTTTGAGCAGATGATGGAATTAATGGCGGTAGGAGGCATGAAAGCTCCCCTTGTTGTGATCATTGCTGCTCGTACTAAGCGAGAATTTGAATACAAGCAAAAGGTCATGGATTATATACTGGAGAAAAACAAATTGGCAAATATTATTGGCAAACAATATACTCCCTATCCAGTTTTTTATGCTGAAGCTTTACGTTCTAATTTAGGATTACACGGTTTTATTGCCACAGGGGGTTTTCAGTCTACCTTGGGGCAATGTGATACGGCAAAGATGTGTCTCAACAGTGCAACATTGAATGTTCCGGCGAAACAATTGTTTATAAAAAAGGGAGCAGTTGCGAACGACTTTGGGGAAGGAGTATGGATGACTTCCTACGAATCTGGGCATTATTTCCACGCAGAATCACCAACAATGTTTGATCAGACAAATAAACATAGCGTGAAAGGAACCGCGCAATATTTTGAAAGAAGTAATGAAATAGGTTTAGTAAAACATCTTGGCGCCCCATTTTTCGTGGAAGGAGATCGATGGCACGACATGTTTGGACCGCATATGCACAATTATCATCTCTGGTTGAGAAAAATAAAGGAGGCATTCGATCCTAATAATATTGCTGATGGAGGATTCTATATAACACCAGGGAAGGATAAAAAAGGCGCATTAAAAAAATAATGAGGTGAAAGCATCATGACTGAAGTGAAAGAAGAAAAAAAAATGGTTAGAGGTTTTGCAGGGCTCATTTATGCCGTATTGACTCCTTTAAACGAGAAAGAGAAATTTAAGGAAAAATTTGCTAACACAAAAGTAAAAATACTCATCAACGCCTCTAATTTGAATTATGCGGCGTTAGTTATTATTGATAAAGGTACTATAGATGTTGAAAGCGTTCCAAATAAGCCAAAGGAGAATCTGGAAAAGAAAAATGCCGGTTGGGATGCATTTATAGAAATGCATGCATCAACATTCCTCGCTTTCGCAATGAATAGGCTCTCACTACCAGGAATGGCAAAGTTAGTGCTCAAACGCGAAGTGAGATTGAAAGGTCTCAGAAAGCTGTTAGCAATGATGCAAATGATGAAAATTTTAGCAGAGTAAATTGTGATAGCGGCTTTTGTATTTACAAAAATATATAATAATTTTCAATTTCTAAATTTATAAGTAAAAAAGGCTCGTTCTAAAAGAAATTAGTTCCTTTAAAAAAATTAAATAGCGATTTAATATTTATTAACGCGATAGTCTAAGGTTTTATCATGATTGAAAATGAAGAATTTGAGTCAATTAGAGAGTTTATAAAACTAGATCGCAAATCACTTGAAAAGATTCAAGAAACATTGATTGACGACTCATATTTTTCATATAAAGTCTACATCCGACTCCAACCCACGTGCCTTTTAAAACGTGTAAGATTATTCATCATTTTTAGGGCGTTAAGCGAGCTCGGGCAGATTTGTTTTACTAATCCAGACTTACAGGTGTTAGAATCCGGAGAATTTAAGCTAGATTTTGAAATCTATTTTATTAGCCAAAAAGAAGATAACGAGATCCTAAAAGCATTAGATGAGATTTTGGAAATAGAAAATAAATACATTTTATCAAAAAGCAAGGACGAATTTATAACGCTTTTCAGCGAATTCGTTTCAAGTGGCACGATAAAAGATAAAATAGGAATAGAACCAGAGATTGGGGCAGGAAAATCTGGCAAACAACAACAAGAACAAGCTTTAAACAATGAAATTGTTCAAGCGGGAGGATTATCAAATATTTCCCAAAATAAAGGGAAGACTTCGAACGATCTATTTTCTAATATAACGGACCTTCAAAAAGATGCTTTAAAAGAGATAGGAAATATAGGTGCGGGTAATGCTGCCAACGCTCTTGCAGGTTTGATTAGCAGGAGGGTCGATATCAACATTCCTTCGGTTCAAATCATTGAATTAGACCAGTATATTAATAACCTTACCAAGAATAAATATACGCTATTTACCACTTGGAGCAACATCATAGGAGATAATAAGGCAACAATCTTAATACTGTTTAAAATCTCTGATGTCATTAAACTGGTATCCGTTATGATTGAAGGTATGGAAGATTCTAAAGCTGAATTGTCAGAAGCTGATATTAAATCCATTGATGACCTTCCAGAACTATACACGAGCGCTTTAAGCGAATTAGGACACATCTTAGCGAATCATTATTCTATTGCTCTTGGAAACTTATTAGAACTAAAATTGATGACCGAGCCTCCGGGAATGAGCCTTGATATCGGTGAACAATTACACGATACCATAAATAATCAAATTGGCTTATATAACGGGCTCTCTCTCCTTATTGCCACGACGATAATGATAAAGGATCTCATGGTTTCTGGATCTTGTATTTTCATTCCAGACCCGGCAACAATGGACAGGATGCTAGACGCGTTGTCTCAATTCTTATAATGTAGATAGAAAAACCCTTTAATGATTTCACTTATCTTCTAATGCTTTTTTAGGAAATAGACGTTTTCTCAATTTTGCCGTTCCAGTATCTTCATCGTACTCTAACAATCCAACCTTAGCCAATTCTTGAACAGATCTTAGAATGAATGCTCCCCCTATACCCGTAGTGTTTTTTAATTCTTCCCGTGTCATCTCTTCCTTCTCACCGTGTAGAGTAAATAGAACCCTGTAATGAGGTTGTCCTTGCCAAATTTCTTCAATCAAGACGCGATAAATAGACAATAATGCTTGAATTCTATCAAAATTTAGTTCCATTTCTTCCTGATCTGCTGAAGCTTGTGCAAATTTTTTTAACTCTACTTTCACTTTTTCGTATTCTTCTAACAATTTCACTTGCTCTTCGGTCATTGCACCTATTTTTTGATCTCTTTCTTGTTTTTCCCTTTCAAGCTTCCTAGTTTCGTCTTCTAACTGTTTTTCGTGAGCTTCTAATCTTGCTTTTTCTTTTACTAATTGCTTTTCGTGTTGCTCTAATCTATTTTTTTCTTTTTCTAATTCGACTTTATCTTCAAGGGCTTGCTTTTTTTCTTTGTCGAGGTTAATTAATTCGTTTCTCGCATTGTTTAAAGTTTCTGAAAATTGCTTGAATATATCTTCTGCGTTTTTAAGAGCATCATCAATTCCTTTCAAGGTACTATTTTCATCAGACATGATAATCACTTCATTAAATCATACTATTATGTTTGGATTATGGAACTAAGTATTGAATATGTCTTTATTTGTTTTTAACCTTTTCCTCGGAACATTTATATATTTTAATGATAATGTGATCTTAACAATTTTGCAGTACAAAATAATGAGGAGGAAAAAAAATGGATAAAGAAAAATATTACAAGTATTTGTTTCTTTTGGCAGCTTGTTATAACATCTTGAATGCCTTGATATTTATTGTCGTCTCACTTCTGAAAGATCCTGCAATATTTACCTTATTTGGAGTGTTAATGCCTAATAGCATGATTTGGCTCCAATTATCCTTGCTCTTGATATTGATCCTTGGACTTGGATATATAATCGTATCGATGGATCTTAGTCAGAATCATGGGTTAGTAATTATTGGAGGCATTTCAAAGGTAGTGTTCTTTATTATAACCCTTATATACTTCGTATTGGGCGAAGTTGGTATAATGGTCGTTCTACTTGGAGGCGTTGACATCCTATTCGTGTGTCTTTTTGCGGAATTTTTGTTAAAATATAATAAGTAGCATTCTAATTCCTTTTTTTTTTAATTTCAGGATTTATCGATCAGTAAACTTTTAACACTAAAAAAATTCATAATTTTATGACTAAAGATATTGAAACTGGTGAAAAAAATAAGGAAAAACTCATTTTAGGTGTTTCAGTTCCAATTTTTTTAATGGGGCTTGTATCTTTCTTCACCGATATCTCAAGCGAGATGATCACCAGTATATTGCCTTTTTTTATAATTTCGATTGGTGGTACGGCTTTAACTTTAGGTATAATTTCGGGAATAACTACTGCATTATCTAATGTATTAAAAGGTTTCTCTGGATGGTTGAGTGATAAAATAAATAAAAGAAAACCATTTGTGGTTGCAGGATATGCGATATCTAATCTTTCAAAACCATTTATTGGCTTTAGTCCCTCCTGGGAATATGTATTGGGATTGAAAGCCACTGATCGCTTCGGAAAAGGTCTCAGAACATCAGCTAGAGATACAATGATTTCTTATCATGCGGTTGAAAAAGGAAAAGCATTCGGAATGCATCGCGCAATGGATACTTTAGGAGCCGTAATAGGTTCACTTTTAGCAACTTTGTTTCTAATTTGGGCTTGGTCCTATTCACAGATTATATTTTTCTCCATATTTCCCGGTTTATGTGCTATTGTTTTCATTTTAATCGTTAAAGACGTGGATCCTAATAAAATAGATGAAACAAAATTGAAATTCTATGGACAACCGAAAGTGGATGAGATTGACAAAAGTTTTATCAAATTAATAATAATATTAGGAGTGATTGAATTTGCAAGTTTAGATATTGCGTTCCTTCAGATAAGATCTAAGGATTTTTTGATAATGCCTGGAATGGAGTTTTTAATTCCATTACTCTTCTTACTTAGCAACGTCGTGTACATGGTTTTCTCGCCAATCACGGGGAATTTATCAGATAAAATAGGTCGGAAACCAGTAATAATGGTAGGATTGACTGTGTTGTTAGTATCGTGCATTATACTGGCGATTCCTATGGTTGTTTCGTGGTTCTCTCTAATAATGATTGTTATCGTATATGTAATGTTTGGGTTCTATCTTGCGTCAGTTGATCCCATTTCGAGAGCGTATATTGCAGATTTAGCTGGCAAGAATAAGAGGGGTCGTGCTTACGGATATTATTATCTCTCGGTAGGGCTCATCTCTATGGCAGAAGGAATAATTTTTGGCTTAATTTACGATAGCTTTTCGTTCCTGGTCGCGTTTATCTATGTTTCAGTATTGCTGATTGCGTGTATGATAGTATTTGCCACGACAGATTTCGCGAGAATCCTTCAAAAATCTGAAGATTAATCCCTATTATCTTTAATTTTTTGACCATAGTTCTGCTAAATTCAATATTACTTCTGCTGCTTTCTGTAATCCTATTGTTGGAATAAATTCCTTTCTAGAATGAAATAATTCCCCCCCTGTAAAAATGTTTGGAGTAGGAATCCCCATAGAACTTAGTTTAGCACCATCGGTACCACCACGGATTGAGTGCAGATTTACTTCAAGTCCTGCTTGAGTGATTGCTTCTTTCGCTAGATCAATTGCTTTTTGTTCTTTTTCCAAATACAGTATCATGTTTTCGTATTGATGTTGAAATGCAAGCTCTATTTTCAACCCTGGATACTTTTTTTCGTAGGATTCTTTTAATGATTTAAAAAATTCCATTCGTTTTTCGTTATTTTCTACGACAAAATCGCGAATAATGAGACTCGCTTTTGCCTGTTCTTCTTCTCCTTCTAATTTATAAAGGTGGTAATATCCTTCTCTCTCTTCAGTGTGTTCTGGAGTTTCTTTTTCTGGAATCTCGCTAAAAAATTTACTCGCAATGTGAATGGCATTTATCATCAGATCCTTAGCATATCCTGGATGCACGTTTAGACCTTTAAATTTGATATCTACGCCCCATGCATCAAAACATTCGAGTTCTAACTGGCCCATCTCAGATCCGTCGAGAGTATAGCAAATTTTAGGTAATAATTTTTTATTTATTTTTTTCGTCCCCCTCCCAACTTCCTCGTCCGGGTTGAAACAAACGGTAATTGGACCGTGTTTTAATTCTGGATACTTTTTCCATGCGGCACAAGCTGTCATTATTTCGGCAACGCCCGCTTTATCATCCGCGCCAAGTAACGTGTCTCCTGAAGCCGTAATTATATCAAGACCCATGTAATCTTTTAGAACCTTTGAGTCGCTTAAAGACAATTTTAACTCGCTATTATGAGAAAAGAGAATGTCTTTTCCATCGTAATTCTCGTGAACGACTGGTTTCACGTCCTTACCACTGACCGCTTCAGATGTATCCAAGTGAGCGATTAATCCAATTGGTTTGGCTTCTTCCAGGCCTTTATTCGCGGGTAGATTGCCGTAAACGTATCCATACTTGTCTTGAACTACATCAATCACTCCTAAATCCCGTAATTCCTCGCTCAATATTTTTCCAAGCTCTAATTGGCCTTTGGTTGTTGGAGTTGTAGAGGATTTTTCGTCCGATGTCGTCCACACCTTGACATATCGCATGAACCGCTCAACAGCATCGTCTAGTAAGAATGCTTGAATCTCTTTTGAAATTACCATAGTACCCAATAATGATGTAATACTGAAAAACTTAAAGATAAAAGATTAATCTTGACAACCATTTATAACTGTTAAACCATATTTATTGAACTCATGATTGACCCTTTAGCTCAAATATTTGATAATTTGGACCTTACTTGGATAGATTCATCGAAAGAGATCATTGAAAGCCAGGCATGCACTGCTTTGTTATCTATTTTCCCAAATTTGGAGCAAATCTTTCAAGAGGGAATTAAAAACGATAAAGACGAGTTTATCAGGACGATTCGACACATTTTTCGCGTTTTTAAAGTGTATTTCCTTTTAAAAAATGATGATTTCAAACACGAATCGCTTTCCGAGAATTCACTAACTGTGTTAAGAGATAAAATAAATAGCATTGAAGATATTAACGAAAAATTGTTGCCTCTTATTTTAGCTTATCACGATATTGGTAGGTTTTTTGATAAAAAGGATCATCCTTATCAAAGCCATCTCGTCATTTCTAACAATAATTTGCTTGAATCCTTTGATCTTCTAGATTTTGAAAGGCTACTCATAGATAAGGTAATCCAATATCACTTGTTATTTGCTTCCATATATACAGGAGAAGCAACCTTTTTTGGTACGAGTTCTCTATTACACGATATAGACTTGGTGAAAAATGAGAAGTATTGCGATTTATTCGTAGATATACTCGAAATTTTCACTTATATCGACATCCTTGGATATTCGTACGCTCAAATCTTTGACCACTATATAAAATATTTTGAAGAGATTAACCAGAACTTAAAGCAAATCTTGAAATTATTGCCTGATAAGAAAAAAGCCATGGAAAAAGCGTTAGAAATTTCCCATGAATGGATTGAATGGAGAATCGCAGGCGCCATGAGAATTTTCCAATTCGTAGAAACGAAATCATACCTGACAAGAGAGTTTTATTTTACCAAATTAAAAGAAAGCATTAGTGAAAGTAATTTTGAACTGGTTGACTGTTTAGAATGGAACACAATTAAGAAAAAATATCTTATATCCTCATCTCAAGTTCAAATAAAGTACGGACTTGGCTTCTTGATGATTTTAGCGTTTGGAAATCTCTTCCGCTCGAGACTTAAAAAAGATCGAAATATTTCCGATAAATTAGTATTTTTCTGGCTTATTCTTTCTAAAGAAATCCGGGAAAGATGCAAAGACGATGTTTTTTCTTTATGGAACGTGTATTTCATTAACTTGCCTAACTTGTGGAAATCTGATAAAGAATTCGCAAAAAAGATCGATATTGAGACAATGAAGCGAATTATCAAGAATTCAAACCAAGAATTTGACGAGAAAAGGAATGAACATAGTCTATTTTTGGATTTTAAGGGTGTCCTATAATGTCTCTCCCTATTCAGAGCAGATTTAGGTAAATAGTTTAACTTATTTAAGCAATGGACTCATTGTATGATTTAGTTTAGTAGACTATAAGAGGTAGATCGAATGCAATATAAACGATTCAAATTGTTGAAAATTCGCATTAACGGGGGTGTTGCATTCGTCACCATCGACAATCCCCCGGTTAACATGTTGTCCCTCCAATTAATCGCAGAACTTAGCAGTTTTGCACGTAAAGTTGAAAAAGATGACGACGTGAGGGTTATTGTTTTTGATAGCGCCGATCCAGATTTTTTTATAGCTCATTTTGATGTTGATTCTCTATTAATAACTCCAGACGAGGAACCAAGCAAATCAACTCAGCTTGAAGGCATGCATCCATTGTTAGAAGCATTTCGTACCATGTCTAAGGTATCAATCGCAAAAATCGAAGGAATATGCCGCGGTGGAGGGAGCGAATTCGTTCTGGCGCTCGACATGAGGTTTGGAGTCATAGGAAAAACCATCTTAGCGCAACCTGAAGTTGCTGTTGGGATAATCCCTGGTGGAGGGGGCACTCAGCGCATTCCACGCTTGATGGGACAAGCTCGTGCCATGGAAGTAATTCTTAGCGGAACGGACATTCCTGCTGAATTGGCTGAAAAATATGGATACCTCAATCGTGCGTTTCTACCCGATGAAATAACTGATTACGTTGAGGAAATTGCTTATACTATTGCTTCACACCCGGCAGAAACCCTCGCACTGGCAAAAAAAGCAATTCAAAATGCGGCTGAGTTGCCAATCGTGGAAGGCTTGATTGAAGAATATTATTTATTTCAACAATCAACTGCTTTACCCGTGGCAAAAACGCGTATGAAGGAATTCATGGAAATGGGTGGGCAGTCTCGAGAAGTGGAAATTCAAGGTTTTAAACTACCTGAAGATATACTAAAAAGAATCAAGGATGAAAGAAATAATGAGTAGAAATTAAGGTGAATAAAACATGAAAGATTTTAAGAATAAAAATTGTTTTTTAACTGGCGCTGCAAGTGGAATTGGTCGCTCCTTCGCACTCGCATTAGCGAAAGAGGGAATGAACTTATATATTTCTGATATAAACATGGAAAGGTTGGCGAACGTTAAAAAAGAAATCGAAAAAATAGGTGCTAAAGTAATTGCTGTCAAGTGTGACGTTTCGAAATACGAAGATTTTCAAAATGCCGCTGATGATTTCCATTCTAAATTAGGGGATATGGATCTATTGATAAATAATGCGGGTATTGCTATAGGTGGGGGCATAGAAGAATTAGAATTAGAAGATTGGAAAGAGGTACTCGATGTTAATCTATGGAGCATAATATATTCACTTAAAGTGTTTCTCCCAAGAATGCTTGAGAAAAAAAGCGGACACGTCGTCAATGTCGCTTCTTCAGCGGGATTAATGGGCACTTCAGAACCACTTCCATATGTTACATCGAAATTTGCGGTAGTGGGGCTTTCAGAAGCATTATACGGGCAACTATACAATAGAGGTATAAGAGTGTCCGTAGTTGTTCCCTCCTACATAAAAACAAATATTTTTCTCGACAGCAAAGTGAAGTTCTCTAAAAAACTCCTGGAAGATTATAGTCGGGAAAAGTTAGAACAAATATATTCAGAGTTAGTCGAAGAAATGACAATAAAATCTAAATCGCCTAATCGCGCAGTGAGGAAATACATTCAAATGATAAAAGATGAAAATTTATACGTGTTTGAAGCAGCTAGTGCAATAGCTATTTTGGCATCAAAAACAGAACCACGGAAATACGAGGAATTTTTAGTAAAATTCAACAAGAATTTTGCAAATACAAGAAAAGAAAGGTTTTTAAAATACGGGATAAATCTCGATGATTATTCCTAATTATTTTATCATTGTTTATTCTGAAGAATAGTATCAACAAAATTCTGGTAATCCTGAAGCCTTTTTAATACAATTGTGGCGATTTCAGGATTTCCTCCAACGACTAACACTTCGTTTTGATCGTATACTTCGTCAGGGTACCGTGGATCAAATGAAACATAGATAACTTTTGTGTCGGGATTGTGCAGAGATATTTTTATCTCGTCTCTTGCCATTTTTTTAAACCTATCTCCTGTAAACGCCATCATCATTTGTTTCATTCGCACGCCAAATTCGTTATCTGGTTCCATTTTTGCTATTCTATCTGCAAGTCCCGCATTGGTCATTGTAATAAGCACGTCAAAACATCCTGAATTTAGCATCAGCTCAGTTACTTTTCTATAAACCTCTGGATTGCCCGTGGCTACTAAATCGACGGGATTATTCTTGCTCCAATAAAAAGGTAGAATTTCTGAAATGTCCTCGATGAGTTTTGGGCCTTTAGGCGCAGTGTTTAAATCAACAACTTCAAGACCATGTCTATCACAGAGATCAGAAAGGTGGACTACGAAACCACCACCACCACTAATAATTCCCGCTCGTAAAGGATTTGTGTGAGGTAATGGTAATAAAAAATTAGCTCCTTTCATTAAATAGATAAACTCCATTATTTGGTCCGTAAAAATAACTCCCGTTTGTTTAAAAACTGATTTATATATATCTAGTGAGCCTGCAATTGAACCTGTATGACTATTAGCGGCTCTAGCGCCACTTTTAGTTAGTCCTGTTTTGAGAAATACAACGGGTTTTTTCTTGGTAGTTTCTAAACAAATCTCTTTAAATCTTGAACCTGCCCGTAATCCCTCGGCAAATAAACCAATAACCTTTGTTCCTTCGTCTTGAGCGTAAAATTCCAAATAATCCTCTAGAGTTAAAGAAGCTTCGTTCCCACTTGAAACAAAATACCTTATTCCCTGCAGTGCATTGCAAAAGATTGTTCCCATTGTTCCAGATTGAGAAACTATGGAGTAATTTCCTGGTTTTGGCATCATGAA
>Ga0180438_10007235_pt1 | contig 14576 bp, 22 predicted proteins | sample SS_ome_12_FD_132455 | JGI IMG/M metagenome (GOLD analysis project Ga0180438, IMG submission 132455) | Hypersaline lake sediment archaeal communities from the Salton Sea, California, USA - SS_3_D_2 metaG | ecosystem: Environmental > Aquatic > Non-marine Saline and Alkaline > Hypersaline >...
GTATCATCGGGAGTTACAGTTGGATTTGCAGCATGACATTGCCAACCACCATATGGATATAACCCTTTATCATTACCACCAACATACCATGCTCTAAAATCAGCAAGTGAACTACCTACTACTACTCTAAACCCACCATTTGCATAGTTTGCAATATTCAAAGCAGATGAAAAACTTGACCACACAAGAAATGCACCATCAGTAGGTATAGTTAAACCTGTACCTGCATTATATCCTAATGAACCAATACTTGTATCTTTGGTACAGTCCTGTGTTACAGCAAATGAACCTTGAATATAAGGATAATCGGGATCACCACCGGCAGGAATACCTTGGGTATTATATGAATTACCTGTAAATTCAGACCATCCTGTTGCACTTTCAGCTAAATCAATGTCAGTTAAATCTTCAGTATAACTTGGTGCTGCCATTATTCCTCTTTATTTTTTACGCTATTCTCTATTTCTTCTTGTACAAACTCTCTTGTATGACCTTCCGCATAAAAATATGTTCTATATTTCTCAAAATTATTAAGCATTATAACAGATATTCCTTCACTTCTAAAATGATCTATCTGTTTTTCTACTAAATCAGATATATAAGAAACATTCATAGAACCAACCATTACATTATCTGACCATTTCTCAAATAAAACATTACATTTATCAGGTCTTAAATCTATATGTGCCTTTTCCATTTGCTTCCATGCACATTCAAATATCCTACATGATTCAGGTCTCTCATCATATATATTACACCCAATTTCAGGAGTACAATATTTACAATATTCAGTTGGTTTACTATCAGTTTCTTTTATATTCAAAAGCTTACAACACAAGGTACAGTTTCCACATTCCATTATTGTTCCTCTATCACTTTCTCATATTTTCCCTTAGTTCCTATCTCAATCATGGAAATTACTTCCATTTCATTAGAAAATACAAAATTTTCTCCAAATGCATCAGCAGAATTCTCTTTTTTAACTCTTACAATAACTTGTAATTTTCTGCCTTTATCTTGATAAAAATTTTGATAATCATCAAGAAGTGTCATTATTTTTTGTCTAACTAACTCAAATAGTACCTTCTGTTTTTCTTTTTCAGGTAACTTTTCAAGTTCTTTATGAGCTTCAACTATCTCTTGTGTAAGTTTAGTTGGATCAACATCAACACCTTGTTCTTTTAACTGCTCTAATCTCATTCTAAACACATCTAAATTTGACATATTATATCTCCTTCTATTATTTATATTTTATAAATTTAATAATCAACATAACTAGTAAATTGTCCAATGACTCCATGATCTGCATCCCAAACATAAGATTCTGCTGCATGATATGATTTAATATACCCCTTCTTATAATGCCATTGGTCCGTACCTGCAATCGAAGGAATCATTCTAACAACAGTCCCTGGCATCGTATCAACATTTATCCAATGCATTTGCATTTTCTTATGTTTATGCCCAATATGAATTTCTCTATATTTTGAATCACCCCAAAGTTTAGGTTCTTCTGTTGCCATAATTGATGGAAGGTCTCTCAATGGTTCTTCCACACCATGAGTATATCCAATTAAGCATTTACCAAATGGATAGTATTTTCTATATTTAGGAGATATATCAACCGTAACATCCTTATCATCCTCAAATACATGAGCTAATACATCACACATATAATAGCTTGTCATTGGATCATGATTCCCCGGCACCCAACATACATGAACAGGTGCAACTTCCCTACAATAATTAATCGCCTTAATAACCGATTTCTTAGCTTTCTGATAAATCTTAATAAGCCTTGAATCAGCATCTAATAGATTTCTATTCTGTGGAGTTTGATTTGTTGGATCATCAATATGCAAGAAGTCATTTCCAAATGGAAATAAAATCTTAGATGGATTGTATCCCTTAGATTTATTCAATAAATCCTGAACAGCATAAAGGAACATATTTTCAGCAATATCAATATCATAATCCATTCCTGTTTCTTTATCCCATGCAAGCATACCAAAATGAACATCCATCAAGGCAACTTCCAATAGATATTTTCCATCTAGTTTATATTCTTTCTTTGGTGTTTTTAATTTAGGAACATCATTTATAAGTAATCGAATAGCTTCAACCCACTCCATATTATGGAGTTTTATCAACCAAACTTGTATTTTATACATTGTTACTGTTCTAGGTTTATCAATATGTATTTCATTACCTTTTTTATCATATCTACCTGTAGGTTCTTTAAGCTTTAAAGTAACTTGCCATGACCCTACAGTATACCTATCCACCTTCCATTGTGTTAAATCCACATTAGCAACTTCTAATGCTTGTTCTAAAGTTGTAATTGTTAATGATTCAAGGTCTAATTTGGCATTATTCTTTGAGGTATGATTAAATTCAATTTTTTCTTCTAAAGGCTTATGACCCTGTTCAATTGTATTCTTCTTTAAGGGTCTTATGATTTTTCTAATATATGCTTCATCTACTTTAAGTTTTCTTGCTAATTCAGTTCTATTAAATTCAGGATTAGAATAATACTTCTCTCTTATAATTTCAGCTTTAGTCATTTACACCTTCCTTTTTGTTTACACATATTTATAATTTTATAATGTTATATCATACAATCTATCTACTAAAGTGTCTTCTTTAAGTCCCTTATCCTCTACTTCTGCATCTTTAAATTCAAATCTCTTATTCATATCAACTTCAACATGATCATGTTTATCAACACCTGCTTGATCCTCACCACCTTTTCTCCACGGTTGACCTGCATCAATAAACCCCTTTGTAGCATCTTCAGGTGAAACATACTTCATTCTTTTCCAAACACTTTTCCATGTCTCTTTAGGAAAAAGTTCCTTCATTCCTTGTATGGTATTAGAATAATTTCTTAAATCTTCCATACCACCTGAATTTTTAAATTCATCCCATGTCCAATCACCCAAATCAACATCATATGATTGTTGGAATGTGGTCAATTTATTAAAGTAAGGAGTCTTCTTATATTTTTCCCCATAAACGATATTACCAGGTGGTCTATCATCATCACCTGCCACACCTGTACCATCATCGGGATATCCTCTACTATAGGTTGTTTCATTTATAAGATTAAGTGCTTCTAATAAATTTAACTTTCCTTTTCGCCTTTTCGCCATTTTGTAGTTCCTTTAGCCGTATCAATTAAACGAGCACAAAATCCATTTGCCTTCTCTTGATCCCAACCCTTTTTACCTTTCATTCTTGATACACAAGCATCAAAAAATCCATGATCTTTAGGGTCTTTACCTATCGTTTTACCAAATTTCTCAACTGATTTCTTTCCCCAACCTGCTGCTTCTATCGCCTTCTCATGAAGCTCATCATCATCAAGAAATTCTTTAGTTTCACGAATAAGATTCTCAACTTCTAATTTATCTAAAATATCCATTACTAATTCTCCATTTGAGTATCATCTACATTTTCATCACCTTTAGGAATATAAGCACCCATTAAAGTATTGAATTTTAAAGCCATTCTACCTTCTATATTCTCTTTTGCTTTATCATCCATCTTCACGTTAGCAGGTTCTTTAGTCTCTAGAGCATCAATAAGGTTAAAATCAGAACCCCATACTCTTGTTTGTCCTGAACCTGCAACATAAGCAGATACAGAAGACTCATTTTTAGAAGGAACACATACTTTTTTCACTTTATCATATACAGTTCCTTTAGGACATTCACCCCCAATTACATCTATTTTACCCTTAGCAGTATTAGTAGCTACATCTCCTGCAACTGTTGTATCTGTCATCATGTCTAATTTTTGTAGTAAGTCCATTATCCTATAAATCTCCAAGCATTCGCTTTATTGTCAAATGAGTAAACCTTTGACCATTTACCCACTATACCATAAAAATTCTTTTTTAATTTTTTCAGTCCATCATCTGATAGCATCTCACTATCTTCTACATTTTTTCCTATTCTATACCACAACTCATCTGCTAATTTATTTGATGATTGAGACTTAAATACAAGACCCGTATTGGTCATATTACTTCCTGATGATCCACCATAAGTTTTACCTTTAACTATCTTTAAATCAAAATAATGATATAATGCCATAGCAACCCTACCTGTTATATCAGGAACATCTTTTAATCCCTTAGCCATTTCTGATCTAATTCCCTGTTGAGATGGAACAGTAGCCTCATTTATAATACTATCAATTTTATCTGTAATATCCATTATTCATCCCCCATCATCTGTTTTCTCATCTTTTTTTGTTCCCCAACTGGAATACATTTCCCCTTAATCTCTCACCATTTTTCACCTTCAGGACATTTCTTTTCCTCAAGCATAATAGAAAACCTTGATTTGATTTTTTTCTTAGTTTCATCAACTTTATCAATTTCAGGTTTTTCCTTTTTATCAATTCTTGATTCATCTACAATATCTTTTTCTTTTACTTTAGAGATTTTGATAATATTATCAGCTTCATCAAGAAATTCTTTCATTCCTGTCATTTCAGCCTTTACCTCAAGAGGAATTTCTAAACTAATATTATCTTTCCAAGGAGTGAATAATTTACCTTTAGCTACAATATCCAATTTAGCAGATACATTTTTCAGTTTTCTTAATTTTTCTTCTTTAACATAATCCTTCAAAGGGGGGATTTTTGCCTTAATTACCTTCCCATCAATCTGAACAGGAAATCCAAACTCAACATCACCTGTATCAATTCTTAGTTTTCCCGTAATATCTTCTGCATCACCACCTTCAATAACAGCATTAAATTCAAGTAGTTTTGATTCATTTATTTTTAAATCCATAACAATCTCCCTAATTATATATCTATCAAGATATATTTATAAAAATAAAAACATTTTGAATCATAAACTCCACCATTTCTTTAATATTTCCTTCTTTTTACCCTCATCTTGCTCTGCAAAATACTGTTGAGCAACCCTTACCTTACCTGTCATGTATCTATCATCAATATATTTTGGATCAGGTGGTACTTTTTTTCTTCTATGTGCATGGTTCCATTCACCATGAATATGTCTAAATCCTAAAATATCATACCATGTTCCTCCAGGTTCAGCCACTTGAGTATTAACGGGATTAACAGGAACTTTCTTGACTTTCAATCCCAACTCTTTTATTGCAATAGCAAACCTGCCTTCTGTATTGCCCATTCTTTCAGCGTGTTTTTCATAGGTATCTATCCCTATCAGATAATCCCTAAAGTGGCACATAACAGCCCTGATTGCCTCTGACTTAGCAATAAATGACGTTGTATTAAACAATTCCCTTCCATTATTATCCTCATACCCACATCCCATGATATCAGCATCACCTAACATCTCCATGATTTGAGGAAATCCTTCAGGTTTTTCAAGAATACAATCCCCATTAGAACAAAAGATATAATCAAAGGAACTCATAGCATGAACACCAAAATACAAACACCAAAAATACGGATATAGTACCCCACCCCATGTTTGATGATGAGGTACTAAAAACGTATCAATCATATCATATACATCTTTTTTCGGCATGACCTGCTCAAATGTCATATGACTTTGTTTAGGATCAAGATAATTATCATAAACTACTGTTGTCCAAAATCCTAACTTCTTATGTGTTATAAGGGAATGTTTCAAAAATGGTCTATTCCCTGGATGAGAAGTCAAAAGAACCCCAACATTCTTAAATATTTTAGTAGCCCATTTATCATTTCTCATCATGTCATTGAGAATATAGGCATAATGTTCTTTCTTTGGACCTTTAGGTAAACTCTTAACAAATTCTCTTGTTACTGTCATACAAATTCTCCTATATTAATTCATCTTTTCCTCTTTCTCTAATAATATCTCTAGTAACACTCAAGTCTTTAGCTACCCAAGCATCCCAAAGAAAATCATCAATATACTTATATGGAAGATATCCATAACCATTTTCACCCCATGATACATCCCAACTGTTTTTAAATTTAACTAATTTCTTTGTATCGTTATATCCAACAGCACATATAGCATGTCCACCATATACTTCATTTGGATTAGCAGGATATGGAATAATTCCATTTCTTCCAACACTAAATATTTCTCTAAAACAAGGAACACCTATTACAACAGGACCGCTAACCAATCCTACCTTCAAATCATTAAGATTATTACATCTCCAATATGAATCTATAAGACCCCATTTAGCAATTAATTTAGCCCATCTTTCAGGTGAACCTTTATATCTATCACTATATGGATATGCCTTTTCACAAGGAATCCCTATCTTTTTAAGAACTTGCATTGCATATCTAATACTTGTTCCTTCTTCATTAGGCCAAGGATCAATCTTCTTACAATTCCAATATACCCATGCTTCAGATAAATCATAACTGTCTTGTTCCCTATTATAAACCTTGCCTTCTGCAACCTCTCTTTCATGTTCCATTTGTTCTTGAAATTCTTTCATTGCAGTAATAGCAAAACCAACACATGACCCCAAACTACCTTGATTCTTAACAGGACTCATTTTACTAGTCCAATCAACAAAAGATGGAAGATCAAATCTTGGCAAAGGAGATGAAGACATTCTAAAATCTCTTTCATCTTCAATGTCTTTTTTCAAGTTCAAATTCACTAAATAAATCTCTTTGTCTTCTTCTGTTACATCATAAACAGGATTTTTAGGAGTTTTATAGACAGAACCACTTTCGGCAACCTTACCTTTCTTTGCATCTATTATCTCTTTATCTGTCATTCCTGCTCTTAAACCCTTTATTTTCTTTATTTCAATGTTATTCATATTATTCCCCCTCTATAACCTTTTTCCATTTTGAATGATATTCATCATCTTTAAGAACAAAAGAATTGTATTTCCACCTATCGAAATGTCCTAATCTTTCTGATGGTGGACCTAATTCTTTCCTTTTTGAATCATCTTTAAGAACAGAAGGTCCATAGTAATCAATTGGATAGTATCTTCTATTCCAATATGAATCCTCACCTTCAGCCCAATATTTATAAAGCCACCTTCTATCCTCTGTCATATAGTATTTATATAAAGTATCCTGTTCATGTTTATTTAAAAATACTCCATTGTCCCTCAAGTCAAAATATCTTTTAGGCAATGGTTCCAAATGCTCTTGACAAGATGCTTTAAATTCTCCACCAAGATTCCTATAACCTAACATATCCTTCCACGTAGAATCCTGATGATATGAACTATAATGATCAACCTTCCCTTCATAAAAATGACCCTTTGGGAATATAGGTTGTTTAGGAACTACCTTATTCTTTAATTTTTCATCTTGAACAAAATCTCTTAATAGAACTTCAGGTGAATATGATTCAGGTTTATTCCTATCCAAATAAGGCACTATATAATTAATGAAATCTAAAAATGCTTCAGACTTAAATATGATATTACATGTATGAATAAGACCATTAGATGATGCACTCATTAAATCATATCCACCTATATAATCAGTTACATCATTAATACCTTCAGGTTTATCCCATATACAATCACCATTTGCTATTACAACAAAATCAAAAAAAGAAAGTCCAATCAATCCTGATGCATATACTATATCCCATAACCAACCATTTCTCTTTTCTGCTCCATATGTCTTATGCTTAAACACCCATGCATGAGGAACTTCCATTATATCATTTGGTGGAGTATCCCCATGTCTGTCATATGAACATACAACATACTTACCTGATTTCATATAATTTGTTAGTGTTTGTTTTAAGAAAGGCAAATGCCCTTGGTAGGTAGGAACTATAATAGCTACATTTGAATCAAATATAGGTTTATTTTTTACATAATTATCACTTTTAACGACCATTTCATTATTTTACTCCTATGGTATTTTTACCATTGTAAGACCAACATCAAATGCAGATTTTGTAAATGTAAAATGCTCAAGTCCCATCATTTTTATTTCATGAAGTATTTTATATACAGTTCCACACTTTTGAGGAACAGTCCAAGATTTATCAGGTGGAGTAGTATCATGAAGAAAAATATATCCATGTCTAACCATATAATGATATGTATGCATAAAATCTTTTTTAGCTTGATTGAATTCATGATCACCATCAATAAATGCCAATGCCAAATTTGGTCTTCCTATATCAGCATTAACAATACCATCAAAGAAAGCATCTGATTTTATATTAAATACTTGGGAATTTTTACCAAAATATCCTTTAGTGTTTTTCATATTCTCAACACCACTCTTTGAGAATTCAACATGATAACATTTTCTGTTATGTTTCTCTGCCAATTTAGAAAGATGAATTGAAGATTCCCCACATCCTATTTCTAATATATCGCCTTTTGTATAATAAAGAACATAATCAGAAAGAACAGATAACAATCCCCATCTTTCCCATTTAAATTGACCACTAACTACTTCATTATATAGATTCTTCAATGCTGGATGTTCCATTCTTTGTCTCCTTTTCTACTAAATAATGATGTAAGGCATTTTCTAATTCATTCTCTGCCAAATATAAATTTTCTAGCTTTAACCACATTAAAGCTCTTTCCATATGTTCTTTAGTAGTAGCCATTAATATAAACTCTCCACATATCCACAACCATTACATACAATATTTTCTTCAACTAATTCCATTGTTTCTTCATCATATTCCTGTTCAAGTTCAGCCTCATCACAACCACAAACAGGACAAATAAAATCATCTAATTCACTACGTCTTGCCATATTATCTCCTTATCCTAAAAGAAAAAAAGTTTGTTCTATATTATTTCTTGGTAATATAAAATGAGTTAATTGATATAAATCATCTTCATCTATATAGCTTGCATTATCTATGTATATATTATTATAATCAATACATGAATATTGCCCTATATGATCCTTTAAAAAACCAATTGTAACAACATCTCTTTTATTTAAAACATCTCTATATGAATATCTAATCATTTCTTGAGTAGGTACTATTATTATATCTCCTTCAACAGCCCTATTTCTAATCCAAGTAGTTATCCCTAATTGTCTACCTATATTTAATTGAATAGTACAAAAAGATGATATATAATTATCCAAAGGAAGAAATTCCTTACCCTTTCTATTAGACATATTAATTTCAACAATACTTTCTAAAACATCAGCAATTTTAGAAAAATGGGATTTTATTTTTTCATTTTCTCTTTCAAAAGAAAGTTCTGACCAATTTCTATCAATGTCAGATTCTATATCACCTAGAAGGTCTTTATACATTACCATCCCCCTTTAATACAATCTACAATATACTCTCTATCTTCAGGTGTAACCCACCATCCAACAGGTATACAAATCATCTTTCCAATGACTTCTTCCAACATTGGAAGTTCCTTTATTGATTCTCTAAAACAAGTATGTTTATCATTTCTTTCATGAACTCTTGATACTGCAATTCCTTTGCTACCCATCATATATGTAAATTCAGACCTACTTTCTACTAACATCGTATAAAGCCAATATGAGGAACATCTATCTTTTTTTGTTTGAGTAAGCTCAATTCCATTTAAACCACTCAATTGACTATCATAATAGTTTGCATTAGCAACAGCTTTATTTATATTCCTTTCTGCAAGTTTCATATTTTCCATTCCAATAGTTGCACATACATCATTCATATGAAACTTATATCCCCAATCCTGAATATCTTCCTCACATCTAAAATCAGTTCTAGGTGATTCACGATCAATTCCATACCATCTTAGAAGCTTTCCTTTATCATAATCTCTTTTACGTTTAACACATAAAGCACCACCATCAACACAAGTCAAATGTTTAATAGCTTGAAAACTGAACATTGCATAATCAGAATAAAAACAACTTCCAACAGGAGTAGTATTATATGTACTTCCATATGCATGAGCACAATCCTCAATAATAGGAATACCTGCTGCAACTTGATTTATTCTTTCCATGTCACATGGATATCCTCCCCAATGCACAACCACAATAGCTTTAGTTTTAGGTGTTATGCACTCTTTAATTGATTTAGGATCAATATTAAAATCATCTTTAATATCAGCCCAAACGATCTTTGCTCCTTGCTGTAAAATAGGCATATTAGTTGCTGTACATGTTAAAGGAGTTGTAATTACCTCATCACCAACACCAACACCTGCAAGCCTTAATGCAAGAGTCAACCCATGAGTACCTGATGAAAGAGTAAGAACTTTATCATTAGAAAACACCTTTGATAGTTTTTTTTCAAACTCATTTACAGCCGGTCCTTGACCAATCCAACCTGAATGTATGACATTTAAAAGAGACTCATCAATATTTGGATTCATAGCAACTTTAAACATAGGAACTTTTTGAATCATTTTTATTCTCCTAACCACTTTCTATTATTTAACGTCCATTTTACTGTTGATGCTACAGTTTGATTAATTGTCATTGGAGTTTCCCAACCCATTTTCCACATTTTAACACCACTTAATGCATATCTTAAATCATGTCCCGGACGTGAACTATGAAAATCAACTATATCATACTTCAATTCCTTTCCCATTGCATCAGCAATCATTTGAGCTAATTCTAAATTAGTAATCTCTTTTTCACCAACAATATTATATTTATCTCTTTGTTCAAACCTATCTAAAAGAAAATGAACAGCTTTAGCAACATTCCTTGCATGAATATAAAATCTTGATCCTGATTTTTTTCCATCAGGTGTACCATGAATAGTCACAACATTTCCTTTTTCAATATTCCTAATACATTTAGGAATATACTTTTCAGGATGTTGTCTTTCTCCAAATATATTCATACAATGAGTGATGAATCCTTTAACACCATATGTATTCATATAAGCCAATACTAATTCTTCACCACCTGCTTTAGTAGCTGAATATGGGTTAGTAGAATTATATCTATCCCATTCCTTATAATCAACACCTTCAGGAGCAGGACCAAATACCTCATCAGTAGAAAAATAAACAAATGCTTTAAGATTTTTACACTTTCTTGCAAACTCAAGCATGTTATATGTACCCACCACATTAGAGTAAACAAATGGTTTAGGGTCTTCAATAGAATTATCTACATGAGTTTCAGCACCTAAATGAAAAATATAATCAACATCATCACATTCCTGAATTACTCCTTCTGATATTTCTCTTGTAAAATCAATAGCATAGAAATTAACTCTTTTATCATCAAATGCATTTATATCTCTTACTCTATCCAACCCACTAGAAGCATATGTCAGTTTATCAAAAGTAATAATATCCCAATCTGTTGTTTTGAGAAAATGCTCAATGAAATGATGCCCAACAAACCCACAACCACCTGTTAATAAAATTTTCATATTCTCTCCTATGCACTAACAAAATATTTTCTTAGTAAATAAATAACTTCTTCTTCATCATTACACCATGTATTAACAGCACCCTGAACAAATGGATGTTTACAAAGATAATCATTAAGGTCATCTGCAAAAGCAATAACAGTTTTTTCGGGATTAGAAAAATACCATGCCAATTCAAAAAAAGAACCAATCAATGGTTTATTTGGATCATATTGATTCATATTAACAACTGCAATATGAGACTCCATTACAAATTGATAGTCTTTATGAGGTAAAATATCAATACCAAAACTACTTCCCTCTTTTGTTACAGCATATCGTTTTTCTTCTAAAACCTTCTTATTAAATTGATTTGCACATGGATCAATGAAACCAATTTCATCATGATAATCAGCACTTCTAATATTCTTTCGCCATTCATATGTAATAGGATATTTAGGCGATATCTGACCAACCAAATAACACATTTTTTTCATACCATTTAAGCTCATATTCTTCTCCTTATGGTGCTAGCACCAAACATCTTGTTGTTTTTTTCTTAAAATCACTCCATTCTTCTTCTTCCATACATGCATCATTTGCACTCCATTCAGGATCATACATTGTATCACCATCCCAAACTCCCTCACTAATATAATATAATATATCAAAACCATTTCCTTCAGGGTCTTCTTGAAGATAAACATCTAAATCACCATCAAATTCTTTAAGTCTTTCAATAAGTTCGGATACTTTCATATTCTTCTCCTTAAGAATCCGTTTGGATTGAATGTCATTTCATGTTTCTCACACTCTTTATCTATTTCCCATTCATATCCATATTTTTCCATCCATTTTTCTATTGCACCCATTGGACCTCTATCATTCCATTTCCAAGTAATAGGATTTCCATCTACATGAGAATCCTCAACAATCATATATCCACCTACAGGAACAAATTGTGAATATAATTCCATTTCTTTATATACATGTTCTTCCGTATGCCATGAATCCAATATCACCATACATTTTTTTCTAAAACCAATTTTTTCTTTAATATTATTAAATATATGTTTATCTACACTATTACCAATTAATGTTTCAATTCTATCACTCCAAATGTATTTAAATAAATCAGGATGAGCTTTATCTTCAATATCAACTGTTATGATATTTCCTTGACCTAACAATTCACATATAGATGCATAAAATGAAGCAGAACCACCACGCCCTGTTCCTGTCTCAATAATAAATTCGGGAAGTGTATTTACAATCAATTCTTGAACTACAAAAGCATCCATTGGAAGTTTCCAACATGGAACACCCATCCACGTATTTTTTGACCATAATTTCTTTTTTTCATATATCCTATGATATGTATCAGAAACCCTAATATCATTATCATTATTAAAAACTATTTTACCTACTTTCATATCTTTCTCCATAAAAGCGTTAAAGAAGGAAAAGGTAACATGATCTGAATATCCCAATTTTCATAAACAATTGGATTATTTATTAATTCATGTCTAATAGGCTTATAACCATATTCTTTTATCCATCCTTCATCACGTTCTTTACTTCCACCTTCAAATACAATCATTCCATTTTTTGATATTTTGTCACCCCATACATCCAATGTTCTAATAAGCTTATCTCCATCATTAGAAATATCCATATGAAGAAAATCAATAGAATTATCTAAAAAGCTTTTTGCTATTTTGAATGCATCACAATTTCCCAATTGAACCTCTTTACCCAATCCATTTGTATTTAACATGCTACAAACATCTTCTATTTTACCATGTTTATATTCGTATTCATCCCAAAGATCAAATGCAAAAAATTGAGATTCTGTTCCCCTACTTCTATTAAATTTCAAAGCACTAGCTATATGCATTGTAGAGTATCCATCAAGAATACCACACTCAACAATAAATTTAGGTCTTTGAGCTAATATTAATGCTCTAAAAATGTTTCCATAATTATTGTCTATATATGAACTTCTCAATCATCAGTCTCCATGAACTTTCTTGCTTCTTCTTCAGTAAGATCATCAGGAAATTCACAATATTTTTTAGCATCTTCTGACATATTAGCGATATCTATTTTATTATATTCTTCAAGAATAACCATAATAGGTTGATCCTGTGAACTATAAATCTTATCACCAACTTTAATTTTCATTTTATTCTCCTATGATATAATCAGCCCATTTAGTAGGTACAAATTCATTCAATGCACGTTCTCTTGCTGCTTTACCTTTCGTTTCCAATATGCTTGGATTCTCATTGATCTCTTTTATAACATCAATGTAATCACTTACATCTTCACATAACCAACCAGTTTCAGGTGTAATTCTATCCTTAGCACCATAACTGTTATCACCGATACAAGGCAACCCACAAGCCATTGCTTCAATTATAACCCTTGGTCCTTGATCCTGATATCCTGGTGGTAAATGATACCAAAACAAATTACCCTTTGAAAGGAATTCAGGAACAGGAACTTCATTGACCCTAAACTTATGAATTCTATCATCATCAAATGTAGTACTTCTAGGTGGCATATAAAAGAATTCAATATCAGGATTAATCTCATCCCAAATCTGATTAATAAGCTCATTTGTATATTCAGGATGTTTAGTATCCTTTTGTGAATTGTGTCTTATTAATCTTATACCGTTTCCATAATCAACATTCACTTTAAAGAAATTTTCTAAATCAGTAGGTGGGGGAAGGACTTTTGTTTTTGCTGTGTTTAATCTTTTCAATAGTTCACCTTCTTTGGTGCTATTAAGAAACATATATAAATCCCAATTATGGGTCCAAGTCACTTCCCCTGCTCCACCTAACTGATAGTTTAGAATCATAACCTTTCGCTTACAATTCAATTTATCCATCACATCCAAATACTGTGGTTTCTTATAATTCCAAATAGTATCAGATGTATAAAAAGTAACAATGTCAACAGGTTCAGTCATATCTCCCCAAGGTCTTACAATAACATCATTAGGTATATTCTTTTTATATTCCCCTGATATATTACCTGTTGAAATAAGCTCTACTCTATATCCTCTACTCAACATATCATTCATAATGAACAAAGATGATCTTTCAGAACCACCAAACCCTCTACATGTGGTAATCATTCTAAATGATTTTCTGTCATCATTTTCAATTCTTACTCTTATTTCATCATTTTCTTTCTTCTGTTGAGCTTTACAAATCTCTTTCTTTGCCCAAAAATGGCATCTATGACCACCTTTAGAAACCATTTCAAA
>Ga0180438_10007237_pt1 | contig 14573 bp, 15 predicted proteins | sample SS_ome_12_FD_132455 | JGI IMG/M metagenome (GOLD analysis project Ga0180438, IMG submission 132455) | Hypersaline lake sediment archaeal communities from the Salton Sea, California, USA - SS_3_D_2 metaG | ecosystem: Environmental > Aquatic > Non-marine Saline and Alkaline > Hypersaline >...
CGTGCGCGGCCGATATTGGGGAATCTACGATCATAAACGACCATACTAGGGTTGATATAATTTCTAATAATTAATAATAATTAAATAATTATTTTTTAAAAAAGTATTTTTACACTATTATAACAAGATGGAAGACCAAGTAAAAGCTGAACTTGATAGATTAGGGTATTGGAAAATTACAATTAATAAGTATTTAAAAGAGCTAAATAGACTTAAATCGCTTAAACTAAATAAAAAGCAATTCAAAATAATTAAAAAAAGGCTCTTATTAAACATTTTTGGAGACGCTCATTGCGGTATTAGATTAAACGATGATCACTTCGTACTTACCGATGTATATGTAGATTTGAGGGACCCTGAATCACTTATTGGTATGAAAGACTATATTGATCATACATTATATATAACATCAAGGTGCTATCATGATGGTGATGATGCTGATTACGAGATCGATTATAGATATCCAGAAGATATCTGACCTATCACATATTAAAAAAAATCGTTTTTTTGTCATTTATAGACTGTCATTGTCATAGTATCCTATTACTATCCTTTTAGTTATATATACGCTAATATCATGCGCGCGGGCGGTTGCTACATAGTTCCCTAGACTATCATATGTGGCCCGTACCATATTTATAAAATCCTGATCAAATACCGTTTTCTTGCGTCCTCCTTTAGTTCCCTTCTTGATATATCGATTTTCAACGCTGTATGTGGATACACCACCTCCTTTTTTATTATATTGCAACTTATAAGACATAATTATATTATTTTTAAAAAAATAATTTTTTATATTTTTTATTCCATTTATTCCTATTTTGCGTCAATTAGCCCTTTTGGCTCCTCTACATAGATGGTGCCATTGGGAGCTATGGTGAATGTCTTGTATTTGAAGGCTACTATAATCAACCTGTAACCTGTAGCGCCTGTAATAAGCGTCTTGGGTTTGAATTTGATCTGTTCTTGGGTGTCCATTTGGAGGGATCCACCTTTGGACCCTGATTTAACCGATGATATTAGGTCACTATCAAAGCTAGCACAATATATATTACAATCTTTAAATAGGGCCGTCGATGGGAAATCCATTCTGCTGCGCACGAATCGATTGAATTCGTCCTCATCATCTATATCGCCAATTATACTGTTCCCGCCGCTGTTCTGCACGTCTATATCGTTTAGTTTAGCAGCATTATAGAATAGGTCAGAGGCATCTGCAGGTGTTGATTTGACCACGTAGAACAGATAAGCACCCACATTATTCATGACATTAATCTTCTCTGTATTGGACGCTCCTAGATTAAATGAGGCTAGACTTCGGTCCTGTACCTCCATGTCTAGGAATCGGAATGTGGTTTTATATTTCCTCAACATCGACACTTTAGCGTTATATACGGACGGAGCCAGTTTCTCGCCACGGAATCTAATTGCCGTACGAACCAATGACAAATCGCCTACGACCACACCCGATCCATTATCTGTATTGAATAGGCCAGCTCCTTGCCTAAGCTTGATATCGAATGTAACATTCCCAATAGATTTTAATACATATCGCAATGGGAACATATCATGGTCAGTTATAAAGCATTGAAAGGGCAGATAATACTCTCTTTCCTCTCCGGGATCCAAATAATTATAGGGTTTACCATATGTGTCAGGGTCCATACCAATTGCGTATGAGGCGGTTTTATATTGCTCTATGGTTGAAGAGGACAGAAACTTGACTCGTAGAGATTCAGAGTGTAAATTTTGGATGGTTTTAGCGCTAATTTTGACATCTATCTGAGTGATATACGAGAATACATCACATAAACTCATACGACCGTTGTTAGATCCTGCAGTAGTAACATCTGTTCCAATTACTACCAGAGACGCAGCGCCATCATTTAGTCCAACTCCAGTAGCCACGGGTATACCATATACCTGACTAATTAGAACGCCCGTGAGAGGACCGTCGTATGTGATATCTACCGTGCCAGTTGTATCGAAGGTGCCAACGACAGTTACCGTCCCGCCTATTGCTACCATCCAGGGAAGTGCCTCCAAAGCCGCCTTGATTTGTACCGCTGTAGCCGAGTGTGCCAATTGAGAGGTAGCCTGGCCGTTGAATACTATGTAAAAATCACCGCCACCTGTTGTTGCAGCGGCGCCTGTGGCGTCATAAGAGGCAAGTCTATGGACCTCAGAGACCTTAGCTACCGTGGAGCTATTTCTAATCCTATATACCAATTCAAGATCATGTAATAGATCAAGGTGCGGTGTAAGATCCAGAGAGTATGTAGCTCCGACTCCAAAACCAGTTGCTGGTGGGTTAGTCTTTGGACTCTGCTCTCCAAACTCCATGTGTGAGTGTTTGTTCATGGCACTTTTCATTGGTAAAATGGTGCCATCATCGTGGAAAGTACCATATGCTTCATGTAATTCTTCGTGATCGTGTTCGCTGATCGACATTTTTTCTTGGTTAATGCTATATTATAACGTAGTAGTATACTATTTAGATACTTTAATATTATATATATTCTAAGAGAATATTTTTTAATATTTATATATACTCAAAATTGCAATTTTGAAAAAAAAATATAATTAGATGTACATCAACATCAATTCAAAAGATAGGTTAATTGGTGGTAGCAGACATAGTTTCACTGTCGATCTCAATCGTAATGTGAAATATACAAGCAGTGATAATAAGAAAATAATATTAAAAAGCGCTGAAATACCGGCAAATGCATACGATTTCTCGAGTTTGCTCGGTAATAACACAATCTCGTTTGAGGAGGTGCCTCCGGGCGGATTGCTAAGTGCCACTATACCTGATGGTAGTTATGACTCCATTAATATCGTTCCTATGCTCCAGAACATACTCAACACGGCAGGTACTCTTACATACACCGTTACCGTAAGTGACACAACAGGTAAAATCACGATATCAGCCACTGGGCCATTTATAATCCACTCTATAGACACACGATTCGGATTTACGACTCCGACCACTCTTGCGACATCTGCCACAGGATCTGAAGTAATGGTATTAGGACCTCCGCTATACATATATGTACAGAATCTAAAGCCTGGATTACAGAATATCAATTCATCCACCCCGGGCGTTACTGGTAGTTGGAAGGTACAAATGCGCCGAAACTTCGGTGAGTATATATTTCACGATGAAAAAAAGTACGAGATGACACTATACACTGGAACGTCATTATCTCAGATGCAGTTTGCATTAGTAATGCCAGATGGTAAACCATACTATATCAACTCAGACTGGAGTGCAATGTTCCTTATCAAGTAGACCACCGATTTTTATCTTTTTTTCTCTATATCGCATCACGATGTGATAGATTACACAGTATATGATACGGTGACCCTCCATACCGCGTGGTTGCCGTTTTGCAGTGGTATATCGTAGAAACCATCAAGTTGCTGTCCGGCGTATATATAGATGATGCCCGTTGTTAGTATCCTGATCATGCCGCATGATATCACCTCATATGTGTTAGCCAGTCCTATAACCGTCTTGAAGCCAGCATGACCAAGTATGCCGTTGTTCTGAATGCTGCAAGGATGCCGTACCTCACCTAAGGCGGCCGCTGGACGTAGATCTACTGGAAGTACTGCATCTGCCGTATCACCGCTATTACGCATCCGTATCGGCCCGTCATAGGCGGGCACGATAGGTCCGCTAATTAGAGGGAATTCTAACTCGACTATACTACCCAATTTACGGTATCTTATATCTGCCTGAGTCAGTGTGATAGCACTGCCCCAATAGGCCGTCAACGTGCTATATGCGAATGACGGGATCATTGATCCGACATATGTAACTATCGCTTTTTCAGTAGGTACCGCATCGTCGCTATTACCCGCCATTGTACCATCTGTTGAGAACTCGCTTATACTGGTACCTGTCGATAGTATCAATTGGGAAGATATCGTTATCTGTGGTGTTGTTCCAGTATACCCTATTGTCATCTGCTCTACCCCTCCAGCCCACGCCGTTGGGAGGTCTCCAACAGCCGCTTTAGTGAATGTCCTCTTTGTGAAGAACCTAATATTGCCTCCAGGAGCGCTAATACCAGTTCTAAAACCAGTCTCGAGCACCGTGTCATTGTTGATATCAATACCGTGGCGGGTAGCAGTATACGCACCATCCTGCGAGAATACGATATATGGACTTTCCTCCCCTACGTCGTTGTCTGTGTCTGCCTCTAGATATAGATTTATGAACTTCTTGCTTTGTAGGTGAAATATCAGATCTGTGTCCTCTACCGCATTGCCGAACTTGATAAGTGGCTGTCCAATACCTACAAAATCTGAGAATTGGAGAGTATCTTTGTCGAATTTCAGGTACTGCTCAAATGTCGATTGATTAGAACCATGGAAGCTGAAGCTATTATATGTGCCGGATGACACGTTTTCAAAGCGCACATCGCTCGATACCGAGTCCTTACCAATGATAAGACCATATCCGGGGTTGACTATGGGTGCATATGTAGAAGCGCTGAGTAGTCGATTTTGTACGGTCAGATCGGTATTGCTAATAATGCCCTGCATAGATGTAATCAGGTTATTGCGGGCCGCAGATCCGCCGTTTAGCACGTATTGGGTGTGTGAATCGACCAATAGGTTAGCTAAGGTCGAATGATCGGTTGTACCTGTACCTGTTCCTTGGGCAAATAGCTGAGGTATAAATGCGTGGTCAGTGTGGTCTATGTAAGGCCCAACACCAGTATCTACGATTCTGGCCTTATATGCGTTGGTGTATAGGTCCTTAGTCTCCACTACAAAGCTGAACATAGGTGCGTGAGTTAGGCGTATACTAATGAAACCGTCCTCTATCGATATTATCTCATCTACAACGGCGGCTCTCGCCAATGTTAGTGTGGTGTGCTGCTGCTCTGCTAAAATTGCCACTATCTCCTCACCTCTATTCTCACTGAATCTGCCAAATATATGCATATTTATGAAGTTACCACTAGTTACAGCCGTCAAACCCCAATTACCTCCTGATAGAGAGTTATACATAGGCCGTCCTGTTACAGGATCGATTATTAGGGCGGCTGTAACTGAGCTATCCACGAACCATGCGCCCGGTCCCAACTTGTAATACACAGGTATTGCCTGTGGAAACGCGAATGCGCTCCAACTCCTACCTCTTTCTTGCCTTGTGAGCCTGCCAGCATCAACACTAAACTCACAATCTGAATTAACACCACCTGTTCCGCCTGTAGTAACGTTGCTAACAGTACACGGCTCTGCCCTAGTACCTAATGCATATATTAACGAGTTCTTAGCGCCTGTTGTTATGTTGTTGCGCATCCTATCATCCAATAGCACAACTACGTTATTTAGTCCAGTCGAAAAATATATATCACAAAGTAGCACCTCATCGAATATGTTACTAAATCCAAATGGGCTGTAAAATACGTATAATTCCAGTTGGCTCTGGTCCGCCACTGGGTTAGATGGGGCAGTATCCCTAAAATGCAGAAAGTGTATCCCTTCATTGAACGAAATCACCGCTGTGAATACCTGATCTACTGTAAATAACTTGCCCTTGATCCAAAATTGATATGGAGCTATAGGCGTGGCTGTAAATGTCCTGGTTCCTGGAGTGTACGTTACACTTACATTTTGCATATCCGCAGTAGATTGAAATCCCATGCTAAGCTGCGGATCAATTGTAGTGATAGATGAGGCCTCAACTGAATTTTCCCATATTCCACCTGTATATTTGATAATTTCACCATCTTTCGGATCGATAATCTTAACATCGTTCAAAAGTGGTAATTTATTTGTAATATTATTTGCACGTCTGGCAAGCATTATATTATAATTATCTAAAAATATTTTTTAGATAGATATAATAGTTTACGTATATTAGTTAATTAAAAGAAAATACATGTCAGCTAAAAAAGTATCCACTAGTAGAAAAACGACTTCTGCTACTCGCGTGAGTTCAGCTTCTAAAAAACCAGATATGCCACCAGGTCGTGCACCTGCATCACATGACAAAACGACCATCGACACCATAGCAGAAATAATGCAAAGGCTATTATCAAAATATAACGTTGCATCTGGCATCGCATATGCGGGTGTAAGAGTTGGTCTAGATATGTCAGAATTGGACTACGAAATTACGCGGCAGAAGATTATGATTGCAGAATTTGACAATGATTTGAATATGATACAAGAAAAGCTAAAAACCAAGCTCGACGAAGGTGAACGTAAATCATTGGGTAATGATATCGATTTGTATAAGAAGAAAATAGCGAGAGCCCAAGGAATAATAGATAAAAAAAAGCAGTTGCCAACCCTTCGCAGAGCCTTTCATTTTGGGATACAGATGATTAGTCGATGGATGGTCTCAGAAACACTGAACTTCTTCCAACCAGACGCCGAATATGCGACTGTCGTGGTTCCAATTGGTACCGGAGTCTTGAATGCTGTTGGAACTAATATATTAAAGATGGACAGAGAACCATTCTATTGGACAATGATAATTAGCGCCATATCGGATGTTGCGAGCAATCCAATAGCCAGCATAATGAATTATTAAAAAAATTACAATCTCGCAAAAATGTGTATTTTTTTCTCTATCACATCGTGATGCGATAATCGACACTTTTTACACCATAATAATCCGGTCAATTGGATTGTAATATAATTATCGATAATTTATTGTCAAATTATCTAAAAGTATAATCATATATATATAACCTGAAAATTGTAATTTTCAATAATATGGCAATTTGTACGAAAAAATGCAACTATCCAACCTGTAATGTTCGGGCCACATGGTATTCGGACCTATTTAAGGAATATCTGTGTGTAAACCATAAATCGATCAAGAAGAAGAGATCTAAGCACATAAAGGAGTGTGAAGGTGTTCCTAACGTATATATCAAGCCCGAATGTGCAAATAGTGGATGCACCAGGAAATCTAATTATTATTCGACTTCACACAAGCAATTCCTATGTTTCAAACATCGTTGTCCCAAGATGAAACATCCGATTAAGATATTAGAATACTACGAAAGTCTAGAATCTCCGTCGGATCGAGATCCGATAGGCGCGATAGAAGACGACCTTGATAATATAACAGTTGACATATCAGATCTATCGGATCGTGATGCGATAGCGAATATGACTATGATAATGCACATGCCAGACAAAACTAGACCTCTAAATCCAATTATAAAGGACCTATATATTAGGCCAAAGCCTGATCCAATAGAGGTTCACCAGAGTCCCTCCTCAAAGAGACATATAGACGCCATGGACGACAGGAAAATCGAGATGGCACTTACTTTATTCGCCAGACTGTGTGATGGATTATTTGGAGGATCAGTTAGTAAGGCACTAGCATTTCCAGGTATGAAGGAAACCGCAATATCGGCGATACGAAATACGGAGATAAATATAGGCGATAACAAGGTAACAGATACGGGCGGTATGTTCACGGTATTTCTGACTACCTTCTTGGCTGACAGGATGGATGTCAGTGGCGTACCAGTATTGGGTAAGATTATGTCAGCTATGCCTACAACTCAAAAAAAAGAGATTAATATAAATGAAGAGGCAGTGCAGGTTATGAAGGAACTAGGAATAAATAACATCGAATAATTTACAAAATTTCTTAGTTTTTTCTATCTCTTCATCCTTCAGTTTTGTCTTATCTATCTTTAGGTCCCTCAATAGATCGTCTATAAATGGCTCATAGCCCTCAGATCTAGCGACTGATATATTATTCCTAACGAACGATCCCATTATACTGGGCGTTGCGCACTTCAGGTAACTGAGATACGAATCTACAGCCCTATTAATATCTTGATTATTGGAGATGGCCTCTACACCTCTTATATGATTGATAAATGCGTCAATTATTCTGTCAAGTGACATGTAAATGATATTGTAGTATATTATACGGGATAAGTTTTCTTTTTTTTAAATCGAGATACTTCCTATTATTGAGCTCAGTAGATATACTGTTAATTCCTTGGACGAACTCCTTCTTGGTATCGTATTTACTAAGAGAGTACAGATTATCGTTGGAGCCAGTGTCCAATTTCGATACCATATATACATGCGATAGACTTGCCCTGACAATGCCTGATATTAGCTCGTTCATATTCTGCAGTAGTAATATACAGAATATGTTCTTCTTGCGCCCAGATGTAAATAGCTCCTTCAATCTAGTATCCTTCTTTAAATCTAACTTGCCGAAGATATTATCCATTATGATACATAATTTCACGTCATTTCCGTCCGCAACAGTCTGCTCTTGGAATGACGACAATTTATCTACATCCGCCATAAATGACTCTACATTGGCGTGTATTGTGACGTTCGGATTGTGACTCAAGTAATCATAATCCTTACAGTTATTATAATCGCTGTCGGCGTCAAATATGAGATAGTGATCGAATCGCTCATATTCGTGGTATAGCAGATTCTTAAGTAGCACGTTTTTTCCACTGCCGCTCCTACCAAAAATGGCAGTGTAATATCCTATTTTCATGGTCGATTCCATTAAGTAGTTATAATTATATAAAAAATATTTTTAGATATAATATACCGTTATCAAACTATGGATAATATAACAACTGAAACTAGCATTGAAACGTACGTTACAACAGCATCAACAGACGAAGAAAAAAGCATAAAAATGCCAGATGCAGACGAGAGTCTATCACACATCTCGGGCATTCTCAAACTGTATAAGGAGAAGATAGAGGAGGTAGATCTAAAGATGCGCCGCGAGCAAAATAGGGTTCAATATAACGAGCAAAATATGAAATCACGAATGGATCAATTGAAATTGCACCTTGAGAAGTTGGAGCTAAAGATTGACGAGATCAAGACATACATGAAACGTGACCGAGGAGTCCTAAAGGAGATCGTTATGGGCCTCGAATCAAGCTTCACCAAGATATACTCGGAGGTATCAGAAGCTATATCGCATAATAATAAGGTGATAGGCACGTTAGACGATAGGGTAGTGGATCTAACCAAGAACGTAGGTGAGTTTGCCTCTGTCGCGGCTAAGCTAACCGATAAGGTCAAGTTGAGGGCCGATAGCAAACAGCTGAGGCATATGAGACAGCTTAATGATAGATTAATCAAGGATATATCGGTTAATTTTAAGCGCCTAGTAGAAGATAGAAGAGAAAAAAAACAGTAAATATTATAATAACTCATCTAGTAATGAATCTATCTCTAGATTATTACGTATTTTTTTGTCTATGGCGATATATTGAGCTCTTATTATGAATAGAGCTAATAACAATATATCCAACAGGATTATCACAATCACGCTAATCATCATTGCCATTCTTAAGACCATTATCCCCGCCCTTATCTTCGTCATCTCTCCCTTTCAAACCTATAACTATTTTAGTTCCTTTGCCCCCGCTTGTATCTTTCGTGCTATTATATACAAATAATGCGAGTATGCCTAGTCCACCGATCGCCAACGTAGGTAATAACCACGATGGGAATAATCCCGATAGCATTCCATCTATTAATCCCGCGATGTGAGATCCTGTATCTTCTACGAACTCCCATATAGCCTCCTGAGGCTCAAGATCCAACTGCCTGCGCAGCTCATTCATCTCCTCGAAGACCCTTATGTTGTTGTTATCTATCTCTGACTGTATCATGGCCTCATCAAATATGATATTTTTGATTACCATATCCCTGTTACGTGGCGGTAGTTTGACTATGAATGTCCTGTACTGTTGGTCAGTCATATCTGGATACTGCTCGTATGGCGGGCTGTGGAACTCGAGGTATTTCTTAATGGTATCTAGATGAAAACGTGACCTCTCAATCTCAGGATCTCTATCTGGTGGTGGTATGTTAATAGTGATATATTTTCGATATCTGCCCTTCGTGAATTTGTCCTTGTATGACAGTGAGTCATACGGAGGTAATAGTTGTTTTTTTAATTTCTCTAATTTGACCCTTATAGAGGCCTGTCTTACGCTCATTTTTTTTTTCAATCTAACAAATTATAAATTGATAGAAATTATATATTAAGAATTATAATCTCTTAGATAATATATCACGATTAATTTTGCAAATTAAAGAAAAAATGAGTGAGATTCAAAGCGTATTATTTAGTAAAAGATACTGGACAGTAGACAGGGCCAAAAAATGGTTGCGCGAGCATAAGAAATTATACGGCAAAATGCACACTACTAAAGACCACTACAGATTTAGACAAACTGACCCCAAGAAATACAAGAGTTTTGCTACAAAAAAAGTGACTCCTTCGATCATGTTTATCTACGGAATTAGTTAATTCCGTATGGGATTAACTAATTCCGTGTGGAGCTACATAACGGGCCACTGATAATTTTTTTGATCTGCCTCTATGACTACCGTGTCGCCAACGAATGATACCTCCCGATTGAAATCGCTCAAGGTCGACACCGATTCGCCCAACACTACATTGAATCGTACTCCTACTTTTAACAGGTTGAATTTGACCTTCTCGTTGGCTATCAATTTCTGATATACATCCTCTGGGTCGTTGTAATTGGCCAATAGCGTCCGGCCGCCTACGCCCTTCATCCTGATGTGATATCCCTCCTTACCGCTTCTCATCCCCACGGTCAAATCTAGATAGCACTTCTTGCCAAGGATGTAGCATCTCTTACTATAGGCCGGCTCTCCGTCAGGCATCTCTAAATCGTTGTGAAATTGGCCCATATCATTGCCTCTCAACTCACGATTGAACCGCTCCTTATAACGATCCTCCAACCTGGGCACATCATCTAGCTCAAGATGCATTGAGTCCGTATCTTGATAGTAGATGGGGATCTTATTGCTGTTGGCGGTGTCCATCACCTCGTTCATTATGCGTTTGCTCATCGATAATATCATTGTACCGCATTGGGCTCTGTTGTAATGCTGGTACGTATTACTATATCTCAACACGCGCACCTGGCGCTCATATTTCTTGAACGAGATTATAGTGTGGAAATTCTTAATTAAATACCTATCGAACATATTATTATCTATAAATACAATTGATTGATTGCTAGGCTTCATCAATGTCTTACCATAAGAACTATTCATGATTAATTTGATCATTCCCTGCCTAATATTCAATTTCTTGTATTCGTCACTACCTGAGTCTATTTTTTTCATTTGCGATTTGGCGGCTAGGCGTGAATCAAATAGCTCTCTAATCACTTCCTTGATCTTGGGATTCACCTCATACCAATAGACGCCTCTTATATACTCGAATTCTGCGCCCTGGAATCTTACCATGTCCTCCAGGGTAATTTTGTCGACTACCATCTTGTTCTTACCTAACTTAATGATATTCGACATATCATCATCGTATATTCTCTTGCCCTCGTGCTTATATGTGATAAATGGTATTTGCTGCCTATTACCTATCTTGTTCAGCATTATCTCACATATATAGTATGGCTTATCAATTACCTCTAATAGCGTGCGGCCAACCCTACACTTGCCCTTGGGCATGCCTGGGATCCTGCTCATGGAGCTCGGATATAGGCTTACAGCATCGTAATCCATTACCTTCTTGGATATTACATATTTCTTATTCATCCTAGTGCACACTCTACCACCGATCATACCCGCCATTATGAATCGGCGCAGATTTCCACATACCTCGTACACGTCGTCATACACACCTCTCCTCTTGTAGTACTCGTCTACCACTGATGATATCGTCAGGAAATCGAAGACATCTAGTTTTGTCAATTCCCTTATGTACTCTCTATGCTTCAGCATACCCTCGCGTAGGACCAGACAATCATATCTTAGGTACTCCTTCATGTACTCAACGTGTTGAAATCTGTTGACTCCGCCCGATTTATATAAGTATGGCTTTATTAGTTCGAAATGCTTACTAGCATCGAATTTGGGATCTGCGAATATCACACTGAGCGGCACCCACCCCAACTCTACGTTCTCCTCAGTATATAGGGTGTATGGCATGTATTCATCCTTTTTTCCAATATTAAGAGCGTAGGCTTTCTTAAAATCACGCAATGGAATTGCTATGTGCTTGTATGAGTCCTTTATGGCTATCATACGCCCCTTGTGCCTAATAACGCTCTGATATAGCGAACCGTCCTTTACTAGCTCGGTGATCTTGCGGAACGGTTTTGATATCACGCTATAATCGTATTTGCTATTGTGGAAATACACTATTATATCGCTATTTGGAGGTGATAGATCAACTATCTTGTCGAACATCTTAACTGCATCGGTGAACATGAAGACCTTATCTGGCGCTCCACCGGGAGTACTCATAATGTCAACGGTTGTTGAGAACGCCATAAGAAATGGCTTGTGATTGGTAGGATCATTTACAAGGCACTCGACATCGGCGAAGAAGATCGATTTGTCCTTTTTTGTCATCCATTTCTTGGCTGGTAATTGCTGCTCTAAATGTATGCTATCCAAGAAATGCTCATTTGATTCCTTGACGTCAAATTTCGATAATATCCCATGTCTCTTGAATAACCCTTTGTTGAACAGAGTTATAACTACAGTGTGGGACCATGTCATACTGCTATTAGCGTATCTAACATATCTATTGCCAACCTTGTTTCTAATTATATTGTAATTATGCAGATCTTTAACTTCCTCATAATTGTTCAGTGCATAGCGTGTTATGGGTATCTTTATCTTGGGAAAGTAGTGGTCTCTGAATAAACAGATTTGTACACTATCGCTATAATCCTTACCATAGTACTTGTATAACACCCTACCCTCGTTTGATATATCTAACAGAGTTATCTTGTATTTGATAATATCGGCTATTTTTGTTAAATCGCGCTTGGGGATATAATCACTGCCTATTTCCAATTTCAGCCCAACGCTGACGTCTTTGAAGCTATTGATAAGTGGCAATATCTTCTCAACCGGCACACCTCCGATGTATAGCGAGTGTATAAGGCAATTATAATTAGTGTCAGGCAGAAATACAAGTTGTTCCATCGTATATATCTGAAGCTTTCGTAAGTCGATCTTAGTGGTATTGACATAATTGAAGAAGTCACCTCCATTACTTCTACCCCTAGACCCGACGTTTACATAGCTAACACTATAATCCAACGCTCCGGCCATCGCCGCTCCAACGACGCGATCACTACCACTTCCATCAGATGTTACCTTTTCATAAAAGCTAATACCGCGCATGACCATAGCATCTATACGATTAATAACATCCTTAGTAATAGTGTAATGATTGTCGTCTACTGTTAATACCATCCTCTGATTATTCCTGGTGGCGGTGCTTAGAAGATCCTTAAACGTGCTCGTTATATCCTCTTGTGACCGAAATACCTGTGGTATCTCATCCTCATATTCGGCCATTCTCTCCCTGACTTCATCAGGTACTAAATCCCGTTTATAATCCTCTGCGATATCTATCATATTATCATACTGCTCTATTATCTCCTTTCTAATTTTGATTACCTCCTTGTACATATCCTCCTTTGCCGGACTTTCTGGTATCTGATCCAGCCTTTCATTGGCCATTTCCAAGGCCCGATATAATCGGTCTAATTTGCTTGATATGCGTTTTTGTACCCTAATATATGTCCTCAAATCCGTGCCTTTGGCCAACATCCTTACCTCATTGTCAAGTCCAATAAATCTGTTCTTAAGTGCCATATTCCTGTCTTGTATCTTCTTAACCGTTTTTCTACTATGCGATAGACGCTCTCTTGTGAGTCGATCGAGCTCTCTCTTCTTGTCTTTTAGCTTTTTCTGCTCCCGCTCTACGACTGCATCATCAGTTGATGACCATATCCTTCGATTTATCCTACCGATGGTGTTCCTAAGACCACCTATACCTCGGCCTATAACGTTCTGAACACGATTATACGCGCCGACTAATCCTCTGTAGCCACTAGTTATAATATACTCTTTTGCTCTTAAATAATTCATGTTAAGAAAATTGATCACTTTTTTTTTACACTTTTTGATTTGTGTACTGGATATATTATACCGATGAAAATTTTTAAATAATAAATTAATTCATCAAAAAAAAAATAATTAATTACGTGGTAGGTTATATATCTTCTGGATATTTATACCAAAATGTGTAATTTACATCGTCACCGTCAACTTCATTCTCCATATATAACAACAATTCTGTGTTTTCGTAATCTTCCACTTCCGCGAGCGTGCTAATATCCCTCAAAAATACGTATACATCATATATTTTGAATTTATCGTCTTCTAACTTAATTTCACAAATTGTTTCTTCCCCAACTACTACTTTTAATAGGAGCCTTTCTTTGATTTTTATGAATTGCTCTTTATTTAGTTTAAGCGATTTAAGTCTATTTAGCTCTTTTAAATACTCATCGATCGTAATTTTCGAATAACCTAATCTATCAAGTTCAGTTTTTACTTGGTCTTCCATTTTTTAAATTTGTAAAGTCAAGGTCTTATAATAGTGTAAAAATACTTTTTTAAAAAATAATTATTTAATTATTATTAATTATTAGAAATTATATCAACCCTAGTATGGTCGTTTATGATCGTAGATTCCCCAATATCGGCCGCGCACG
>Ga0180438_10007238_pt1 | contig 14572 bp, 12 predicted proteins | sample SS_ome_12_FD_132455 | JGI IMG/M metagenome (GOLD analysis project Ga0180438, IMG submission 132455) | Hypersaline lake sediment archaeal communities from the Salton Sea, California, USA - SS_3_D_2 metaG | ecosystem: Environmental > Aquatic > Non-marine Saline and Alkaline > Hypersaline >...
CTCAGTGAGAAATCGGATTTTATGATGGGAACGAGTATGGCAAGGATAAAGGGAAGCTCATAACCGAGAAGGAGCTTCATTTCCCTTGAGGCGCCCACCCTGGCCAGGGGATTTCCCGATGCGAATCCGCCGATCATCATGCTTATGGATGGAATCGCAAGCAGGTACACGACGACGATTATGTCCCCGAGGAAGCTGTTGAACAGGCGGTTGTTGTTTGCCCACAGGAGTGTTGATACGATGAGCACGCTCCCGAAACCGAGCACTGGAGCAAACACGAAGGTCGCTCTCGATGCCTCTCTGGGAATGAGCGTTTCCTTCCCCAGGAGTTTTATGATATCGATGAAGGGCTGCAGGAACGGAGGTCCTTTTCTGTACTGCAGCCGTGCGGTCACCTTCCGGTCGATCCAGCTCGCGATGAGGCCGAGCACAGCGGTGAGGATGAATCCGTACAGTATAAGATAGAGGACGTACATTATGCCTTCTCTCTCTCCCAGTGTATGGAATGAATGATGAGATTTTTTCCAACAAGAAACGTGTTTTCAGGCAGTTCACCCTCTACAGATTTCAGGCTCAATGCGCCGTAGGGACAGGATTTTATACAGAGAGGCTCATCCTTTTCGTTCCTCCTGTCCAGACAGAAATCACAGTTGTGCACGAGGTAGGGAACATTTTCAGGATAGATGGTTCCGTAGGGGCATGCATGCGAACAGGACCTGCAGCTGATGCACCGCATGTTGTGTCTGATCAGAAGCTTGTCCTTCTCTGTTTGCTGCTCCAGCGCGTCTACTGGACATGCGGCCACGCAGTGAGGCTCTTCGCACTTGCGGCAGACGAGGGCGTAGGTTGCAAGCTCTGCGACCGACAGGATACCGTTGTTCTTCGTGTGGTAGAAATAGCTGCACTGTATCACGCACTCCTTGCACTCACCTGACGCGCAGACATCGAGGTCGACGTACAGTCGGACCTCGTCTCCCCCGGCGGTTTTTACATCAAGCGCGCCCTGATGCAACTGCTCTGCAGAAGTCTTCATAGCTTCCTCTGTGTAGTTAATCCCAGACATCGGGGAAAGCCTTCACCTGTTCATACTGGAAAACCGGGCCGTCCTTGCACACATAATACGGGCCGATCCTGCAGTGCCCGCACTTTCCGATGCCGCAGGACATGTTCCTCTCCATCGAAAGGTATATGTTCTTGTCCTTGAAACCCAGTCCCTTCAGCTTCTGGGTCGAAAACTTCATCATGATCGGGGGGCCGCACACCACTGCAATGGCATTTTCGAAATCCATATCCATCCCATCGAGGATGCTGGTCACGAGCCCCACCTTTCCCTTCCACTCTCCATCGCCCTGATCAAGCGAATCAACCGTAAGGACTACATTTATATCTCTTCTCTTTACCCATTCCGAAGTCTCCTTTTTATAGAGGAAGTCCTTCGGTGTTTTGCATCCACCCCTGAAGAACAGTTTCTTGAATTGGTCTGATTTTTCAAATATTTCGTACATGAGGCTTCTGATAGGAGCGAAACCACACCCCCCACCGACAACGAGCACTTCTTTTCCTATGAATTCATCCAGTGGGTACCCATTTCCGAATGGTCCCCGGAGACCCACGGTATCTCCTTTTTTCAATTGATGTATCTTTTCCGTCACCTTTCCTACACTCATCACCGTAACTTCGATCTCATTTTTCATCCAGGGACGGGATGAAGGGGTGAAGGGCGCTTCCCCAACTCCTGGCATGGTAAGCTCGATAAACTGTCCTGTTTTAAAGAGAATTTCCTCTTTCGGTTTGAGCCGAACTGTTTTTATGGTCGGGGTTTCGGTGATAACTTCCAGCACATCGGTTTCTATTGGTCTATACGGGTTGTTTTTGAGCATCTTTTACGAGCCTCTGCAGTACTTTTCTGATATCGATTTTCGCCGGGCATGCGGTGATACAGCGTCCACACCCGGTGCAGGCGTACACATTCGACAGTGTTGGGAAGAAATCGAACTTCTTCTCGAATCTGTTTCTCAGCCGCATCCAGAGCCAGGGTCTCGGGTTGACTCCAGCTGCGACCTTCGCAAAATCCTTGATCATGCAGGAATCCCACACGCGGAGGCGCTCCATTCGTTTCCCGCTCATCTGATCGTAGAGGAGAAAGCAGTGGCAAGTGGGGCAGATGGTGTTGCAGGCACCGCACTCGACACAGGTTGAGGCCTCTTCGCGCCACATCGCAGATTCGTAATTTTTCTTGATGATTCCTTCGAAGTTGTCCTGAGTGGGTATTTTGTGTTCTTTGAGGTTTTTCTTTACTTCCTCAGTGACCCGTTTTCTCTGGGCATTCCGTTCCTCTATCACGGATTCCATGGGTTCCGAGAAAAGGGACGGATTGGATTGGACGAGCGCCTGCCCCCTCTCTGATCCTTCTTCCACCACGAATCCACCCTCGACCTGGGAGAGGTTGAGATCGAAATCCCTCTCTGGATATGGCTTCACATCGAGGGCAAGGCAGAAGCATGTGTCGATGGCGCAGGTGCAGTCGGCGGAGATGATGAGGTTGTGATCCCGCGCTTCGATATAGAAGGGGTCCTGAAAATCCCCTTCTTTGAACACGAAATCCTGTACCCTGAAACCCTTGAGGTCGCAGCCTTTTGCCCCCACTATGCAGAAGGGCTTTGGACCTGCTTTCGGAAGCTCTGCGCTGAAACCCTCTGCAACCTTTTCCCTCGCGCGGGTGAAAAACGCCTTCAGCGGCTCAAAGCTTCTCACCTCACCGATGGTTATCCTGTTTCCTCCTTCAGTTTCCATGTCCTGGGAGTACCTCACATAGAACCGGTTTTCCTCACGTTTTACCGGAACGAAAATATCGTACTCCTTCTGGAGTATTCCGAGGAGGTTGAACAGGTTGTTGTTCGTAATGTATTTCATTGTGCTCGTCCATGAAAATAGTTCTCTGCTGCTTTTCCACTTCCCGTTTGGAGAGGCGCATCCCACATCGTGCTTCCGCTCTCAAGGGAGTATGACAAAGACCACATTCCCTGGTTGCACGGCCTTGTGCTGTTTTTCTGAAGCAGATCGATGAAGTTCAGCTGTTTCACTGTATTCAGGTAAAGCTCGAGGTGCACACTTTTGTTCAGGAATGACAAAGGTGCTTAATAAACAGAGTCGCACATCTGGAGGAAAATGAAACAATGGCAGGATGATAGAGTATTTCCTCCGGTTGTGCCATTCTAAACTATACATAAAAAGGCTGTCAAGTATTTTTTTTATTTTTTAGAAAAAAACTTGACAAGATTCCAATACTTGGGTAAAATGCCTCACTAACCAGCTTTTTTCATACTTTGATTAAATTGATGCTCTTTGAACGCAAAGTGAATGAGTACCTTAATCCTGATTTTCCTGCCGAGAAGACAGGAAAATCCTTTTGGTCGAGAATGTGGTTTTTCCACATTAGGGTTGGGAAAATGTGCTGATTCTTTTACATCAGTGATGCATCTGTTTCCTGCTTTCATTGATCCTACTTCAGATTGTACAACCCTCGTATATTCCTGACTCTATTCAGGATGATCTTCTGAGCTTTACTCTCTAGATGATTGTGTATCAGTGCCTGCTTTTATAATTGTGTTATTAGTTATCACTGCCCAATAAAGGTATTGCCATGATTGAGTTACAGTATACGATACTATTTCCCATTGCAGCAGGCATCATTCTCTTCATCTTTCCGGAAAGAATCAGAACTGCAAAAGGGATCGTTGCGGTCATCGTTTCGGGCATTGCTCTCTACTACTCCTACAGGCTCTTCAGCCTTCCGCAGCAGATCGCAACACTTGCCTCTGGTTTCGGAATACTCGGGGCTGCCGGGGCCTATACAGATCTTTTCATGTTCAATCTGGATGCCTTGGGGAAAACCATTACACTCTTCATCGGCTTTTTCGGCTTCATGTTTCTGCTCTACTCTCTCTCCTACATCACCAAGGAGAAGAAGGTCACCCATTACTACTCTTTCTATCTCATCACTTTGGGTGCATCCTGCGGTGCGGCTCTGTCCGATCACTTTCTCCTGTTCATCACGTTCTGGGGTGTTCTGGGACTGACGCTGTACAAGCTGATCAAGGGGTACGATGAGGAGAGCTCCGCTGCGGCGAAAAAGACGTTTATCATGATCGGGGCTTCCGACTCTGTGATGATTTTCGGAATAGGAATACTCTGGATTCTGGGCGGCACACTCACGCTTTCGAAAATCTCCATTCCCACGAGGAATAGCCTGCAGGTGATCGCATTCATTACCCTGCTCATCGGGAGTCTCACCAAGGCGGGCGCCTTTCCGCTGCACACCTGGGTTCCTGACTACGCTGAGAAAGCTCCCGCTTCTTCCACTGCGCTTTTGCCCGCCTCCCTGGACAAGCTGCTCGGCATCTACTTTCTCGCGAGGATCACCATGCACCTGTTCGCCCTCAACCAGTGGTTGAGGCTCACACTGCTGATTATCGGCGGGATAACTACGATCACTGCGGTGCTGATGGCCCTTATGCAGCACAACTACAAGAAGCTGCTCGGCTATCACGCGGTCTCCCAGGTCGGTTATATGGTGACCGGCTTCGGACTCGGGACCCCGATAGGAATCGCCGGAGGGCTTTTCCACATGTTCAACAACGCGCTGTACAAGAGCGGACTCTTCCTGACTGCCGGAAGTATCGAGAAGCGTACTGGAAAGGAAGAGCTCGAAGAGCTCAGCGGGCTCTCAAAGGCGCTCCCGATCACATTCGTGTCCGCTCTCATATTTGCCCTTTCCATATCAGGGGTTCCTCCTTTCAACGGTTTTGCCTCGAAGTGGATCATCTACCAGGGCATCATCGAGTTCGGGAAGGGAGCAGGTCCTGCGAACAAGGTATGGGTGGTGTGGTTGATTCTGGCTGTTTTCGGGTCGGCCCTGACGCTTGCGAGCTTCATAAAACTCATCTCCGGAATATATCTTGGGAGACTCAGGGCTGAGCTGAAAGGAATAAGAGAGGTGAGCATTCTGATGTGGCTCCCGCAGATCATCATCGCTCTCATCTGTGCAGGGACTGGTATCTTTGCGACAAAGTATGTGATTCCGGCGCTCATTACTCCTCTCTCCGGAGATTTTCAATATAGTGGCATCTGGAGCTCGAATATCATCACCGGACTGGTGCTCGTTTCCATTGCCCTTGGCTTCATTATCTATCTCCTGGGGGGCATCAAGCGTTTCAGAACCACCGAAGGATTCATGGGTGGTGAAACCATCGAAGAAAAGATCGATTATTCCTCTGTGGAATTCTATAAAACCATCGGCAGCTTCAAACCCTTTGCGTTTTTCTATCGAAACGCGGAAAAGAGGAACTTCGATGTGTACGATGACTCAAAGAATGTCATCCTGAATATCAACAGGTTGTTCAGCCTGTGTCACGGAGGAGTGCTGCCTCTCTATGCGCTGTGGGTCATTCTCGGGATGATCATCATCGCGGCAATACTGATTCTGTAGCTCAGTTTTTATCGTAAGGAGTGTAGACCATGGAATTGCTCCTCATCGTCATCATGGTGTTAATGATCGGCGGGGCGATTTTTTCTCTGGAAGCCCGCGATCTCCTTTCCGCAGTCATTGCATACGGTATCGTCGGGTTCGGCCTTGTCATCTGTTTTCTCCTTCTCCAGGCACCCGATCTTGCGCTGGTGCAGATCGTCGTGGAAACGATCACACTCATAATCATGATCGCGGTGATTCTCAACAGCACCAGAGAGGAAACCGAGCACGGGAAGGGAAGGAGGTCCGTTGTGTTTGCGCTCTTTGCCTTTGCATTCATCGGACTCTTTTTATATTTCTTTGACAGAACCACCCGGACTCTGAGCGCCTTTGGTGAGCACACACTGAGGATGTCAAAGGCATACCTTCAGCCCGGTGCGCAACAGACGGGAAGCGCAAACCTGGTAACCGGAGTGATCTTCGATTACAGGGGGTACGATACCCTCGGAGAGGCCACGATTCTCTTCACTGCAGTCATTGGAGTGCTGGCTGTGCTGAGGCTGAAAGGCAGAAAGGAAAAGGAATAACATGAAGGGAATGACCATAATTGTAAAAAAAGTTACCCAGATGATATGCGGGGTGATATTCCTCTATGGAATCTATATCATCGTGCACGGACACCTGACGCCTGGAGGCGGTTTTGCGGGTGGGGCTATTGTCTCAGGTAGTTTTATTCTGCTCATACTCGCCTTCGGGAGTGAGTTTCTTGCGCTGAAGAAGGAAGAGACCGGCTCATCTATACTTGAGAGCAGTGCAATCTTGATTTTTCTCATCATTGCAGCTCTGGGAATGGTCATCGGAGGGGTGGGGGTGTTCTTCGTCAACTTTCTCCCGAAAGGGACAATAGGGCAGTTGATAAGCGCGGGGGTCATCCCTCTGTTCAATATCGCCGTGGGGATGGAAGTTGCTGCAGCGCTTTTAACTATCTTCCTCGCGCTTCTGATCTATAGAGATGAGGTGCTAAAATGATACTCTTCATTCTCGCAGTATTTCTCTTTCTTATTGGAGTGTACGGGGTTGTCGCGAAGAGAAATCTAATAAAGATAGTCATCGGAATAGCGCTCATGGAGTACAGCGTGAACCTGTTCCTGATCCTTGTCGGATATGTGAAAGGCGGTACTGCCCCCATTCTGACGGAGGGAATGACGAAAGATCTGTTCGTCGATCCTCTGCCTCAGGCGATGGTGCTCACTGCGATCGTGATCGGCCTTGCAACTACAGCGCTTCTGCTCGCGATCGCAATACGAATCTATAAGAAATACGGTACGTTCGATATCAGAGAAATCAAAAATCTAAAAGGGTAGAATATGGATTTCCTAGTTCCGTTATTCGTCGTGGTACCTCTCGGGGGAGCCTTTCTCATTGCCATAATCGGGAACCTCGCAAGAGGATTTGGGAGATACTTCACGTCGATTGTGTTTGCTTTTTTGACTGGACTGTGCATCTATTTCATGCTCCACCTCGAGGGTCCTGTGGTGTTCAAGGTTGGAGGGTGGGAACTCTTCGAGAGTATCCCTATCGCCATCTACATGGTCATCGACGGACTCTCCATCTATCTTCTTCTCATAATCAATCTCATCGGCTTCCTCTCTGCATTTTATTCGATTTCATACATGAAAAGATACACGGCAGAGAGTCACTACTACACGCTCTTCTGTCTCATGACTGCAGGAATGAACGGAGTGGTTATGAGCGGTGACCTCTTCAACATCTATGTCTTCCTCGAGATCGCAGCAATCGCCTCTTACGCTCTCGTGGCATTCGAAATCGAAAAAGAGCAGCTGGAAGCCTCATTCAAGTACCAGGTCCTGGGTGGGGTTTCCTCCCTCTTTATTTTACTCAGTATCGGATTTCTTTACTGGTATACCTCGACGCTGAATATCGCAGATGTCTCTCGAATGATTGTTGCGGGCGGAAAACGCGAAGTAGTGATTTTTACTCAGGTCATTCTGCTCTCTGGATTCGGGCTGAAGGCTGCCATGATACCCTTCCACGCATGGCTCCCCGATGCGCACTCCTCAGCACCATCCCCGATCTCCTCAATGCTCTCAGGTGTGTTGATCAAGGCAATCGGGGCATACGTCATCCTGCGTCTCTTCTTCAACATGTTTGCGATCACGTACAATATCGGAATGGTTATCACTGTGATCGGCACCCTCTCCATGGTGATCGGAGTGCTTCTTGCAATCGGCCAGTGGGATATCAAGCGTCTTCTCGCATATCACAGCATCAGCCAGATGGGGTACGTGATTCTCGGAGTGGGTATCGGTATGCTCGTGCTCGCGAATAACGGGGACAGGGCAGTGGCTACTCTCTCAATTGCAGGGGGGCTCTTCCATCTTTTCAACCATGCGGTATTCAAAGGGTTGCTCTTCTTGAATGCGGGCGCAGTCGAGTACGAAACCGGCATCAGAGACATGAAGAAGCTCGGAGGTCTTTCAGCAAAGATGCCCGTGACCACCTCCACTTCCCTCAGTGCTTCAATGTCGATATCCGGCATACCGCCATTCAACGGATTTTTCAGCAAGCTGATCATAATAATTGCCGCCATACAGGCCGGATACTATGTGCTCTCGATTCTTGCGGTTTTTGTAAGCATCATCACTCTCGCTTCATTTCTCAAGGTTCAGCGGTATACTTTTTTCAACAGATCGGGAGAGGAGTGGGAGAAGAGGGGCAAACAGGTGAGGGAGGTTCCATTCTCCATGTGTTTTTCCATGATAGTGCTCGCAATCCTGTGTTTCGTGTTGAGCACGCTCATCGTTCCATCGGTTCGGGATGTGATTCTTACCCCTGCTGTTGATGTGCTGGTGAAAGCGGGTGAATACACAACTGCAGTGTTAGGATATTAAAATGAGTCCAATAATACTTTTCGTTTTTCTGTTCGTTGTGTGGCTTTTGCTGACCTTGAATGTTACGATCATAAATATCGCAGTCGGTGTCGTCGCTGCATTCATTGTGACGCTCTTCTTCAGCAAGTTCTCGCTCAAGGTAAAGGGAAGAGTGTTTCATGTGCACCGGTACTTCTGGGCACTGCTGTATCTCTTTATCTTTCTCTGGGAGTGTATCAAGGCAAACTTCGATGTGGCGTACAGAGTGCTTCATCCGGGGCTTCCGGTAAAGCCGGGGATTGTGAGGGCGAAGACGAATCTCACCTCGGAAGTGGGAAAGGTATTTCTCGCGAACTCCATCACAATGACGCCTGGAACGATCACCGTGGACATAATTGACGATTATTTTTACATTCACTGGATCTTTGTACACAGCAAGGACCCCGAGATATACACCCATCAAATCATGGGCAGGTTCGAAAAATACTTGAAAAGGATTTTCGAATGACCTCCATTGACATTTTTCTGTATATCCTCATATTACTCAGCTTCTTCTGTCTGTTTCGGATAATCAGGGGGCCCTCAATTGCCGATCGTATGGTTGCAATCGATATATTCGGTATTCTCGTTGTGGGTATCTGCGCCCTCATGGTGGTGAAGACCGGAAGAAAATTTCTTATTGATATCGCAATTACCTGGGTTATATTGAGCTTCATCGGTACCATCACACTCGCAAAATATCTCTCAAGGAAGAAATTAAATGAGTGAGATCATCAGCGATGTATTTATCGGCATTGGAATTGCGTTCGATTTTTTCGGCTGTCTCGGATTGCTGCGATTGCCCGACGTGTACAACAGGCTGCAGGCGGCCACCAAGAGCGTCACCCTCGGAACATGGAGCATTCTTTTCGGCGTCTTCCTGCGATACGGATTTACTTCCGTTGGAGTGAAAGCACTGATATGCATCCCTCTGCTCTACTTCGCAGCAACGGTCGCGGCACATGCCCTCATACGCGGTTCTTATATCTTCGGTATAAAGCTCTGGGATAAAAGCGTGATCGATGATTACAAAAATGAGTGGACCATGCAGCGATAGGTCGATGACCTTGAACCCTCCTGTGGTACTCAATAGCAATCGAAAAATTGAGGGTATCCTCCTTTACACGCTGGACGAGGCGTATATCGGGATATTACCTTTTGTATCGCACATATATAGAAAATATAGATAATAAGACTATTTAAAACAGTATACCAAGACGTATCAAAAGAATCGAAGAATGAAAGATCCGAAATTCGAGATTGAAAGACTGAAATCGCTCGTCAGCCAGTACAAGGAGGAGCTTGAGAACCTGTCGAAGGAGCGGAATGAGTACCTGGTGGTGAGCGCTCATCAGATGAAGTCTCCCCTGTTGACGATCATTTTCAGTATCAACACCCTGCTGGGGGAATATGCAGGGAAGCTGAACGCAAAACAGCTCCTCATCATTTCGTCAATCAAACGCAGTGCAGAGACCCTTCAGCGGCTCATCGCAGATATCATAGAGCTCGAAAAGCTTCGATCCGGTAAGGTGGAGCTGGAAGATATTGATTTCGTGAAAACATCCCTGAGCGCAATCGAAGAGCTGCGGGAAAAAATCCATGAGAAGGACATCAAATTCGATGTGAATCTTCCCAACATGATGCTCGTCATAAAAGGGCACAAGCTCGGCATCAAGCATGTGATATACAACCTCGTGGAAAACGCAGTGAAGTATTCCAGCAGCGGAGGGGAGGTGAGTTTTCTCGTCGACTACGATGGACAGGAAAAAACGCTCACCGCAATTATCAGGGACAGGGGTATCGGTATACCGGAATCGGAGCATGAGAACATCTTCAGGGAGTTTTACCGGGCACCCAATGCAAAGAGATTTGATGCAACCGGGACCGGATTCGGAATGGTCATCGTCAAGCAGGTGCTGGATTCATGCAGCGGGAAGATCGGGATAAAAAGCAAAGAAAACGAGGGCACGCAGATCACCATCACCCTTCCTCTCGTTGAGATTCGAAAACAGACGACCAGGGAGGATGAAGGAAGGGAGAAAAGAAGAAGGATCATCGTCTGCGGTGGGGTGGCTGCAGGACCGAAGGCTGCGGTGAGGGCGAGGCGGCTCGACCCGAACGCTGAGATTACCATATTCGAAAAAGAATATTTTCTCGTTTATGCAGGATGCGCACTCCCTTTCTATATATCGGGTGTCATCAAAACGCAGAGAGAGCTCTCAGAGGCGGTCTCCGGGTTTCAGGGAGGACCTGAATATCTCAGGAATGTGAGGGACATCAACATCAAGAACCTCTGTGAGGTGACCTCCATCGATCGAAAGAATAAGACCATCCGCTACAGGGACCTCATGTCGAACCAGGAGCACACAATGGGGTACGACAGCCTCATCCTTGCGACCGGCAGCAAGCCGGTCGTTCCCGAGATCATCGGTGTGCACCTGCAGAACATATTCGTGCTCCACGGAGTGAATGACTCGGAAAAGATCAAATCCGCGCTCACCAACGATATGGCCCGGGATATCGTGATACTGGGAGGAGGTCTCATCGGTGTGGAAGTTGCCGAGGCACTCACTGCTACAGGCGCGAAGGTGACCATTGTGGAGAAACAAGACCAGATACTCGCCTTCCTGGACCATGAGCTTGCTACGCTCGTGGAACGGCACATGATCCACAAGGGCATCCGCATTCTGAAGAACGAGTCGGTAAGCGCCTTTATCGGAAAGAAAAAAGTGGAGTATGTGCAGCTTTCCAATTTTCGCATTCCCGCAGACCTGGTCGTACTGGCTATCGGCATCAATCCGAATGTGGGGCTTGCAGTGCAGGCAGGGCTCACCAAAGGCCCGACAGGAGCAATCGCGGTCAACGAGTACCTTCAGACAGACGATACCTCGATTTTTGCAGCCGGTGACTGTGCAGAGACCTGGCACTCGATTCTCAACAGACCCTACTACCTGCCCCTGGGATCGATTGCGAACAGAATGGGGAGGATAGCAGGGGGGAACGCAACGGGCAGGCAGATGCAGACCTTAAGCCCTGTCACAGGAACGATCATCATAAAGGTGTTCGATTATCACGTCGCAAAAACAGGGCTCAATGAGGGTGAAGCAAAAAAGGCCGGGTTCGACGTGATAAGCAGCTACGTATCCGAATATGACAGAGAACCCTTTATTGCCGGTGCAGAGCTCATACACATAAAGATGTCAGCATGCAGAAACACGAGAAAGCTGCTCGGTGTGCAGATCGTGGGCAAAGGGGAGGTGGCAAAGAGGATTGACATTGCTGCCATGGTAATTTCCAGGAATGGGAAGTTCGACGAGGTGCTCTCCGTGGACCTTGGATATGCTCCATACTATTCCAATGCGGTAGGAGCGATTGTCGTTTCCGCAAATGTGCTGCAGAACAAAATCGATGGGCTTTTTCGGGGAATATCTGCACAGGATGTGCATACGCTCATGCAGACCGGAAACGAAGAGTGCGTGTTTCTCGATGTGCGGACACCTCAGGAGTACGAGGAAGAAAAAATACCCGGTTTTGATATCATCCCGCTCGAGAATTTGAAAAACAGGATCGATGAAATCCTCCCTGACAGGAAGATCATTCTCACCTGCGAATCAGGATCCCGGTCGTATCAGGCCTCTCTCATTCTCAAGAAACACGGCTTCAGAGAAGTATACGTGCTCGAAGGGGGGATACGAATGTGGCCCTATGCACTATCCCATGAATGAATCAGCCATGACTGAATGAAGGTTCACTTCCAGTCGCTCTTGATGCCTGAACACTTGAAAAGGATATTCCCCATGCACACGCTTCAGGACAGTATCATCCCCTGAACACGCTTCATCTCACACTTTTTCTATTCTCACCGCACAGACCTTCGTCTCCGGAATCTTGGCCACAGGGTCAATCGCATCCGAGGTGATCATGTTCGTCGGGCTCTCGGCGAAATGGAAGGTCATGGAAACGACTCCCTTCGGCGCCACATCGGTTACCTTGATATGGGACTGCACCTCACCTCGGCGGGAGATGACCTTGACGACCTCTCCGTCCTCAAGGTCGAGCGCCTTCGCGTCTTCCGGGTTCATCTCAACGAGCTCACGGTCCCGGATCACCCTCAACCCCCCCTTTCGTGTCATGGTCGCGGTGTGGAAGTGATAGAGGCTTCTGTCAGTGGTGAGAATAAGGGGGTACTCATCGTCGGGAAGCTCGAAGCTCGGTTTATAGTTGAGCGGCATGAACTTCCCCTTCCCGGTGATGGTCGCAAAGAATTCGGTGTGAAGAATTGATGTCCCTTCGTGGGTGACACTCGGGCACGGCCACTGCAGCCCTTTTACCTCGAGCCTGTCGTAGGTGATCCCTCCGTAGCTTGGCGTGAGAGATGCGATCTCCTCCATGATCTGCACCGGGTGTGTGAAGTCGAATCCGGATTTATTCATACGCCGCGCAATTTCGCATACGATCTGCCAGTCAGGCTTGCTCTGGCCGATCGGCTCGATGACTTTTCTCACCCGCTGGACGCGGCGCTCAGTGTTTGTAAAGGTGCCATCTTTCTCTGCAAAGCTCGCCGCAGGAAGCACCACATCTGCATGCTCAGCCGTCTCTGTGAGAAATATGTCCTGCACCACGAAGAACTCGAGCTTCTCGATCGCCTTCAGGGCGTGTCCTGCGTTCGCCTCACTGAGCGCAGGATTTTCTCCCATCTGATACAGCAGTTTCACCTTTCCCTCAAGGATGGCGTCGAATATCTCTGTGTGTGTGAGTCCTGGTTCCTGGGGGAGGGTGCTTTTCCAGGCTTCTTCGAACTTCTGATTGATCTGCGGTACGTTTACCCTCTGATAGCCTGGGTACACGTTGGGAAGCGCCCCCATGTCGCAGGCCCCCTGTACGTTATTCTGACCTCTCAGCGGGTTCACTCCAGTTGAAGGCTTGCCGACGTTTCCGGTGAGAAGGGCGATGTTGCTGGTGGCAAGCACGTTGTCTGTTCCGTGGGTGTGCTGGGTTATTCCCATGGCGTAGAGCAGCATCGAAGGCTTGTGGGTTGCATAGGTGACCGCAGCTTCGACGATGTCCTCCTTCTTCACACCGGTGACTTTTTCCACTGTTTCCAGGTCATACTCCTTCAGTGACTTGGTGAATTCCTCGAAGTTGTCACACCGCTTTGAGACAAAGTCGATGTCGTGCAGCCTCTCGTCCATGATGACCTTCATCATCCCCATGAGAAGGGCAACGTCTGTTCCCGGTTTCTGCTGCAGAAACAGGTGAGCAAACTCACAGAGGTCGATCCGCTTGGGGTTTGCCACGATGAGCTTTGCCCCCCTGCGCACCGCTTCCTTCACCTCGTAGGCAAGCACCGGATGGGCAGAAGTGGTGTTGGTACCGATTGCGAATATGCATTGGGCCTGGCTGATTTCTCCGATGGAGTTTGTCATGGCGCCACTCCCAAAGCTCTGGGCAAGACCGGCCACTGATGGTGCGTGGCAGAGCCGTGCGCAGTGATCGATGGTATTTGTTCCCATCACCGCACGTGTGAACTTCTGCAGCACGTAGTTGTCTTCGTTCGTACATTTCGCAGAAGAGAGGGCGGCGAACTGCTCGCCATGGAAAAGAGAGAACTTCTCTGCAATGAGATCCAGCGCCTCATCCCAGGTCGCTTCCACGAAACTTCCGTTTTTCTTTATCAGCGGGGTACTCAGGCGGTCCGGGTGGTTGACGAACTCGTGTCCGAACCTTCCCTTCACGCAGAGCCTTCCCCTGTTCACAGGATTTTCTCTGTCGCCCTCGCTGCGCACAATCCTGTCTCCCCTCACTCCCATGATGATGCCGCATCCGACGCCGCAGTAGGGGCATATCGTCTTCACCTGCCTTGAGGGGAAAACAGATTCCTTGGCTTTGAGTGCGCTCACAGGACAGCGCACCACACACTCGCCGCAGGAGACACACCTGGATTCGAGCATCGGCCTGTTTCCGAAGGTGCTCACCTGCTCGTCGTACCCGCGGTAGGCAAACTCGAAATTGCCCACTCCAACGATGTCGTCACAGGTCCGAACACAGATCCCGCAGAGGATGCACTTGTTCGGATCGTAGATAAAAAAGGGATTCGATTCATCAACCGGGAGCTCCTTTAGCTCCTGTTTCAGCCGGTCGATGTGTGCCTGATCAACTCCGACATAATTCGCGA